>ENA-OQEN01000025-OQEN01000025.1-human-gut-metagenome-genome-assembly--contig:-NODE-25-length-51691-cov-3.937883_pt1 | contig 51691 bp, 55 predicted proteins | sample MGYA00242791_ERZ504627 | MGnify/ENA primary metagenome ERZ504627 (study PRJEB26092, sample SAMD00036316) | human gut metagenome | host: Homo sapiens | study: EMG produced TPA metagenomics assembly of... | reverse complement strand
CTCGTAACTTGTTAATCAGAACATTTCGTGACTTCTTAATGCAATACGTCGTATAGTGTATGCAGCTATGGCATTTCATACTAAAACTGTAACATCCTCAAGGCCAGACTATTCTTCCCCAACGACAGGGATAAAAATAACCCGCGTCATCAGACGCGGGTTACCCTTATTTATAAGCGATTAAATTACTCAGCCTTAGGACCAGCAGCAACCAATGCCTTACCAGCATCGTTTGTTGTGTACTTCTGGAAGTTCTTCTGGAATCTCTCAGCAAGATCCTTAGCCTTTGTCTCCCACTCAGTAGGATCAGCATATGTGTCTCTTGGATCAAGGATTGCTGGATCTACACCAGGAAGCTCTGTTGGAACCTCAAAGTCGAACATAGGAATCTTCTTTGTAGGAGCTGTCTTGATATCACCTGAAAGGATTGCATCGATGATTCCACGAGTATCCTTGATTGTGATACGCTTGCCTGTTCCGTTCCATCCTGTATTTACGAGATAAGCCTTAGCTCCGCTCTTCTCCATCTTCTTAACAAGCTCTTCTGCATACTTTGTAGGATGCAACTCAAGGAATGCCTGTCCAAAGCAAGCTGAGAATGTAGGTGTAGGCTCTGTGATACCACGCTCTGTACCAGCAAGTTTCGCAGTAAATCCTGAAAGGAAGTAGTACTTTGTCTGCTCTGGTGTCAGAATAGATACTGGAGGAAGCACTCCAAATGCATCTGCTGAAAGGAAGATTACGTTCTCTGCAGCAGGACCTGCGGAAACACCATTTACCTTAGATGCAATCTTCTCAATATGATCAATTGGATAAGAAACACGAGTATTCTCTGTTACGCTCTTATCGTCGAAATCAATCTTACCTGCTGCATCAACTGTAACGTTCTCAAGAAGAGCGTCACGTCTGATTGCGTTGTAGATATCTGGCTCAGACTCCTTATCAAGTCCGATAACCTTTGCATAACATCCGCCCTCGAAGTTGAAGACACCGTTGTCATCCCAACCGTGCTCATCATCACCGATCAGAAGTCTCTTAGGATCTGTTGAAAGTGTTGTCTTACCTGTACCTGAAAGACCGAAGAATACAGCTGTGTGCTTACCTTCCATATCACAGTTAGCAGAACAGTGCATAGAAGCGATACCCTTAAGTGGAGGTAGTAGTTCATCATAGAGAACATACCCTTCTTCATCTCTCCACCGTACCATGTATTGATGATAACCTGCTCCTTAGATGTGATGTTGAATGCTACACATGTCTCAGAGTTAAGACCAAGCTCTGCATAATTCTCAACCTTAGCCTTAGATGCGTTGTAAACAACGAAATCCGGCTCGAAATCCTTCAGCTCTTCCTCTGAAGGCTTGATGAACATGTTTGTTACAAAGTGAGCCTGCCAAGCAACCTCAACGATGAAACGAACTGCCATACGTGTATCCTTGTTTGCACCACAGAATGCATCTACAACATAAAGCTTCTTGTTGCAAAGCTCCTTCTTAGCAAGATCCTTAACAACTGCCCATGTCTCTTCTGTCATAGGATGGTTGTCGTTCTTGTAAGCATCTGTTGTCCACCATACTGTGTCCTTAGAATTCTCATCCATAACGATGTACTTATCTTTAGGAGAACGTCCTGTAAATACACCTGTCATAACGTTAACTGTATCTAATTCTGTGTTCTGTCCAACCTCATAACCCTCGTTTGAAGCCTTTGTCTCTTCCTCAAACAAAACTTCATATGAAGGATTGTGAACGATTTCTGTTGTTCCGGTAATTCCATACTTAGTTAAATCAATGTTTGCCATCTTAAAATTTCCTTCCTTTGCTTTTTATTAATTCAGGGCAGTTATCCACCCAAAACCACCGAAATTGTATCACTAAAAAGATATCCAGTCAACCAACATATATGAAAAATCGTTTAATTTTTCGTGAATTAAATGTTAATCCTCTTTTTTATCAATATATCGGTTGAGTGTCTCAACTACCGTGTTCAGATTATATGGTTTCGCAATATAATCATCGAGCTTGTTCTCTAAGATTCGTTCCTTATCACCAAACATGGCTCTCGCTGTAACTGCATGATCGGAAGGCGCTTCTTATGCTCCTTCTGCTCAATCTCACGAATCTGCTGTGTTGCTGCGATACCATCCATAACCGGCATCTGTACATCGAACAGCGCTGCATCGTATTCCTTCTGCTTGAACAGCTCAATTGCTTTCTCACCATTCTCTGCAATATCATAAGAGAATCCTGCCATACCGAGCAGCTTACCGATAACCTGCTGGTTGACCGGCTCATCCTCTGCAACAAGGATACGCGCCTTGCTGTGTGCATTGATTGAGAATACTGCGGCATCTTCTTTTTCTTCCATGTTCTTGGCTGCTTCCACCTCGGCTGCCTTTACAACCTTCAGAGGAATCTCTGCAATGAACGTCGAACCGATGCCTTCCTTACTCTGCACACTGATGTTACCACCCATCAGCTCTGCAATCTGCTTGGAGATAACCAGACCAAGTCCGGAACCGCCATACTTTCTTGTATCGGAACCATCGACCTGTGAGAACCGGATAAACAGCTTATCCATGTTCTTCTCCGAGATACCGATACCAGTATCAGCAACCGCGATACGCAGGTTGATATTCTCTTTTTCTGCATCAATTGCGGCAATCTTTACTCTTACACTTCCCTCAGATGTGAATTTTAATGCATTGGAAAGCAAACAATTCAAAATCTGCTGGATTCTCTGTCCATCGCCCTTTACAAGCTTTGGAATATTGTTACCAAATGTGCAGTCAAGGGCAAGTCCCTTGTTTGTCGCTGTCGGTACCTGTGCAGCTACCGTCTCCTCAATGGCTGCACGCACATCGAAGATTTCTTCCTTCAGGTTATATTTACCAGCTTCCAGCTTACTGATATCAAGAATATCGTTGATCAGGCGAAGCAGGTTATCTGCACAGCCTTTGCAGTGAGCAGGTTATCGCGGTAATCTGCCTGCAGATCATCTGCCATCAGCGTAAGCTGCAGCATACCAAGGATTCCGTTGATCGGAGTACGGATCTCGTGGCTCATGTTCGCGAGGAACTCTGCCTGTGTCTTATATGCTGCATTCGCATCTTCGATTGCTGCAGACAGCTTGTTCTCCGTCTCCTTCTGGTCTGTAATATCAATAACAACCATGTTGATATAGTCAGCCTCAGACTTGTACATAACTGTGTTAAATACCTTGCCAAGCTTCTCCATCGTGATCTCCACGTCCATGAAGTCGCCCTCTTTGGTTCCAGAGGTATTATACGCAGTAAACCATGCGTTAATATCCTGTAACACTTCGATCTTACTCTCACCAAGAATCTTGTCCTGATAATCAGATGCATCCAGATTGAAGTAACTTCCGAACCGCTCATTTGCTTCCTGAATGCAGTACCCAATGCTGTTCCCAAGTGAATCTGTGATGATCTTTGCCTGTGCAAATCCGATCGGAAGATTCATGAACAGCTTCTTGTATTTGTCACCCTTTGTGTGGCCTGCCACAACGCCGCCACCAAGCGCAAATACAATCACTCCCGTGACAGCCGCAGCCAGCACGCCAACGATGATTCCCGCCGGAACCGCCTTAAAGATCGCACCAAATATAATTCCGAGCACGATATCCAGCGCCGCTGCATGATGATTAGTTTCTGCCACCCTAATTTTGCTAGTTTTTCCATGTGCATAACACCCCCTATTTATCAATATTTTACTATACATTTTCGAGATTTTCAATATCTGTCTCGACCTCTTCTGCAAGTTTTTCGCCTGGTTTTTCATTCTCTTCGCGTGCGTTCGCCTTCTCGATTCTCCGCACCTCCAATTTCTTCTCCACCTGCAGGGAAACCAACAGTAACACCATGCAGATCACGGAAATCGCAATGCCAAAAAGCATACCCTGCGGCATATAGGAAAATTCAACCGTATGCGAACCGGCACCGATATCCACACCGATAAATGCGCCTGCCACCTTGTAGTAATCCACCTTTTTTCCGTCGACCTTTACCGTCCAGCCTTCATCATAAGGAATGCTTGTGAACAGTGTCTTATCCTCCGGCATCTCGATCGTGCCATAGACATAGCCATCCTTTACCGTTTCAACCTCCAGCATATGGTTCGTCAATTCCCGATATACATTTTCAAACACATCCTGATGGAAGGTTGCCACATAAAATGGTGCCACTTCGGAGCCACTGACATTGCTGTATTCGTATTCAATGGAAATGTAATCGCCCGCTTCCAGCTGTCCCAGATGAAAAATCTGGATCTGATAACGGTCATAAGCGATTTCCTGTCCGTTCTTATAAAACCGGATCTTCGTCACATAATTACCACGCAGTTCACGTAATAATCGCCTGCATGATCCGCAGTAAAGCTCAACATAAAACACATCGGTCCAGATGCATTTGCTGTGAAGCTGACCTGATTATTCTCATAGCTGACTTTCGCCGTATCACTCGTCACACTGATCGCCGGATACTCGTCCTGGAAGAATCCGCCATAGCCAGTCATGTCATATGCCAGTGTATTCTGCGCGATCATTGCAGAGTAACGGCTCTGATCCCAGTCCTTGACATTGTTGCTCACCGCAAATCCAATAGAGGTCGGGTATGGATTCTCATAGATGGATACATTATCCACCGTTTCTTTATAATTATAATCAAAATTATTCAGATCTCCCGGTCGTTCCAGCAGATACCGGATATTAAAGATTGCATTTGTAAATGGCGTATAGCCACGATACAAAAATTCATTTGCGCCTGTATAAAACCCAAGCTTGCCCATCGTGGTGACAACCGGTCCCATAACCGTTGAATTGAATGTGCTGACGCTCGGCATGTTATGCCAGCTTGCCTCATCCAGCACCGTGTAATTCATCAGTTCCGAACGATAAAAGCCTGCCTGTTCTTCCTCTGCCAGCTCCCGCACGCGCACATTCGCTTCTGTCACTGCCGGACTCGTCTTGTAATATTTCTTGTAATGACAATACCCATTTTCCGAAAATCCATATGCTGCATTTGCCACAAGCTCGACCAGACAGACACTTCCAATCACCGAAATGTAAGTCGCATGCGTGATCTTCTTCGACGTCCGCAGACAACAGGTCACGCCGTAGATCACCAGCAGCACAAGACTCGCCGGCAATGTATATTTTCCAATTGTCGCGCCTGCCTGCTGTTTACAGGCAAATGCAAACGCACCTGCCAGTAAAATTGACGAAATCACAAAATAAATATCGATTTCTGTAATCGACTGCACTGCATCATATGCCATAACGAGCAACACAAAAATAAACACAAATGAAAACCGATTCGGGATTCCATACTGGTCATGCATGCCATGCCAGATATAGTTTAACGTCCCATGATTGAAGCTGATCACAAGCAGCACCAACAGCACATATTTGCGGAACTTCTTCCACGGATGTTCCTTCACAAACAGATACAGGAACATCGTCAGAACCGCCAGCATGCCACAGTACAGATTCACACCGCCATCAAAGATCTGATTCGTAATCGGCTTTGTAAATACAAGCAGCTGCCGCAGCATCACAAAGATATTTCCATACCATGTTCCTTTTGGGATTGCCATATCCCCCGCTGCCGTCGCCATGATTCCATGATATGCAGGAAGCAGGATAAATGCTGCCATACCACCGGATAACAGGGAATACACTGCAAACCGGAATCCATTTATGAAGAATCGCTTCACTGTCTTATGCTCATAGACAAAGAACCACAGCACAAGAAACAGGCAAATGATATATCCAATATAATAATTACAATAGAGCGCATAGAACAGGGACAGCACATACAGCTTTGGATCTCTCTCCTCAAGCATCCGCTGGAAGCCCAGCATGATAAGCGGGAAGATCATAATACAATCCAGCCACATCGTGTTCCAGTTGTAACCGATCACATAATTACTGAACGCATAGGCAACCGAGATCGCCACGATCAGGAAATTGCGTTTCTTCTCGCCATCCTTATAGCTTAGGAAATGTACCATTGCAACGGCTGTGAGTGCAATCTTTAAGCACATCAGGAAGCAGGTAACCGCCGCAATCTGTTCCTTGCCAAATAGTAACAACAGCAGATTAAACGGCTCATCAGATAATACGCCGCAAGCGATACGAAATTCGAGCCAAGTGCTACATTCCATGTATAAAGAAGACTTCTCTCATGCAGAAGCTTGTCTCTGAGTTCTGAGAAAAACGGCAGATACTGATGCACACTGTCTACCAGCGTCAGGGAATTCTCTCCAAACGGTGCAATCTTTTCTGCGATACAGACAACCAGCATGACGACTGCAACGATTGCAAACGACAGATAATAGCACCAGTTATCCTGCATATTCTCGTGAAATGGTTTCTTTTCCTTGAACACAATCAGCTTGCTGAACACATAGTTCAATACCAGTACAATGACCTGTACAAGCAGCTTGGATGCCAGTTCATGGATTCGAAATGTATCACACAGAATCGCCAGTCCAAGAATTTCCACAACCATGGACACCAGACGGGCGCCTACAAACTGCACCGACTCTACCAGAGTTGCATAAAATCCCTTCCTCTTACTCTGAAATACAAAAAATTTATTTGCAAAGTATGCAAAAGCAATAGCCATAGCGATCGCTATGGCATTGCATGTATTTCTTGAAATTGGTGTAATAACCCGCAGCAGGAAGAATGTTACCAGGTTGACAGCTGTCGTACAGCCTCCCGCAATCAGATATCGCATTTTCTCATTGGCAAGAATCTTCTTTATAAAACGAATCAATGTACTACCCTAATCCTTTTCTTTTAATTTAAACCTGTAAGCAGATAGATCAGTGGAGAATTCCAGTAAATCGTTACCTCATTACATGAATAGCACTGCTCATTATCTACATATGCACGTCCCGGTGCAATTCCGTAGAGAACGGCATTTGCATATGGATCGTTCAGATTGTTATTGGCACCGCCAACCAGCATACCCGGCATCGTCTCTTTCAATACCTGTGATGGTCTGTGGTGTGTTGCATTTGGTGTAAGGGAACCATATCCGGTCACATAGCAGTATCCGGTTGGGTTCACACCGAAGATATAATCACGCATCTTCTGCGCATATTCTGTATACTTGGCATCCCCTGTCAGGTTTGCAGCAGCCAGAAGCTCCATACCCTTGTTGGTGATCGTCATATTACTTCCCCAAGGATATGTCACACCCATACCTGTAAAGAAGCCCTCTGACTCTGCTTTCGAAAGTGTCTCATCCGCATCTGCAAGCAGCTTTTCCTTCGCTGTCTTTGCCACATCTGCATCCACGCCCTCGGTCTTTGCAAGATCATACAGCGCATAGCTTCCGATATCTGCCCAGCCAAAACCTGTCAGATAGTTGCTGTCAAGTGCTGTCTTTGTCGCAGTTAAATATTTTGCATCCTTTGTTGCAATATACATCTCTGCAGAAGCCCAAAGTGTCTCGTCTGCAAGATGTGTATCATCGTATGCACCTGTTACAAGGTCTTCCGGATTCTCATATCCCTTCATATCCGGATTTGCCTCCAAAAATGCATACGCGTTCGTTGCTGCATCCAGACAGCTCTTTGCAAAATCTGCATCGTATTCTGCATAGAGTACAGATGCCTTTGCCATAACAGCCGCGAAATCAGCCGTTGCTGCATAGGAAATCGGCGCAAGCACCATATCATCCGTCTCATCAACCGCAAGTACCGTCTCCGGGAATACAAGTGCAGTTACCTTATGGTAGACGCCACCGCTTGCTGCATCCTGCATCTTGAGCATCCAGTCAAGCTCATACTTTGCTTCATCGAGAAGATCCGGTGTCTTGTTTCCGCTCTCTGGAATTCCAAGATCATCGGCAGTCTGACCATAATCCTCGTAAGCAAGGAAGAGATCCTGTACCGTCTTAGCACCAGACACAACATATCGTCCGTAATCACCGGCATCATGCCATCCACCAGATACATCAATCTTTGTTCCAGATGTATCTCCGTAAACAGTCGCTTCCTGCATATGACATGCCTCATGTGCGAAATCTCCAGCGATATCCTTTGTCACCTCTGTTCCGCATCGCTGCTTGTATAACATCAGTACAACATCCTTATACACATCATCATACAGATCGTCCCCGATGGAGAACTCATAGGATGCACCAGATGGACTGGAAATAATCTTGTATGTACCAGGTGTCTTAAACTCCGTGAAATCACCATGTCTTACGTTTGATTCCGCAGACTTGTCATACGAAAGCTCTCCGTATGCACCAACAAACATTGTCTCATCTGTCTTCGCATCTACGATCTTGAATTTCTCATCGTCCTTGGATGTCACGATCACTGTCTTTGTATCATCCGGCTTGTAACCGATCTGATTTACCTTTACCTGAATCGGCTGTGGTGCACCGACAATCTTCTCCGCATTGGAACCGTCTGTTACAAACAGGGAAATGTTGTCGAAGTAAATCTTATGTGCTTCTGTAACCTCAGTCTGTCCTTCCTGAGTTCCCATATTGACAACAAATCTTGGAGCCGGATCGGAATTTTCTTCCATCGTAAACTCCTTCGTAATCGTCTGTGTCTCTGGTCCAACTGTGATGAAATCACTCGCATAGGCATGGTAATCACCGCCATTTATCTGCACGCGCCACTGGATCACACGTTCAATATCACTTCTGACATCAAAACTCATCGTATAGACACAGCCCTTTGCCATCGTAAATCCATCGTAATAAATCTGGCAGCTATGCTCAAGCGGTCCACTCTTTGTAATGTCACAAACGAGTTCGCCATTTTCTGCGGACATTGTAAAGTTACCATTATTTATGTAACTCGTAAAACCATCTGTACCATCATCAAATGTCACGCCGATCGCATCTGCGCCTTCCACCGTCGTGAAACGGTCATCCTCCACAACTTCCTGTTCCGTCGTTGTCCAGTCTCCATCATCCTCGATGGTTGACGCTGTTGCATCTGTCACGGTTGCACCACCACCAGATGTCTGTTCTGTCGTCACCTTGTCTGTCTTTCCGCCACATGCACATAACGAAAGTGCAAGTGCTGCCGCCGCAACAACTGCGGCTGTCTTCCTGAATTTTCTCATAAACCTCCTATCGTTTTTGTCCCTCTTTTTATCGTTTTATTGTAGTCCCACATGGGTACTACGAACAAAATTTCACAACCTCATCGTATGGTAATGCACCGCCGAATATATCCAGTGCACTTCCCACCGTCACATCAATGCGATCCTGTCCACATTGCTTCAAGCTCTCTAAATCATCAAAGCTTCCAACTCCGCCTGCATAAGTCATCGGCTGTTTGCCCCATGTGCCAAGCATGGTTGCAAGCTCCGTCTCAATGCCTGCCGCTTTACCCTCGACATCCACTGCATGAATCAGATATTCGCTACAATATTCTGCCAGCTTGTCCAGCGTCTCTGGTGTAACAACTTCCTCTGTAAATTTCTGCCAGCGGTCGGTCACGATATAATACCTGCCATCCTTTTTCCGACAGGACAAATCGAGCACCAGATGCTCTGCACCGATCAGATTCGACAGCCGTTTCAGATTCTCGTAATTGATTCTTCCATCCTTAAATACATAGGATGTCACGATTACCTGCCGCGCGCCCATATCCAGAAACTGCTCTGCATTGTCTGCGTTGATGCCGCCACCAATCTGCAGGCCCTGTGGATATGCAGCAAGTGCAAGCTTCGCCTGTTCCAGATCTGCCTCATAGTATGTACTGCCAGCCGGATTCAGCAGGATAATATGTCCGCCGACCAGTCCGCTTCGGCGGTACAGATCAGCATAGAAATCTGCCTTCAGCTCCGAAACGAAGTTATCCTTGGCAAAATCAGCCTCATCCTTCAGGCTGCCGCCGACAATCTGCTTGACTGCGCCATTATGTATGTCAATGCATGGTCGAAACCGCATAATACGCTCCTTTTACATCGGCAAATTTGAAGCGGAGAAACATCTCCTCCGCAATCATACATGGAACAATCATGAATACCCATAGAATGTATTGCAACCAGAAAGTACTAAGTGTTCTAATATACTCTTTTTCTAACGTACGGGATCGTCGCCGATTCGCCGTCCATGGCTCAACGGCGACTTGTTTGAACATCGTGTTCAAACATCCCTGATGACTTAATAGAACACTAAGTTCTTTCAAGGTTGCAAACATATCCTATGTTGTATTCATGATTGCTCCATGATAATTTGCGGATATACGCTACCCGACCACTTCAAATTGCCGATTGTCTTCCTTTTCCTTAATATTTCTTCAGACTACACTTGGTTCTTATCGTACCATATTTCCCTACCTTGTTCAATATATTTCGCTTTACGTGAAAGTGTTTTTGCGGTATCATTTACCCAAGGTAAATTGAACGAACACCTGTAAAACTTTTATGGATGTAGATGGAATTACGCATAATCACAAATTCATAAGCAGACCGTTGAAACACGTCAGCACTTAACGAACAGTGCCATAAAATGGTGCTGTGAGTTTAGTGTCTGCTACGTGTTGAACCGAGCGGGAGCGCGTCTGCGATGAATTGTGTATTATGTGTAATTCCAAAGCCAATACCTAAATCTTTACAGGGGCAAGGAGAAAATATGTTAAACGATTTGAAGAAAGAAATCACGGATTGCTACATGTACGGTGAGATCATCTGCCAACAGGGTTTTGGTCCAAAAACCGATATCTCCATGCATGACATGATCCGTTTTGATCTGCTGCAGTTTCTGGTGTATCTGACAGACAGCTCCGACGGTAGCCTGTACCCGGAGACACGCTTTTTACACGAATATCTCGGACAATATTTCACATTGGAATCTCTGATGCGCTTCAAGCAGGATCGTACAGCAACCCCCGAATTTGTCACAACGATTCCACGTTCCCTGACTTATTTTGTGGAAGCTGACCAGTCTGGGCTTTCTGCCTGCACGACGAAAGGTTTTTCAAAGTCAAGGAATCTGTACAACCTGTATGTCGAACTCGGTCAGGCATACATTTCCTGCAACAACCGGACAACCGACACAGAAGTCTCCGCGCTGACGGCTTATACCGGTATGATCGAGGAATACCTGCGCAAACTGAAACTGTTTGAGCCAGGTGAGAATCCGGCACTGAAGAATCCCCCGAAACCTTCCACCCCGAACAAGTCAGCCTCCGATGCCAACACCCCTGCCAAAAAAGCATCGACCTCGCAGGCGGCTATGGCTGCTATGAAAGGCACTATCAACAAGCAGGAAGTTCCAGAGGAAGATATCAAATTAGATGATCTGCTAAATGAATTAAACGAACTGACCGGGCTTTCTGAAGTAAAGAAAGATATTAAATCACTGATCAACCTGTTGAAGGTGAAGAAGCTGCGGGAAGAGCGCGGCATGAAGCAGCCGGAAATGTCATTGCACATGGTATTTTCCGGGAATCCGGGAACTGGTAAAACAACCGTTGCCCGTCTGCTCGCCAAAATCTACAAATGTCTCGGTATCCTGCCGGGTGGTCAGTTGGTCGAGGTTGACCGTTCCAACTTAGTCGAAGGCTATGTCGGACAGACTGCCATCAAGACAAAGGAAGTCGTGGAAAGTGCCTTAGGCGGCGTACTCTTCATCGACGAAGCTTACACACTTACCGCAGGCAAAGACGGAAAGGACTTCGGGCAGGAAGCGGTAGATACCCTGCTTAAAATGATGGAGGATAACCGCGATAATCTGATCGTGATTGTTGCCGGTTATACGGAACTGATGCAGGAGTTTGTAGACTCCAATCCGGGACTCCGTTCGAGATTTAACAAATACATCAATTTCGAGGACTATAGCGGCGACGAGCTTTATGATATCTTCTTATCCATGTGCAAAAAACAGGAATACGAACCAAACGCACAGGGAAAAGCATATGTCAAAGAGTTACTGAATATCTGGGCAAAATCCCACGATGAAAACTTTGCAAATGCAAGAGAAGTACGAAACTATCTGGAGCGTTCCATCGCCAGACAGGCAAGCCGTATCGTCGAGCTTGACTCTGTCAGCGACAAACAATTAAAGACATTAACCAAGGGGGATTTAACGGAGGGATAATACCTGTGACCACAGGATTTCAAACAAATCCCGCTCTGTACGTTCCATCTGCGCATCTACGATGCAGCCTCGCGCACCTGTCTGACAGAATCAGGCAGATCGTGAAGCTGCCATTTTGCATGAGCAGCATTTACAATCCGATATCCATGCTCGCGTACACGCAGACAGAAGTCAAGTGCGGAAAGCTCTGTCCGGAATTTATCCGAGAATCCACCCAACTGTACAAACACTAATCTTTTCACAAGCATACAATGTGCCGGCACAATCACATATTCGCGGTTCATTCCATAGTACCGCATCGCACCGGTCTCATCCTGCCGGATCTTCCGCCATTCTTTCCATGCATCAAATTGTGGTAATCCGCGATACGGATAGCGGTATAAATTTTTTATTTCCTTCAGATCAATCGCACGTTCTGTTTCCGCCTGCCATTTCTGAACCGGAGACTCATATGCCCTGCGAATTCCAAGCCCGCGCAATACAGCCGATCCCGGTCATCATAGACCATCCCGGCTACAATTCCGACGTCTTCACGCATAGCGATACCTAGCATTTCACCGAGTGCTGTCGTATCGCCAATCTCCATATTCGCATACAAAAATAAAAGGAAACTGCCATTCGCATACATGGTTCCAAGATTTCGGCATTCCGTGCTGCTTTTCCCAGGCTCTGCCTCCACCACAGCAATATTTCGTCTGCGACTCTGCATCTGCTGATAATATTTCTGCAATTCCTCATCTGTTCGGTCTTCATCTACAATGATAATCTCAAAATTACTGTACCGTGTTTTCTCGTAAAATGGCTCCAGCATCTGTTCCATCAACGAACGATTCGTATGCCCGGTTATGATCATCGACACGAGCGGATTGCCCGGCGTATCATATTTTACCGCATATACGCTTCGCTGATCAGTCATCATGACACGCGCCAGCAAATGCTCCCGCGACACATGTGCCTCCAATGCCTCTTTGCCCGCCAGATTCTCCTGTGCATGCTTTGCCTCCCGCTCCGAAGAAGTTCCATCATGAATGCGTTTGTGATACAACACACGCGGAATATGACAGATCTCCCGGCGGCCTTCACAGCAACGCAAGATCATATCATAGCCCTGCGCACCATCATACTGACTATGAAAGCCTCCGTCCGCCAGCATAAGCTCTCTCCGTGCCACAAACAAATGGGAAATATAATTATATGCACGCAGCAGGTCGATATCGAATTCCGGTTTGAATCGCGGTTCCAGATAATGACTTCCATTTTCTGCCATCCGGTCTTCATCGGAATAAACCACATCATAGCGTTCTCTCTGCAAAGCATCCACCACCCAGTACAGGGCATCCTCCGTCAGGACATCGTCATGATCCAGCAATGCAACATACGCTCCTTTTGCCGCCTGCAATGCCCGGTTACTGTTCCCGGAAATTCCAAGATTTTCTTCCATTTTTATGTACTGGATTCGCGGTTCATTCTCCATATATTGCCAGATAATGCGCTCCGTCTCCAAACTATACACCTTCTCCAGCACCGACAATTCGCCATCCTCTGATACGCGTGCATCAAGAACCGGCGGCTCTCCCTTCGCCTGACTGCCATCGACCAGACACAGTTCCCAGTTCCCATAGGTCTGATGCAGCACCGATTCCAGCATTGCACGTAAAGAAAGCTCCGGTGTCATATACACCGGAACTACAATACTGATACAAGGGCAGTATGAAAACACTCGCTCCCGCTGTGTTGCAAGTGCTTCCTCATCTGCCTCTATATTTTCTTTAAAAAAACGATCATACGCCAGATCCAGCCCCGTCACCATCGAACGTGCCTTGGAAAGCGCCTCCGGGATTGCAGTCGAACGAATATGCTCGAAGCCTTTTTTAATTGTATCCGCATTCAAGTCTGAAAGTCGAAACTTCATCGCTACTGCCTCCCCTTTTTCTTATTTCCGCACAGAGAAATCAAACGCATCTAACGCCAGATTCATGTTGTAGTACGGATCTCCGGTTGCCAGAATATCCACCATCTTGCCTGAAACAACTGCATCTCGCTGTGGAATCGCTTCTGTTTTTTCACAGTATCTTCTTTACCTCTGGATTTTGATTCATAATGATACAGCTTTGCCTGTGGAACATACACAACCAATTTGCCAAGCTTTCTTACTTTCAAACAAAAATCCACATCATTAAAAGCCACCTGAAATTCTGGATCCAGTCCTCCAACCGCATCGAAGGTCTCTCTGGAAATCATCAGACAGGCTGCTGTAACCGCACTATAATCACACGCAACAGAAGTCCGGAGCTGATAGATGCCCGCCTGCTCATCCATTGCAGAAAATGCATGTCCGGCAATTCCGCCAATCCCAACAATTACGCCCGCATGTTGAATCGTGCCATCCTCAAAATACAACCGTGCACCAACAATTCCTACATCTTTGCGTTGACAATACCCAAGCATCTGAGTAATAAAATCCGGTGAAATCAGTTCGGTATCATTGTTTAACAACAAAATATACTTACCCTTTGTATGTGCAACACCAAAATTATTGATTTTGGAATAATTAAATTTCTCCTGCCAATACAACACCTGAATATGCGGATTTTCCACAAGTGATTCATAGTATGCAAATGTCTCTTGTTGCACACTGTTATTTTCTACTATGATAATCTCATAATTCCGATAAGTCGACCGTTGTTCAATCGCATCAATACATTTTTTCAAATCATCCACATGATCCTTGTTTGGAATCACGATTGACACAAGCGGTTCTCCCTGAACCAGATAACTCACCTGATAATACCCCGGAGCTGCTCCATCCACAACCTCCGCAGCCAGCCCCTGTCGCGCCAAATGCGCTTCTATCGCTCGTTTTCCAGCCTCAAACGCATAACGTTTTGCTGCCGGATCTTCCGCTGTCGATGCCGCATGTGCCCGCCAATGATACAGAATCTTCGGAATATGACAAATGCCATCTGCCTGCTCCGTGCAACGAATATAAAATCATAATCCTGCGCACCATCAAACGCTGGATTTAACAACCCCACCTGATCCACTAAGTTTTTCTCTGCTACAAACATATGACAAATATAATTATTACAACGTAGCAAATCAATATTAAAATCCGGTTTAAAATTCGGTGCAAAGAAATAATCTCCTGTTTCATCCACCTTATCTTCATCGGTATAAATTACCTGCACCCGCTTCGCATTTAGCGACTCAACGCAGGCATAAAGTGCATCCGGCTCAAACAAATCGTCGTGATCACCAAACACAATATAATCTCCCGTCGCAAGCGTATATGCCTGATTCGTATTTTCGGCTATTCCAAGAGTTCCATCTTGTGAAGCTATATAATGAATTCTCTGATCCTTTTGCATATATACCTGCAAAAAATCGTATAAACATTTTTCTTTTCTTCCTCCATCCGAGAAGCATAACTCCCAGTTTCCATAGGTTTGTGCCTGCACCGACTCAATTAACGCACGCAGAAAATCACAATTGCTCTCATATAATGGCACCAAAATGCTAAACTTCGGATGATATTCAAAATGCCGTCCACATTGTTCCTGTCTTTCACTATCTGTCAGCCGATGACTATGCATCCATTTATTATAATCCACATAGTTGGAACCAAGATGCAGGTACTTTTTTAATTTTGCACATGTATTACGCCATCCGAATGTCTTTATATTGTTGATTACACGGATTGCATTTATATATATACGTCCCATATCTGATTCTCCTGCTGTTTTCTATATCATCTGTTGTCTCAGTATATCATACATAGAAAAAAATCTCACGAAAATATCAAGATTTAGTTGTTATTTTCTATTATATTCGTGTATAATAGACACGTTATAAGGTTTACCATTACGAATACCATTCTTTTATCAATCTTTCAGTAATTAACCATATACCTTATAACGCACGAAGAGGAACCAGCATCACCGGTTCCTCTTTTTTGTATATCCAATATCAAGGCTCTGATTCATCTTCTCCTGAATCAGCCTTTATCTTTATATTACTAGGCTCTTCTCCGTTTCCAGACAGCCGGGCAGAACAACAGCATCATCGGGAAAATCTCCAGTCTGCCTGCCAGCATATCGAACATCAGAATATATTTCGTAAAATCCGTAAAATGTCCGAAATTCGCCATCGGTCCAACCAGAGAAAGCCCCGGACCGATATTGTTAAACGTCGCTGCTACTGCCGCGAAGTTCGTGACAGATCTTTGTTCTCAATCGACACAAGCAGTACGGATACCGCGAAAATAACCATATATGTCATAAAATAGACATTTGTCGCCCGCAGCGTCTCATGCTCGAGTGGTTTTCCCTCGATTTTGATCTTCTTCACGGAACGCGGATGCAGATAAGAAATAATTTCTTTTATAAATGACTTGCATGCAATAATAAACCGTGAGACTTTGATACCGCCGCCCGTACTTCCGGCGCAGGCACCGATAAACATCAAAAGCACAAGGATTGTCCTCGAAGTCTCCGGCCATAGATTGAAATCCGCACTTGCAAATCCCGTTGTCGTGATAATACTTGCTACCTGGAAGAACGCTTGCCGGATGCCTTCCGCCGGCGCATACAATGCAAAATGCCGCAGATTAATAAAGATAAACACTGCCGCTGCAATCACGATGATAAAATAAATCCGCACCTCTTCAAACTTCAGCGCATCCCGCAGCTTTCCTGTGAGAATCAGGAAATAAAATCCGAAATTCACACCGAACAGCAGCATGAAAATCGTAACGACCCACTGATTATACGGGCTGACACTGACGAATCCGTCATTCCAGATTGCAAAACCTCCGGTTCCGGCTGTTCCAAACGACGTTGTCAGAGCTTCAAACAGATTCATTCCTCCAAAGAGTAGAAAAATCACCTCTATCATGGTCAGGGTAAAATAAATAATATACAGATATTTGGCTGTCTGGCGCACCTTCGGAACCAGCTTTCCAACCGAAGGTCCCGGCTTTCCGCCTTCATCAGGTTCATGTGGCTGCCTCCCGCCATCGGCACGATGGCAAGCAGAAATACAAGAACGCCCATGCCTCCGATCCAATGGCTGAAGCTTCGCCAGAATAAGCTGCCCTTCGTCAGGCCTTCCACATCCGATACAACCGTCGCACCCGTTGTTGTAAATCCTGATATCATCTCAAAAAGCGCATCTGCAAAATGCGGAATATCACCATTGATCACAAACGGCAGACATCCAATCACAGACATCAGAATCCACGAAAGTGCTACCGTCACGAAACCTTCCCGCAGATAAAACCGCATGTTCTTCGGTTTCCGCAAAATAATTGCTGAACCTGCAACCGCACTGCCAAGTGCCACCCACAAAAAAGCAAAGCCGCCCTTCTCACCATAGATCGCAGACACGATCCCAGGGAGAGCCAGAAATGCTGCTTCGATTTCCATGATCCAGCCTAATATATAAATAACAACTGAGTAGTTCATAATCTGTCTCCAAAAAATCTCCCTTACTGCCATTTCAAAATATCGCTGACATCGGTAAAGCCCGTGTGCGTTGTAACAACGACCACGTAATCTCCCTCGCAGATGACATCCTGACCACGCGGAATAATGACCTTACCATTCCGGTTCAGACAGGCAAGCAGAAGGTTATCCTTCAATTTCAACTCCATGATCGGTTTCCCGATTACCGGAGAATCCTTCTCAACCTTAAACTCCAGTGCCTCCGCCCGGTTATCAAAGATATGATACAGTGTCTCAATATTACTTCCGACCGAATTCTGCATCGCACGGATATACGCCAGAATCTTCTCTGCTGTAATATAACGTGGATATACGATACTTCCGATGTCCAGACTATCAAGCACATCACTGAATGTGCTCCGATTGATCTTCGTGATCACCTTTGTGTCAGAGCATTTTCTCGCAAATAACGTAAGCAGGATATTCTCCTCGTCAAGTCCGGTCAGCGGAACAAACGATTCCGTACTCTCGATGCCCTCCTCACGGAGCAGGTCTTCGTCCGAGCCATCGCCATGCAAGATCAGTGCCTTCGGAAGTAATACGCTCAGCTCCTCACACCGTTTCTCATCCAACTCCAGAATCTTGACCTCCACACCGGATGAAATCAGCTGTTTTCCAAGATAATACGAGGTTTTTCCTCCTCCAATGATCATGCAGTTTTTGACCTTATGTGTATCGACACCGATCTTCTTGAAGAAATCCATACTGTTTGTCGGTGTCGCAAGAAATGTCACGGCATCACCGCCACGCATGATGAAAGAACCATCCGGGATAATCAGGTTCCCATCCCGCTCGACACCACAGACAAGCATATCACAGTTTAACTCATGCATCGCCGAAATCGGCTTATCGTGCAGCAGATTTCCCTTCGGAATCTTGAACTTCACAAGCTCCGCATGTCCACGCGCAAAGGAGTTGATCTCAAGGGCCGACGGCAGACGCAGCAGACGTGCAATCTCGCGTGCAGTCTCCAACTCCGGATTAATGATCAGCGAAAGTCCAAGCTGATTTCGAAGATACGAAAGCTCCATACTGTAATCCGGGTTCCGGACACGTGCGATGGTAGCACAGTCACCGACCTTTTTCGCGATCGTACAGCTGAGCAGATTTAACTCATCACTTTCCGTCACGGCAATCAGAACATCCGCATCCTGAATACCCGCCTCAATCTGGATGCTGTAGCTCGCACCATTTCCGGTAAAGCCCATAACATCGTAGTCTTCCGTAATCCGCTGAATCACCTCATTCTTCTGATCAATGACGGTAATATCATGGGATTCCTTGCTGAGCTTCTCCACCAGCGTACTTCCAACTTTTCCGCATCCAACGATAATAATGTTTAAACCCCGTTCTTTTTTCTGCGTTTTCTTTGAAGATCTCATATCCTTAATTCTTACACTCCCCGTATATTCGCAATTCCTTATTAACAATAAAATTGAAACTTTATTGTACCATATTCACAGTGTTACTACAAGGGAATGTCACGCGGAACCGCGTTCCAAAATCCGGTCTGGTCAACACGTCAATCTGTCCATCATGTGCATCTACGATCCATTTTGCAATGGATAATCCAAGACCTGATCCGCCCGTCTCACTGTTGCGTGCTCATCGGAACGATAAAACCGCTCAAAGATATGCACGACCTCGGATGCCTGCATGCCGATACCTTCATCCTGCACCTGATAATAGACGCCTTGCTCTGACCGCCCGACTGTAAAATGAATCGTATCGCCCCCTTCCGAATACTTTGCCGCATTCTGTACGAAAATACGAATAGACTGTTTCAGCATGGCAACATCGCCACGCACCATACAGCCTGGGCAGGCTGAAAATTCGTACGGATGCGTCTCATCAATCATCATGGATTCCTCGTACACCTCCTGCACAAGGTCATTTAAGTCCACTTCGACCGGCTTCAATGTATTCCGCCCACTATCTCCGCGCGCTAAGAATAGAAGCTGTTCAATCAGATCCTTCATATGGTCAGATTCGTTCTTGAGCGCTTCAATCGACTCATTTAGCACTGCTTCATCTTCTTTGCCCCAGCGGTCGAGCATGTTTACATAGCCCTGAATCACGGAGATCGGCGTCCGCAGCTCATGCGATGCATCCGACACGAACCGCGCCTGCTGCAGCTTACTCTCCTGCATCCGAGCGAGCAGATTATTCAGTGCCACCTCAATGCTCTGCAAATCCTTATCCCCGGTCGATATCCGTATATCATTCGCATCAACGGAGACATTCGAGATTGCCTGTTCCAGATGCTCCAGATTTACCTCATCACCGCTCATATTTGAGAGTGCTTCCGCACGCACAGCAAGATCATTCAACGGACGCAGCTTCCGTCTGATATTCCGTATACCAAAGCACGCAGAAATGAGCATCATAAGTTCCGCCGCGCCAACCACAATGAGCGGTATAGCCGCATAATCCAGAACCTCATGCACCAGAAAATTGTCCGTGTTCTTACCGACTGTGTGGTCATCGCCCATGTGGCATATGAATCACCCGACCATGTAATATGCACCGCTTCGCCCCGGACATCCAGTCTGCATCTGTCGTATCAACCGCCATACCAGCACCGCCACGAACAACATTCCGAGTATCACAATATCAAGTCCCAGCAACGCAAAAAAGCGCCGGAACCAGTATCCGACATGAATCTTCCGGGCAATAGAGGTTGTCTTCCGATTTGTCCGTTCTTCTCTCATCCAATCACTCCTATGACTCCTTGATGCAATATCCGACTCCGCGAACTGTTTGGATCAGCTTAATTCCAAAATGATCGTCAATCTTCGTCCGCAGATACCGCACATACACATCAATGATATTCGTCTCGCCGACATAATCATACCCACAGACCTCATTTAGAAGCTTCTCCCGGGTAAGTACAATATTCTTGTTCCGCATCAACGTGTGCAGCAACTCGAATTCACGGTTCGTAAGCTCCACATTTTCGCCCTGCACAGTCACCTCGTGGCGGTCTTCGTCTAAGCAGACACCCAGCACCTCCAGCTTATGTGTCGGTGCATCCTCTGTACGCGCATGCTTCTTTAGCGCGACGCGGATACGCGCCAGCAGCTCCTCGATGGCAAATGGCTTCGTGATATAATCATCCGCACCAGCGTCCAGCCCTGCTACCTTATCCATCACAGCGTCGCGTGCCGTGAGCATAATGACCGGCGTGTCCTTCTCCTGCCGGAGTCTGCGCAGCACTTCCATGCCATTTAATCCCGGCAGCATCACATCAAGTAAGATCAGGTCAAACGAACCGGAGAGGGCTTTGTCCAAGCCCTCTCTGCCGTCTGCCGCCTTCTCGACTTCATTTCCTTCATGTTTTAATTCCAGTTCGACGAAACGGGCGATGCCCGCTTCATCTTCAATAATCAAAATCTTGCTCATATCGTCTCCTATAAACAGGAAAACGATTACGTCATAATGCTTATACCAGATATGTATAGTATCCAATTACATGCAGACGCGCTCTCGCTCACTTCCACATGTAGCGGTACTAAACTCATTGCACCAGTAAACTGGCACAATTCGTTAAGTACCGACATGTTCCAATGGTCTGCATTAAAATTGGTACTATACATATCTGAAATATATTTTTTTATACGTAATCGTTTCCCCTATCTTATAATTTTCCTTTCTCTATGTTTCAGATTTTTATTTCTTGATGTCTTCTTTCACTCCCGCACAGGCATCGGATGCCTTATCGCAGGCGTTGTTGATGTCCTGAACTGTTTTCGCGTCACCCTCGAAATGGTACCTGCAGTCGCAGAAGAGTCCGATGATCAAAAGTGGTACACAGATCCAGAATGCGAAGATCAAAAGCAGTATGAATATGATGATCGGCATCCGCATAAAACGCTCACCCTTACGCTCAATGATGAAGTTCTTCTCGCAGCCCTTCTTGATGATATCGCCTACCCACGCGAAGAACTCATCCATACGCTCACCGAATGTTTTCTTCTTGCAAGACTGCTCGTAGGCAGCCTGTGCCTGTGCCAGCTCGTTCGATGTCTCCTGCGGAGTCGTCGTATAAGTGCCAACCTCCGGTGCCTTGATCTTTCCAAGCTTCTCTAAATACACGATCGCATCGAGCAGATCATAATTACATGCTTCGAGTGCACTCTTGGCATCCTCATAACTGACGCCTGTTTTCTCTCTGATTTTTTCTACCTTTTCTAACTGATCCATATCTGATATCCTCCATTTTCTGTAACAGCGGTTTTGTAATTTGTTCTTTGCTGTTCTTGATTGTGTCCTTATCTTACGGCACCAAAATTAATCTATAAGGTAGGAAAGATTAAAATCAGATTAAAATTTCTATTATTTTCCATATATCTATCTGCACTTCTTCCTGTTCACATACTAACACAAGTGTATGCGTATGTTCATCTATTTTCTTCAGAATTCCGGTGTCCTTCACATAGGCACCGCCCTCTTTTTTCGCATCCTTCACAAAATGTACGACCGCTACTTCCGTATCCTTGTGCTCCGCTAACCACTGCAGCTTCCGGTTTAGTTCCGCAACCTCATACTCATCAAGTTCGATCTCTTCCTCTGTCAGCCGTGCCGTCTCCCGCACCGCTTCATCATGTCCCGTAAGCGCTGCAAATGGGGCAAACTGCGCCGCACGCATCATCCGATCCATCGGCGGATGCTTCTTCGACACCGGGCGTTCCCGGTCGATGATATCACTGTAATCCCGTCTCACGCCTTATGTCCTCCGATCTGATTATTCCTGTCACGCGCCGTTGCGCCCTCGCGGAAATTCATTCCACGTAGAACTGCATTTTTACCGTATTTATGTTTGATTGCAAGCAATGCCTGCTGAATCTGCGCTTCTTTTGCTTCCTTTTCTTTCTCTGCTTCCTTCTCCTTTTCCAACGCCGCATAATCGGTAAATAAATCCATCTGTTCAAATCCAGAAGTCTCTTCCTTCACATCTTCCTTCCGGATCACATGATTGGCTACCACATACATCCGCCGCACAAGCAGATTCTCATCCACAATCCGGTCATATAAGCGAAGCACCGCCGCCTCAATCCTGCTTGTTGACGATGTATAACTGTCCAGATTCTCTGTCCCGTGTGCGTGCTTCGGCACCTTCCGCCCATAGCGGTCACGCGTCACCTCACCGTGATACCCATTTGCTCCCCCAGACAGATTCTCGATATCATAGCCAACTGTAAGTACCATCTGATTTGTGACAAGCCCCTTTTCAACCAGTTCCAGCACCAGTCCCTCTGTCATTTCCTGTACAACCACACGTGCTTTCTCACATGTATACGGGCATTGCAACACCTGCCCCGAACTAATGCTATTACTCTCCGGGCGGTACGCCTTAATCTCTGCGATCGTACACGGTTCATAGCCCCATGCATGGTCGATCAGCAGCTCTGCATTCACCCCGAAAAGCTTATACAGCAGATCTTCGTTATAGTAATCATCTTCTCCGCCCAGTGAACACCGGGCAATATCTCCCATCGTATACAGATCCTGTGCATGCAGCTTCTTCTGGTAACCCGCCCCCACACGCCAGAAATCCGTCAGCGGTTCATGGTTCCACAACAGTCTGCGGTAGCTCATCTCATCAAGCTCCGCAATCCGCGCGCCACGTTCATCCGGCTGCATATGCTTCGCCTCGATATCCATCGCAATCTTTGCCAGATACAGATTCGTTCCAATCCCCGCCGTCGCCGTGATTCCTGTCGTTTCATAGACATCCCGTATCATTGTCTCTGCAAGCTGTCTTGCTGTCATCTGATAGGTATTCAGGTATGTCGTCGCATCAATGAACACCTCATCCACCGAATAGACATGCATATCCTCCGGCGCGACATATTTCAGGTAGATATCGTAAATGCGCGTACTGTATTCCATGTAATGTGCCATCCGCGCTTCGCCGCAATATAGTCCAGCGCCAGCCTTGGATCCGCTTTCACCTTCAGATTTTCATACGACGATCCGTTAAATTCCCGCCCCGGTGCAAATGCCAGCCGCTGACGGTTGATCTCTTTTACCCGCTGCACAACTTCGAACAAGCGCGCCCGCCCCGATATGCCATAGGATTTCAGGGATGGCGAAACAGCCAGACAGATTGTCTTCTCTGTCCGGCTCTCATCTGCTACGACGAGGTTCGTTGTGAGCGGGTTCAATCCCCGCTCCACGCACTCCACCGACGCATAAAATGATTTCAGATCAATTGCTATATACTGCCGCATACCGTCACTCCACATAGATAAATCCGTGTCTTATTTCACATACTGTTTTTATTTTAGTATAGAACATATGTTTTGTAAATAATAAATATTTCAAACAGCATCATAAAACCAGCGGATTCGTACGTTATTTATATAATCATTTACAAAATTATACAAACTATAAATATTTATTTTGCAACTTCGTTACACTTTTGATGCAACTTTGATGCAATTATTTGGTATGTTATGTTAACAGGGGATTTTAGGAAATCCGGACACATATTTTCAGGAAAGACAGGGAGATAAATGAACGTAAAAATAGACTCAAGAAAAATCGAAAAGGGCGACACTTTTGTGGCACTGCGCGGCATCGACCACGACGGACATGCCTATATCCGACAGGCAATTGAAAACGGCGCAGCGAAGATCATCTGCGAGGAAGGAAGCTACGAGGTGGAAACCTGTATCGTCGAGGATACCAGAGCATATCTGGTCAATTATCTGAAAGATACTTACTACGACAAAATCAGCAAACTCAAGCTGATCGGCATCACCGGTACAAACGGAAAAACTACATCAGCATTTCTGCTTCACCAGATGTTGAATAAGCTTGGCAGAAAATGTGGCTATATTGGCACAATCGGCTTCTACGTCGGCGAGAAGATCCGCAGTCTCGCGAACACGACCCCCGATATCTATGATCTGTACGCGATTCTGCTGCAATGCCTGTCGCTCGGCTGTGAGTATGTTGTCATGGAAGTAAGCAGTCAGGGACTTGCAAATCACCGTGTCGAGACGTTGCAGTTTGACTATGCGGTCTTCACAAACCTGACACAGGATCATCTGGATTTCCACAAGACGATGGAACGCTATGCCCTTGCAAAGCAGGAATTATTCCGCATGTTAAAGCCATCCGGCAAAGCGATCATCAACTATGACGATTCCTACAAGCACTATTTTCTGCTTGAAGAAAATGAGAATGTAACCTTCGGCTTTACCGGCGGAGATTTCAATGTAGCTTTGGATGCCGCAGACAAGGAACATACAGAATTCTCGGTACAGTGCCCTGCATTTACCCAGAACTTCTCGACCAATCTGATCGGCACTTACAATATCTACAATCTGATGGCTTCCGTTGTGATTCTGACACTGGAGCAGTTTGACAGTGCCACCATCGCACAGGCAGCCGCAGCACTTACACTTCCAAAGGCAGAACCGAATGTATCCACACAGGAAATAATCTGATCATGGTAGACTACGCACATACGCCAGACGCCATGAGCAAGGTTCTGACTGCCGCACGTGCACTTACCTCCGGCAGCATCTATGTCGTGTTTGGATGCACTGGTGAAAGAGACCGGGATAAACGTGCGAAGATGTCCGCGATTGCCTGCAAGCATGCTGATTACGTTATAATGACGCACGACGATCCTCATTATGAAGATCAGGCACAGATCTACCATGATATGACATCCGGGCTTTCTTACGATAACTACGAAATCGTGCATGACCGGAAGGACGCTATTCGAAAGGGAATCTCCCTGTTAGATACGGACGACATTCTTCTGATCCTTGGAAAAGGGCACGAAGAATTTATTGTTTGCCGGGATAAGCGGATTCCATTTAATGATATGAATGTCGCACGGCAATGCCTGTCTGAACGGAGGACTCCCACCGCAGCTAGGATCTGCCAATCCGCCTAGCGGTCACATGCACAATTAACATTTATGAACGCTAAAAGGGCGGCCACATCCTGTGACCGCCCAGTAAGAGAGGGGAAACGAAAAATCGTCTGGCTAGCTATTTTAAATTATCCTTCGATGGCAATGAATTTCTTCTCTTCCACCTGTGGCTTTGCTTCCTTCTTTGGAACAGAGATCTTCAAGACACCATCTTCGAATTTTGCCTTGATATCATCCTGTGTGATCGCATCGCCCACATAGAAGGATCTGTTGCAGGAACCTTCATAACGTTCCTTACGGATATATTTGCCCTTGGCATCCTTCTCATCCTTAGAGTTCTTTGTAGAAGCCTTGATGATCAGGTAACCATCCTTCACTTCACCGGTTACATCTTCCTTCTTAAATCCTGGAAGGTTCATATCAATCTCGTAACCGTCTTCTTTCTCAAACACATCAGTACTCATCAGATTCTGTGCCGGTGCATCATACTTATAGACACCAAAACTTGGTGCATCAAAGAAATCATCCATAAAACTATTTGTAAATAAACTTGGCATTAACATAAGCCATACCTCCTTTTATACTTCACTCAGTAATTGCAATCTATGTTTCTTGACGGCATTCACTATTTAATTGCAATTACAATATCAACTTTCCTTCCCACTCGGGTTCCCTTCTCTAGGTCTTCCCTCATGTTCTAGGTGTACTATAACACACTTATTAGCACTCGTCAATAGCGAGTGCTAATAAAAATTGTGAAAAAAGTGTGAAGTCTTGATTATACAAAAACAGGTATGCCGCAACAATACAGCACACCTGTTTCAAAATCATGTTATTTACTTAAACTGATTCTGCTCTGCATGGCGTTTGAAGAAGTCCTTTGTCTCCTTCACAACCACACCACTCAAAGCGAAGATTGCGATCATGTTTGGAATCGCCATCAATCCGTTGAAGATATCGGCGATCGTCCATACTGCCTTTACTGTCATGTATGGTCCGATGAATACTGCCAAGATATACAACCAGCGATATACAAGGATTGCTTTCTTGTTCTTGCCTGACAGGTATTCCAGACAGCGCTCCGAATAGTAATCCCATCCGAGGATCGTTGTAAATGCGAAGAATACCAGACAAAGCATCAACAGGAACGCAGCTACCTGCTCGGAAATCGGAAGTCCCTCCTGGAATGCGTAGGTTGTTACCTGTACACCCTCTAAGCCTTCCTGCTGCCAAGCACCTGTCAATACGATAGAAAGTCCTGTCATCGTACAGATGATGATTGTATCAATAAATGTACCCGTCATGGAAACCAGACCCTGACGTACCGGCTCCTTTGTCTTTGCTGCGGCTGCAGCGATTGGTGCAGAACCAAGACCGGATTCATTTGAGAAGATACCTCTTGCAACACCCTTCTGCATTGCAACGATCATCGTACCAACACACCACCGGTCACTGCCTTTGGATTGAATGCGCCCTTTACGATTGTTACAAACGCATCCGGAATCTCTTTGATATTGCAGATGAGAAGCACCAGACAAAGCAGAACATAAAGCACTGCCATAAATGGGACGACGATCTGGGATACATTTGCAATACGCTTGATACCACCGATCAACACAAGTGCCACGCAGACACTCAGGATCAAAGATGCAATAACTACCGTCCACGAATATGTACCGATTCCAGGAATCTCTACGCTCCATGATTCATTCGGATCGAAGAATCCCTCGACAGCCGATGCAATACCATTCACCTGTGAGAATGTTCCGATACCGAACAATCCTACACAGATACCGAAGAATGCAAAGATCTTCGCAAGCCATTTCCACTTTGTACCCATACCTTTTTCGATATAGTAGAATGGTCCACCGAGTGCATGATTGTCTTCATCTACCACACGATACTTAACTGCAAGGAGTCCCTCTGCATACTTGGTTGCCATTCCGAAGAATGCAGCAAGCACCATCCAGAACAGGGCACCCGGGCCACCGGCTCCGATTGCTGTTGCGACACCGACGATATTTCCGGTTCCGATTGTCGCTGAAAGCGCCGTACAGAGTGCACCGAACGAAGTTACTTCTCCTTCACCCTCTTCCTCATTTTTCACCATCCATTTCAGGGCAAGCGGCAGTTTACGGACCTGCAGCACACCCATACGGATGGTAAGAAGGATTCCACCTGCAATGATCAAAATCATAAGCGGCGGACCCCAGACGAAATCATCTACTTTTGTCAAAAAGCTATTAATTGCTTCCCACATGTTTCCTACTCTCCTTTATTTTATTTTAACAACATGTTCTCTATATTACACAGTTTTCCAGCTTTTGACAACATTTTTCCCTCAATTTATAAAGTTTTTTACTGTTTTCATATTAAATATACGGGGTATAATAGAGTTTATGATATACTTTATATGTCCAAATATGGATTTTAAAAAAGAAAGGAATACATTTTTATGAATCTTATTAAGAATATTTCCAAATCAGAAGTACATGTATTGAAGGATCAGGTTACTTATCAGGAGGGACAGGTTGTCAGCAAGACACTCGCCCAGAATGACGCCGTATCTATCACATTATTTGCCTTTGACAAGGACGAGGCGATCAGCACACACGAGTCCGGCGGCGATGCATTTGTTACCTGCTTAGATGGTGTCGGCAGAATCACAATCGATGGTGTTGAATATATCCTGCACGAAGGTGAATCCATCGTAATGCCAGCCAAGCATCCACATGCCGTCTATGGTGCAGAACAGTTCAAGATGCTGTTAGTTGTTGTATTTTAATTATCTTAATTCTTAAAACGGAAAAGCCGCCGAGCCGGGAATCCAGGTCCCAGTCCGACGACTTTTTTTCTTTCTTCTATTCTATATATCGGCAGATTTCTATTATTGCTTTACATTAAATGCTTTCATTCCTGGATATACAGCGCTTGCGCCAAGCTCTTCCTCAATACGGAGCAGCTGGTTGTACTTTGCAACACGCTCAGAACGAGAAGGTGCACCTGTCTTGATCTGGCATGTATTAAGTGCAACTGCAAGGTCTGCAATCGTTGTATCAGCCGTCTCACCAGATCTGTGTGACTGATTGCTGTGTATCCAGCCTTGTGCGCCATCTTGATTGCTTCCAATGTCTCAGAAACAGATCCAATCTGATTCAACTTGATCAGGATTGCATTTCCTGCGCCAAGCTCAATTCCCTTTGCCAGTCTCTCTGTATTTGTTACGAACAGGTCATCGCCAACAAGCTGAACCTTGCCACCAAGTCTTGCAGTCAGCTTCTGCCAGCCTTCCCAGTCCTCTTCATCCAGACCATCCTCGATTGAGATGATTGGATATTTCTCGCAAAGTGCTTCCCAGTGCTCGATCAACTGCTCAGCTGTATACTCTGTACCCGCCTTCGGAAGCTTGTAGTAGCCCTTTCCTTTTTCGCTCTTCCATTCAGAAGAAGCTGCATCCATAGCAATCTTGAAATCCTTGCCTGGCTCATAACCTGCTCTCTTTACAGCTTCGAGAATTGTCTCAATTGCTTCCTCATCAGACTTCAAAGCAGGGGCAAATCCACCCTCATCACCAACGGATGTAGCAAGTCCGCGCTCTTTCAAAATTGCAGCCAATGCATGGAAAACTTCTGCACACCAACGCAGACACTCTTTGAAAGATGGAGCACCAACCGGCATGATCATGAACTCCTGTACATCAAGTCCAGAAGAAAGTGCATGACATCCACCGTTTACGATGTTCATCATTGGAACTGGCATACGATTTCCAGATACACCACCGAGGAAACGATACAGAGGAATGTCAAGGGATGTTGCTGCTGCACGGCAACATGCGATAGATACTGCAAGAATCGCATTCGCACCAAGCTTAGACTTGTCCTTTGTTCCATCTGCCTGAATCATAGCCTGATCCACTGCATAGATATCTGATGCATCCATACCCTCGATTGCATCATTGATAATTGTATTGATATTTTCAACTGCCTTTGTTACACCCTTGCCAAGATAACGGCTCTTATCGCCATCACGAAGCTCCAGTGCCTCGAACTCTCCAGTGGATGCACCACTTGGTGCAATACCTCTTCCGATGGTTCCATCTGCCAGATAAACCTCTGCCTCTACCGTTGGATTTCCTCTGGAATCCAGGATCTCACGGCCAATAACTTTTTCAATTTCTAAATAATCCATTGTTATGTACTCCTTTCAATTTGCATTTTAACGGAGTCTCTTGCTTCTGACGGTCTCTCCTCGTTCAGAAGCAGGAGTTCCGAAATGATTTACACGCGTTAGGTTAGCCAGACCTAACTATAAGTTAGTATATACTAACCTGGTTTAAAATGCAAGTGTATTTTCCATAACTTTTATGCAACTACAATACTCCCAACCATACAGGCATCTCCATCCAGCACAAGAGATACCTCATAATGCTGTTTAGGTAGATTCTGCTTTATAAATGCAGCCTCAAAACCAGCAAATGCTAACCTTCGCTTACCAAACGCATCCCGGACATCTGGTCTGTACAGTCGCTCTGATTTTACAATGTACTGTTGCTTGTCCTGTCCAGTTAAAACAATATTGAGCGTTCCCGCACGCAATGTTTTTCGATTCAAGGCCCAACCACTGATTTTTACGACTGCTTCATCTGTAAACTCTTCCACCTTGTATTGCAGACTTCCTTTTTCAACAAGCACCTGTTGCGTTTCCTCAGGCGTTTCGATTTCCTTTACTTTCAACAGCCGTAACGAGAAGTTATCACTGTTTCCAATCAGATTTGGGTTATAACACGGATCATACCCCTTAAATTCCGGATGACGATCATACAATTTTTTCATTTCCCGTTGCTGTCTGGCGGCTTTTTCTGGGGATACAGCGTCATAGCCACGGCTGACAGATTCATAATGGTATAAACGGACATCTGTTCGCACAACATTATAATATCCTGCTTCTACTAAATTAAAACATAAGTCAATATCGTTATATGCCACCGGTAACTGTTCCGAAAAACCACCCACCTGATCATATTTATTCCGGTCAATCATAAGACACGCACCGGTCACCGCACTGTAATTATATTCCAGCTTATTTCGTCCCCAATAACAATTCAAATCGTCGTTAATCCGTTGAAATGCATGTCCTGGTCCAACCATAAAACTGACAACACCTACATGCTGTATCAAATTCGTATTTGGGTAAATTAATTTACATCCAACCGCACCTGTATGTGGCTGCTGTGCATGTCCCAGCATCCGTTCCAGCCATTCCGCTCCCTCAACACGAATATCGTCATTTAAAACAGAAGGAACTGTCCATCTGCCAGATGTGCCCCAATGTTGCACATCTTTGAAAAATTAAACTCCATTGGCGCGTAATGATATTTGCAATCCAATTCTTTACACATTTGTGTATATTTCGCATGTGTTTCTTCTGCACTGCCATTGTCCACAACAATGATTTCATAATTTTGATATTTCGTTTCCTTTCGGATGGACGTCAGACATTGCTTTAAAATGTCATAATTATCCTTAGACGGAATAATAATGCTTACTTTCGGATTTCCCACAACTTCATAAACCACGCGGAACATCACTATATCTTTGATATATTCCAGATGCCCTTTAACGCCTCTTCGCTCCAGGGCTTCGAGCTTCGCCTTCTTTGTCGTTTCAATAATATATGGCTTTGCGATATATCATTTGCCGTAGACTCTTCACGTTCCCGCCAATGATAAAGGATTTTTGGCACATGCCTATACGATTCGTCTTCTCCATCACCCGCAAAACAAGATCATAGTCCTGCGAACCTTCCAAGCCTACACGCAAACCGCCCATTTCGTCCAGCAAGGATTTTCGATACACCGCCAAATGGCAGGTATACATCAAAGACATAAATGTATCTGGAGACCAATCCGGCTTAAAAAACGGATTCCTTCTTTTTGTCCCATCCTCAGATAATTTGTCCTCATCGCTGTAAATAAAATCCAGTGTATGATCTTCATTTAGCTTTTTCGCAATTTCATACAGTGCATTTTCTGCATACAGATCATCACAATCCAAAAGCGCAACAAATTCGCCCTCTGCCATTGCAATTCCATCGTTTGTGGTTCTGGATATATGTCCATTCTCACTGCGGTATTTTATTTTAATGCGCTCCACTCCTTCAAATTGCCGCAAAGTCTCTCTGACACGCGCATCGGTTGAACAATCATCTACAAGGCACAACTCCCAATTATCATATGTCTGATTCTGCACAGATTGAATGCATGCCGTTAACATCTGTGGTTCCACATTATATACTGGCACAACAACCGAGATGAGCGGTTTATATTCCAACTCCTGTTCCGGCTCTTTATATTGCTGTTCATTTTGCAGCATCCACATGTCATATTCATTTTTCTTGTGTAGACGATGATTTAACTTATAACAAAATACATGCCATCCTTCTTTACCCAGACAGCGCATCATTCTTTTTGAAAAAGAAAGAACTCTTTTTATCTGACCCATATTTTTATACTCCTACTTCTTCTCTCATAGATTGAACTATACGTTGTTCACTGCCCGGAATATTGCTGTTATCACATACATCTGTAAAAACACCGTCCACATTGCAGCATATTGATCTGCATTTCTTGATACACATGTCCGTTTTGTCCGAACTGCAAGCAAACCAACCACAAGTGCCGGAAGGAAATATCTTCCCTGTACACCTGCTACCACAACAAATTGATATGGCGTCCAATATAAAAGCATCGCTGCAACTGCCAGCCACTGACGCCGACAAACACCAAAAGCATCCAAATCCGGTCTCCCACTGTTATCAACTGTTCTTCGTTTTCTTTCCGTATAGAAACATATAACAGCAACAATAAAAATCCTATTACAAACACCAGTGGAACTTCAATATCAAGCCATCCAAGATAGTTTCCCAACATCTGCTGGATATGCTTTCCTGATTCATACCAAAGCGTATTGAGTAATATTTCAAAAAATTGGATCGAATTTTTTAAGAAATACCCCATTGTATACCCTTTGGAATCGGACCATGCAATATAAGTACTGTTAATATTTTCTGGTTGTAGCCAGCGCCGAACCACGAGAACCAGAACCATCACACAAGCCACTACAAATATACCTGCAATGACAACCATAAGCACCTTCATCCAAGGTTTAATTTTCTGTTTGACCGCATCCACCTTATCTTTGTGCTGTTGCAGAATTCGAGGGATCAACATCAGCGGCAATACAACCAATGGCAACAGAGAAAAGCCTTTACATGGCAACAATAATAAGCTGCTCAATACCATAACAATATTATTTACAAGCTTCGCTTTCCGAGTCGTTTCCTGTCCATAAACTGCAGACATTGTTGTCGCTATTACAAGAATACATAAAGCAAATAACTGAGAATCATAGGAAAAAGAACATACCTGTTGCAATGTAATCGGCAAAAGCGCCCATACCATAACGATTCCTTTTCCAAATGGAATCCGTTTTATCGCATAATAAGTTGCCGCTATAAAAGCAAGCAGATTCATCAATCGTCCAAGCAAATACAACATAGTTGTGCTCGCCCCTAACAACCGTCCAATTGTAATTCCAAGTCCGGATAAAATATACAGATAACGCGGAGACTGCGTCGAAACATGTGCTGTCTTTATCAGATTCGTTTTTTCCGGTCGCTGAAACAGCCCCTCATATTGACTATTGTAATCTTCCTTCGTAATACCACGTGCATTATACATATGCTCGTTATCCGCCTGCCGCATCATGACAGTTTCCGCATCGTGCGTTCCCATCATGACATCCGACATGTCATATGCTGTATATATGTGTACATACTCATCTGGAACTACCATAATCGGAATAATAAGCAAATACAAAAATCCAAGTACAATAATCATTGGCAGAAAAAGTTTCTCAAAAGAAGTCTTCCACTTTGTACCAAACATCGCCTGAATGCTGACAAACGCCAACAATACAAACAACAATCCATATGCAATACAATGTAATATAAAATACGCATCCACACCGTTTGGATTGTCGATTTTGTGATATGCCACATTTATCATATACACACCCATTACCAAGGTAATCAATAGGAGTCCTATAATAACGCATAATTTGATTATTCTATTTGGATTTTTCTCTTTCACTTCCATTCTTATTCCCCTGTGTTTCTTTAATTTGATTTAGGTAGACAAAAGAGACTTTATTGTAGGAATACAATAAAAGTCTCATGTCCTTTATAATCTATTATCGATTAGATGTTAAGCAGATCACTGAATACCTTCAACGCACCATCTGTCTCGTGTGCAAGTACCTTCTTTGCAAGTACCTTACCAAGCTGAACACCTTCCTGATCGAAGCTGTTGATGTTCCACAGGAATCCCTGGAACATAACCTTGTTCTCGAAATGTGCAAGCAGTGCACCAAGTGTCTCTGGATCAAGCTGCTCACCGATAATGATAGAAGATGGACGACCACCCTTGAAGTTCTTGTTGCTGTTCTCATCCTTCTTACCACATGCAAATGCTACGATCTGTGCAGCAACATTTGCGCAGAGCTTCTTCTGGCTTGTGCTTCCCTGAATCTCTACATCCGTGCCAATCTGGCTGTTCTTGAATGCGATAAACTGCAATGGAACAATGTCAGTTCCCTGATGCAATACTGATAGAAGGAATGCTGTCCGTTTGTTCCCGGCTCACCGAAGAGAACTGGACCTGTTGGGTAATCAACCGGCTCACCAAAACGGTTCACAGACTTACCATTGGACTCCATATCAAGCTGCTGCAGGTGTGCAGGGAAACGGCTCAATGCCTGTGAATATGGAAGAACAGTTGTTGCAGGGTAACCAAGTACGTTACGCTCGTAAACGCCAATCAACGCATCAAGCATAGCCGGGTTCTTCCTGATATCTGTATTCTTTGCTGTCTCATCTTCTGCGGCTGCACCATTTAAGAAACGTGCAAATACATCCGGGCCAAATGCCAGTGAAAGTACAGCACCACCAACGGCTGATGTAGAAGAATAACGACCACCGATATAATCATCCATAAAGAAAGCTGCAAGGTAATCATCGCTCTTTGCAAGTGGAGATGTCTCACTTGTAACTGCAATCATATGCTTAGAAGCATCCAGACCTGCCTTTGCAAGCGCGTCCTTCACGAAGGACTCATTTGTAAGCGTCTCCAATGTTGTACCAGACTTTGATACAAGTACGAAGATTGCATGTGCTACATCGGTAGATGCAAGAACTGCTGCCGCATCATCCGGATCTACGTTGCTGATGAACTTCGCATCCATCTTGAATGTGCCGTTCTTCTTTGCCCAGTTCTCAAGTGCAAGATACATTGCACGAGGACCAAGGTCACTACCACCGATACCGATCTGTACAACCGTTGTGAACTTCTCGCCAGCTGCATTTGTGATCTCGCCATTGTGTACCTTATTTGCAAACTCTGCAATACGGTTCTGCTGCTCTACGTAAAATGTTCTCTTATCCACGCCATCCGCCTTGACTGGCTCGCCAAGCTGACCGCGTGTCATCTGATGAAGAACCAGACGGTTCTCTCCTGTATTGATAACGGCACCATTATAAAGCTCCTGGAACTTGTCAACAAGCTCTGCTTCCTTGGCAAGGGCTGCAAGCTTCTCCAAAACTGTGTCATCCACTTCCTTTGCAGCGAAGTTGTAAGTAAGCTTCTCTGCCATCGGTACGCTGTAATTCTTCGCACGGTCTGCACCGCTCTCACCAGCCATAACAGTTGTGAGATCTACACTGCCCTTACAAGCTTTGAGTGCCTTGTAAGAATCCAAAGTATCAAGATTTTTCCAATTTGTCATTTTTCTTTCCTCCGTAATCTATTTGGCGTAGGACGCCAGCTCGTTTTATTATAACCTCTTCGGCGGGATTTGTCACTTGTTTTATTCTTCGTCTTTCTTCTCTTCCCTCATTTTTTCATAATACGCTTTATACCTGTAAATCGTCCGTTCACTGACGTGATTTCGTTTTGCAATCTCCACCATTGTCATACCATTCTCATATCCAACAACAAAATCATTGTATATTGCCATCCATTTTGCATTATGTTTCTGCCGGCCACTCATTTTCCGATTTTTATAATATTCCAGTTCTTCCTTAAGCTCTGCATTCTCTTTTTCCAGCTTCTTAATTCTTTTTACTGCATCTTCCAGTGTGATATTTTTTTCCATCTCTATTTCCTCCATTTAAACCCCATAACTCCTCGTTTCATAGTTTAATATACTTATCGCCATTGTCATTTTGTCTATATAATAAATCTTTTTGCCAATATTGTCAATCTGATTCTGTCAGGTCATTAAAAAAGGAACGTTTTATAACGTCCCTGCCTTAAATGAAATGTATTTTAATAACAATCGAATCAACTATTATGCAAAGCTTTAATTTCCTCTATCGAAAGTTGAGTGATTGTTGAAATCTCTTCGTCCGAGAAATCCTTTTTGATTAAAAGCTTGGCTGCATTAACCATCTGAGCCTTGCCGAAGAAGATGAGGACGAGATGAATTTCTACGATCATCAGGACGATGAAGAATAAGAAAGAGAGGACAAAAGAATGAGAATGATGAATAAGATCGGTATCGGTATTATGGCTGCGGTAGGTACTGCCGCAGCGGTGGGCGCAGGTTCAAAGATCGTTGATAATCACAGACGCAAGTGGTTCGATAACGGCTATAAGTCCGGTCACTTTGCAGGCTTCATTGACGGTGCAAAGTCAATGGTCAGCATTGCTGAGGAGACTGCAACCCTCGCTCAGAAGGTCAATCAGAACAGCACGGTTATCCGTGAGAAGTATGAAAAGCTCTGCGAGGAGTTTGAGGAGCTTCAGGAGAACTACGACGATCTTTGTGAGGATTACTACAACGACTGACCGACTTTGAACCCAATGGATTCAAATTCCCGACAACAGAACAACGTGAGACAATGAGAAAAGAGAGAGAATTTGTCTAATGAAAGTTTTAAGCCTATTTGACGGCATTTCCTGCGGTATGCTTGCTCTGCTGAGGGCAGGCATACCCGTGGAGTGCTATGATGCCTTTGAGATTGACAAATATGCCGTCACGGTCTCAAAACGTAATTTCCCCGTAATCGTTCATCACGGGAATGTATATGACGGCGACTTTACGAAGTTCAAGGGCTATGATCTGCTTCTTGGCGGTTCGCCCTGTACCTATTGGTCTATCGCCAAAAAGGACAGAGAAGTTGACTGCAACGGCGAGGGATTCAGGCTCTTTAAGGAATATGTGAGGGCCTCCATGAAAGTGGGTGTAGATACTTCTTATATGAGAACAACTACTCCGTTCACCAGAACATCAAGGACGAGATCAGCAAGGCTCTCGGCGTAGAGCCTATTATGATAAACTCCGCGCTTGTTTCGGCGCAGAACCGCAAACGCTGTTACTGGACGAATATCCCGTTTATTTCTTTTCCCGAAGATAAGGGCATTTTGCTGAAAGATGTGCTTGAAAGCGGTCTGCCGTGGCAGGACAAGTCCTACTGTATGACTTCCTCCTATAACGGTGCGGTGCTGTATAACACTCTGGAACGCAAGCAGCGGACTATGGTTGCAGAGCCTATCCCGATCAATACATATCAGGATACGGACAAGTCCCGTACTGTCATGGCAGGCTATCACAAGTACGGTGAAGCAACAATTATAAAAAATTCGGGCTTCAACGGCGGTACAACAGCAGTCGCTATGCCGATGGGTGCCGCCCAGCGCGGACGGTATGTTGACGGTAAAAATACCGAACAGCATATTGAAGTGCGTGAGGACGGAAAATCCAACTGCCTGACAACGGTTCAGAAAGATTCGCTGATCTGCACTCCCGTCCGTGTCGGACATTACGGCAAGGGCGGACAGGGACAGCGTATTTATTCCGTGCGCGGAAAATCGGTCACACTCTCCGCAAACGGCGGTGGTCAGGGTGCAAAGACAGGTCTGTATAAGATTGATCTCCCTGACGGTGACTATATTATCCGCAAGCTAACACCCATAGAAGCAGAGCGTTTGCAGACGCTTCCCGACAACTACACCGCAGGCATATCCAACACGCAGCGTTACAAATGTATCGGCAACGGCTGGACGGTCGATGTGATCGCCCACATTTTGGGAGGACTTCGTGATGAATGAAGAACTCCTGAAAACCTGTACCGACAACAATAATTACACTATCTATACAGCCTTTTGCAAGGCACAGCGTATTTTGATGCGGTCTTATACTCCTGTTTGCAGTATCAGCAGCGGTTCGGACAGCGATATTGTGCTTGACATGATCCACAAGGTCGATGAGACGGCAAGGTCAAGTATTTTTGGATAGATACCGGGCTTGAATACTCCGCAACAAAGGAGCATCTCGATTTCCTTGAACAAAAATACGGTATCGAGATTATCCGCTTGAAGCCCGATAAGCTATTCCGACCTGTGTGCGTGAGTATGGTGTTCCTTTCCTGTCGAAATATGTCTCGGAACAGATGATGCGTTTGCAGAAACACAATTTTCAGTGGGAAGATGAACCGCTTGAAGTGCTGTTGCAGAAATATCCTCAGTGCAAGACTGCTCTGCAATGGTGGTGCGGAGAGCGATATTCCGACAAGGACGGCTATCAGAAAATCAGCAGATTCAGCATAGAACGCAACCGCTATCTGAAACAGTTTATCATGGCGAATCAGCCGGATTTCCCCATCTCCAACAAGTGCTGTGAGTTTTCAAAAAAGAAACCGGCAAAGCGTATTGTCAAGGAGCTTGAAGCTGACCTTGATATTACGGGTATCCGACAGTCCGAGGGCGGTATCCGTTCGGCGGCTTTCAAGACTTGTTTTTCCGAGTGCAAGTCAAAGGGGTGCAATACATTCCGCCCGGTCTTTTGGTATACAGACGGCGATAAGCGTGACTATGAAGAAATGTTCGGCGTTACGCACTCTCGGTGCTATACCGAATACGGACTGAGGAGAACAGGCTGTGTAGGCTGTCCGTTCAGCAAACATATCAATGAGGAGCTTGCGATCATTGAGCAGAATGAGCCGATGTTGTATAAGGCGGCGGTCAATATCTTCGGTAAATCCTATGAATATACAGCGAAATACCGTGCTTTCGTCAAGGAGATGAAAGCAAAGGAGAAAGAGGAAAAGAAACGTGATAGACTACTCAGCCTTAACGGAACATCTGCCTGTGATACTGGCGGTGACAGCGATACTCGGTCTGCTGTTCGGAGTGCCGTATCTTCTGACGAAAACGCTCCTGAGATCGGAAAAGGAGCGTGATGAAGATGTTTGATCCTGAATTTCAGCGGAAAGCACTGAGCCTTGTTATGGGCTTCATCATGGAGTTTTCGGGTACACTGGCAGAACTGGAACCGGTCGAGCTGACAGCGGATAACCTGAATGTATCGACTATTTCCGTATCATGCCTGAAAGTCACTTGGGACTCCGAGCCTGACCGTGACTATTATGTGAGCTGCACGGCTCATGATGATAATTACGCCTATGCTGATAATATGTACTTTGAGTTCAAATCAAATGACCTCTGTTACATAACAGGTCTGCGTGAGGGTACTGAGTACACGGTGACGGTCGAGCCTGTTCTTTCTGAGGAAGAACAGGACGGATATACCGTAAAATCTGCAAGTGCTGACGGCAGGACTGAAACGGTAGAGGTTATCTATGAGTTCCCCGATGAAGAAGGCTGGGATTCGTGCTACTGTGGGGAGTCCTACCACGGGCTTACCAGAAATCCGTCATGGAGTGCAATACAAGGCTGTACCGTGGACACCATTACAAACACGGGTATCATGCGTGATGAGTACGGCGACTACTGCTGTGCAATGGGCGTGTGGTACGGATACTGCGGAGACAGATTTCTCGTGACCAATGAGGCTGGACAGCAGTTTACCGTCAAGATTTGCGACAGCAAAGGTTATGCCGATGACGGTGAGGGGCGCTATCATTGGTTCGGCGGTAAGGGCAACGGCAAGTGCATTATAGAGTTCATTTATGATGATAATTCACTTCCGTCCTGCGTAGCTTTCAGCGGCAGTTGGGGCTACTATAACTGGAACGGGCTTGACCTGAGTTCTAATATCACAAGTATCAAGAAAATCAACTACGGCGATCCCGTAGAATACTAAAAATCATGGAGGAACAATTATTATGAACGCAAAGAAGATCATCAAGGGTATCGTGAAGCTCGGTGTTATGGGCGGTATCGCCTATGCTGCGTATAAGCTCGGTGAGTGCAACGGCGAGGTCAATGAGCGAATGCGTGAGAAGTACGGCGACGAGGACGAGGACGAGGACGGCATCGGCTCTGACGATGATGAGGAGGAAGCGGACAACTACTACGGCACTTGCTTTGAGCCTAAGTATGTAGAGCCGGACGATGGCTGTCTTGCTCCGGCAAGTGTAGCCGTAACTCCTTATAACATTGGCAAAGAGCATATTATCAGCGAGGTAGTTTCTGCTGAAAAGTGCGAAGTTCCTGACGAACCTCATGAAAAAGAGAAGCCTTTGCCGCAGAAGGAAAACAAAGAGTGTGTCAAGAAAGAAGTCGTACCGCCTCCTGTCAGGAAGTACGCTCCTTTGAGCAGTATTAAAATTCGTGGCATTTCCCGTTATGAAATCGAAACGCTGCTGATTTGGATGCTCCGCCACGGAGCGTTTTATAAGACCGATCTGATCTATGTGATTGATGCTGGCTCAACGAAAATTGACCAAATTTGTGATGCGTTTCTCAAAGCAGGGTATATCCGCAAAGAAGAAAAAAGCCGAAAGACATACTGCAATCTCACAAAAGAAGATTTTTACTGGCTGTTGTTAGAAGAATAAAAGCACACTCCCCATGATGGGAAATGTGCTTGGTAGGTTGGATACGATACTCCTAATTATTCTCCTAACAAATTCTTTCTCCTAAAAGCACGGCGTTTTTAGGAGAACCGAACTCTTTAGGAGGAAACTTTAGCATAAAAGCTGTTCTTTCCGGTTCCGTGACGTTCAATGTATTGCTCATCGACGAGCTTTCTGAGAGCAGCTTCAACCGACTTTTCACTGATACTTGGGCAGATATTCGCAATTTCTTTCTTGGTGAACTTTCCGACTTTTGTGTCTACCGCTGCTTTAACGATGTCATAGGCTTTGCTTTTAACAGCAACGCTTTTCGGCTTGCCGCCTTTGATCTCAATGGCGTAGATTCGCCTATTATCTGCACCCGTTCCTCAAATTCACGATAGCAGGCAAGAACAACGCCCAGCATATATTTGATGAATGGCGTAGGATCGTCAGTTTCCTCATGCCAGCCCTTTGATGCTTCTTCCAGAGCGTCATAATATGCACCTTTTGTTTTTTCGATATGCTTCTCGATACTGATATACTTTCCGACTTCATAGCCGTTTCGGTACAAAAGCAGTAATGTCAGAAGTCGGCTCATTCTGCCGTTTCCGTCATTGAACGGGTGGATACAGAGAAAATCATGGATAAAAACAGGAATAAGGAGAAGCGGATCAATCTTCTCGGATTGGGTAGCCTGTTTATAATTCTCGCATATCGCTTCAATACAAGGTGCAGTTTCATAGGGCAGAACAGGTGTGAAGCGGATAAATTCAGAACCGTCGGGGCGAGTCTCCTTCAGATAATTCTGCGTGATCTTATAAGTACCGCCTAAGCCTGATTCGGAGTATTTAGTCAGGTCACGGTGAAGCTGAAGAATGATGTTGCTTGTGATGGAAATATAATCGTGGCTTTCGTGAATGGTATTCAGAACATCACGGTATCCTGCGATCTCCTTTTCATCACGGTTCTTCGGTGTGGTTTTCTCCTTGACAATCTGACCGATACGGGTGCTTGTTGTTATGATACCCTCGATACGGTTAGATGATTCCACGGACTGAACCTTTGCAACTTCGGTAAGTTTTTCTAATTCAACGGGCTTCTGACGGGAAAAAAGCTCTTGTCTGCCCTTGTGTTCATGTATCTGGGTGAGATAGCGGAGTATTTCGTTATCCCACAAGCAATTTTCAAATTTTGAATAATCGAATTTTCGCATTGTTTTTCTCCTACTACTAAATTTTTGTTCTCCTATATTATACTCCTATTTAGGAGAAATGTCAACAATTTAGGAACAAAATAGGAGAAAATATTTGGTAAATCAATTCTGTTTCCCAAAATCGAAAAAATCAAGAATTTGGAAAATAGAAATCGAAAGGAATGAAAATAATGTCAATTTTGATCGTGGGCGAAAAGCCCTCCGTTTCCCGTGCAATCAGTTCCGTGGTCGGTGCGGACAAGGTTCAGAAAGGCTACACCGAGGGAAACGGCTATATCGTGTCATGGTGTGTCGGTCACTTGGTCGGACTGAAATATCCGAATGGCTACGGCAACGGCTGGGAACAGAAGTAGAGCTTTTCGCAGCTACCGATGATTCCCGAAAAGTGGCTGTTTAAGGTCACTGACAGCACAAAGGCTCAATACAATATCATCAAAGACCTGATGAACAGGGGTGATGTGACGGAGATCATCTGTGCTACCGATGCTGACCGTGAGGGCGAATGTATCTTCCGCTATGTCTATAATATGGCTCGGTGCCGCAAGCCTGTGAAGCGTTTATGGGTATCCTCTCTTGAGGAGTCGGCTATCCGCAAGGCGCTCACCAATATGAAGCCTATGTCCGCTTATGACTGCCTGTTCGATGCAGGCTATGCCAGGGCGAAAGCAGACTGGCTTGTGGGCATGAACGGCTCTCGGCTGTTCTCCGTCCGTTACGGCGGTAAGCTGAATATCGGCAGAGTGCAAACTCCCACGCTTGCGATGATCGTTCAGCGTGACCATGATGTTGAGCATTTCGTCAAGCAGAAGTATTTTACCGCTGACCTTAACTGCGGTGATTTCATTCTTTCTTCTGCAAGATTGATGATGAAGCTAACGCTGATACGCTTGTATCTGCCTGTGATAGCAAAACGGTCACGATCTGCTCGGTAAAGCGTGAAGTAAAGACCGAAAAAGCTCCGAAGCTCTATGATCTGACCACACTTCAAAGAGAAGCAAACAAGGCTTACGGGTATACAGCGCAGCAGACGCTTGACTATACGCAGTCGCTTTATGAGGGTAAGCTCGTCACATATCCCCGTACCGACAGCCAGTATCTCAGCGATGATATGGCGCAGACGGCTTTTGATGTGCTATGGCTCTGCGATAATATCTTCGGATTTGCTATATCCCATACTCCCGATATTTCTAAGGTTAATGAAGCCCAATAGGATTCTAAACCACAGACAATAGAGAAGTCCTACTTGAATGAAAGATACTTCCTGTACTGTATAAAGATTTCCCGCTTCATCAACTAAAACAAAACTCAGATTATGTCTTCCCTTATCTAATGTGTATGATAATGATTTATCCGCATCAGAATAAGTGAAATCGGTCATGAGTACTCCATTGTCATAAACTTTACACTCGTCAGGATTAAGAGATTCACTGATATCGGTAATGGTATATGTCTTAGAATTCTTGATAAATGCCGCTCCTTTTTTCAGATCACTCGGTAATTTACATGATGGAGCAAGTGCATCTATCCTTATCCATGCAAGAGATATGTTTGAAGTTTCTCCATTATACGTGTTCTCAGCTCTTAAATATATGTCCTTATTCGTTCCTTCAGGATAATTATCTATGAAGAACTGACCTGGTAATGTGTAATTATAAACACCTACCGCATACATATCTTCGCTGTTATCTGCTGTTAAACCGGTATCATCTGTTTTGCCATTTTGGTCTCGTAATACGATATTGGTTTTGGAATCTGTAGGAGCGAACACTGTGATTTTTAAATCCTTAAAATCGTCAGGACGTTTGCTTATCGGTGTTTTCTCGTCTTTCTGTAACGAGTACCAACCTGTAGAATCCTTGATGTTATCGGCTTTTTTGCTTTCTGTGATATAAGCGAGTACGTCGGAGTTCATCATTAAGACTGATAACGCAATTCCTTAAACGCATCGTCTATACGTCCAGCCTGTTTGAGCAAAATGTAAGCAGCTTGATAGCCGGAATAGTCAGATGGTGCAAGCAGCTTCATCTGATTAGCAGTCTGCAAGCCATTTGTAATCTCATCAAGAAGCCCATAGATAACCGCCTTGCGTTTCAGTATATCCATGTCTGCCGGAATGATAAGCTCCGACTTTTTCAATTGATGAGAGCATCATCAAGCTTTCCAAACTCCTGATTTACAATTCCAAGGATATGATACATCTGTCCTGCGGCATCTTCATTCAGCCCAAGCTCATCTGCTTTAGCAAAATTCTGCATGGCTTCAGCAATCTTATTTACGCTTGCCTGTGCATAGCCGAGGCTGAAAAAGCGATTTCCATTGTTCGGATCGCAGTTTACAGCTTTTTGGTAATACTCAATTGCATCCTCATATCTACCAAGTGACATACATACATTAGCTGCACACTGATAAGCATCTGCACAGTTTTCATCAAGCTTAATTGCTTCTTTTGCGAGTGTAAAAGCTTCTTGGAACTGACCATTAATAAACGCCACTTTTGAATTAGATATAAACTCAATGAGTCTTTCATTTTGTATATCTGACATTTTATCACTCCATTCTCTTCTGGACTGTTTACGAATCATTATACGAAATGAACATATCATATGGATAATATTGCTCATTTTTCAAATCGTCATCTATAAAACCAAGTCTTTTTGCAATAGCACCAGCTTCAAAACACCAATATCCATAATACTGATATTTATTCACCAGTTCATGTGTACCATACCAAGCACTATCTACAGAGCCTTTATACCATCCTCTCAAATATTTTAGAAAAGCATCTCTATCTTCATCGTTAATGCTTTTTACTAACTTTTTGTATGGACGAGGAAAGGATATTTTCGATGTATCAAACTCACTTTTATTTCCAATGAGGATAAAATCTAATAATGAATCATATGTTTCAGATTTCCTCAATTTATTTTTTATTATATTCAACTTACCATCGTCCAAATTCAGAAGATATGCTAAAGAAGCAAAAATAATATTGCTCTCGTATACTGAATCATCCCACGCTTCACCAAACAAATCTAAAGAAGATTCAAATTCTTTTTTTATTTCTTCAATTGAATCACCTTTTGAATACTTAGCGATTATTATCCCGATTTTTTTTTGTAAAATGTAATCTTTTACAAAAGTATCTTGTCATTTAAGTATTTTCCAGCAGCAATACCCTCTTCAAATCTTTTGATTCCTTCTGACATTTTCAAAATATACTCATCAAAATACTCTTTTGATTTAATTGTATCTCGCATAATATTCTCCTTAATATCAAAAATTCTTGATGTAAATAATTGTCTACTTTAATGACTTAACACTAGTTGTAACATTTACTAAACCGTTATCGTTACTTACATTTACTCTGAACAATTCCTTAACAGTATCACCAGTTGCAAGTCCTTCGATTATGTCATCTGGGTCATCGACTATTTTTCCTATATTATTTTTTATCCATTTATCACCCATTTGCGGACCGCTCTTTTTGGTGTTGTGTCTGAGATGAGGTCGAGATGCTCGTGACAACACTATCGCATACACTGCTGTTGATTCCGAGAACTTTCGATTTTAGGGCAGACAAATCCACGCAGAAGTCTCCAACAGCAGACTTAGCTTGGTTAATATAGTTAGACATATTGTTTATCTTACTTTTATATAACTCAATCGTTGCCATGTACACACCTCCTATTCCTCAATATTATTACGTTACTGCCGCATCCATAATCTTTTTATAGTAACAAAAATATTATACCATATACCAACCTGTTACGAAATTAATTTTCACTAACATAGACATGACAAAACCTGCTAATCTTATTAAACTTGGAAGCTCTGTTCATTCACGATTTCTTTACATACTCCTGTAACCTGTTCTGCAATGTTCCTAACAGACAATGTTATTATCCTTCCAATGCTTAATTACACCTTCATATTCCAGCCCCTTTCTTTTAACAAATGGTTGAATTCCCATCCTGAAAATAATCGAATGTATCAAACCTTGAATCCTGTATCTACGTCTTTTAACAATATCTTCTAAAAAAGAATTTACTATTTTTTCTATTCTTTGCTTTAGCCGAATATCTTCCATTGGATTTTTATTAAATCTATTCCGCAATGCTATTGAAGCACTAATTTTTGCTCCAGAGTATAATAGCAACTTATTTAAGATTTTCGTTGAATCTCGTCCACCATAATTTTCATAAGTAGTCACACAAATGGCATATTTTCCATGTAACAGTTGCTCCATAACAAAATGACCTCTATCTATAATAACCTTCATCTGACCGGACACGTTACTTGCATATGTAGGAGAGCCTATAATAATACCATCCGCATCTGCTACACTAAGTGATAGATTCTCTATATCATCCTTATAAATACAGGCTCCGGTTTTATAACAAGAGCCACATCCAACACAGTATTGTAGCGATAGGTCTGACACATGAACCATCTGAACCTCCACATTGCCATGTTTTTTTAGTTAGTCATACATTTCATTTAATATTAATGCCGTTGTACCATTTTTCCGATGACTACCATTTACTATTACAATTTTCATTATCCCATTCCTCGATTCACAAAATTGATATTTACTTTTTCATTCTATCTCTATATACTCAACTTAGTAAGTATGTACTTTTTTGTAAGATACTATCTAAAAGGAGAGTAACGAAATGAAGCCAGATGAATGTTTCTTGAAAGAATTTGGTTATGAAAGATTTGAAAAAGTAGTTAACATGATTGGTGGGAAATGGAAACTGAGAATTATTTATGTTCTGGCTTTTCATGAAATATTACGCTATGGTGAATTAAAACGTTTATTATCGCCTATTACTCATAAAATGCTGAGTACACAGTTAAAAGAACTAGATAAAGACGGCCTTATCAACCGTAAAGAATACCAGAAATCCCACCAAAGGTAGAATATTCTCTTACCCAAATGGGGCGCGATTTGGAGCCTGTTGTTAGAGAAATCCATAACTGGATTCTGAAATATGACATATAAATAGAAAGATTTACGTTCCCAAAAAAAGTCAATGCCACATTATCTTTTTCAATGGATGCATTGACTTTTTAACATTCATTACATTTTCAATTCAACTCATTCCACACATCCACATAATCCTGCAGTCCGCCCGGACGCATTGCAATACTTACATAACTTGCAGGCTATTTCCTTGCAAGTCTGGCAAGGATTCCTACATTCTCCGGCTCATCAAATACAACCTGCGTCTCTGCCTTATCACAGTCAATTACAAGTTGCTTGCCATCCATATCTGTCATAACAACTGCATTCCTGTTGTTGTCATACTGATACACTGTATAATTTAATGCCATGTGCTCACCTCACTAAATCATCCCAAAATGCTCCAGCGCATCCTTAATCGCCTTTTCCTTCTCTTCCGGGCACTGTGGCTGTCTGCTATCTTCCGATTTCGGCAAGTTATAATTCTCTCCAACCTCTATTCCACACTTTCTTTTTACCTGTGAAATATACAGGTTAGAAACCTTCAACCCATGCTCCTTTAATACATAATCCTTAATCTCCGCATAAGTCGCCTTACTCTCTGCACTCGTCACATCAAGCTCATCCAGTTCCAATTCCACCTCAACATAATCATCCGCTTTCCGTTGGGACAAGAGGACTACCGTCTCACAATGTTCCGTCCACGGAAATAAATCCACAAGCGCGATCTTCTCCACCTGATACATCCGCTTGCTCTTCAGGTATTTGAGATCCCGCGCCAGACTTTCCGGTCCACAGGAAATGTACACAATCCGTTTCGGTGCCAGCTTACAGACGGAATCAAAGAACTCCGGTGTACTGCCACTGCGCGGCGGATCTAAGAATACAACATCCACATCCGTTCCGGCTTCTGCCATGCCAACCATGAATTTACCTGCATCACCATCATAGATCCGGACATTCTTACAATCGTTACGCTTCACGTTCGTGATGGCATCCTTCGCGGCTGCTTGTTCAGTTCGACGCCGATCACCTGCTTTGCATGGTCACTTGCCACAATTCCGATCGTACCGGTTCCACAGTACGCGTCCACGACCACCTCTTCGCCGGTAAGGTTTGCATATTCCATCGCCTTGTTATACAGGAGCTCAGTCTGCACCGGATTCACCTGATAGAAACTTGTCGGCGAGATCTTGAAGGTCTTTCCACACAGCTTATCCTCGATAAATCCTCTGCCGTACAACACCTGATTTCGCTCGCCAAGCACCATGCTCGTATCCTTGTCATTGATATTCTGCACGATCGTCGTGATCTGCGGATGCGCTTTGACAAGTGCCTTCGCAAAATTCTTCTTCGATGGGAAGATCGGCGACGCCGTCACAAGCACAACCATAACTTCTCCGGTCGCATGTCCGGTCCGGATCATCACATGGCGCAGCAATCCATACCCACTATCTTCATTGTAGACGGTAATCTTAAAGGAACGCAGCAGCCCTCGGATTGTCTCCACAATCTCCTGTGCCAGACGATTCTCGATCTTACAATCATCCACCGACAGCACCCGGTGCGTTCCCTCTTCATATACACCCGCCAGAATCTCGCCATTTCGCTTATGCTGAAATGCCGCATTGACCTTGTTCCGGTAATGATATGGTTCTTTCATGCCGATAATTTCATCCACAGAACCATATGGAGCAAGCAGCTTCTTCACCTGATCGGTCTTGATTTTTAACTGCTCTGCATAGGACTTGTCAATATACTGACACCCGCCGCATTTCTTCGAGATCGGGCAGTTAGATTTTTTTGCTGTATATCTTCCCTGCTTTGCCATCACTTACTCCTGCTTCATCTGTCGTTCAGCTTCATTGACACAATTCACTGCATTTAAACATCTCGGATATCCAATGTATGGCAGGCTCTGCGAGATCACACGCATCAGCAATTCCTTGTCATTCCCGATTTTCATGTTGCCCTTTGCATGTGCAACCACCTGCATATCACAGCCTCCCTGTGAGAATAAGAAGCAGAACGTTACCAATTCCCGTTTTGCAAGCGGCAGACGCTTCCCGGATAATCATCCCCGAAATAATTCTCCTTCAGCCATTTGTTGATATGGCTGTCCTTCCAGACTTCCTTCATATGCTCCTCAAAGATTCCCGTCTGCTCCGCAAGCTTTTTCTCCTCGGCAGCTTCCGCACCTGCACCGGCAGCCTCCGGCTCATCCGAAGCAGCCTTCTCCAACCGCTCCTGTTTCGTCATGCCCAGGCGACCCTGCTTGGCTCTTGTCGAATCCAGAAGCGGAAGTTCAATTCCCTTTGCTTCCATAACGACATTTGTAGCAACCAGAAATGGCCAGACTCTGCCCATACCAAGATAATCTACAGACTGATACACAATCTCCTTAATTACCATCGGTGACAGACCACTGTCCAACGCCTTCGCCACAATCACCTTATACGCATCTACGCCCTGGCATCCAATCAGGGATGCGAGAATTGACATATACCTGGTCTCGTCATCCAGCTTGATTCCATTCTCATTTACGATCTCCGTAAACGCAAAACGTTCAAAGCGCTCCATAAATTCTGCATCTGTCTCATATAAATTCATAGTAACAACTCCTTCCCAAAAACCTATCTCTCATTATTCCATGTTGCCTGTTGGCTCCATAAAGTTCTCGTATTATGCCTGTATGTACAGACACCTCCAGCTATAATGATTATATCACATTTCACACGCAAAAAAAGTATTGCTTTATCAAACGAAAAAGCAATACTCTGTTCTTTTTATTCAGCACCTGCGATACCTTGCGATCGTCCGCAGCATCTTCTCTGTATTTAACGGCTTTGTAAGCTGCTCATTCATTCCCGCAGCTCTGGTTCGATGCACGTCTTCTGCAAATACATTCACACTAAGTGCCACAATCCCTATCGTGCGCGCATCTGCACGTTTCTGCCCACGGATAATCCGCGTAGCTTCCAATCCATCGATATTCGGCATCATGACATCCATCAATATCACATCATAGGTATTCTCCGGTGCATTAAGATATGCCTCCACTGCCTGATATCCATCTGACACTGCGTGCACCTTCGCCCCTGCATCTTCCAGAATGAACTTCACAACATCCCGGTTTATGTCATTATCTTCCGCAAGTAGAATCCGCATATTTGTCACATCCGGCTGCACTGTCCCTTTCTGCATATTTCCTTCAAACTCATCACGTGCGACCTTCTCAAAAGGAATCGTGACAGTAAATGTGCTTCCGGCATTTTTTCTGCTTTCCACACGGATATTCCCATCCATAAGGTCAAGAATACTCTTCGTTATCGTCATGCCAAGTCCGGTTCCCTGATAACTGCTACGCACATCCATTGCTTCCTGCACAAACGGTTCAAAGATATGGTCAATAAACTCGGGCTCCATCCCAACTCCATTATCTTCAATCGTGAATTCATACACAACACGAGCCACATTTTCCATCGCAATGCGGGCTTTGAACTTTACCATGCCCTCATAACGATTATACTGAATCGCATTTGTAAGTATTTTTTCCAGCATTTGCCGCACATGTATCGGGCTTCCATACACGCGGGAATACCTGATATTTTCTGCAATATCCGCCGCAATCGTTATTTTCTTTCCTTCTCCCCGCGCCTGTGCAAATGCTATCATCTCTGCAATGACATCTGCCATATAAAATTCTTCCTGCACCAGCACAGCTGAGCCATCCTGAAGCTTACACATCTCCAGTGCATCTCCAAGCAGCTTCATCAGATAATTCGTTTCCGTCGTTGTCTTCACAAGGTTTGCTCTCATGAGTTCTATATCTTCATAGCTGCGCTCACTTATATCCATCATCCCTATGATATCATTTAAAGGCATACGGATATTATGTGACATACGGGATAAAAACTCCGATTTCGCAACATGCGCCTTCTGTGCCTCCTCAAATGCCTGTGCCAAAAGCTTCATCTGCCCGCGCTCTTTCTGCATAGTTCTATGATATTCACGAATATAACTGATATGCGTTCCCGCGTCCTGTAACAACTTTGCTGCCAGCTGTCCGAACTCCGTTCCGGGATTATCGAGTCCCATAAACCCATTCAAATGATTCTGCGACATGACCGGCACTACAATCGCTGTATGAACACCTCTCATCTGCAGCAATTCATACTCAAATGGCATTTCATTTTGCACATCATCTATGTTTGCAATCCATACACAGTCTCCCTGTTCAAATCGTTTTTGCCAACACGGTATCATCTGCACATAGATTTTCTGCATCCGTTCCTGCAGGGAATACACTCCCTCTTTGCACCACTCATATGTGTTTCGATAAATCCGGCAGTCCGGAGATGCCCAATCGAAAAAATACACACGATCGGACTGCGTATATTCTCCAATCTGCTCAAGTAACTGCGGAATCTGCATATCTAACTGCTGCTCTGACATCGAATGATCCAGTGTCAGAAGCTTTGCAAGCACCGTCTCCATATTCATTATTGTCTGCTTATAATCATCTCTTTTGTCCATGTACATTCTACCCTTATCAAATAAAAAGAAGCATTATACCTACCCTTATATGGCAATACAATGCTTCTGAAATAAACGTTACGTTATACGTCCGTGCAACTGGCTGCCATCTTACAGGCCCTATAGCTTTGCGTCGCAATCTTTCGATTGTTTTGCCAAATATTTACTTACATTATCGAAATAGTAACACATACTATTATTAATTGCAATTGTAGAATATTACTAGAATCTTACATCCATTTTTATGAATCTTTAAACATCCGGTAATCATCTATCTGTAATTGCGTTATATATTTCTTATATCCGCAGGTCCACAGATCACCGATCTGCAGGCCTGCCATCCAAACTAGGAATTATTCTTTTTCTGAGGGTTTTCCTCCTCTTGTAAACTTATAAACATTCTGCTATGATGATTTTAAATCGTACCCTAAGGGACAAGTCAATGGGAAATTCGATTTTCCAGACAGAAATCGCAAATAATTCGCGTTATCTACAGAAAAAACTTGATTGTATGGGGTTGATTATTCGGATTATATTTAGACAGAAATTCGCATCATCAGAAGAAAAAAATACTGATTTTATCAGGAGGATTTCTATGAGAAAACAAAGTGAGCATCTA
>ENA-OQEN01000024-OQEN01000024.1-human-gut-metagenome-genome-assembly--contig:-NODE-24-length-52116-cov-5.865279_pt1 | contig 52116 bp, 70 predicted proteins | sample MGYA00242791_ERZ504627 | MGnify/ENA primary metagenome ERZ504627 (study PRJEB26092, sample SAMD00036316) | human gut metagenome | host: Homo sapiens | study: EMG produced TPA metagenomics assembly of... | reverse complement strand
CCGACACTCCGGCGCAGCTGCTGGAGCTGCTGCGGTAAGAGGGCGGCAGATGCCCGGCCCCACGGGACTTTTGCGGACAACAGCCCGGCGGCGCTGATTTCAGCGCGCCGGCTGTTATGTAACAGGAAGATTATTTATTGGACAGATACTCGTCGATGGACTTGGCGCCCAGCTTGCCGGCGCCCATGGCCAGGATCACGGTGGCCGCGCCGGTGACAGCATCGCCGCCGGCATACACGCCCTGGCGGGAGGTGAGACCATCCTCGTTGACGATGATGCCGCCCTTCTTGTTGACCTCCAGGCCCTTGGTGGTGGACTTGATCAGGGGGTTGGGGGTGGTACCCAGGGACATGATCACAGCGTCCACGGGAAGCTCAAACTCGCTGCCCTTCTTCTCCACGGGACGGCGGCGGCCGGAGGCGTCCGGCTCGCCCAGCTCCATCTCGATGCAGGTCATGCTCTTGACGCAGTCCTGCTCGTCGCCGTTGATCTGGACGGGGTTGTTCAGGGTCTTGAAGATCACGCCCTCCTCAATGGCGTGCTCTACCTCCTCGTGACGGGCAGGCAGCTCCTCCATGCCCCGGCGATACACCACATACACGTCGGCGCCAGGCGCTTGGAGCAGCGGGCGGCGTCCATGGCCACGTTGCCGCCGCCTACCACGGCCACCTTCTTGCCCTTCAGGTCCATGATGGGGGTGTCGGAATCCTCGCGGTACGCCTTCATCAGATTGATGCGGGTCAGGAACTCGTTGGCGGAGTACACGCCCTTCAGGTTCTCGCCGGGAATGTGCATGAACATGGGCAGACCAGCGCCGGAGCCCACGAACACGGCCTCAAAGCCGTTCTCCGCCATCAGCTCGTCGATGGTGATGGTGCGGCCCACCACGGTGTTGGTCTCCACCTTCACGCCCATGGCCTTCAGACCGTCCACTTCCTTCTGGACGATGCTCTTGGGCAGACGGAACTCGGGAATGCCGTATACCAGCACACCGCCGGCCAGGTGCAGAGCCTCGAACACGGTGACGTCATAGCCCTTCTTGGCCAGGTCGCCGGCGCAGGTCAGGCCCGCAGGGCCGGAGCCACCACCGCCACCTTGTGGCCGTTGGGCTGGGGCTTTTCGGGGGCCTCGGTGCTGTGGGCGTTGTGCCAGTCGGCCACAAAGCGCTCCAGGCGGCCGATGCCCACGGGGTCGCCCTTCTTGCCCCGGACGCAGTGCATTTCGCATTGGCTCTCCTGGGGGCAGACGCGGCCGCACACGGCGGGCAGGGAGCTGGTCTGATGGATGACCTGATACGCACCTCATAGTCGCGCTCCACGATCTTGGCGATGAACTCGGGGATGCGGACATTGACGGGACAGCCGTCCACGCAGGGATGATTCTTGCAGTGGAGGCAGCGGGCGGCCTCGTCCAGGGCCTGCTCCTCGGTGTAGCCCAGGGCCACCTCCAGGAAGTTCTTATTCCGGACGTTGGGGTCCTGAGAGGGCATGGGATTCTTATCCAGGCGCATGTTGATCTTGGCAGCCATGTTACTTTACCTCCTGCTTGAACAGATTGCAGACTTCCTCGTGCTTGCGCACCTCGAAGTCGTGATACATCTGGTTGCGCTTGACAGCCAGATCCCAGTCCACCTGCTGGCCGTCGAAGTCGGGGCCGTCTACGCAGGCAAACTTGGTCTCGCCGCCAACGGTCAGGCGGCAGCCGCCGCACATACCGGTGCCGTCGATCATGATGGGGCTCATGGATACGGTGGTGGGCACGCCGTAGGGCGCGGTGGTCTTACAGACAAACTTCATCATGACCATGGGCCGATGGCGAAGATCTCGTCATACTGGTTGCCGCGTCCAGCAGCTCCTGCAGCGCCTGGGTGACCAGGCCCTTCTGGCCATAGGAGCCGTCGTCGGTGCAGACCTTCAGCACGGAGGACACGGCCTTGAACTTGTCCTCCAGAATGACCACGTCCTTGCTCTTGAAGCCCACAACGGCGTGGACCTCGGCTCCGCAGTCGTGGAACTTCTTCAGAACGGGATACGCGATGGCGCAGCCCACGCCGCCGCCGACGACACAGACCTTCTTCTTGCCCTCGGTTTCGGTGGGCTTGCCCAGGGGGCCCACAAAGTCGTGCAGATACTCGCCCTGCTGCTTGTGGCTGAGCTTTTCGGTGGTGGCGCCCACAGTCTGGACAATGATGGTGACAGTGCCCTTCTCGCGGTTATAGTCATGGATGGTGATGGGGATACGCTCGCCGTTTTCATCCACCCGCAGGATGATGAACTGGCCGGGCTGTGCCTTTTTGGCAACCATAGGAGCCTCGATCTCATACAGGATCACGGTGGGTTTCAACGCTTCTTTGGTCACGATGCGATACATGGTCGTTCCTTCTTTCCTATTTCATGGGAGTCCGGCCAATAGGGCGGGCCAAGGCCCGCCCTATGCCGTATGCCGTATATTTATGATATCACAAGCGATGGCTGTTCGTCAATTGGTATCACCGCTTTCGGGAAATTTATTGCGTGGGGCCGCACAGAGTCACCTGCCGCCCGGCCACCTCCACCAGGCGCTCGTCCTTCATTTTTTTCAGCTCCCGCATCATGGCACTGCGGTCGCGGAGATATAGTCCGCCAGGGCGCTGAGGGAGAAGGGCAGCTGGAAGCTCTGCCGCTGCCGCTGGCCCGCCAGCAGGCCAAAATAGCACAGCAGCTTTTCCCGGATGCTGCGGCGGCTGAGAACCTCCACCCGCTCGGACAGGGCAGCGGCCTTCTCCGTCATGATGTGGAACATATTCTCCACCAGGCGGCTGTGGTGGGCGCAGGCCCTTTCGCAGCGGCGGGTCATGTGCTCGTCCTGCATGAACCATACCCGGCAGGCTCCTCGGCGATGACGGTGATGCTGTCGCCGGCCACATTTTCAAACATCAGCATCTCACCGAACACGCCGCCGCTTTCCAGGTGCTCCAGGATGGCGCGGCCGCCCTGGCGGTCGATGCGCTGGAGCACGGCGCTGCCGTGGGCGATGAGGCCCAGATATTTCCGCCCCTCGGAGAAGTCATAGATGGTCTCCCCGGCCCGGAAGGCCTCCTCCCGGACGCCGAAGCACACCCGCATCTGCTCCTGCTCCTCCGGGGTGATGCCCTCAAGAATGGGCGTTTTGATAATGTCCACAGCGCAGCCTCTTTCCCTCCGCCAGCAGGCGATCTCTTTTTTGCCGATGATGACGTATACGATGACATAGCCGATGGCCCCCACCAGCAGACCCGCCACCATGTCGATGAAGGCGTGCTGCTTGACAAGCAGGTAGAGGCGATGATGACCACGCCCAAGACCATGGACCCGGCCCGCCAGCCCCACTTCCGCAGGCCCGGCGTGTGCCACGCGGCGGCTACCCCCGCAACGACCCCCAGCACATGAACGCTGGGCAGAACGTTGGTATTGGTGTCCAGATTATACGTGTTCTGCAGCAGCCAGGCGGCGATGTTCTGGTGCTCCATCACCGCCGGGCGCAGGTCCTGCCCGTTGGGCACCAGGGCGCAGAACACCGTGGCGGTGGTGAAGGTGATCATAATGGTCCACATATATCGCCGGAAGCCCTCGGCGTCCTTGACGATCAGGTAAATGCCGATGGCTACCAGCAGGAACGACCAGGAATCATAGGGGAAAACGAACACTCGCAGAAGGGGATATAGTCGTCGATGGCCGTCTGGGTGGCCCAGTAGTTGTCGGTGATGAGATGCTCGATGATGAAAAACATGGTCAGGTACACCGGCAGATACAGGCCCCACCACATATGCGGGTGCTCCCGGATAAATTTCTTGACTTGCTCCATGGATGCTCCTCCGTAATCAATAGTGAAAAGCATGATAACATAATTCCGGATAAAAGGGAAGGGGGTAAGTGATATATGTCACAGTTTTTTTACAATTGGAAACGGTTGCGGCGGCGGGGCTTTTCCGGTATAATAGGGGACAAGATCATAAATTTGGAGGAGCATCCATGACCGTACTGAACAAAGAGATGAAGGAAAACCGCCGGGTGGAGCTGACCATCCGGGTGGAGCGGCAGGAGTGGCAGCAGGCCCTGGACGATGCGTATCAGCCAACCGGGACCTGTATCCCGTGGACGGCTGCGCCCCGGGCAAGGCCACCCGCCAGGCCCTGGAGCAGGCGTATGCCCCGGACGTGTTCTATCAGGAGGCGGTGAACGCCACGTTCCCCCGGGCCTGGTGGAGGCCTTCGGCCGGGAGGAGATCCTGGTGGCCGGGCCCCGGAGCTGCGTATTGTGGACATCGGGCCGGAGGGCTTCACCTTCGCCGCTCTGGCAGAGCTGTATCCGGAGGTGAAGCTGGGCCAGTATAAGGGCCTGTCCGCTCCATGCCCCAGGCGGAGCTGTCCAACGACGACGTGGACAAGGCCATGGAGGAGTGGCTCCAGGCCCACCTGGTGGAGCAGGAACGGGACCGGGCCGCCATGGGCGACGAGGTGACCCTGGACTTTGACGGCTCCGTGGACGGCGTGCCCTTTGAGGGCGGCAAGGCGGAGAATTATCCCCTGCTGCTGGGCAGCGGCATGTTCATCGACGGGTTCGAGGAGCAGGTGGCGGGCATCCGCCCGGAGGAGGAGCGGGAGATCCGTGTGACCTTCCCCCAGCAGTACACCCCGGAGCTGGCGGGGAAGGCGGCGGTATTCCGGGTGAAGGCCCACCGCATCGTCCGCCGTTCCGCGCCGGAGATCAACGATACGTTCGCCCGGACCCAGGCTTTGCCGATGCGGCGTCCCTGCGCCAGCCATTATGGCGGCAGCCCTCCAGCGCAAGGAGCCCAGGCCCGGGACGCCTTTGCCGACGCCTGGTGCGCCAGGTGCTGGATGGCATGGAGGTACAGGTGCCCGACTCCATGGTGGAGAGCCAGCTTACCGGGCTTTTGCAGGAGCTGGAAAGCCGCCTCATGAGCAGGGCGCGTCCCTGTCCGACTATTTGCAGATGGCCGGCATGACGGAGGAGGACCTGCGGTCTCACGCCCGGGAGAACGCCCTGGAGTCTGCCCGGTATGAGCTGGCCATGACGGAGATCGCCCGCCTGGAGCACATCCAGGTCACCGATGAGGACGTGGAGCGCCGGTATCAGGAGATGTCCCGTCAGTTCGGCGTGCCGGTGGACCACATCCGCCAGCAGCTGCCGCCTATGCAGCTGAGCCACGACCTGAAGCTGGCCTATGCCCGGGCCGTGGTGGTGGACAACGCCGTCCGGCTGTAAGGCGCTGCGGGAGCCGCGGAGGATGATATACAGCGGTGGCATTGAGGATGCCGCCCCTATGCACGGAAAACGCACAAAGGGAGGGGCTTAGCCCCTCCCTTTGTGCGAACTTGTCAAAAAAGGGCGGCGCCTTTTTTGACAGGCTGGCTGCCGCGCTGACACGCACCAACGGCAGGACGCCTCCCGAACGGAGATATAGACCCGGAGCCCGCTCGTCCCGCACCTCCGCCAATACCCAACACGATACATGGTATACGAATATCCGAAGACGCACAAGCCAGCAGGATGAGAATGATGATGGCTATAAAAAGCAGCACACCCGATTGCCTAAAACCGGGTGTGCTGCAATTACAGAGATGCATATCTTATTCAAACATGGCTTCCAGATAAGCGCAAAGGGCAGAGGACAGCTTTTTGATGTCAGCGCCGGAGGTATTCACAAGAAGGTCGTAGTTTTCCCGCGCACCCCATTTCTGCTCACTGAAGAAAGCGTAATACTTTGCGCGGCTGCGGTCGATCTCCGCAATCCGTTTCTTCATCTGCGCTTCTGTCAGATGCTCGTCCTCTGGACGCGCTCCATGCAGCGTTTGATTCTGCTCTCCATATCTGCATAAGCAAAAATACGCACAGGCTTCTGTTCCCGGAGAATATAATCTGCGCAGCGTCCGACGATGACGCAGTCGGATTTGCGGGACAGCTCGCGAAGCAGCTCATGCTGTTTTGTGTAGATGGAAAAATCGGGATAGAAGGTGGGCTCTGAGATCAGATATATGCTGTGTCCGGTATGAATGGGGAAATGCATAACGGGGCGTTTTTCCTCAATCCGCCGGACATACTCCTCAGACAGCGCGGTTCTTTTTGCAATCTCTGTTATGATCTCCTGATCGTAGTAGGCAATCTCCAGCTTTTCTGCGATTCTGCGGCCAAGCTCGCGGCCGCCGCTGCCAAATTCACGGCCAATGGTGATGATTCGTTTCATATTGTGCTCCTTTCCGGCAAAAAGCCTGTGGGGCAGGGTGATAATGGCTGCGCATAAGTGAGAATGGAAACTGTGTGAATCAGTGGGCAAAGGCACTCTTTCATAAGGCTCCAACCCTTTATTGAATTATATCATGGAATGGGTGCTGCTGGCAACTGGGATCGCGGGGCATATCAATAGCGTGTGCAATTTGCCTGAGGCGTTTTTGGCTGACAGCAGATCACACATTGCCCCTTCACTTCTGATTCAGAAGCCAGGCTGTCATATCCCCAAGGTCTCCTCCATCGGGCGCGGCTGATATGCAAAGCATTCCGATGCTGCGGCATGGCTGAATTGCACGTTTGAGGCAAGAACGGAAACGGAATACGGGGTGAAAAACAGCGGCTTTCGCTCCCTCAGGCTCCGGCGCTCGTAATACGGAGCGGCCAGCCTTGCAAGCCCCAGCGGCAGGCAGATGGGCCGATACTTCAGCTTTGCAGCCTTTCCCACCAGCTGAAGCATCCTGCGAATCGTGACATAGCAGCCGGACAAAATGTAGCCTTTGCCGGGCTCTCCGCTTTCGGAACAGGCGAGAATGCCATTTGCCACATCCCGCACATCGACAAAGTCATATCCGCCGCGAACGGCTAAGGGCAGCTTCCCGGCAAGAAAGGATTTTGCCATTGAGGTGAAGCTCCCTCCCTGCAAATCGCCCGGTCCGATGATGCCGGAGGGGAGTACAATGCTGGCATTCAACCGCGCTCCGCTGCATCAAAGACCAGCTCGGTTGCAGCTGCCTTGCTCTTGGCGTAATCTCCGTCCACAAGCCCCGGAGAGAATTCGCAATCCTCCGTAATGATGCGGCCCTTTGGCTTTTCCGGTATGGCATGGACGGAACTGACATAGACCATTTTGCCCACATCATGCTCCATACATTGCCGGAGAACCCTCCATGTCCCGCCTACGTTGACTGATAGAGCCTCGGACCGGGCCTGGACGCGACGGAGACGATACCGGCACAGTGAATCACACAGGTACGGCTGTCGGCATCCGCGAAGAAGTCTGACAGTGAGCCTTTATCGCACACATCACCGATGACAGTGTGGACCTCCTTCGGGAGCAAATGGATACAGGGGTCGTCATGCAGCACAAGCGCATGCACCTGCGCCTTGCGGCGTACCAGCTCCTCCGCAACAGCCCTGCCGAGGAAGCCGGTAGCGCCTGTAACAAGATATTTATCAAACATTCAAAGAGCCTCCTCTCAAATAAGTACACAAGTGTTGATTATCTTTCACAAGTACAGTATACTTGAGAAGAAAGACAGAAACAATCAGCACTTGCCATGCGACTGAAAGAAAAGCAACACTGCCTGTTGAAGTGTTGATAATCTTTGTAAACTTTTTTTGGAGGGGCTCTATATGGAGAAGCTGGATGCAAGGAAACGCTATACGCAAATGGTGCTCAAGCAGTCTTTTCTGAAGCTGCTGAAGGAAAAGCCTGTAAACAGAATTACGGTGAAGGAGGTCTGCGCCCTGGCGCAGCTTAACCGTGCCACCTTCTATGCCCATTACAGCGATTGCTTTGCCCTGATGGAGAGCATTGAGAATGAACTCATCGATGCATTCGAAAAATCCCTTCGCTATGTCAATTCGTTTGATGTGACGGCCCTGATCGAAGCCATCTACGATATGGTCGATCGGAATCAGGCAGCCTGCCGGGTTCTGATTCTGGGGAATACAAGCTCAACCGTCCTTATGCGGATGATTGCCCTGGCCAAGGAGGACAGTATCGCCTATTGGCGGAAGGAATTGCCCAATGCCAGTGAGACAGAGCTGGAAATGATGTATACCCATCTGTCAAACGGCTTGATGCATGTCGTTGTGGAGGGCTATGACAAGTACAGCAAGGAGGAAATGATCCGTTTTGTCAACCGGGTAGTAAAAGCCAGTCTTTCGCTGTTCCAATCGCCCCAAAGACCTCTTGCTTAACATACGGCGCTGCCCCTGTCGATCCCGGAAGTGTCCGTAAACAAAAGAAAAGGCGCAGTCGTCAACTGCGCCCCCCCTGTGAACCCGCTGTATAAAAAGCGAGTGTTCCCACAGCCTTCCACATGCCGTAAGAACACTCGATCTGGTACGAGTGTTCATAACGACACTCCCGCAAACCCGCATGAAATCAAGGTTTTTTGGTAACGGGCAAACACATTTCACTAATTTACATATTATGATAAAAGCGCTGGTGTGAAAACCGGCGCTTTTTCTATGCCCATACATAGCCGTCTGTTTCGCCGCAGGCGGCTAAATCTATGAAAGGAGGGAACCCCAAAATGGCGAAACCGAAAGTGATAAGCGTAGCAAATCAAAAGGGCGGAGTTGGCAAAAGCACAACGGTCTATAACCTGGGGGCCGGTCTTGCGCTGGAAGGAAAGAAAGTCCTCCTGCTGGATGTAGACCCCCAGGGTGATCTGACTAAGATGCTGGGCCAGCGCAAGCCCCACGACCTGCCCCTGACCCTTGCCAACGCCATGAACGACGTTGTGGCCGGGACAATGCCCCGCGATCACCCGGAGATCATGCACCACCATGAGGGCTTTGACTTTGTGCCGGGGAACCGCAGCCTGTCCGCCGTAGAGGTGGGGCTGGTAAACGTGATGAGCCGGGAAACGGTGCTGCGGCAGTATGTGGACAGTGTGAAGCGGGACTATGACTACGTTCTGCTGGACTGTCGCCCCTCGCTGGGTATGCTGGTCATCAACGCCCTGTCCGCGTCGGATTATGTACTTGTCCCCGTTCAGGCGGACTATCTGGCGGCGGAGGACATGACGGAGCTGGTGGGGACGGTGCGGAGCATCCAGCGTCAGATCAACCCCCGGCTGAAGATCGGCGGCGTGTTCCTGACGATGGCGAATGAAACCACGTTCCGCAAGGACATCGTGAACAGCGTCAAATCCAACTTTGGGCGTCACCTGCCCGTGCTGGACACGGTGATCCCGGCGACGGTACGGCTGGCGGAGGTCAGCACAGCGGACAAGAGTATCTTCCAGCACGAACCCAGGGGACGGGCGGCGGACGCCTACCGCAGACTGACAAAGGAGGTGCTGGACATTGGCAGCAAAGAGCGCAGCCGGACTTCTGACCTCAGTAGATAGTATGTTCACCACCCAGGAGGAACGGGACAACGCCCAGCGCAGCTATGTGATCGACCTACCCGCCGCCGAGATCAGCGACTTTCCAGACCACCCGTTTAAGGTGCGGATGGACGAGGAAATGGAGCATTTAGTGGAGAGCGTGAAGGAGCGGGGCGTCCTTGTCCCGTCTTTGGTACGCCCCATGCCGGACGGCAGCTATCAGATGGTGTCGGGCCACCGGCGCAAGCGGGCGGCGGAGCTGGCGGAACTGCCCACGGTGCCCTGCATCGTCCGGGAACTGACAGACGATGAAGCCATCATTATCATGGTTGACTCCAATGTTCAGCGTGAAAAGGTGTTGCCATCCGAGAAAGCATTTGCTTACAAGATGAAACTTGACGCCATGAAGCGGCAAGGGCACCGCACCGATTTAACTTCTGCAAACGATTTGCAGAAGTTGGTACAAGGTCAGACAAGCCGTGAGAGTATTGCAAAAAAGGCAGGGAAAAGCCATGAAACCATACGGCTATATATCCGCCTGACGAACCTTGTGCCCGAACTGCTGGACATGGTAGACAATACTGTGCTGAAAGAAAAGGGCACGTTACAAATGGCCCTGCGTCCCGCCGTGGAGCTGTCCTATCTGTCAAAGGACGAGCAGAACGCCTTGTTGGAGGTCATGGAGGGCGAGGACTGCACCCCCTCCCACGCCCAGGCCATCAAAATCAGGGACTTTTCCGAAAAGGGCAAGCTGAACCCCGACGTGATCCTGTCCATCATGCAGGAGGAAAAGCCCAATCAGGTGGAACAATTCAAAATGCCCCGAAACCGTATCGACAAGTTTTTCCCTGCGGGGACGCCCGCACAGAAGATCGAGGACACCATCGTGAAGGCGTTGGAGATGTACCGCAAGCGGGAAAGGGCGAGGGAGCGATGAACGTCACACCTGGGGGCAGTCTGCCTTTTGCGGCCCTGGCACTTTCCACGCCCTCCCCCTCTCACACTCTCCCCCTCCAAACCTGCTGTACCTGCTGAAAGAAAGGCCCTGCCCATCCTTTTTCAGCCGGTAAAACCCTTTGGAGAGAAGCGCGCCAGCGCATGAACCATCAAACACCGGGCAGCGTTTGACCCCCGTGGACGCCACGGGGCTTTTTTGCGCCCAAAATCAACAACATGGAGGTAATTTTTCTATGAAGCGGAAAACCATCACCCATGCGGCGCGGCTGCTGTGCGTCCTGGCCCTTGCCATGACCATGACCACCGCCGCCTTTGCCGCCGACCCGCCTGAACCCGCCCAGCCGTCCCCCTGCTACCCCACCGCCGTCACCCGGAGCGAGGACGGCGGCGAGATCAGGAAGATGTACGACCTGGGGCCGGAGGATGACCCCGCTGGCATCCCCCGTTCCGACTTTGAGCAGGAGGCTACCACTACACCCTCACCGACCTGCTGAAACAGGAGCTTCCCGCCAACGAGAGCCGTCAGCACACGGAAACCGTGTCCGTACCCAGCCAGAGCAAGGACATGGGCGCTGTGCTGGCCCTCCTGCCGCAGACAAAGGAATTTGTCACCGAGGACGGCCTTGCCGGGACGCTGGCCCTGAAGCTGGACACCGTGAAGGTGGAGGTGGCCGGGTATGGCAGCTCCACCAAGAGCGTCACCGCCACCCGCACCTATCCCGGCCTTGCCGACCAGGACACGCAGTATATCCCCAAGTCCATCACCGACAACGGCTACTCCCTGACCCTCCAGACCGTCAACTGGCAGACCGAGGGTGACGGCCACTTCACCGCCGTGGCCTCCTACTCCGGCTCCGCCACCAGCTCCTATGTGAAGGGCTACACCGTCACCGCCGACTACGCTGGCACCGTCAGCCGTATCAACCTGAATAAAATCCGCTATGTGGCGATTTTCGAGGGCACCGCCCTGGAACCCACCCCCACAGAGGAACCCGGCGATACTTCCAGTCCTGAACCGACCGACCCCGCCGACCCCACCGCTCCCACCGAGCCGACCGACCCCACTGACACCCCCACCAGCGAGAAGAACAACGTCCTGCCTGTTGTAGCTGTTGTCGTGGTGGTGCTGCTGGGCGGCGGCGTGTTCTACTTCATCAAACGCAGGAGGTAATGCACCATGAAGAAATTGACTATGCTCTTTTCCGTTCTGTGTCTGACCCTGGCCCTGACCGTCCCCGCCAGCGCCCTGGACTACAACATCGACGGCCCCGGCGACCCGGAGTACGGCAAGTCCACCTCCGTGGAGCCGGTGGTGACGGCTGACCTGGGCGAGCTGCCCAACGTGGATGTGAGCAAGAACGCGGCCCTAATCCCGCCCACGTTCGGAAGCCCCACCGCCTACACCCTGAACACCGGCAACCCCCTGACCCCCAATCTGGCTCCCGGCTATATGCTGGGCGAGGGGGCCGTCATCAACGGCAATACCGGCGTCACCGTCGCCCCGCCCGACTTCAACACCATCCCCAGCGGTATCGTGTCCGGCAGCGGCACCAACACCGGGGGCACAGCCACCCCCACCCCCTCCACCGGCTACACGGAGGTCACGTCCGACCTCTATTACAGCGGCGGCTATCTGGCTACCCTGAAAATCCCCAGCCTGAAGGTGAGCGTGAAGGTCTACCAGGGCACCGATGATAAGACCCTCGCAAAAGGCGCGGGCCACTTTGAGGATACCAGCATTTGGGACGGCAACTGCGCCATCGCCGGTCACAACCGTGGGGCCAACTGCTATTTTGGGGACATCCACGAGCTGAACGTGGGCGACACCATCACCCTGACCACCCGGCTGGGCACCCGCACCTACGCCGTCACCAGCGTGAACAAGATCAGCGACACGGACAACTCCCTGCTGGCCCCCACCGCTGAAAACTGCGTCACCCTGTTTACCTGTGTCCGCAACCAGCGGGCCTACCGCTGGGCTGTCCGGGCCGTGGAGGTCTGATACCTGCTGAAAAGAAATTCGCACGTTGGACTGTTTGCCCCCCTTGTGTACTGTTGGGACAGCAAAGCCCCCAACATATCACATAAGGAGGTCGTTCATAATGAAAAACAGTCTGAACCGCTTGCTTGCCGGGATCGCCTGCGCCACCCTCGTCGCCGGTTTGAGCGTTCCGGCCCACGCCGCAGACACCCAGCCGGAACCCTACGCCATCAGCGCCGCCCAATGGAGCCGGGAGGACTTTTCCCAGGAGGCCAACCCGGACGTGTTCACCGCCACCTATGACCGGGCGCTCTACAACGCCATCCGGCAGACGTTGGTGGACGGCACCAGCGATACCGCCCCCGCCTACACGATGGTGGGCGACAGCGAGTACAGCGCCGTGAAGAATCTGCTGGGCCGGATGGAGGGTGTTGTGCGGTATGAGCATCATGTCCCGGAGAACTTCACCGACTACTGGCAATACCTGGACTACTTTGCCGTGTCCGCCGCCATGCCGGAGAACTACCAAGCGCCCTTTGACTTCATCCAGCCCATCATCGCGGAGGTTGAGCAGCTGGACACGGACAGCGAGAAGGTGGAATACCTGAACGACTACCTGTGTACCCTGCTGGCCTACAAAAAGGGCAAGACGGCGGGCGTGACCCGCACCTTTGCCCAGCACAGCGGCGAACTGCAAGCGGCCTGCGCTCCTACGCCAGAGCGTTCAAGTTCCTGTGCGGGGCGGCTGACATTCCCTGCTTCACCATCAGCACCAGCAACCACACATGGAATATGGTCTATGCGGACGGCCAGTGGCTCCATGTGGACGTGTCCCTGAACGACCTGACGAGCAGCCATTCCATGCTTCTCCGGGAAACCTACCCCAACCATCCAGACCGAGCGCCGGAGCAGACGGCTTTTCTGAAAGAGCTGTTTGTCCCCGGCAGTACAAAGTAAGTCAACTGAACAAGCGCATCAGATAGGCAGACTGTGAAAGCAGCCTGCCTTTTCTTATGCCCGGAAAGAAAGGAGAACCCATGAAACACAAGCATTTCAACCGCCTGCTGTCCATGCTGCTGGTGGTGGCTACGCTGTTCGGCCTGTTGGCCGTCCCCGCCAGCGCCGCATCCCTGGAAAGCAGCGGCACCGTAACGATCCAGCAGGCCGGGTACGGCAAGTACCTGGGCACCACCAAGGGCAGCTCCATCGGCGGCGGCTACTGGAAATACACCAGCAACGACGGTCTGACCGGCACTGCCTACTGCGTCAACCACGGGCTGAAAGGGGTATCCCCCTCCAAGAAGCTGACGGTGCAGGAATATAACCGCAACCCGCAGACGATGGGTGTGTTCGCCAGCGGATACCCCAACCGAACGCTGGAACAGTTCAAGGAGCTGCACCAGGACGATGTGCGGGGCGTGAACGCGCTGACCGAGGACGAGTACAAGTACGCCACGCAGTTGGCGATCTGGGCCTCCTGCGGCCAGCTCGCCATCCCCGGCACCTCCTTTACGGCGGGCCGTGACACCCTCGCCGCGCCCACCGCAGACGCACAGAAAATCCGCATTTTCGACAGCGTGAAGGCCATCCTGAGTTTGTCCCAGCATTGGACGAAAAGCCTCCACACCGGCCTGTCCCTCCGGGCCGAGGAAGATAAAGACATCCGGGGGATAGAAGTCCTCAACGAGTACGGTCTGGAGGGCGCTGCCGAGGACAACGAGGACGGCATCAAGAAAGAAACCATCAACGGGAAAGAGTATTATACCCGTGTGGTGTATCTGGCCTCCGCCACCTCCACCTGGATCGACGGGCGCAAGACCAAGGTGTACTCCACCGACGCCCCCAGGGCACCATCTTTGTGGCGGAGAACAATTCGCCGTTAGAGACTACGCAGGAGAATGGGGCCACCTGCTATCTGGTGGACACCAGCAGACAGCGCAACACCAATCTCAACTCCAACGGCTCGGAATATTACGGCACATTCAAGGTCTGCCTCCCCGTGGACAATGTGCCCACCGAGGGCAGTTTTACCATCAAGGCCACGGGCGGCGTGGCGCAGTATAACCTTTTCCTGGCTTACAACCCCGCCGCGTCGGAGCAGTCCTATATCATCTCCGACCCCGGCTACACCACCCTGGACGCTCAAATTCCCTTTAAGTGGAGCGGTACAGATGAAACCGAAACCGCCAGCCTGCAAGTTATCAAGGCCGGGGCTGGCGGCGCTCCCCTGGAGGGGGCCGAGTTTACCCTGACGGGCAGCGGCGGCACCACCGTCACCGGCACCACCGACCGCAACGGGCAAATCGTCTGGCGTGACCTCCCCGCCGACGAGAAATACACCCTGACGGAAACCGCCGCCCCGGAGGGCTATCAGATCGTGGCCCCCATGAACGTCACCCTGACCCCTGGCCGCACCGAGTATGTGACCGTCACCGATGATGTGGAGCATGGCTTTACCATTAAAAAGGTAGACGCGCAGAACAAGGGCAGCTTGCAGGGGGCCGTGTTCCGCTTTGAGCAGATCGACGGCTCCTATATGACCACCGGCATCACCGGCTTTGACGGCACCATCTCCTTTGAGGGGGACGAGCTGCCCTACGGCTCCTACCGTGTTACGGAGCAGACGCCCCCGGACGGCTATGTGAAGTCCACCCGTGTGGAAACGGTGGAGTGGGACGGCACCAAGGACGTGACCATCGTTTGGGAAAACGTGCGGGACATCAGCCTGACCATCATCAAGGTGGACGAGCAGACCGGCATTTCCCTCCCTAACGCCAGCTTTGATGTGTTTGCGGACGGCAAGCTCATTACCTCCGTCACCACCAACGACAACGGCGAGGCCCGTGTGACCGGCATCCGCAAGGAAGCTATATTGAGATCGTGGAAACCGCCGCCCCCGCCGGGTATGTGCTGGACAAGACGCCCCACGGCATCCACATCGACCCCTACGACCCGGCCACCGAGGACGACCCTGTGCTGACCGTCACCAACCGGGCGCGGCCCGCCCTCCGCATTTTGAAGTACGACCTGAAAAGCAATTCCCCTATGCCCGATGTGACCTTTGAGGTCTGGCATGACGGCGACCTGTTTGGGGAGTACACCACCAACGCCAGCGGCGAGATTTTCCTCTACGACCTGGAACCGGGCACCTATTTGGTGAAGGAAGTCGCCACAGACGACGCCCATGTGGTGAACAGCACCCCCCAGCAGATCGAATTGAAGGCCGATGACACGCAGACGCGGGAGCTGGTCTTTTTTAATTCCCTGAAACCGGGTATCCATCTGGTGAAGGTGGACAGCATCACCATGAAATCCCTGCCCAATGTCCGCTTTGAGTTCAAGCTGGTGGGCGGCTCCTACCGGCAGGAATTTGTGACCGATATTAACGGCGAGATCGACCTGTCCAAGCTGACCCCCGGCGCATACGAGGTGCGGGAACTGGAAGCGCCGGAGGGCTACCTGGTGGACGACGCTGTGCGTGTGGTGCAGGTGAACCCGGACGAGAACGCCAGCTTTGTGTTCACCAACACCCCCAAACCCGCCCTGCGGCTTATCAAGACCAGCTCGGACGGCACCCGGCTGGGCGGCGTCCATTTCCGCATCGCCCGCATCGAGGACGGCACCCACTATCTTGACCGTATCACCGACCAGGACGGCGAGATCAACATCGCCAAGCTGGAACCCGGCGTGTACTCCATCAAGGAAACGGCTACCGTTGCCGACCACATTCTGGACTTGCAGGAGTATCATGTTGAGCTGTTTCCGGGCCAGACCAGCACCATCACCATTGAGAATCAGAAGCGTCCCAATCTCATTGTCTACAAAAAGGACGCAGACACCGGCAAGCCCATCCCGGACACGGTTTTCACCGTCCGGGCGGCGGACGGCCACAGCGTAGACGAGATCAAGACGGACAGCCAGGGCAGGGCCACCCTGACCAACCTTTTGCCCGGAGTGTACGAGGTGAGCGAGAAGTCCGTCCCGGCCCCCTGGCTGATGGACGCCCCCAGCCAGCTTGTGACGCTGTACCCCAACCGCGACCACACCATCTATTTTGAGAACCACAAGAAGCCCACCCTGACGGTGAACAAGGTGGACAGCATCACCGGCAGTCCCATCAAGGGGGCCAAGTTTGAGGTTTGGTACGGGAGCAACAGCACCACCACGGGCGAATTGAACAGCCTGGGGACGTTCTTCTCCGACGAGAACGGCCAGTTCTTTGTTGACCTGCTGCGGGACGGCTGGTACAAGGTGACAGAGCTGGCCCCCGCCGCTGGGTACACCATCAAGGAACCGGCCACCCAGGAATTTTATATCAAGGCGGCGAGAGCAAGGTTATCACCTTTGAGAACGTGCCCAAGAACGCAATTATCGTTGAGAAGTATGACAGCGTGACCGGCGCAGTTCTCCCCGGCTGTACGTTCCAGTTGCGCTATTTGGGCGGGACTTCCGGGACGGGCGGCACCGTCATCGGAACCAAAGTGACGGGCAAGAACGGCACCGCCATGTGGACGGGCCTCAATCCCGGCGCTTATGTGCTGGAGGAAGTGGACGCTGCGGACGGGTACAACATCATCCAGTCCTCCGAAACGATCATGCTGGCCGACATCGGCGAACAGAGCGTTGTCACTGTCCGCTTCACCAATGCCCCGGACGGCCAGCTCCTTATTAGAAAGGTATGCTCCGTCAATCCCTCCGTCACCTTGCAGAACGCCGAGTTTAAGGTGTTGTATGCGGATGGCACCGTTGTGGGCGACAGCAACGGCGTTTTCAGAACCGATGAAAACGGGGAAATCCGCATCACCGGCCTGACCCCCGGCAAGAGTGTGGTGGTGACGGAAACCCGCGCCCCCGCTGGATTTATCCTCGACACCCAATCTCAAACGGTGCAGATCAAGGAGGGCCGCACCGTCAGCCTGACCTTTAAGAACCAGCCGAAAGGGGCTATTATCATCCAGAAGCGGGACAGCGCCACCGGCCAGCCCCTCCCCGGCGCGGAGTTAGAGTGACGACCGCCGCTGGCTGTGAGGTTGGGCTGGACGGCGTGATCGGCACGTCTACGTTGACCCAAAACGGAATCTTCACCACCGACGCCAGGGGGAAATCAAGATCACCAACCTCGCCCCCGGCGCTTATGTGCTGACTGAAATCAAGGCCCCGACCGGCTATGTGATGGACAGGGCCAGCACCAATGTGGTCATTGGGCAGGGCGGCGACACGCAGACCGTCATCGTGAAAAACTCCAAGGCCGGGACGCTGGTCATCGACAAACGGGACGCCCTCACCGGCAAGCCTTAAAGGGCGTCACGTTCAAAGTGACCACCTCCACGGGGGAGTTTGTACCGGCTGAAAACGGACAGATCAGCAGCAACGGCTTGTATTTCACCGATAAGGACGGGAAAATCACCATCAATGGCGTGGTGGGGACGCTGGTGGTGACGGAAACGGCCACCATCCCCGGCTATACCATCGACGAGGCCACCCGGACGCAGACGGTGGTGGTGAATCCCAACGACACGCAGACCCTTCACTTTACGAACACCCCCAGCACGACCCTTGTGATTGAGAAATATATCGAAGGCACCACCACACCGCTCAAAGGCGTCACTTTCCTTGTCACCGACAGCAGCGGGGCCGTCGTTGGCAATTCCAACGGCGAATTTATCACCGATGAGAATGGCCGCATCGTGCTGAACGACCTGACCCCCGGCACCACCGTCACCGCGCGAGAGGTCAAGGCGTTGGAGGGCTATGTGCTGGACGGAGCGCCCAAGTCCATCCTTATCAAGTCCGGCGAAGTCCAGACCCTCCGTTTTTATAACAAGCAGCAGGGCACCATCGTGGTGAAGAAGCTGGACAAGCAGACCGGGGAGCCGCTGGCCGGGGTGGAGTTCCAGATCACCTACTCGGACGGCTCCTACCTGGACGACGACTACGGCCATCTGTCCAGCAAGGGCCTTTACAAGACGGATGCCAACGGTGAAATCCGCATTTCCGGCGTGGTAGGCACCCTGGTCATCACGGAAACCAAGCCTTTGCCCGGTTACGTCATGGATGAGGGCACCAAGACGCAGACGGTCAAGGTGAACCCCACCGACACGCAGACCATCACCGTGTATAACACGAAGGTGGGCGGATTGACCATCATCAAGACGGACGAGGAAACCGGGGAGCGAATCAGCGGCGTACAGTTTGAAATCCGAAAGCTCAACGGGGAGATCGTGGGCACCTACACCACCGACCGCTCCGGCGTCATTTCCCTGCCCGAAGCGGAAAAGGCTGGTATCAGGTAACGGAGCTGAAAGCGGCCAAGGGCTATCAGTTGGACAGCCAGCCCCATCAGATCGAGGTAAAAGACGGCGGCACCGCCACCCTGGAGATCACCAACCGGCAGACCGGCAGCGCCATCATCCACAAGATCGACAGTGTGACCGGCAAGGGAATTTACGGCGTGAAGTTCCTGCTTTCCGACGCCAAGGGCAACCCCGTGGGCGTTTATGAGAGCGACAATGAGGGGTATGTCTATGTGGACGGCGGGCTTGCGGACGGCAAGTACACCGTCCGGGAGATCGAGTGCGCGGACGGCTATATCCTGGACACCCAGCTCAAGACCATCTATGTGGAATACGGCGGTTGCACCACCATCACCTGGAAAAACACCGCCGTCACCGGGCAGCTCCAGATCACCAAGACCAGCGCCGACTACAACAGCATGAACGGCTGGCCCGCTGGCACCCCCATCCCCGGCACCGTGTTTGAAATCTATCACTACCGTACCGGGAACCTTGTTGACACCATCCGCACCGATAAGAACGGCGTGGCCGTGTCCAAGCCCCTGCCCCTGGGCCGGTATAAGGTGGTGGAATCCAAGGCCGCTGACTTCTACGCCCTGGACAAGACCCCCATTGACGTGGAGATCGAACACGCGGGCCAGATCGTCAAAGCAGCCATGACCAACAAGAGCCTTTACACCAATGTATCCATTGAGAAAACCGGCTATGCCGAGGTCATGCCCGGTCAGAACATCCGCTACACGTTCTCCAACATCGGCAACAACTCCACCACGGCGCTCACCTCTTTCTATTGGAGGGACACCCTGCCCGTGGAGGCGGTACGGCTGGCGAAGATCACCACCGGCACCTACAACGCCGCTGGCAGCTACAAGATCGTCTACAAGACCAATCTCTCCGGGGCCGACTACCGTGTGCTGGCGGACAGCCTGAACACCCAGCAGAATTATGTGCTGGAGGCGTCCCCCGTGTCTCTGCGGCTGGCGTCCAACGAGTACGTCACAGAAGTGATGTTCGTGTTCGGCGTCGTGCCCGCCAACTTCCGGCAGGTGGAAGCACCCAAAATTGACTGCACCGTTGTGTCCTGGGCCAAGGGCGGCAGTCAGTTTGTGAACCAGGCGGACGTGGGCGGCGTCTACAACGGACAGTGGATCATGGCGACCACCCGCTGGGTGACGAAGGTCTACGCTCCCCCCAAGCGCCTGCCCACCACAGGCTATTAAGCACCATCCCCGTGGCCGCATAGCGGGCCACTTACATATCCATTCGCACATTTGAAACCGTTTCTTTTTTCTTGTACTATGGTGGTGAAAGGAGCTGTTTCAAATGTTCAAACGGGAAAAGAAAGTTTATCTTGCGCTGACAGATAAGGAATACCGGCGTTTGAGGGAGTACCTGCTGGGCTGGCGAAATAAGCTGACCGCCCAGGGCCGGGACGCCGCCCCGGTGAATGAGCTGCTGATAAAACTGATGGCCTGCGGATAAGGCGACCACTTACATACGCCGCCCTTTGTCTGAGAACACAGGGCGGCGTAAATTTATGGACAAGGAGGAACCGGCTATGGAGCATACACCCTTTGAGTACGGCGGGCTGCACTTTATCCCGGAGCGGCAGTTTGAGCCAGCGGGCAAGCACCACAGCCTGATCCACGTTTCCCGGCTGCGGCTGGATGTGGAATTGGGCTTCTGCAAGAAAGGGTATGCCTATCCCAGCAAATTCAACTATTCCCATGAGGGCTTCTATGCAGCGTCTACCGATAAGAAATGCGACATTTTCCGCTGTGTGGAAAACGGGCGGCTGTATGTCCCCTGCGAGAACGATTTACAGCTTTATGAGGAACTGCCTAACCGGGAAAGGGGGCGGGAGCATGGGCGCTGAAACTGGAAAGCGCATGGCCGGTGATTACGTCATTATCCATGCGCTTCACATTGGCGACCGGGAGATCGTGCTGGGGGAAAACCCGGAAGGCATTGGCGATGAACGGTATATGTGCGCTTTCTGCCAGAGCAACGGCCTGATGGCTGGCTACACGGAGGTCATGGTCAGCAATGACTACCCGGAACTTGTAAAGCTGTTCGGAGAGCGCGTGGCGGAGCAGGCGGAGAAAACCCGCATCGACCTGAACGGCCCGAAAATCCAGGGCATCCCCAACGCCCCCATTACCGCCGAGGGCTGTGAGGTCATCGGCTATCAGCACGACCTCCATGGGAAAATCGTTGTCATCAAACAGGAGGTGCTGCGCCCGGAATACCGCCGCGCCACCAGTCAGCTTCAGCTATGTACCGGGGGCTTTGGCGCTTCCCCCAACAGCCGGGGCACCGCCTGTTACTGCACGGAGTTGTACTCCGGCAAGACTTCCTATTTTCAGCGGAGTGATATTCTCGGCGTTATTGAGCCTGAGAAGCTGCCCAAATGGGCGAAGCATTACCTGGAAATCGTTCGACAGGCTGAAAAGAAAGCCAGGGACAGGGAGGGACGATGATATGGCTGACAGGATCAACGAGGGCTACGCTATCACCGACTCCATCCAGATTGGGGATACAGAGTATGTGTTCGGTGAACTGGAACATGGCAAAATCCCCATGTATGTGACCTGGGCCTGCAAGGGCAGGAACAACTACTTTTGGGGACACTACTTCACCGACCCTCTGGAGGCGAAAAAAGACTTGCTGGGCCGCGCCAGCGAGGAATTGGAGTATCAGATGGAGCGGAGAGCGAGGGCTTCTGAAAGGCAGTCCAAGGAGCCGGATAAGGAGTGTGAGCGGTAATGGATATGACTTTGCGGCCCGCGACCCCTGCGGAACGGCTTTACGCCTATGAACAGTGTGCGCCGCTCAGTGAGCGGTGCGGAAATCCGGGCTATTTGTGGGGCAGTCTGGACAACAGCGGCTCTATTTTCCTCAACAGTTGGGAAACCTTTGTGAGTTCCCAAAACACGCCGGAGTTCAAGGCGGAGTTCAACACCGTGCTTGATATGCTCCGCTTTGACGAGCGGTACGGCCATGTGCTGAAAAACCGTGCCGCGATGATCGTCTACTGCCTCGACCACTCGGAAGGGAGCTTCCGCAACGGCTTTGAATATGCGTTTCGGGCCGACACCAGGGACTACTCCTACCTGATCCGCTGTATTCCGTCTGGAGAGGATAATCACGTTTATATCTATCCCTACCGCCGGGAGTGCCTTGACCGGCACATGAAACAGGCTGAAAAGGGCGTCCGCTTCATCACCCCGGACGGCAAGGAAAAATTCAGGGTGGCGGACGGCGATATGGTGCGGATCTCCACCAGCGAGGGCGCAAGCCTTGACCGCATGACCCGGTATATCGACGATTGTCACGCTGAAATTGGAGGCAGTTTTTACCACATCCAAGAGTTTGCAGAATGGATGAAAGAGAGCAACAGTAAAGTGATCCCCCTGCGTCCGGGCCTGCCGGAAAAGTGCTACGCTGTGCTGCCCAGCGGTGACGAAATCATCATCGTTAAAAAGGGTGAGAGCGGCTATTACCATACCGACAAATATGGTCACGACCGGGCGGAGGCCCTTGTGATTGTGGATGAGTGTAACGAGAGTGGCGGCGTGAGCAAAGCACAGGCGGCGGCGATGCTGGCTGGCTCCATGTTCGGTTGGGAAGTCCCCGCCGCAGACCCGAAGAATTATGACAAAGAGGGTCAGCCCATCAAACCCAAGCACCACGACCGAGGCGACGCCCGGTAAAAGGACATCTGAAATAAAACCGGCAAAAACGGCTTCCAGTGAATGGATGCCGTTTTTCATTTGAGGGAGCGTGATAGTAAATGAAACTTCTGCTGGGCGGCTCCCCCTGCACCCATTGGAGCATAGCGCAGACCCGGAACCGGGAAACAAAGCCGGAGGGCCTGGCTGGGAGCTGTTTCGCAACTACCTGATCGCCAGAGAGCGGTACGGGCCGGACTTCTATTTATACGAGAACAACAAGAGCATGGCCCCGGCGATACGGGCGCAGATCACGGCGGAGCTGGGCGTGGAACCCATTTTGATAAACTCCGCCCTTGTGTCCGCCCAAAGCCGTCAGCGGCTCTACTGGACGAACATCCCCAGCGTGGAGCTGCCGGAGGATCGGGGCCTTATCCTGTTGGACATTCTGGAAAGCGGCCTGCCTCTCCATGAAAAGGGCTACACGCTGAAAGCGAATTACAGCAGGGCCAGCGCCGTGAACGCCGTGAACGGCGGGCACTTCCCCGCACCTATGGCAATAGAGCCGGTGAACGTCACCGCCGATGGGAAAGCCCAATGCCTGCGGGCCACCTACTACAAAGACGGTATCCGCAATATGGTGGGCAACACCATCGACCGCAAGACCTGTGTGGCCGAAGCGGTCAGTGTAAACCGGCTGGGCGGTCTTTACGGCCAGCATACCCGCTGGGGCGTGTTCGATGTGGGAGGGAAAGTCCCCTGCCTGACAGCATCGGCGGGCATGGGCGGCGGGCATATCCCCATGTTCCCCATCCGGGTGGGCACCATAGAGAGCGGCACCGGCTCCGAGGGCCAAGGGCACCGGGTATATTCAGCGGACGGCAAAAGCAAGACCCTGTGTGGGAACGGCGGCGGGGCCGGGGCGAAAACCGGGCTTTATACCGTCCCCACCGACTGTCCCGCCCTGCGGGTGGCGGAGGCCACCGCCAAAGGCTACACTGATATTTTTCCCGGCGAGTGCGTTGACTTGACCATGCCCAACAGCAAGACCCGCAGGGGCCGTGCCATGAGGGAAAAGGCGAATTGCCTGACCACCTCCTGCCAGTATTATCAGTATTGCGGGACACTGGACAGACCCATTTTCGAAGTCCGCGACGGCCAGATCACAATAAAGGGCCAGCAATACCCCATCAAGTTGATGGACGGCTACTATATCATTCGCAAACTGACGGTGCGGGAGTGTATGCGGCTCCAGACCGTGCCGGAGGGCTTTGTGTTCCCAGTCAGCGACACCCAGGCGTATAAAATGCTGGGCAACGGCTGGACGGTGGACGTGATCGCCCACATCCTCTCTTACTGCCCCGGTATCGCCGTAGAACCGCTGGAAGTGCTGTCCATGTATGACGGTATGAGCTGCGGACACCTGGCCCTGGATAAGCTGGGGGCCGCCATCCTCCGCTACTACGCCACCGAGATCGACAAATACGCTATCAAGACCACCCAAACAAACTTCCCCGACACCATCCAATTAGGCGACGCTTTCCAGGTGCGGGAGGATGAATGGTGGTCTTTTCTTGAGCAAGTAAAAGGAGTGTGACATTGATGGAATTGACGTTTCAGGCCGCTACCCCTGCGGAGCGGCTTTATACCGAGGGCCAAAGTACGCAGATTGCGGGTCAGACCGGGTACATCGGCCACCTGCGGGCCGACATGGGCGCTGACGGCAAGGGCTTTTTTCAGACGTGGCGGTGCCACCGAGGGGATATGGACACCGAGGAATTTCACCAGGAGCTTGAAAGCGTCCTCAACGCCTTGGTGGGCGACGGGCAGTACGGCGGCTTTTTGAAAAGCCGGGACGCCATGCGCGGCTTCTGCCAGGAACACCCGGAGAGCGGTTTTGATGACGGTTTCGCGTTCGGTTTCCGGGCGGACACGGCGCAGTATTCCTACCTGATCCGGCTGAACCCCTATAAAGAGGAAGAAAACCTGTCCCTTTACTGCTACCGCCAGAACTCGCTTGACCGCCACATGAAACAGGCTGAAAAGGGTATCCGTTTCATCACCCCGCACTATGAGGAAAAGTTCAGGATCGCGGACGGCGACATGGTGCGGATCAGGTGCCCGGACGGAAGGCAGCTTGACCGGGAATGCCGGTATATCGACGAGTGCCATGTGGAGGTGGGCAAAGGCTGGGATAACCTCTATCACATCTGTCAGTTTGCCGAGATGATGGAGCGCAACGGCAACTCTGTGATCCCCCTCAGAAATTCGCTCCCGCTGATATGCTACGGCAAGGTGCCGGAGAAGCGGGCCATCGTGATGTTTGAGCGGGGCTTTGACGGCTACCGCTCCGCATCCTATGTGACAAAGGGACGCACCAGCCAGAAGCTGGTGGACGAGCTGAACAGCGGGATGGGCGTGAGCAAGGCACAGGCGGCGGCGATGCTGGCCGGGGCCACCCAGGCTGGGCCACTCCCGCCGCGACCCGAAGAACTACGACGAGCAAGGCCAGCCCATCAAGCCCCGCCGCCCGGACAGGGGGATGCCCGATGACGGAGCAGAAGCACCGCATTTGGAGCAACTTTGATCTGGACTATGAGGATTGGCGGAAGTTTTTAGAGGATGAGTACCCGGAGCTGACCGAGGACGAGCGCATGATGCTGATGTATGACATCAACAACGGCTACCTGGACGATGAGCGGGTAAATCTGAACATCCAGCTTGACCAGCCCATTCTCATTATTGCAGACCTGGGCCTTTGGCACGGGCGGCGCATGGGCTACAAGGAGATCGCCAGCGGCAACATCCGGGACTGCCTTTACAGCGACCGTGGCATTGACTATTCCACCTGGTTTGTTGACAAGCTGGGCGACCTGCGCTGTGACGCCATCCACCATGACGGCACAAACCGGCTGTTGTACCGCACCTACAAACCCGGAATACGGGAATCGCAAATTGACCTGCTGAAAGAAAAATTGTATTACGGCACAGCGACCCGCGCCGATATTACCCGAATCACCCGCAGGCTGGGGGACGAGATCGGCAAGGTCTACGGCTGGGACTTCCCCCAGCGTGGACGGCAGGCCGTGTCCGTGGAAAGGTAGGAGCATTATGGCACAGTTACCGAATGTCAAATTGAACGTACACCCCTCCGTGTTTGACCTGATGATGGCCGTTCTGGAGCGCAACGCCGCCGCCGAGGACGTACCCACCCGCAACAGCGCCCAGGACTTGATGGATAAGCGTATGCGGTTTTCCCGGCGCTGCCGCGGTGTGGGGGATAAGCCTATGTCAGTATGCGGATGTATGAGAGCGAAGCCTCCGAGCTGATCTGGCAACTTCTCTACGCCTGCATCGGGGCTTGCGAGGTGGAAAAGGAGTACAGCACGGAGCTGAAAGAGGGCGGCGAGGGTGATACCCGGTGAAAGGCGCACCCATCGACAAAGCCCTGTGTGAGTACCTGAAAAAATATCGTCGTGGGCAAGAAAGCGCGGCCTCCAGCAAGGAGTTGGAGACCGCGTTCCATGTCAAGGGGACAGAACTGCGGCGGGCCGTCAACCGCCTGCGCTGTGACGGCTGGCCCATTTGCAGCGACGCCACCGGCTACTTTTATGCGGCACGGCAGTCGGAGATACAGGCCACCGTCGCCCAGCTCACCGGGCGTATCTCCAAAATCGCCGCCGCCACAAAGGGGCTGCTGAAATCTTATGAGGAAAAGGAGGGATAGATCGTGGCAAAGAAACCTGAACCCATTGTCCGGCTTGCAGCACAGACGGCCCGCCAGATTTTTGCCAACAGTGGGAACTACATGGCGTTCCTGACCACCGCTGCCCACAACTTCAAATACAGCTTTCGTGACCAGCTTTTGATTTACGCCCAAAAGCCGGACGCCACCGCCTGCGCCCAAACCGACTTCTGGAACAAGCATGGCCGGTGGGTGAACAAGGGCACCACGGGGATTGCTCTGCTGGTGGACACGACAAGGGCTACAAGCTGCGGCACGTCTTTGATATGTCCGACACCAACAGCCGTGCGGGGCGCACCGTCCCCGTCTGGCAGATGAGGCCGCAGTACGAGGGGCCGGTGGTGGAGCGCTGGAAAACAGCTACGGCGAGTTTTCCGACAAAGCCGACTTTGCCGCCTGTCTGCTGGAAACGGCAAAGATCATCGTAGAGGACAACTTTGGCGACTATTACGCCGACCTTTGCCGCGTAAAAGAGGGAAGTCTGCTGGAAGAACTGGACGATCTCAATACCGAAGTGTGGTTTAAGGGCCTGCTTGAGAACAGCGTGGCTATATCATGCTGACCCGGTGCGGCATCGACCCCCAGGAGTATTTCAGCGGCGAGGACTTTGCCCGCATCTACGATTTTAATACCCTGAAAACCCTTGCTATCCTGGGGGCCGCAGCCAGCGATATAGCCGAGATGCCCCTGCGGGAGATCGCCAGCACCGTGCTGCCCTTATATTGGGAGGAAGAAAAACAAAATCGCACATTTGCCGGGAATCCTGACAGGCAGTATAATGACGGCAGAACGAAACGTGAAAGGAGCGTTGAACATGGAGCTGACATACAGAACCGAGGGCGACTATCAACTGCCCAACCTGGACGTGCCGGAGGCCCCGCAGGTCGGAAAATATGGGATGCTGCGGCGCAGTTTCCTCGCCAATCACCGGCACGGGATTTACACGGGGATGCTGCTGACCGGGGAACTGAACAGCCATCTGGCGGAGATCGACCAGCAGGCCACCGAGATGGTGGAGCGGCTGACGGAGCAAATGGCGCGGGAACAGGGCGTGACCGAGGAACTGAAAGCGTCCGATCAGATGAAGTGGGTGGGTCTGATGAACAACATCAAGGCAGCGGCGGAGGAAGCGGCGTTGGCGGAGATCGTGTACGCCAACTGAGCGCCCCCCTCCCCACGGAGGAAGAACAGAAAACGGCGATCCAAGCGGCGGAGGATGAACAGTCCTCCGCTTTTGCTATTTCCCAGGAGGACATTGACGCTATTCTCCTGCATGGCAGCGGCATAGCCGATGGGAAATTCCGTATTTTTGAGCAGTTTGAAACGGCTCATAGCTCCACCGAAAACACATCTTTCCTCAAAGAAGAATACAAATCGACCGCTTATTTTACGGTTGCCACAGACAAGAAGATACGCGCATGGTTTGACCGTAGTGGTGTGAAAATCTCCATCGGTGATCTGTCCAAGCCGGAGGCCGAGGTCAAGCTGACGTGGAAAAAGGCGGTAAAACGCATTGGGCAGCTTGTGGAGGCGGGCCGCTACCTGTCACCGGCTGAAAAGGAAAAATACCAGGAGTATCAACGTCGGGGGAGTGTTCCCGGCCCCCTGGCCGCAGCGCCGGAGCCGGAGCATGACGAGCTAAATCCGGCCCCGGCCCCGCCGAAAGAGTACCGGCTGACCCTGGGGGCACGGTGTACCTGGGGATGCAGGAATACCAACTGCTGGCCTTTGACGATCAGACTGTCCGGCTCTTTGACCCGGCGTTTCCCATCATCAACAAGGAACTGCCCCGCGAGGAATTTGACCGGCTGCTGGCGGAGAACCCCCTGAATGACGGTCTGCTTCAGGTGGTGAAGGAAGCGCCCACCGCCGAATCTGCGGGGCCTGACACCCCCGGTTATCACCTGGGCTTTGGGCACATGGCAACGGCGTCACGGTCTGGAATAGTCTGGAGTTGGAGGACGGCGACTATAAAATCGTCGCCCATATCTCCCCTGACCGAACCGTTAAATTCTATGTGGACAATCTGCCGGGGGATGTGAGGGCACGGATTGAACAATTTGCCGCTACTTCCACCATGACCATCTCCGCCACCCAGGACGCCCCCGTGTTCTCTACCCCGCCGCTGGTGCGGGAACCTGCCGTGGCCCCCGCCGAAGCCAGCGAGCCGACTTACCCGCCCCATGAGCTTCCCTATATCTTCTGCGAGTGGAGCGAGAGCATTGTATTTCAGGATAAGACGGCCTACTCCCTCCAGGAGTTTGACCGGCTGATGAAACAGGCGGACGATGAATACGTCGCTGGGAGAACGGCTGCTATGGCAAAATACGGGACGTGGCAGAAATGGTATGACGCCAACGACCCGGAATATAACGCATTTTTAGGCTATGACAAGGTGAAATTTACCCTTGTTATGCCCGATGGGCGGACATTCACCGAGCGTCAGGACATTGGGGACGGTGACGGCGGTATGCTGGATTTTCTCAATCAGTACGACAAATACCGTGAGATCGTCCCCGTTCTGCGTGAGGCTGTCCGCAAAGAGGCAGAAGCGGCGCAGAGCAGCCCCGCCCCACAGCCGGAGCCTGGGCCTGCCAGCGGCAGGTTTTGGGACGCCTACAACTCCATCAAGGAGCATAACCCCGACAGTCTGGTGCTGTATCAGGTGGGCGACTTCTTTGAACTGTACGGAGGGCTTGAAGGCGAGGACGCAAAAGGCGCGGCGACGGCCCTTGACCTGACCCTGACCAAGCGCAATATCCCCGAATATGGCCGTGTGTCCATGTGCGGTTTTCCTGCCCACAAACTGAAGGACTATGTAAAAAAGCTGAACAGTAAGGGCTTTGACGTTATTGTGGCGGCGCTGAAAAATAACCAACGTGTTATTTCCGCATTCCCCGCACAGCCCAGCGAAAAGGCCAAGCAGGAACCGATGGTTTTTCCGATATTGACCCCGCCGCCGTCCGTGCCGCCCTTGCGGAGAACGGTATCGTGGACGGCCAAGTGGTTGACCCGGAGAAGCTGGCCGCAGACCCCTTTATTCAGCAGGTCATGGCCGATGTGGAGCAAATCGCCTCCAACGCACCACCGCCCCAGGAGCGTTTCTCCGTCATTGAAACAGACAATGGCTATGCCGTATGGGATGACGCCCGGAATGAGATATATGTGGACGGCGAGGGTGTTCAGGAGGAATTTACCAGCGAATGGCAGGCCGAGGACTATCTGAAGCAGGTCAAAAAGGCCGTGGCGGACAAGGAGACCGCTGAATGGCTGGCGGTGGAGCGGGCGAAACAGGCCCAGGAACCGGCTGAAAAAGAAACCGGCACCGGGCCAGCCCTGCCCGCGCCCACACCCCGGCGCAGAGCCAAGGTGTCCCCCTTTGTCCTCCATCCCGAAGTCCCCAACGCAGACCGGCATGAATACCATATCACCGATGACGCCATCGGTGCGGGGACGCCGGGGACACGTTTTAACAACAATGTCCGGGCAATCCGCCTGCTGAAAAAGTTGGAACGGGAGAATCGGTTTGCCACCCCGGAGGAACAGGCGGTATTGGCGCAGTATGTGGGCTGGGGCGGGCTGGCCGATTGCTTTGACGAGCGGCACAGCAAGTACGCCGAGCTGAAAGCCCTGCTGGACGAGGACGAGTACGCCGCCGCCAGGGAATCCACCCTCACCGCATTTTACACCCCGCCCGTGGTCATCCGCTCCATCTATCAGGCATTGGAGAACATGGGCTTCAAGACCGGCAATCTGCTGGAGCCGTCCTGCGGCATTGGCAACTTCATCGGTATGCGCCCGGATGATCTGCCGACTCTAAAATCTACGGCATAGAGTTGGACGGTATCAGCGGGCGGATTGCCCAGCAGCTCTATCAAAAATCTTCTATCGCTGTCCAGGGGTTTGAGAAAACAGACCTCCCGGACAGCTTTTTTGACGCCGCCATTGGCAACGTGCCATTTGGAGCGTTCAAGGTAACGGACAAGCGGTACGACAAGCACAACTTTCTCATTCACGACTATTTCTTTGCCCGAACGTTGGATAAGGTGCGCCCCGGTGGGATCGTTGCCTTTGTCACCAGCAAGGGCACCATGGACAAGGAGAACCCCAACGTCCGAAAGTATATCGCACAGCGGGCCGATCTGCTGGGGGCCATCCGCCTGCCCAACAATACGTTCAAGGATGCCGCTGGCACGGAAGTGACCAGCGACATCCTGTTTTTGCAGAAGCGGGAGGCCCTTGCCAGCGGGGAGCCGGATTGGGTACACCTGAACACCGATGAAAACGGGCTGAAAATGAATCAGTATTTCATTGACCACCCGGAAATGGTGATGGGCGAAATGCGGGAGGTCAGCGGCCCCCACGGGCCGGAAACCGCCTGCCTGCCCCGTGAGGGGCAAGACCTGGGGGAGCAGCTCACCGCCGCTATCCAGAATGTCCAGGGCACCATCACCGAGTATGTGCTGGACGACCCGGAGGCGGAGAGCGAGGACAAATCCATCCCCGCCGACCCGAATGTACGGAATTTCAGCTATACCGTAGTGGACGGCGAAATCTACTACCGGGAAAACAGCCGGATGAACCCGGTGGAGGTGTCCGTCACAGCGGCAAACCGCATCAAGGGCCTTATTGAAATCCGGGACTGTGTGCGGACGCTCATTGACTATCAGACCGAGGACTGGCCCGCCGAGGATATTCAGGCCGAACAAAAGAAGCTGAACGACCTCTATGACGCCTATGTGGAGAAGTATGGGCGCATCAACTCCCGTGGCAACAGCATTGCGTTCAGGATGGACAGCGCCTATTTCCTGCTGGCCTCCCTGGAAGTGCTGGACGACGAGCGCAACTTTGTCCGCAAGGCGGATATGTTCACCAAGCGCACCATCAAGCAGAAAACTGTTATCACCAGCGTGGACACGTCCTCCGAGGCCCTGGCTGTGTCACTGGCTGAAAGGGCGTGTGTGGATTTAGGCTTTATGGCTCCCTGATGGGCGGTGGGGATAAGATACCCCAGGTCGTGGAGGACTTGAAGGGCGTCATTTTCAAAGACCCCAACACCGGCCCCTTTGATATTGAGGACGGCGGCACGGATTGGTACAAGGGCTGGCAGACCGCTGACGAATACCTCTCCGGCAACGTGCGGGAGAAGTTGGCCGACGCAAAACGGGCGGCAGAAACCGACTCGGCATTTCAAGTCAATGTGGAGGCGCTGGAACAGGTACAGCCGACAGATCTAAACGCCAGCGAGATTTCCGTGCGGCTCGGCTCCACCTGGCTTCCCCCGGACGTGGTGGAGCAGTTTGTTTTTGAACTGCTGGACACGTCCGCTAATTGTCAGGAAAAAATTCACGTCCATTTTTCTCGGTATACGGGGGCTTGGAACGTGGAGGGAAAAAGTGTTGACCGGGTGAACGTCAAGGCCGACAGCACCTACGGCACCACCCGCATCAATGCCTACAAGATCATCGAGGACACCCTGAATCTGCGGGATGTGCGGATTCTTGACTATGTTCAGGACAGGGACGGAAAGAAAATCGCTGTGCTGAACAAGAAAGAAACCGCCATCGCCCAGGGCAAGCAGGAGCTTATCAAGCAGGCGTTCCAGGACTGGATATGGAAAGACCCGGCCCGGAGAGAACGGCTGACAACGCTCTATAATGTGCAATTCAATAGCTTGCGGCCCCGCGAGTACGATGGAAGCCACATCAGTTTTGTGGGCATGAACCCGGAGATCACGCTACGCAAGCACCAGCGGGACGCCATCGCCCGCATCCTCTACGGCGGCAACACCCTGTTAGGTCATGTGGTGGGGGCCGGGAAAACGTGGGAGATGGCAGCGGCGGCGCAGGAGAGTAAGCGCCTGGGCCTTTGCCAAAAGAGCCTGTTCGTGGTGCCCAACCACCTGACGGAACAGTGGGCGGCGGAGTATTTGCAGCTCTATCCCTCCGCTAATATCCTGGTGGCAACCAAGAAAGACTTTGAAACCAAGAACCGAAAACGGTTTTGTGGCCGAATTGCCACCGGGGACTATGACGCCATCATCATTGGGCACTCGCAGTTTGAGAAAATCCCGGTGAGCGTGGAGCGCCAATGGTTTATGCTGGAACAACAGTCGGACGAGATTACTCAGGGTATCTCCGAGCTGAAAGCGCAAAAGGGGGAACGTTTCTCTATCAAGCAGTTGGAGCGTACCAAGAAAAGCCTGAAAGAGAAGCTAAATAAACTAAACGACCAAAGCCGGAAAGATGATGTGGTTACGTTTGAGGAATTGGGCGTTGACCGCATCTTCATTGACGAGGCACATTATTATAAAAACCTCGCCTCATTTTCCAAAATGCGGAACGTGGGCGGCATCAGTCAGACGGAGGCGCAGAAGTCCAGCGACCTGTATATGAAGTGCCGCTATCTGGACGAGCTGACCGAGGGCCGGGGCGTTATTTTTGCCACAGGCACGCCTATCAGCAACACGATGGTAGAGCTTTACACCATGCAGAAGTATTTGCAGTATGAAACGCTTCGCCGTCAAGGTCTTTTGCACTTTGACGCATGGGCGTCCACGTTTGGGGAAACCGTCACCGCCATAGAGCTGGCCCCGGAGCACCGGCTACCGGGCCAAGACCCGTTTGCCAGGTTCCACAACCTCCCGGAGCTGATGGCTATGTTCAAGGAAGTGGCGGACATCCAGACGGCGGATATGCTGAATCTTCCTGTTCCCAAGGCCGTCTATCACACGATCTCCCTGAAACCCTCTGAATTGCAAAGGCAGATGGTGGCGGCGCTGGCGGAACGGGCTGAAAAGGTACGCAACAGGGAGGTAAGGAGCGACCAGGACAATATGCTGCTTATCACCAACGATGGACGCAAGCTGGCCCTTGACCAGCGGCTCACCAACCCTTTGCTCCCCGACAGCGAAACCAGCAAAGTCAACGCCTGCGCCGAAAATGTCTTTGAGATATGGCAGCGCACAGCCGATCAGCGTTCCGCGCAAATGATATTCTGCGACCTGTCTACCCCCGGAAAGGAACGGCCCATTGAAATGGTGGAAACTGAACCAGGCGTTTTTGAAATGGCGTCGTTTCAACTTGTACGATGACCTGTGTGAAAAGCTGATCGCCAAGGGCATACCGGCTGAAGAAATAGCCTATGTCCATTCTGCTAACACAGAGGCCAAGAAAAAAGAACTGTTCGGCAAAGTCCGTTCCGGCCAGATACGGGTGCTGATCGGCTCCACACAGAAGATGGGGGCGGGCACCAACGTCCAGCACAAGTTGATTGCGCTCCACCATTTGGATTGCCCGTGGAGGCCCAGCGACCTCCAACAGCGGGAGGGGCGCATCATCCGCCAAAAGAACGAGAACGACGAGGTGGACATTTACACCTACGTCACCGAGGACACTTTTGACAGCTACCTCTACCAGTTGGTGGAGAGCAAGCAGAAATTCATCGGCCAGATCATGACCAGCAAATCCCCGGCTCGCTCCGTCGAGGACATTGACGAAACCGCCCTGTCCTACGCCGAAATCAAGGCCCTCTGCGCCGGTGACGAGCGAATCAAGGAGAAGATGGATTTAGACATTGATGTTCAGCGGCTGAAACTGCTGAAAGCTAACCATTTGAGCCAGAAGTATTCCCTGGAGGACAGCATCATCAAATATTTCCCCCGGCGGATCGCTATCGCCAAGGCAGAGATCAAGAGCGCACAGGAGAATATTGCTATCCGGGACGCAAATACCCATCCCAATAAGGACGGCTTTTCCCCCATGGTGGTGGGGGGCGTAACCTACACTGAAAAAAAGGCGGCGGGCAGCGCCATCCTCGTCGCCCGCAAAACCCTGACAGACGATAACGCCGTCATCCCCCTGGGCGAGTACCGGGGCTTTCAGATGGAACTTTTCTTTAGTCCGTTTTATAAGGAGTACACGGTAAGGCTGGCAGGCGTCAACGCCGATAGCGTGGCCCTGGGCCAAGATGTTTACGGCAATATCCAGCGGCTTGACAATCTGCTCAGTAACTTTGATAATCACCTGAAATCTGCCCAAGACGACCTGACCACCTACGAAACCCAGCTTGCCAGCGCAAAGGTAGAGGTTGAGAAGCCGTTTCCCCAGGAGGACGAGCTGAAAACAAAATCGGCCCGCCTGGATGAACTGAACATTCTGCTGAATATGGACAAACAGGAGAATGAGATCGTGGACGGGGATGTGGGGGACGAAGCTGGCGAACCGGCCCCTGACCGGGACGGCCCCGACCGGGATCGGTGAGTAAAAATACGGGGGTAAGTTACACACTTGCCCCCGTACATAGTTCACAGTATTATTGCCGCAGATGAGCGTCCCGCCGAAGGGTGGCGATCAGCGCCTCAGTTATATCTTTCACCATGCGGATTTCATAATCGTCGCAGTCCTCAATTAGCTCGGCAATGTCCTGTTCAAACTGCGGCCTTGCGTGTATCAGGCTGTCGCAGAGAAGGTCATCAACAGTGACGCCGATGGCGTTGGCTACGCTAACGATGGCCGACAGGCTGGCCTTTGTTGTGCCGGTTTCAATGTTGCTGATGTGGGTAGGAGACAGCCCGATTTTTCCGCAACGTGTTCCTGCTTCATATCGGCTTTGATCCGGGCGATCTTGACCCGTTTTCCGATTGCCTTGTAATCAAGTTCCCGCTCCATGAGGCCCCTCCACTGCAACAAGTTTTTATCATGCCTATTGTAATCATTGTGGAGGAATATTATAATAATCTGTAACCGTAGAATACGGATATAGTTCAGACAGCAGAAAAATAATTCGCACATTTGAGCTGACAGGTATAGTGGCATATAATAAGGCCAACGCTTGAAGGAGGGAATCGTCATGAGTAAGCGATTTAATTTTGAAGCCTTTGCGGAGGCCCAAGGTGTAGACTTCCGGGAGTATTTGAGTATGATTGCCGCAAAGCTGCCAAAGGTGGATGAAAACTCTCGTGCCATCCAAGAGCGCATCAACGCAATCTATGAGCAGTATCCCAGGGTGATGGGACTGTTCGACCGGGAAACGGTATCGGCGCTGACCGAGGATGAGTGCGCGGCGGTAATTGAGATCGCCAGCTTGCGGAACCAGCGCACAGAAATTGAAATGGAGGCGGCATATTTCCGGGGCTGCTATGATAGCGTGGGCTACCTCAGAAAAGCTGGCATCCTGTGATAAAGGGCGGTGCTGGCAGTCAGCCAGCGCCGCCCCTCTACATAACCGGGAACAAAAAATTCATAAAGAAAGATGGAGCATAAAAAGTTGTTGTTAGCTTTTATGTAATAGGGCACTTTCCGATCAGTCCCGTTCTTTACTGTCATAAAACGATGACAGTTCATTTAGCGATTTTTCGTAATTTTCATAGTCTAATTCAAGAACTGAAAATGCTACACCAAGAATATAGCCTAACGATACTGTTGCAAACCAAAGTGGAAGCGCATGGCCTTTTTCTGATGGTGTAGTATCAATTCCTGCAAAATCGGGATTTCCCCCTAACCGCAAAGTATTTCCGATACAACTTGCGTGTAGAGCTACACACGCTCTTTTATAATGCAAATGCAGTCTATGAAGGAAAAACTGAACATTTTGTTCCTGCATTGACCTAATTACTGCTTTGGTGAGGTTAGAAAAGCTGGAGTAGCCAGCCCACCAATATGTCCCCCGGTCAGTCGATTTGTGCGCTGAACTTTTTATTCTTGTCAATTCTTGTGTTAGCTCTGTAAGCCGCTCTGGATTTTGAAAACAATTCTTGCATTCGTATATCAATGCGTTACAGCGTTGTATATCATAATCTATACAATAATCTTCAACGTAATCTTGAAATTTCCTATCCCGATGCTTTCCCTCAAAAAAAGCTAATATAATAAGTTGTTCATAAAGATTTCTTGAAATAGATAATGCCCCATCTGGATAACCACAAGACACAAGGCAAATGATTTCTCGCATACTGACAATAGCTTTTCCTGTGGAACGAAGTACAATATTGCAATAATCATTTCCGGTCTTTATTTGTTTGTCAGATATGGCAGAAGCTATGTCATCTTCAATGGAATCAAGTATATTTGTAAGCTCACATAGCCGCCATTGCTCTACGCAAGTATTTCTCATAGATGATACCATTATAAATCTCCCCCAACAGTGTAATAGTACGCATTCGTTTCATTTAATAGCAGATTTATTCATTGATAATCAGCTATTCAGATCAAAGAGCGCCGCTTTGTAGTTCTCTACCCGGTACACACGCCTGTTGGGATTGGCCTGAACGATGACATGGCCCTCTTGTTCCAATAGTTCTTTCTGCGTTTCCTTGTCAAAATAGCGGCCAAAGTCTATCAGGGTGCCTTTGAGCGAGATTATACGCCAATAAGGGATTAAATCTTCCAAATTATGCTCAACTTTTCGATATGACTTGAGATCAGAGATAAAGTCTACACGCTGAATATCGGCGGGCGTCCAAAACATCTGCTTGTCAAAGGGCATAATGCCGCCATCTTTAATCTCACAGGTGTCTGCCCCTTTCCGTTTGGCCCACATCTCACAGATGGCCTCCTCGGTGGTGAGTTTCCCTGCGGGGATCATGCACATAATGGTGGCGAATGTCTGCTTGTCCAGGTACACCGCCTTTTTTGCGGCGGGGATATGTTCACGATCTGCCATGCGGCACCTCCATACAAAGTTTTGAGTTTGCCGCATTATACCATTATTTTCGTCCTAATACAACAGGAATCGTACATAGCCGGGAAGATTTTCAATCCGAAAGTCCCCCGGCTATTACTATTTTCAAAAGGAGTTGATGCACCATGACAGGTGAGGAACTGTGTACCAAGCTGCACGACCGGCAGCGACACCGGCTTTGGCCTCCGGGCCAGCGGGAGGGACGGTAGATGGGCTACGTCACGCCGGAACAGATCACCCAGGCCAAGGAGCTTGACCTGCTGACCTACCTCCAACGGTACGACCCCCATGAGCTGGTACACGTCAGCGGGAACACCTACTGCACCCGTGAGCATGACAGTCTGAAAATCAGCAACGGCAAATGGAATTGGTTTTCCCGTGGAATCGGCGGCAAGACGGCCCTGGACTATCTCATTAAAGTCCAGGGCTTTTCGTTTACCCAGGCGGTGGAGGCCCTTGCGGGGCAGAACTTTTCTCCCTTGCCCCATGTGCCCCAGGCCCAGCCGAAAAAGCAGGAACCCAGGGTGCTGTCCCTCCCCAAGTCCAGCCGGTGCGCCACCCACATGGTCAGCTATCTCCACGGGCGGGGCATCGACTATGACGTGATCGACTACTGCATCCAGACCTGGCGCTTGTACGAAAGCCTGCCCTATCACAACTGCGTGTTCGTGGGCCGTGACCTGAAAGGCCAGCCCAAGTACGCCGCCTTGCGCGGCACCGTGGGAGACTTCAAGGGCGAGGCCCCCGGCAGCGACAAGCGGTATTCGTTTTGTGTCGCAGAGAACCCCAGCGCCCCCGGCGTCCACCTGTTTGAATCGGCCATCGACCTGTTGAGCTACGCTACTTTGCTGAAAATGAATGGCCGGGACTGGCGGCAGGACGCTCTACTCTCCCTGGGCGGGGTGTTCAAGCGGAAACAGGAGTTTGTCATTCCCCTGGCTCTCAGCCAGTACCTCCAAGACCACCCCTGCACCAACACGCTCTATCTCCACCTGGACAATGACGAGGTGGGCCGGGAAGCGGCGGCGGGCATCATGGAGGGCCTGGGGGACAAGTACACGGTGCTGGACAGGCCCCCGCCCTACGGCAAGGATGTAAACGACCTGCTTCAGCGGAAGCTGGGGCTGACACAGCGAAAGGAGGAATGGAGCCGGTGAAAGAGTATCAGGGCATGAAGATCATCGGCATCGACAACGGCTATGGCAACATCAAGACCGCAAACTGCTGTTTCCCCGCAGGGCTGACCGCCCATGACACCGAGCCGGTATTCAAGGACGAGCTGCTGGTGTACGGCGGGCGGTACTACCTGATTGGGACGGGCCACAAGGAGTTTACCGCCGACAAGACCGGGGACGACGACTATTATATCCTCACCCTGGCGGCTATCGCCCGTGAGCTGAATGTGCATGGGCTGACCGATGCCACGGTGCGCCTCGCCGTGGGCCTGCCCCTCACCTGGGTGAGCCAGCAGCGGGAGGACTTCAAAGCCTACCTTATGCGGAGCCGGGATGTGTGCTTCACGTTTCGAGGGAAAGTCTACCGGGTGGAGATCGCCGGGGCCGATGTGTTCCCCCAGGGCTTCGCGGCGGTGGCGGGCCAGATCAGGGACTTTCAGGGCGTGAATATGCTGTGCGACATTGGCAACGGCACCATGAATATCATGTTCATCAACGACCGCAGGCCCGCCGCTGACCGAATGTTTACGGAGAAGTACGGCACCCACCAATGTATGCTGGCCGTCCGGGAGAACGTCATGCGAACCCACCACGCCACGGTGGATGACTCCATCATCAACCGGGTGCTGCGGTTTGGAACGGCGGACATCCAGGAGGACTACCTGAACACCATCCGGGAAACCGCCGCAGGGTATGTGCGTGAGATTTTCCGCATTTTACGGGAGCGTGAGTACAACCCGGCCCTCATGCGCCTCCATGTGTTGGGCGGCGGGAGCTGCCTGATCCGCAACTTCGGGGAGTACGACGCCGACCGCGTGACCATCTACGAGGACATTTGCGCCACGGCCAAGGGCTACGAGTACCTGTGCGAGATGGCGCTCCGCAAGGGTGGCGGTGCCCATGCAACGTAAAAAGATGACCCTCCGCTTTGACCTTGACCGCCCGGAGGACAGGCAAGCGTGGGAGTACCTGCAAGGGCTAAACCCGGCGTCCATGAACAAGGCCGTGCTGACAATCATCAATCACGCAGACCGGGCCAACCGCGTCCAGGGCATGATACGCAGTATCTTCCGGGAAGAACTCGCCGCCGCTCTGCTCCAAGCCCCTGTTCAGCCTGTGCGGGCGGAGCCGGAGGGCGACGATGGGATGGACGATACCATCATGGGCTTCCTGGATAACTTCATGTGACGGCAAAAACGGCCAAAAGTGCCGTCACTCATTTTGACCTTAAACAACCGTGACGGCAAAAAAGCCGTTATTTGCCGTCACCCGCTGAAAAAAGGAGGTGTTTTTTCTATGCAGGGCAAACCGCCGCAGAACAGGCCCCCTCCCAAACCCGCCCGTCGTGTTTCCCCAGCGGAGTGGGCGTGGCTTGACCGCATCAACGCCAGCTTGCCTATGACGAATATATGCAGGTCAAGCGGGAGTTCTGGCTTGCGGCCCGCCCCGCCAGGGGGGAATCCGACCGGGCTTGAACCTATCCCGACCGTTCTCCCGCGCCGCAGGCGCAGAGGGCGGTATTGTCTTAACAAGCAACGAATTGTGGGGCCACAATTCAGCTTGACAGGGGCTTGCCGCCCTATGACCCCGCATTTAGAAAGGATGATGTTTTTTGAAACGAACGCTTGAAATGAAGATACGTTTTACCAGGGCCGAGCTGGACGCCCTCACCAAGAAGGCCCGGAAAACGAACTATTCCCGCGAGGCTTCTCCCGCGCCGTGCTGAACGGCGTGGAAGTGAAAGAGGCCCCCTCCGCCGATACTCTGCTGCTTCTGCGGGAGTTGAAGCGGGTGGGCTATAACCTGGATCAGCTTTTGAAGCGGGCCAACGCCATCGGTCTGATGGACGTTCCGCAGATGAGGAAGGTTTTGGAGAATGTGGACGCAGCGGCTAAAACGGTTATCTCCGCCTACGGTGATACCTAAATGGCCGTGACCTCTATCTGGCCCATCAAGGGGCGCGTGGACAGGGTGATAAACTATGCCCGGAACCCGGAAAAGACCACCGAGCCAGCTATGAGGAACTGGCGTCCCTCCATGCCATTGATAATGTGGTGGAGTATGCCGCCGATGATATGAAAACGGAACGCCGTTCTTATGTGTCCTGCATCAACCTCAGAAGTGAGCAGACAGCGGCGCAGGAGTTTATGGATACAAAAAGGAACTGGAAAAATCTCGGTGGCCGCACCTGCTACCACGGGTATCAATCCTTTAATGCCGGGGAGGTGACAGCGGAAACCGCCCATGAGATCGGCGTCAAGCTGGCCCAGGAGCTTTGGGGCGACCGCTTTGAGGTGGTGGTGGCGACCCACTGTAACACCGGCCATTATCATAATCACTTCGTCATCAATTCTGTGTCCTGTGTGGACGGCTATAAATTCTACAATTCCCCCGCCGACTATGCCGTATGCGGGAGGTGTCAGACCGGCTTTGCCGGGAGTACGCCATTTCCGTGATAGAGCATCCCGGCGGGCGGGCCAAGCACTACGCCGAATGGCAGGCCGAGCAGAACGGCAAGCCACCCACCGGGGGCACCATCCGGGCCGACATTGACCGGGCCATCCTCGCCTCCACCACTGAGCGCGACTTCATGCGGGTGATGGGCGAGATGGGCTACCAGCTCAAAATAAGGGGCAAAGGCGGCAAGCCCTTGAAATACCCGGCGCTGAAACCGCCCGACGCTGGCGGGTACTTCCGTTTCCACAAGCTGGGCGAAGGCTATACGCTGGACGAGATCAAGGAACGTATTCTCCACAACCTCCAAAAGCAAGTGCCATTCCCGGAGGTGGTGCATCGTTCGCCTCGGCGTTACCGGGTGCGGGGAAAGCCCCGGAAGAAAGTCACCGGCCTGCGGGCGCTGTACTTCCGTTACTGCTATGAATTGCACATCATCGTCAAACGACCGGCATCCGTCAAGCGGGTGTCTTTTTTGTTGCGGGAGGACATCGCCAAGCTGGACAGGCTGGACGCGGAAACCCGGTTTTTGGGGAAACACCACATCAGCACCATCGGGGAGCTGACCGCCCACCGGGAAACGGCGTCGGCGGAAGTGGACGCCCTGACCGCCCAGCGGCAGGGACTCCGTAAGGAACTGCGGCGGCTTGACCGGCAGGGCGACCCCATAGCTGTTGACGAGGCAAAGGGCAAGATCAGCGCCATATCCAGCCGTCTAAAGGCGCTGCGAAAGGAGGTGGTCTTATGTGACGGCATCGCCCAGCGTTCCGGGCAGGTCAGGGAAAACCTGGAGCGGCTGGTAGAGCAAAAGGAAACTGAAAGAAAGGAGCTGACACAGCATGAGCTATTCAGGCGACGCGGCAGAGCAGGTCGTGAGGCTGTCCCTGGAAACAGGTGAGGTGGCGGTGAAGCTGGCCGGTGAGGGTGCCAAGCAGCTTGCCATCCTCTTGTACGCCATTCTGCGGGAGCAGAAGAAAACCAAGGGCAAGACCCGGCTGACCAATATGCTCCGCAGCGGTAAGGAGTTGAAGGTATTCGCCGTGAAGGACAGCGACCTTCAGCTTTTTTGCCGGGAGGCCAAGAAGTACGGCGTCCTCTACTGCGTCCTGAAAGACCGGGACGCCACGGACGGTCTGACCGACATTATGGTGCGGGCCGAGGACGCCAGCAAAATTAACCGCATTTTTGAGCGGTTTAACCTGGCTGCGGTGGATATGGCCGAGGTCAGGAGCGAGATCGAGCGGAGCCGACAGGAGCAGCAGAGCGACGCCCCGGAACCGCCAGCGGCGGCGGAGCCGATGACCGAGCAGGAGGTGGACGAGCTGCTGGACGCCATGTTCTCCCCGGCCCCGGAGCCGGGGGAAGAACTGCCTGTCCCGGAGCGCACCGCCCCCGAACAGGACAAGGACGAGTTTTTGGAGGCGGTGCTGGGTGGCCCTCCCACCAGGGAGAAAGGACAGACCGAAAACCCCACCGAAGCCCGGAACGAGAAATCCCGTCAGTCCGGGCCTACCTCAAAGCCCAAAGAGCCAACCGCACCGGGTACTTCTGATCCGCAGGAGCGTTCCCGCCCCTCCGTCCGGCAGGAGCTGAAGGAAATCACGACGGAGCAGAGAGAAAAGGCGGCAAAGGGCAAGGAGCAGTCCAAGCCCACCAAGGCCGAAACACAAGGCCCCACGAAAATATAAACCCAAACGATTAAAGGAGCGATAACGATGCCGAACTATGATGATCTGTTTACCGAGCAGCCCGCCCAGCAGGAGGAAACGCCCTTTGATAAGGACGCATGGGCAGCAAAAAAGCAAGCGGAGCGGGAAAGCGTCTATGAGATGATTGACCGCTATGCCACCGATATGAGTGGTGACGGCGGCGTGTTCCAAGGCTATCTGGACGTGCAGGCCCGCTTTGACCTCTACTCCGTGAGCAACGCCATTCTGATCGCCTCCCAATGCCCGGAGGCCACCAAGCTGGCCGACTTTGACACCTGGAAGGCTGACGGCGTGTATGTGAAGCGAGGCCAGGACGCCATCACCATCCTGGAACCGGGCAAGGAGTACAAAAAGGACGATGGCAGCAGGGGCGTGTCTTACAATGTCAAGAAGGTCTTTGACATTTCTCAGACCAGGGCCGAACAGCGGCCCGCCCCCGCCGTGGCCCGTGATGAGCGGCTTCTGCTGAAAGCCCTGATGAACAACGCCCCCTGCCGTTTCGCCATCTCCAGTGAATTGCCGGAGGCGTCAACGTGGCCTATCACGCCGAGAGCAACGTGATCTATGTGCGGCAAGGGCTGGACGCCCCCACCATCTTCCGGGGCTGGCCCAGGAGTTGGCCCGCGCCCACATGGACAAGGGCGGCATCACCTGTGAAAGCCCCGACTTCACGGCGTACAGCGTGGCCTATATGCTGTGCAAGCGCAACGGCGTATCGGTGGAGGCTTTTCCTTTGACCGCCTGCCGGAGAGCTACGCCATGATGGACGCCAAGGCGCTCCGGGCCGAGGTGGGCGTCATGCGGGACGTGGCTGGCAGCATCACCGCCGACATGAACCGGCTGTTCCAGGCCCAGGAGAAAGCGCAGAAAAACCGGGACGGCGGCGCGAGGTAAGGAGGGCGCTCTATGCGTGATGAAAAACGTGTGGTCACGCTGAACGACTACGAACAGCGGCTTATGGTGCGGGGCCTGACCGACTTCCGCAACGACGCCTCCGGGACGGCAAGCCCACCGAGGATTTGGACGGCCTTATCCTCAAAGTGATAGACGCCCCCACCAAGCGCCAGAAAAGGAGGGCTGACCGTGAGGCAAGATAAGTTTTCCAAGACCCACCTGACCCTCTACGCCTGCGGTATCATCCCCGTGGTCTGGCTGGCCCTGCTGCTGGCCCCCTATGTGGGCGGCGGTCTGCTGGGGCTGGTGCAGTACGGCGGGGCGGCGCTGAACGACCCGTTCCACATCGTACTGTGCGGGGACAGCCTAAAAACTGTCCTCATTTTTCTGCTGTGCTACGGGCTGGGTATCGGTATCTACCTCTCCACCGACCGCAACTACCGCAGGCGGGAGGAACATGGCTCCGCCAAGTGGGGCAGCGCCCAGGCCGTCAGGAAGAAGTACGCCGACAGGAAAGTGACCGAGAACAAGATACTGACGCAGAATGTCGCCATAGGCTGGATGGACGCAAACACCGGCGCAACCTCAATATTTTGGTGTGCGGCGGTTCCGGCGCGGGCAAGACGAGATTTTTTGCAAAGCCCAACATTATGAACGCCAACACCAGCTTTGTTTGCCTCGATCCCAAGGGCGAACTGCTGCGGGATACCGGGAACCTGTTGAAAGCCAAGGGGTACGACATTAAGGTGATCGACCTTATCAACATGGAAAAAAGCTACTGCTATAACCCGTTTGTCTATCTCCGCAGCGACAACGACATCCAGCGGCTGGTGACGAACCTGTTCAAGAACACCACGCCCAAGGGTAGCCAAAGCCAAGACCCCTTTTGGATCAGGCGGCGCAAATGCTCCTGCTGGCGCTGGTGTTCTATCTCCACTATGAGGCCCCGCCCGATGAACAGAACTTCCCCATGGTCATGGAAATGATACGGGCCGGGGAAGTCCGGGAGGACAACGACGAGTTTCAATCTCCGCTGGATGAACTGTTTGACCGTCTGGAAATGCGGAACCCGGAGCATATCGCCCTGAAATATTATCGCAATTACCGCTCCGGCAGCGGCAAGACCCTGAAATCCATCCAAATTACGCTGGTGTCCCGGCTGGAAAAGTTCAACCTGGAATCGCTGGCCGGTATGACGCAGACGGACGAGATGGAGCTATGGAGCCTGGGCGAGAGAAAGACGGCCATCTTTGCCGTTATTCCCGACAATGACTCCAGCTTTAACTTCATCGTGGGTATGCTCTACACCCAGCTATTTCAGCAGCTTTACTATCAGGCGGACGTGGTACACGGCGGCAGATTGCCCGTCCACGTCCATTTTGTCATGGACGAATTTGCGAATGTTGCCTTGCCTGATGAATTTGACAAGCTGCTGGCAACCATGCGGAGCCGGGAGATCTCCGTAAGCATCATCATCCAGAACCTCGCCCAGCTCAAAGCCCTCTTTGAGAAACGGTGGGAGAGCATTGTGGGCAACTGTGATGAGTTTATCTATCTCGGCGGAAATGAGCAGGCGACCCATGAGTACGTTTCCAAGCTGCTGGGCAAGGAAACCATCGACACGAACACCTACGGACAGTCCAGGGGGCGGAGCGGCAGCTACTCCACCAACTGGCAGTTAGCGGGCCGCGAATTGCTTATGCCGGATGAAGTGCGTATGCTGGACAACCAGTACGCACTTCTTTTTATTCGCGGGGAGCGGCCCATTCAGGATTTCAAGTACGACATTCTGAAACACCCCAATGTGAAGCTGACCACAGACGGCGGGGCCGAACCGTACCGGCACGGCGAGGACACCCACAGCATCGCGTCCATCCAATTTGACGAGGAACTGCTGAAGCAGGCGGCGAAAGCGGATGAACAGGACGCCGGACAACACCACTTCATTCTTCTTACCGAGGAAGAATTGGAGGAATATATCATCAATCATGGAGGTAACACACAATGAACATTTTCAAGAAGAACGAGAAGAACACCGGGAACCGTCTGCCTACGCCCGACAAGGTAAAAAAGGGCTTCCGCTACTACTGCTCCCTGGTGGCGACCGTGGCCCTGATGGGTTGCTGCACCATGACGGCCCTCGCCGCCCCCGCCGCTGGCGGCGACCCTCTCACCGTTATCAACAACCTGTCCACGTTCATCTTCGGCCTGATCCGCGCCGTGGGCCTGATCCTGCTGGGCTGGGGCATCGTCCAGGTGGGCCTCTCCCTCCAGAGCCACGACCCGTCCCAGCGGTCTAACGGCTTCCTGACCCTGGCGGGCGGCGTAATTATAACTTTCGCCAAGGAGATTTTGACCCTTATCACCGGCGCGTAAGCACTCATTATCCACTGACACGGGGGCAGGCTCACAGGATGGGCCTGCCCCTAAAAAGGAGGTGCTTTGCGTGTCGGATAATTGGGTAGTCCAGAATTTAGAGAATGCGCTGGAGGTCTGGAACGGCAAGTTGAGCGAGATATGGCAGCTCATTACGCAGTCGCCCCAGGACTTCAAGGGCGGCGCGATCTGGAATGTGGTGTCAGACATCCACGGGGCGCTCCAAGCATCGGCTATGCCCTGTTGGTGCTGTTCTTTGTGGTGGGTGTGGTCAAGACCTGCGGCAGCTTTGTAGAGGTCAAAAAGCCGGAACACGCGCTAAAGCTGTTCGTCCGCTTTGCGCTGGCAAAAGCCCTTATCACCCACGGCATGGAGCTGATGCTGGCCCTGTTGAGTATCATCCAGGGCGTAGTGTCCACCATTATGAACTCGGCGGGCTTCGGCGCTCCCAACTCCACCGTCCTGCCGGACGAGATCGTGACGGCCATTGAGGACTGCGGCTTTTTTGAGAGTATCCCCCTATGGGCTGTGACGCTGATCGGCGGGCTGTTCATTTGGGTGCTGTCCTTTGTCATGATTTTGAGCGTCTACGGGCGGTTTTTTAAGATGTATATGTATGCTGCGCTGGCCCCCATCCCCCTGTCCAGTTTTGCCGGGGAACCCAGCCAGAACGTGGGCAAGAGTTTCTTGAAAAGCTACGCCGCCGTCTGCCTGGAGGGGGCCGTCATCGTGCTGGCCTGCATCATCTTCTCCGTGTTCGCCAGCTCCCCGCCCACCGTTGACCCGGACGCGGCGGCGGCTTCAATGGTATGGAGCTATATCGGAGAATTGGTGTTTAATATGCTCATTTTGGTGGGCAGCGTCAAAATGTCCGACCATGTTGTGCGTGAAATGATGGCTTGTAAAGGAGGCCGGAATGAAACGATTTTATGTGTTTAAGGACGGACGAATGGAGGCAGCACCGTCACAAGAGAACAGGCGATTGACATGATCCGTCAATATCAAAAGCGGGAAACCCACCCGTTTCTGCGGGCGGAGTTCAGCATGATAGAGGGGGAGGAAGAAATTGTGCCCTACCCCTCCCAGCAGAAACCGCCCAGGAAAAGGAGCGGAATGGAGCGATAGGAGGTCTTATTTTGGAAGTCAAAATCAACCGTGAGATACGCAACTACACGGAGAGTGTGTTTTTCGGGCTGTCCCTGCGGCAGCTCGTTTTTTCTGCCCTGGCGGTGTGCGTGGCCGTGGGGCTGTACTTTCTGCTGAAACCCTATGTCGGCACAGAAACCGTGTCCTGGATGTGCATTGTGGGCGCGGCCCCCTTTGCCGCCCTGGGCTTTTTCACCTACCACGGCATGACGGCGGAGCAATTCATTTGGGCGTGGCTGCGCTCGGAGGTGCTGGAACCGCGAGAACTCCGCTTTGAATCGTCCACGCTGTACTACGACATTTTGAAGTCCAGCCTGGAGAAGCGGGAAAAGGAGGAATACAAGCGTCATGATTAAGAGCATCAAGACCATCATGCGGCAGGATCGGGAGCCGTACCGCGTCCCCCGCAGGGTGCAGGACGTGATACCCATTCAATGTGTCTGGCCGGACGGCATTTTTAAGGTGGGTATCAAGTTCTCCAAGACCTACCGTTTCACCGACATCAATTACAAGGTGGCAAGCCGGGAGGACAAGGAAACCATGTTCCTGGCCTACTCGGAGCTGTTGAACGGCCTGGACAGCGCCGCTACTACCAAGCTGACCATTTGCAACCGCCGCCAGAGCCAAGCGGACTTTGAGCAGTCTGTCCTTATGTCCATGCGCGGGGACGGCCTGGACAGGTACCGCAAGGAGTACAACCAAATGCTCATTGACAAGGCGACCGGGGCCAACGGCATCGTCCAGGAAAAACTTGTCACCGTGACCGTCTACAAGCGGGACATTGAGGACGCCCGCGCCTACTTCACCCGCATCGGGGCCGACCTGACCGCCCGCTTCGCCGCCCTCGGCTCCAAGTGCGTGGAGCTGGACGCCGCCGACCGGCTGCGTATCCTCCACGACTTCTACCGGGCCGGGGACGAGGGCAGCTTTCACTTCGACATGGCGGATATGGCCCGAAAGGGCCACGACTTCAAGGACTACATCTGCCCGGACGGTATTGAGAAGCACAGCGACTACCTGAAGCTGGGCGACCGCTATTGCCGGGTGCTGTTCCTGAAGGACTATGCCAACTATATCCAGGACGAGATCGTGGCGAATCTGACCGACCTGAACCGCAATATGATGTTGTCTATCGACATTCTCTCCGTGCCCACGGATGAAGCCGTGCGGGAGGTGGAAAACCGTCTGCTGGGGGTGGAAACCAATATCACAAACTGGCAGCGCCGCCAGAATCAGAACAACAACTTTTCCGCCATCGTCCCCTACGACATGGAGTTACAGCGCAAGGAGAGCAAGGAATTTCTGGCCGACCTCACCACCCGCGACCAGCGGATGATGCAGGCCGTCCTCACCCTTGTCATCACCGCCGAGAGCAAACAGCAGCTTGACAGCGACACGGAAAAGATACGCTCCCTGTCCGGGCGGTGCCAGTTGGCCGTTTTGAAGTACCAGCAGATCGACGGTCTGAACACCGTCCTGCCCATCGGCACCCGGAAGATCGACGCTTTCCGCACCCTGACCACCGAAAGCCTTGCCGTGTTCATGCCATTTAAGGTGCAGGAGATCATGGACAGGGGCGGCATCTACTTCGGGGAGAACGCCATTTCCCATAACCTTATCATGTGCAACAAGGCCAACCTGCTCAATCAGTCGTCGTTCCGGCTGGGCGTCCCCGGCTCCGGCAAGTCGTTCAGTGTCAAGGAGGAAATCGCATTCCTGATCCTCAACACGGACGATGATATTCTTATCGCAGACCCGGAGGGGGAGTACGCGCCCCTCATTGAAGCGATGGGCAATATCGGCTCCGTGATCCGGGTGGCCGCTGGCGGGAAAGACCGCTTGAACGCCATGTATATGGTGGACGGCTACGGCGAGAACAACCCCATCGTGGTGAAGTCGCAGTTTATCATGTCCCTGGTGGAGCGCATCGACCCCAAGGGCGTAGGCCCCCAGCAAAACTCCATCATTGACCGCTGTACGGGGGATTTGTACGAGAACGCCAAGCATGGTGGCCCTGCTCCCACGCTGACAGCCCTCCGGGAGATGCTGCTGGAACAGCCGGAGAACGAGGCGAGAGGGATCGCCCTGGCCCTGGAGCTGTTCACCACCGGCTCCCTTGACATTTTCGGCCATGAAAGCACCGTTGACCTGGACAAGCGGGTGGTGGTGTTCGATATTCACGGCCTGGGCGAACAGTTGAAGCCCATCGGCCACCTTGTCATTACCGACACCATGCTCAACCGCGTCACCCTGAACTGGAAGAAGGGCAAGCGCACCCACGTCTTTATCGACGAGTTCCATGTGATGTTTGAGAACGAGTTTTCCGCCGCCTTTTTCAACTCCGCGTGGCGGCAGTTCCGCAAGCGCAACGCCTACCCCACCGCCATCACGCAGAACGTGGAGTATCTTCTGGACTCCGTTCAGGCCAGTACGATGTTGTCCAACTCCGAGTTTATTGTCATGCTGAATCAGGCGGCAAGCGACCGGGAGAAGCTGGCCCGTCTGCTGAATATCTCCGAGGAACAGATGGGCCACATCACCAACGCCCCCGCCGGGTGTGGACTTATCAAGTACGGCTCCGCCTGGTGCCCTTTGTCAACCGTTTCCCCTCCAATACGGAGCTGTATCGCTTGATGACCACCCGGCCCGGTGAGGGCCGCTTTGCGGGGGGACAGGCTTAATGCCTGTCCTCCTTTTGATTGGAGGGATGAAAATGCCATTGAAAATCAAGCCTTGCCACCTGCGGGCCGCAAGAGACTATGTAGGCCGGTATCATCGGCACAGCATCCCGCCCGTGGGCGGCAAGTTCGCCGTGGCCTGTTATGACGGGGACAATTTGTGCGGCGTCGCCATTTGTGGCCGTCCCGTCGCCCGGTATCTGGACGATGGGCTGACCCTGGAAATCCTGCGCTGCTGTACGGACGGGACGGACAACGCCTGTTCCAAGCTCTACGGGGCCTGCTGCCGCATCGGGTTTGATATGGGCTATGAGCGCGTCGTCACCTATACGCTGGCATCCGAGAACGGAGCATCTTTGCGGGCCGCTGGCTTTGCCTTTGACGGTGTGGCCGGGGGCCGGGAATGGACGGGCCAACGCCGCAGGGACTACTATGTGGCCCCCGCCGAACTGAAACACCGCTGGATGAAAAGACGGGCGGGTGAGCGGCATGAACAAGATCAAGACCCGTGAAACAGGTAAGGACATTAAAGTGCTGGACAAGTCCGCCGTTGTAGGCCAGCGCATGAAAAACGCCTTTATCCGCTCCAAACGGAACGCTGCGGCGCTGATGGACGACCGGCAGGCCACCCCCAGCGAGTACGCCGAGGACAAGGTGGAGTTTGCCGCCGACGATCTGGCCCATGATACGGCGAATGTGGCCGTGTCCGGCACAAAAACGGCGGTACGCCAGGGGCGAAAGCTGTTCCAGCGCCAGCGAGAGAAGCGGGCGGCGGAGAAGCGCCGGGAGAACACCGCCCCCACGGAACAGGCCCCCACCCCCGAACCGTCCCAGGGTACGGCCCCGGAGGGCCAGACCCCGCAGCGGCACAGCGGGACGGCCCAGGAGAGGCGATTACCCCGCCAGCGAACCGACCCGCCCAGGAATGGGCAGTGCCCCCGGCAGGACACCGGCCCCGCCCAGGACAGACGCTCCCACGCCAGCGAACCGGGACAGCCCCGGAGCGTCAGCCCCTCCCACGGTATGAGCGCACAGCGGAGCGGCCCACGGCCCATGTTGACGTTGAGCGCCCCGCCGATACGGTAAGTTCTTTTGTAGAGCGTGGGCGGACTTTTGCCAAAAAACAAGCCGCAAAGTGGGCCGAGCGGAAACGGCAGGTGAAAAACCGGGCTGTCCAGTCTAACCGGCCACCGCAGGTAAAGCCCCAGGACGCAGTTAAAGCGCCCCGGCAGGTGGAAACGGCAGTCAGTGCCGTGGAAACACCCGTAAAAACGGCGAAACGGCCCACCCAGGCTATGGGGCAGACCGCAAAGGCTACCGGCAGGGGCGCAAAGGGCACCGTCAAGAACGCCCAGCGGACGGTAAAGACGGCACAGCGAACCGCAAAGGGCACCGTGAAAACCGCCCAGCACACCTCTAAAACCGCCATCAAGACCGCTGACCATACGGCAAAGGCGGCACAGAAAACGGCCCAGGCCAGCGCAAAGGCGGCAAAAATGACCGCCCACGCCGCCCGTGCCACGGCCAAGACCGCCGCCACCACCGCGAAAGCCGCCGCAAAGGGTGTTTCCGCCACCGTAAAGGCCATGATTGCGTCCGTCAAGGCGCTTGTGACCGCTATTGCCGCTGGGGGCTGGGTTGCCATCCTTGCCATCGTGATTATCTGCCTGATAGGTTTGATTGTCGGCTCCTGTTTTGGTATCTTCTTCTCCGGGGAGGACAGCGGCACAGGACAGACCATGCCCACCGTTGTCCGGGAGATCAATCAGGAGTACGAAAGCAAGCTGAACGAAATAAAAAACGGCACCGCCCACGATGTGCTTGAAATGTCCGGCTCCCGCGCCGTCTGGCGGTCGGTGCTGGCAATATACGCCGTTAAGACCACCACCGACCCGGACAACCCCCAGGAAGTCGCCACGATGGACGACGGCAAAAAGGAACTGTTGAAAGAGATATTTTGGGCTATGAACGAGATAAGCAGCCGCACCGAAACCGCCACCACCACCCAAACCGTGGAAACCGACGATGGAGCGGGCAATATCGTTGAGGAAGAAGTCGAGGTAACGACAACGACCCTCTATATCACCGTGACCCACAAGACCGCCGATGAAATGGCGGACACTTACAATTTTACCGCAGATCAGCAGCGTCAGCTCGCAGAATTATTGGCCGAAGAAAACCGCAGTATATGGAGCACCGTCCTCTATGGCATTGGTACTGGCGATGGAGAAATCGTCACCGTGGCTCTCTCACAGATTGGAAATGTGGGTGGTCAGCCGTATTGGTCATGGTACGGCTTTGGCTCCCGCGTAGAGTGGTGTGCCTGTTTTGTCAGTTGGTGTGCCAATGAGTGCGGATATATCGACACGGGGGTAATTCCCAAATTTGCCGGATGTATCACCGGCTCCCAATGGTTCAAAGACCGGGGGCTTTGGCAGGACAGGGACTATGAACCGCGTCCTGGCGACCTAATTTTCTTTGATTGGAACGATCCAGGGGGTGTTTCGGGGCCGCAGGACGGGCTGACCGACCATGTAGGTATCGTGGAGAAAGTTGAGAACGGTTTTGTCTACACCGTGGAGGGCAACTCGGGTGATAGTTGCCGGGAACGGCGGTACTCCATTGGGCATTATGAGATTTATGGGTACGGAACACCGGCCTACTAAAAACCAGCCGCCAAGCGGCGGCTGGTACATAAGAAGGCCCTATTTTCATCTGCACAGTCTACGGAGCGTGGATTGCTTTCGTAGACTTTATACGATAGAATGTAGTTCGAGGTGAAAAACATGGATATGAAAAGAAAACTCGAACTTTTAGAAGCATGGAAAAATCGCCGCCCGGAAATGGGTGTTATTTCCATTCGTTGCAAATCCACGGGTGATTTGTTCCTGGGAATTTCCAAGGATACAAGAGCGGATTTAACAGCAATCGTTTTAAGCTGTCCGCAAATGGCCACCCGAACAGGCAGCTTCAGGAATTATGGAATCGGTACGGCGAACCCAATTTTGAGTTTTCGGTTGCCAAAA
>ENA-OQEN01000023-OQEN01000023.1-human-gut-metagenome-genome-assembly--contig:-NODE-23-length-53816-cov-3.684572_pt1 | contig 53816 bp, 58 predicted proteins | sample MGYA00242791_ERZ504627 | MGnify/ENA primary metagenome ERZ504627 (study PRJEB26092, sample SAMD00036316) | human gut metagenome | host: Homo sapiens | study: EMG produced TPA metagenomics assembly of... | reverse complement strand
CGATTCAAGGTAGCCGTTTGAACCGAGTCCGCTTTGCACGTTGCCGTTTGAAATCAGCGCAAGCACACCTCCGCCGGCGATGCCGCCGAGAAACTGTGCCGCAAGATATGTGAGAAACTCGCCAATACCCATGCGCCCGTCAAGCAGCATTGCAAGCGAAACAGCAGGATTGATATGACAACCGGAAATGTCTCCGATTGCGGCAGCCATTGCAATGATAACAAGACCGAACGCAAGCGCAACGGTCAATGTCGTCAGCGGAAAGGTCGGGGAAAACAGCAGAGCTGCTCCGCAGCCGAAAACCACAAGAATCATTGTGCCGAGAAATTCGGCAGCAAATTTTCTGAACAGGGTAGGGATTTTACATGTCATGACAACGCCTCCGAAAGTCAATAATCTTTTCTATATTATATCAGCTTTTCGGATTCTGTCAACAGCTTTTGTCAAAAAGAGAACACAAAAAACTCTCCGCTTTCGACAGAGAGTTTTGCCTGCAAAATCGAAATATTAATCCGAAACGGGTTGAGAATTATCTCTTTTCGGAAGAATCGACGATTTCTCCGTCGAGGGTTGCTTCAACGGGAGAATCTTCGATGCTTGCAATTGCCTGCTTTGTGAAAACAAGGCGAACTTTGTCGGGACCGACGCTGACGAAGACAACATCGCCCTTAACGGCGGTGACGGTGCCGTAGATGCCGCCGATCGTGCGGACACGGCTGCCGGCTTTGAGCCCGTCAAGCATTGACTGATACTGCTTCTGACGCTTTTTGTTGCTGCGCGCCGAGAGCACAAACATGATGATGAGTGCCGCAATAAGAATCAGCGGCAGACCGAACTGGCTGAAAAATCCGGAAATCGCGTTGCCGGTTTCAGCAGACATTCCATCAAACAAAAACATTGTTAACATACCTTTCTCTGTCGGGTTAACCGTATTATCCATATTATTCTATATCACCGAGTGCAGAATGTCAAGTGCAGCGTTGAAATAGAATTATTCCGTAAAAATACTCGGCGTGCGGCATCAGCGTTTCGGATCGTCAACCGAAGAGCAGCGTGAACTTATCCAGCAATGCACATGGTTTGTAGGACAGTTTGGATTTTCGCAGACCCTCATCACCGGTATCGTCCTGCCGGTTGATAAAGTTTACTCCGGGAAGTTTCATGCTTTCCGCAAAACACATTGCAAGCGTTTGGTATGCACCGGAAAAATCACGGAGCGCTTTTTCAATATGCACATGCAGCGTGTCGCCGACAATTTCGCCCGCCGTGAGCCCGACAACAACGCCGCCCGCACGGAGCATTCCGCCTGAAATGCCGAGTTCGGAAATGCAGGGGAGGAATTCGTCAATGCGTGCAAGCTCGTCTGCGGAAATTTCGCTGCCTTTATAGAATTCATCGCGGTTGAGGCGCATAAAGCTTTCCGCTTCCGGGAGGTTTTCGCCCGTCAGCATTTCAAAAGAAAAATCCGGATGTTCGGCTTTGAATCTGTTTACATGGTTGCGCTGCCCGTGCAGTGCTTTCCCGTTATAGCCGCAGAATTGCTCATACGGATAAAGATAATCCGCTGAAGCGCGGTCACTGACGATTTCGGCTTTTCGGCCGATAATGCTTTGAATCACATCAACGTATTCCAAAGGAATGCAGGAAAAACGCAGAGGAATGCCTCGTTTTTCGGCATCATCGCGCGCTTCAAGCACGGCAGCGGAAAAATCACCCGTGCCTACGGGGCAGTTATAATACAAGCCCGAACCGTCTCCGCTTTCAAAAATAAACATTCCGTCCGCTTCCGCACAGCGCATATGATAATAATGCCGCCATATGTAGAGGCAGCCGGGAGTATAGTCACAGATTTGTATTCGGCTGCGGCGCAGGCTGCGGCCCTCGCGAATCAGCAGCTCTTTTGTAATCGGTTTGAAATCAAGCATGTTCAGTTGCTTCCGAGTATTTATAACACTTTGAATTTTGCAGTGCACTCGGCGAAAGCGGCGGCACTGAAAAAAATATGAAAAGCGCGGGCGAACAATGCGCCTTTCGGCAGATCGTTCGCTCGCATGTGAATTTCAGAGTAATATCAACGGTTGCTCGGACTGTTCAAAAATCAGTCTTCGGCATTTTCTTCATGATCATGATCGTGATCATGCTCATGGTCGTGGCCGCAGGAAACGCAGTTGCATTCGCTGTCGGTTCTGCCTTCTTTGCGGGCATAGTAGTTATCAACAGCCGCTTTAACAGCTTCTTCCGCAAGAACGGAGCAATGAAGCTTTGCGGGGGGAAGTCCTTCCAGAGCTTCCACAACGGCGGAGTTGGTCAGTTTGAGAGCTTCGTCAATGCTCTTGCCCTTGATAAGTTCCGTTGCCATGCTGCTGGTTGCAACAGCCGCACCGCAGCCGAAAGTCTTGAAGCCAACGTCCTCAATAATGCCGTCATCGTTGACTTTCAGGAACATCTGCATGATATCGCCGCATTTCGCATTGCCGACCATGCCGACGCCGTTTGCATCCTTGATTTCGCCCATATTGCGCGGATGTGCAAAGTGATCCATAACTTTTTCGGTATACATATTGATTTATCCTCCGATTGAAACTTTGTTCGGGTTGTTTATTTTTCTGCAGATTTTGATTTAAATCAGATCAGCCGTGATACAAAGGCGACATTTCACGCAGCCTTGCAACGATGCGGGGAAGAACATCAAGCACATAGTCAACATCTTCTTCGGTTGTGTCGTCCCCAAGTGTGAGTCGCACGGAACCGTGTGCAATTTCGTGCGGGAGGCCGATCGCAAGCAGAACATGACTCGGGTCGAGTGAGCCGCTTGTGCAGGCGGAGCCGCTGGATGCCGCAATACCGTTCAGGTCGAGCATAAGAAGGATGGATTCGCCTTCGATGTACTTGATGGAGAAATTGACATTGCCCGGCAGCCTTTCGGTGCGATGCCCGTTGAGACGAACCTCGGGAATGCGTGCTTCAATGCCCGCAATGAGTTTATCACGGAGACGGGTCATTCTTGCGCTTGTTTCATCGATGGATGAGCAGGCAAGCTCGATAGCTTTGCCCAAACCGACAATGCCCGCAACGTTTTCGGTGCCGGCGCGCCTGTTGCGTTCCTGTGCGCCGCCGATAAGCAGGGAGGGGAGCAATATGCCTTTGCGGACATAGAGTGCGCCCACACCTTTCGGTCCGTGGAACTTATGCGCAGAGAGTGAAAGCATGTCAATGTTCATTGCCTGAACATCGATGCGAACATGTCCGACTGCCTGGACTGCGTCCGTATGGAACAGAACGCCGCGCTCGCGGCAGATTGCGCCGATTTCGGCAATGGGCATCAGCGTGCCGATTTCGTTGTTGCCGAACATGACTGAAACGAGAATCGTGTCGGGACGAATGGCCTCGCGAACCTGCTCGGCCGTGACTCTGCCGAATTCGTCAACGGAAGTAGGTAACTTCAAACCCCTGCTTTTCAAGGTAACGGCAGGTATAAAGCACCGCATGATGTTCCACGGCGGTGGTGATGATATGTTTGCCCTTTTTGCTGAGCCTTTCCGCAATGCCGCGCAGAACCATGTTATCGGATTCCGTGCCGCAGCCGGTAAAAATGATTTCCTTTTCGGCATCCGCCGCATTCAGTGCGCGGGCAACCTTTTCCCTTGCGTCCGCAACTGCCTTGTGCGCTTCCTGCCCGAATGTGTGAAGGTGGAGGGATTGCCGTAAATGTCCGTAAGATAGGGCATCATGGCGTCAAGAACTTCTTTGTTGAGCGCGGTGGTTGCCGCATTGTCCATATATACACGTCTCATTTGTTGTCTTGATTCCTTTCCATTTGAGTAATGTAATCATCCGCAAGGTCGCGGACGGAGGTTGTGTTCAAAACGTCGTCAATGCGCCTTTGCAATTTCAGCCAAAGCGGGCGTGCGGAGCAGGAACAGACGTTGCTGCAATCCGTTCCGGTTGTGCCGACGCAATCGACAATTGCCGTGCTGCCTTCAAGAACTCTCAGCACCTCGCCGACGCTGATAAGCTCCGGCGAACGGGCAAGCACGTACCCTCTGAACGCCGCGCAGCGCAGTCACAAGCCCGGCTTTTTTCAGTGAGGCTATAAGCTGTTCAAGGTATGCCGCGCTAACGCCCTGCCTTTCGGCAAGCTGCGCAATGGAAAGCCTTGCTCCGGAATCGTATTCGGTGGCCAGATCAACCATTGCTTTAAGTCCGTAACGACCCTTTGTAGACAGCTTCATATCGCGTGCGGCACTCCTTTCACCTTGTTTGCGCCCGTTAACACCGAATTTATCGACTCGAACGGGCTGCACTTTTATTATGTGCAAAGCATACCACTTTACTCGGATATTGTCAATAATTCCGAGCAGTTCACTCGGATATATTTTAACTTAATCAAACCAAAAACGCTGCCGCAAAAGTCACTCTGCGACAGGCGTATGCGATTTGTAATTAAAACGGGAATTATCCGGTGAGAACACGTAAATATCTCTCAAATAACGCTGCTTTCAACGCCGGTGTCGGTTTTGCCCGCATTGGATGCGGCAGCAGCCTCAAGCAAGGCGATCCGCGCTTCAAACTCATATATTTTTTGCGCAAGCGCGGAAAAGTTTTGATTTAAGCAGTTTTCGTTAGCCTTAATATCATCTTCGTGCCGCTGAACATCGTCCGCTTCGCTGCGTTCGGTGGGCAAAGCAACATAGTATAATGCGCGCATGTCAAGTGCCATGTCAATCCACCCTCTTTCCGATCCCGATTTCAAGCTCAAGTCCGCCGCGCAGGGTGAAACTTCCGCCCGCTTCGTTCGACAGTTTCAGCCGAAAGCATCTTCCGCCGTTTTTCAGCGGAATTTCGGTAACTTTTGAACAGCTGTCGGGCAGCTGCTTGCGGCAGGTGTATGTGTTGCCGTCAATTTCAACCGTCACTTTCAGCGTGCCTCCGCTGCCGCGCAGATAAAGCCTGCGCAGATTCTTGACGGCGGACTTGGCTCCGAGGTCTGTAAGCGGTGTGCACCAAAAGGCATTTATCGGTTCACCGTCATAGTCCATGCCGTTATTAAAAAGATAAACAAAACGTTTTGAATTGATAAAAAGCAGCCTGCTGCCGGAAACCGCCATGTCGATAAGCTCGAAACCGTTCCTGCGCATATATCGCCTTTCCAAAAGGTCATATTCGATCATTTCGTCCCTTGCGCTGCGCCGAAAAGTGAAATACAGCCTGTCGCGAACGATTTTTATGCGGCAGCCGGAAACTTCCGCCGTTGCCATATAGGCTTTTATGCAGCGCATATCCGCACAGGGACGCGCAGTGACTCCGTTGTAGTAATACAATCCGTTCTGCGTTCCGAAATACAGCATGTCGCCGTACACGGCAACGGCGGCATGGTTTGTCTGCGGTATTTCCGTGTCGATATGTTCAACGGTGTAATTGGAGGGTCTGTCCCCAAACAGCCTGTAAAGGCTGTTCTTTTTGAAAATAAGCAGCTGATTGGAGAGCGCACGCACTGCAACGATCGGATCGCCTCCGAGTGCGCCTATCTCAACATGACCGCCCTCAACGGCGGGAGAGGCTTCAACCGCACCCCATTGTTCAACGGTGCGTCCGCTGCCCGGAAGAACGGAATAATACAGCCTGTCCGGATTGGCCGCATCGCCGGCCGCAAACAGTCTTCCTCTGTACATCGTCAGAAACGAAACGGGAATGTTTGATGCGTTTTCTTCCGAACCGAATTGGGTGACGCTGCTGCCGTCAAATTTAATCATGCCGTGCTGTCCGTCGGCGATAACAAGGTAATCCGTTGTGTTGATGCGAACCTGTGCGCAGTCGTATATGGGTTTTGAGCGCGTGCTTGATAGGTATAAACGGGTGTCCATGCGTTTTCAATGTATGCATAAACAACACCTCCCGCAATAACGACCGGTATTTCCGCACCGTTCGTTCGATAAAGTGTAAAAAAGTCAATGCGGAGCGTGCCGGGCACGGCAGCTTCAAAGAGCCGTGTGAATCCGTATGCAACACGCAGTTCGCCGCCGTCGGTGCACATATTCGCCGCATCGGGCGTGCAGGCGGGGGACATAAGGTTCTCGTCGCCCGATTGATTCAGGCCGATGAATCTGTCAACGGAATAGGTTTGAATGCTCATTTGTCGGTTCCTTTCTCGATTTTTAATTATTGATTGCTGTTAAGCATTTTGCGGCGGATCAGTAACGGTTCACAATGCGGAAAGAATCATCATCGCGTATATAGCCGCGCAGCTTGGCCTTGCCCGCTTCAAACATCGCAAGATAAATGTTGCCGCCGCTTTGCGTCGAAACATCGCCGCCGAGCCGTTCGCGCCCGACAACATAGTTCACAACAAGCCCCAAAAGGCCGTCGTCAAGGTCGCTTCGGTCTGAATTGTCGTTCAGCGTTCGGGGCTCGTACCGATAAGTGATCTCGGCTGCCGTGTCATACGGGAGCAGGAGTGTATTCGTTCGGTCGCCGCACCTGAAAGGCACAGCTCTGCCGAGCTGAACAACGCGTTCAATGCGTTTCACGCGGCGGGGCAGCAGGCTTGTGTCAACGATGCCTGCCGAAGTGCGGACTTTATCCGTGCGGAACAGCCCGAGTGCATCTGCAAGTTCGCGTTGCGCATCGTTGGCGTATTGCGTCAGCCTCACACGGTAGTTTTCAAGAGTTTGTGCATCGTGTCCGCGGTCAAGCTGAGCAAGTGCGGCGGTAAGAATGTCGTTAAGGGTCATATCCTTCCGTGCCTCCTGTCAAAAAACTCTGTCGGAGCAAGTGCCGTCGTTCAGCCGCACTCCGCCGGAGTAAGCATTGCATTCGTATGCCTTTGAAATGCGTGCGGCTGTGCTCCGAACGCTTTTGCCGCTTTTGATAACAGCCGCAACGGCGGCGGGAACTTCAACGGGGACGCCGCGTTCAATTCTGTAGTTCACGGAGTTGATGCAGCCGACCCACGGGGAGTTTGTGCCGTTTTGTTCAATGATTATTGTTTCCGCTGCCGCGTTTTTTCGGCGGCAGTCTGCGGGATTGGTCCCGTTTTTTGTGTTTTCCATTTGTTTTTCTCCTTGCTTTTTGAATATTAACAATCGATTTGGGTTTTCGGAAAACAAAGCTGCCGCCGAGCCTGCCGCCGGTGCGCGGATTGCCGTGCGGACAGCATTGCTTAAAAAGGTTGAAAATTTCCGAACGTTGATGTACCATATAATCAAAATCGTCGGGCAGTCCGCTTCGGGAAGTCTGCGGCTTTTAACTTTATCGAAAGGCGGCCGAAACACGGAATACGGCGTATTCGGTCGGTTTACATTGAAAATGAAACGTAAACATATTCTCGGCGTGCTTTGCGTCGTGCTCGCTTCCGCATGCTACGGAATAACCCCTATTTTGTCCAATGCCGCACTGAACGGCGGACTGCCCGCATCGTTTGTAGCCCGACTGTTTCCGCGCGGAGGCGCAGATTTTCTGATTGCGGACGCCTCACGCGAAATGACGAATGAATGCGTTGTGCTGTACAGCATGGGTATTGCAAGCCTGCTTTCGCTTTTTAATTGCCTTATCGGGAAAAAGCGTCTTGACGTCAGCGGGAAACAGCTTGTTCAGCTTGCCGCTTTTGGCGGTGGTGCACTTGCCGGAACGCTTTTGCTCATCACTTATGCCTATCTGCGCATACCTGCGGGAATGACGATAGTCCTGAACTTACCTATCCCGTGTTTGTAATGTTGATCACGCTCGTTTCAAAAAAGGAGCGCATAACCGCCGTGAAATTTATCTCACCGCTGCTTGCGCTTGCGGGCATCGCGCTCATTTCAAATGCTTCGTTCAGCGGCAGTGTGAATGTCGGCGGTGTGCTGATCGCGCTGCTCTCCGGCGTTGTGTACGCAGTGTATTTTATTGCGGGCCGCGAAAGTGCGTACGCCTCGCTTGAAACGCCTGTTTCAAACTTCTATATAACCGCTTCCGCCTGCCTGTGGAGCCTTGCGGCAGCGCTCATCCTCGGAAGGTTCTGCCTCCCGGCCGACAGCGTAATGTGGATAACTCTGTTTTTTGAAGCATTCCTCGGTTATGTTGTCGGTCTGCGTCTGCTGCTTGCGGGCATAAAACTGCTCGGCTCGGTCAGCGCCTCCGCCTTGAATACCCTTGAGCCGCATTCGCCTCGCTCACAAGCATGGCGGTCTTCGGTGAGGCGATGGGGCTGCTGAAGGGCTGCGGCGTGATTCTTGTGCTTGCCGCCGCCGTGATAGGCATTCTTACGCTGAATCGAGAGGATTCGAAAACCCGTTCAAAGGCCTAAATCCGCAAGATCCGAAAAATCTTCCGAACAGTTGAAGTTTTCACCACTCTCAAGGCAGCTTTTTGAGCAACGTCCGCAGCTGTCGTAAAATTCGTATACTTCCGAAGAAGGCTCGGCGGCGGCAGAAGCGTTGACATGCACATCTGATACATCCGTATCAGCGGTGCTGCCGTCGGAATTATCGGCAATGTCGGGAAGATTGGGCTCGGCGGATTCGGAATCTCCGCTTTGTCCGGAACCCGGCTTGCCCATTCCGCTCGATACGGCGTCAAACATGCCGTTTGCCGCAAGTGCCACAACAGCAGCGTTAATAACGGAGATTGCCGCCGTGCCGAGTGACAGTGACTTGTCAAAAATGAGTGCAAGCATCAGTATGCAAAGCGCAATGCCGAAGCTTAAAAGCCTTGTCGGTATTTTTTCAGCAGCGGTGCTTCCTTAATCAGCTGGGTAACAACCGAGGTTGCAACCGTTGCGCCCGAACTTGTGAGCAATGAATTCCATGTGAAAAACTCCTGCAATTTTACCTCACGTCCTTTCTTTTGCTGAATTTAATGCGGTTTTGATGCTCCGCATTCTCGTGCTGCCGGATTCGGCATCATTTGTGAATCCGAAATTGCTTCATGCCGCTCCCGGGTCGGAGCAGGGGTTGCCCGCATAGAGACTGTGCATTTCAACAAATTCATTCACGCCGCTCATGGTAAGTTTGCCGCATTTGCCGTCAACGCTGCCGCAATAGTACCCAATGCGTTCAGTGCCGTCTGCAAATGTTTTATGGCATCGCCCTGTATCATCGGTCTGCGAACGGTCAGAATGATCTGCTCATCATAGCAGTTTTCGGTGTAAATCAGCTGTTTCGAAACAAGCCCGCGGTGTGTCCACGGCCTGTCCGAAATTTCGTAACGCAAACGCCGAAATTCAGACCGCGTGCTTCAACGATCAACGGTTCACCGTTCAAAAAGCCGCAAACATAGCCCACATGGGTCATTCTTTCGCTGCTTCCCTGAATGAACACAGCCTCGCCCAAAACGTATGGTCTGCCGATGCCCGAAATTTCGCCTTTTTCGGTACACCATGCGGCATAGCAGTAATGCGCGTTGACATCAACTCCGACAAAAACATCCAAAAGTCCCTGACAGTCGCAAACCGTCACTCGGCGTGCGGCCCAATTTTCGGTTGCGCGGTCGAACCTTTCACGGGTCCAGCCGCGTTTGCTGTAATACTCCGAAAAACGTCTGTTAAGCAGATCCTGAGTAACGATGTTTCCCGTTGTTCCGAACAGATACTCCCACGGAGAGGTTCCGCATTCCTCAATGTCAAGCGGAATCTGCGCTCCTGCGGGGATTGTTTCGCGTTTTGCGTGAGAAAGTGCAAAACGTACAAAATCGATTGCATTCTTCATGATTTGTTTCCTTTCTTTTTATTGTTTTATTCTGCTGAATTAAGCCCATGCGCTCCAGTTTTTGGCACCTGCCGAAACGGTGCAGGTGCGGTGAATTATTGTGCCGTCGGTCAAAAGTGCGGCCTGCTCGATCGTTCCGTATTCGCTGCCTGCGCTGCCGGAGAGCGCGGCGGAAACAACGAGTATGCCTCCTTTATAAAAGTACCAGCCGCTTTCAACCGCAAAATCAACCGGGTCATCGTTCGGCGTTGAAGCGGTCGGAAGTTCGACTTCCCCCCGAAAGATTCTGCTGCGTTCCGTTTCTGCTGCTGCACGTTCCGTTTCCGCTGCCGAACGTTCAAGTTCCGCTGCTTTCCGTGCGTTTTCGTTTGCAATGCGATTGTTCTCCGCCTCGCTGCGTTTCGCTTCGGCTTTTGCGCGATTGGTCTCAGCCGCGGCTCGGTTGTTTTCGGCGGAAAGGCGCAAGGCTTCATTTTGCTTACGTGCGGCTTCGGTCGTTTCGCGGGTCGTTTCTGCCCGCGCCCTTCCGGCTTCGGCGGTTTTTCGGCTGTTTTCGGCATTCACCCTGGAGGTTTCTGACAGTATTCGCCCCTTTTCGGAGGCAGCTCTGCTTTTTTCCGCTGCCGCGCGTTCGGCTTCGGCGGAATTTCGCGCGGTTTCCCTCTTAACGCGTTCCCCCTCTGCAATTCCGATTGCGGAAAGAACTGCGGAAAGCGGAGGTGCGGCGGGTTCGCTTTCGATAGTTGAAGCATCGTAAATCGCGCTGCGGCAAGAAAAATTGAATTTTGCGGTTGTAACAAGACTGTCATAAACAGTTGCTCCCGCTGCGGAATTTTCGGTTCCGCCGCTGTAGATCTGAAGTTCGCATTCCACAATGCCGGGTGCAAATGACTGCGGGCGGAGCTGAAGTTTAACTTTGTCATCCGATATGCTTATACCGCCGCCGCTCTCTGCGCTGTCCTGCATGTATTTGCCGCGTGAATTTGAAAAAGCTGCGATTATTCGCCGCCCTTCAACCGAAACGGGAATGCCCGCATCGGTCAGCGCAAGATAAACAACATTGCCCGTGTCCCCGTCCACAACACTGAAATCGCCGCCGCAGCCCGGCTGTTTAAGGTCAAGAGTGATATCAAATCGCTTGATAAAACTTGTTTCGCTCATTGAATCCTCCTCTCATTTGCCTTGCGGAACAAAGCGGTTCATAATCAGCTCGTACAGCTCGTTTCCGAGCCTTTGCCGCATCTGTTCTCTTATTGCCGTCCATTCGGAAGAACTGCTGAAGAAAACATTATCGAGATTCTGCGCGGAAAGATGGGAAAGATAGGCACAATAATAGTTATAGTACTTTCCGCTTCCTTCGGGATAACTGCCGCCGCCGGAGCTGCCGCTCTTGCCCTTTCCGTTCCCGTTTCCGCCTTGTCCGCCGCTTTTTCCGTTTCCGGAACCTCTTCCTGCCTGTTGTGCGCGGAGCTTTTGCATGTCCTGCCTGTGCCGAAGCTGCATTTCGGCAAAACTCTGCTGAATGCCCGCAAGTTCTTGTGTTGCTTCATAAAGATATTTTGCAAGCTGAGCATTATAATTGGCCTCAAGCATTGCAATATCGGCCGCAACAGCATCGTATTCGCGCCGCTTCATTCCGGAAAGGTAGGTTGAACCGCCCATCCCGCGAGAGTATGCGTCCGCATCCAATTCCGCAAGCGTCGTTTCGCCGTGTTCCCGTCGGTTGTCGATTGCGGAATCCACGGCAGGGCGCAGAAATTGTTCAAGTTGAGAGTAAAGCTCTTCAAGCGTCGGAAGAGTCAATGCAACCCCGTAACCGTGAAGTGTTTCAAGCAGGCGCGTGTAATAGTCTTCAAAACTGCCGGAGCTGCTGCCGGTTCCGCTGTTTTCGGTTCCTTCATCGGATCCGCTTGAATTATCGGAATTGCCAGCAGCATTTCCGCCGACGGCATTAATGCCGACGGAATTCGGGCTGTTTGCACCGTTCGGGTGATTTCCCGTATCTGCGCCGCTCAAATGAATCAAACCTGCCGTGCCTTTCTGCGGGCGAAAAATGCCTGCCGCCTGAGCTGCTTCTGCGGTATTGGGTTTTGCGGCGGCAATTCCGCGCAAACCTGCCGTGCTTTTTTGTCGCGGTCGAGCGGCTGCAAGCTTCATTCCCCGCGGTTCGGGTGCCGAATCTCCGAAAACTGCGGTCGAAGCGGCGGTGTTAATCGGCACGATATCGTTCAATGCTTTTCTGCGGCGTTTTCCCGTCAATTGATTTACCATACCTGTTATTTCGTTCCTTTCTTTTTTGCTGTTAATTCTGTATTGAAGGTAAAAAAACGGTGGAAAGGGATTTCCGAACACGGAGCCGGCAATATTTTAGGCTTGTGTTCGAAAACCCCGCGGTATCGGCTGATATAATCAAAATATATCGTCGATACCGTTTGTTTTGTTTCAGGAAACGGTATGCTCAATGCGGACAAGCCACAGGTCGTTCAGAATGACCGCCGCATATGCGGCAACCTTTGCACCGACTGTTGCGCGCTGATCGAGCGGATCCGCAGTGCCGCTGCTCCCGTGCGGTTTTACGATCAGCTGAACCGCACCCCTGCCCTCAAGGTCAACAACGCCGTAAGCGTCTTTGCCGAATACCAGTGTGCAATGAACATCAGCCGCACGGTTCCCGTTGTCGGACTTTGCCGCATCATCGCTCCAAACGACGCTGTTTGCGGTCAGTGTGGCGGCTTCGGTCAGCTTAACGGTATTTGTATCCGCATCATACGGGGTTTCGGAATCCAGCGTGTATTCATTGCTCCCGATATGAATGGTGTTGCCGCCGACGGAGAGATATTCTTTCTCCGCTTCGGTGGGCGTGTTTTTAAGCACAAAGGTTTTTGATGAGGTCGTAGCCGCTTTAACGGCATTGTGAACGCTCTGAGAAAATACTTTGGCCTCAGTGCTTTCAACAAACACAACACCGAACAATCTTCCGATTTCTCCGCTGTAGATAGCTTCGGAATTGCTGTAAGTCGAAACGTTTTTTCCACATCTCATCGTTCTGAAGGTCATATGTGCTCCGGCGCAGCAGATACAGATGAAATGACGGCTGCCTGCCGCCTTCACAGAAGGGGCGCGCTTTGTTCTTTTTCAGCGTTCGCACCGCTTTTCGAATTTCGGTTGTCGTCAGCCTGTCTTCGCTTGTCAGAGCGTTTCTGCCTGCTCTGCCGCCGGCATATTGAACGTTGCTGCCTGCACACATTGCATCGCGTGTGATCCACTCCACAACCGTGCCAAGCTGTTCGCCGAGAAGCTCGGCGGAATCATTGATAACTTCGTCATATGCCGTAAGGTCGAGCAGGTCACTGACTTCAACATATGCACCGTATTGCTTAACTTCCGCCTCAACATCCGTCTGTGAAAGTGTCTGCCCGGTGGGAGTTTCGCCTTCAACAAGGCCGGATATTGCGGTTTCGGGGTCGAAAAGGTTCCAACGGCGGAAGTTTACGTATTTTCCGCTGTTGCGGGGAATGGGGCGTTTCTGTCCGAATTCCGCATGGACAAATCGCGTCTTTGCGCTTTCAAGAAGCTGCCTGTCATAATATTTCGCAGGGAACTTTGCGTTCACGGCTGCGGTTGCGGTGGTGTTGATGGTGGTTTTGTTCATTTTGTTTTCCTTTCTTTAATAAATCTGTTTTGCTCGGCTTTTATCCGCGCTCAAAGTCGTATCCTGCGCCCGTCCATGGCGGCACGCTTAAGCTGCTTTCGGAGTGTACGGAACTGCTCCGCGCTCATGGTTTCATAATCCGCTTCCGGTGCCTGCGCAAGGCGCCTGCGAGAGGAAGCGGCAGACGTTCGGCATTTGCATCCGCAGCGTCTGCAAAGATTCCTCCGCATTTTCTTCGGCGGCAGAATCAGCGGTTCGTGCTTCGACTTTCTCCCAAACGGAGATTATCCTGTTCACAATGCTTTCGACTTCCGCCGCATTCGCAATGAGTTCGTTCGGCAGATGCAGCCTGTTTATAAAAGCTTTGCCGAGTTTTGCATATGCGTTTTCATGCTGCACGGCAGCGGCAGCATTTTCGGCTTCGTTTCCTTGCAGTGCAGGTTCCGCTGCTTCCTTTTCGGCTTTGTCTTCGGGCTGTTCCTTTTGCGGAAGCAGCTGCAAAAGCTCCTTAAATGTTCTTTTTTTCGACACTAAACTGTTTCCTTTCTTTTTTAAAATAATCCGTTCGGTGTTTCACGGCAGCCTCTCGTATTCGGCAGCCGTCCACCTCAGCTCCCCGAAAAACAAATAAGAGCGTTCCGTTCCGTCGGCACGTTCAATGCGTGCGGACTTCATCGGTTCGCTCTTTCTGTCAGCTGAGGCGGTCACTTTCTGTTTATTTGCCGCAGGCGCGGTTTTTGTCCGCGTTTTATCGGCAGACGGAAAGAGCGGTGGCCAACGCATTCTTCCATCATTTACTATTATAGCATAGATAAAATCAAAAATCAACTGTTAGGAGAAAAATATTTATAAAAATCTCTTGGAAGCGGAAAGTACAAAATCGGCTTATTATCGGCTGTGCGGCAATAAATCTGCCGAAAAGCATATGAAAAAACCTCCCCGTCGATTTTTGATCTCGGGGAGGTCGCTGTTTAATATGTTGTGTGAAAAACGAAATAAAGGCTTATCTCAGCCAATCGATATTGCCGGCAGCAACGGTATCGACTCCGTAAATAACAACAAAATCTTTTGCGTTGTATTCCTTTGCAAGCTCACTCGGCGCGGGCATCGTGGGGCTGTAGTACATCGTGCGTGTATCAAGCATTATGATTGTGTTGTAATGCGCCGCCAAAAACGGCACTATCGCATTGCCGTAGCTGTCCTTAAGAACAAACAGTGTGCCGCTTCCAACGTTCGGATTCACGATTTTTGTAATGCCGTGGTTGCTGTACAGGTATGCGGCATATTTATCAACAACATCGTCGGAGAGTTTATCCGTGTCAAGAGAACCGCGATGTTCGGTTTCAACCGTGCCGTCAATAACGGTAACGCTCAGGTCGCTGTCATAGCTTCCGATCCATGTCTGAAGGTCGTCTGCGGGAATCTCCCAAAGACCGCTTTGCCCGTATGCCGTGCCGTAGAAGCTGTAGGAATGCTTTTCAAATTCGCTTTCGGCCAAAGGCTCAAAACCCAGGTTCTTTGCAATTGCGCAATAAGCAATGTATGAACCTTTCATCGTCAGGTGATGATCCGTGCGGTAATAAAGCTCGGAAACATTGCCTGCATTGTTGAAAACATTGTCGGCAAAAATGCTTTTTGCACAATTCCGAAGTCCGTACACCGAATTCAGCGCATCGATGATCTGTCCGTCGGCATATTCACGGTGAACGGCGGGAAGTTCCTCCGGAAGCATATAGCCTGCGGAAGGAATGATAAAGGTGAAGGCGTTCAGATCGTTTTCTGTTATAAAGCCGGAAATCTTTTCGGCGTTTGTTTTCATCGTTTCATCATCTCTTTGAACGGGTGCGCTGAACAGGCGGTTATTCTTGCCCAGAGTGACTTTTTCAACGATGCTGCGCCCGGAGTAAAGGTTCATGTGCGAATAAATCGAAACAAACGCATTCCTTGCGGGAAAATGATCCTCCATCCATGTGTCAACTTCGCCCGAGAATTTGCCGCTCAAAATGTTGCCGAGGCTTGTGTTCGGAGCGGAGGCAAGCACGCGCCGTTCGTTCGGACTCAGCTCGCCTTCATGCTTCGGCAAAAACATAATAAGAAGGAAAAATACTGAAATAAACCCCGCAAACAGAACGATTAGCAGTTTGTTTGCAGAGCCGACCGTATTGCGTGTGCCGCGTTTTACCTTGATTTTGCAGTCTTTATTCATAATTATTTCGGGTTGTGGGTTCGTTCGCTGCTGTTCCGTATAATGAAAACTGAATCGAGCTGCGGAGTTGAACCTTTTGAGTGAATCCGCAAACTCGATTCGTGCGGTAACGGTGCATTGCGCTTTGCGGCGTTAAGCTGTTTTTAATGCAGCGTCAATCTGCGCATTAAGAAAGCTCTGTGCAGCGGGCGCATCATTGCTGACGATGACAAAAACATAATTGCCGTTCGTCTGATTGACGGCGTTTTCAAGTTTGGGAACCTGATCCGCGCCGTAGCTTGCGTATGCCTCGGCGTTGTAATCGATCCACTCTTTGACCGCGCCTTTGCTGATGCTCTCGGCTGCTGCGGCATCAACCGCTTCGATAACGATAACAACTTCCGGAGTGGAAGCGCTGACGGAATAGAAAAGTCTGAAGCTTCCGTCCGCATTCTTTGCAAGCTTCGTTTCGTCAAGTTTAAGCTGAGAAATCGCTGCGTCCGCATTTGGCACTGCTTCGGGTGTTACCTGGAAGCTGCAATTGTTGATAAGGTTGACTCCGATTGAGTTCACATCAAGCTTGAGCTTTGAATAATCCTTGCCGCATGCGCAGAAGATGAGCATTGCCGCAACAAGAACGAATGCGGATGCAATTTTGAGAATGTTTGCCTTTTTCATTTGTAAGTCCTCCGTTTGTTTATCTCTTTTTTATGTTTAACCTTCTTGCCTGCCGCCGTCAGGGACGAAGCACGGCTGCAACCGTGCGGCAGATATGATCCGCCCAGTATTTTGAGTAGGTCATGTTTAAATGAATCCCGTCGCCGGATGCATCCGCGGGCAGACAGCCGTTTGCGTCAACGAGTGCCTCAGGAACGGAAACGTAATGACAGCCGCGCCGCGCCGCAAGATCGACAAGCTGCGCATTGTAAAGCTGGATGTTCTCATTCGTGACCCCCGTTGTGCTTGTGCTGCTGACTTTTGCCGAAACCGGCGGAATCAGCATGATGAAAATTTCGCATCCGGCTGACGCTGCCATATGTCATCGAGAAATTTGGAATACTTTCGATGAAAGTGTTGAGATTCGGCCAGCCGAGTTCGTTTTCACCGAACATCAGAATGACGCTTCGTAGCTGCCCGTATTCAGTTCATCAATAACAGGCACACTGCCCGTGGTCGTTGTTTGGGTGTATACGGAAAGAATGTTCAGCCGACGCGGGTGAAAAATTTGCCGTGGGTGATGACACCGTATTTATACAACCCTTCGAACGTGGAATTGCCCACAAATGCACAGTTGTCGAAAACGGTTTGGTCAATGGGTGCATTTGTGTTCAACGGCGCATTCGTGTCGGCAGGTGCGGGTGTTGCCGTGGGTGCAACAGTTTCGGCAGCCGGCGCGGTTGCAGGTTCAACCGAGGGCAGCGGCGCCTTTGTCACGGGCAGAATATCAACAATGACATTCGGAGAATCATCTTTTTTGCATGCAGTCAGTGTGCAGGCTGCAAGCGATGAAAAAACCATCAGCGCAGCCAACGCGGGGGAAAGGAAGGAACGCAGCTTCCCGGTGCGGCGTTTGTTTTTGTATCTGAAACTATTTTTATTCATAATGTTGAAATCCATTCGTTTACTCTGCGGAGAAGCACGGCGAAAATCAAGCCGAGTGTTGTCCGCATGTTCCCTATTATACCAGACCGCTTGCCGCTTTTCAACATTGCAAAGGGCTGCAAATGTGGATTTTGCCCTTTTGAAATGTAACATTTTTGTTAACAAAACAGAACCCGCGCAATAACTGACCTGCACAGCGAATAAGTGTGCGGGATTTTTTTCGGGAAGGGCGGCAAATTTGGCTTTCCCCGCAGCAGACAAACCAAACCGCAGCACTTGATGCGGCACGGACAGGAGCAATCGGCGTTGATTTTGTTATTGAGCGAAAGACATGCCGACGTCCGCTCCGCCGTCGCAGGAGAACAGCCATTCGACTTTGTCCCCGTTGTGAAGCTCGATGCTGTCTATGCCCTCGCTCGGAAATTCGCCGTTGACGCGGAAAAGCCAACCGCTTGCGGCTCCGCACGCGCCGTTTTCAAGGCCCTGAATGCTTGTAACAAAGGTTCCTGCCGCTCCGCTTTCAGACACGATCACGATGTCATATGTGCGCAGCAGCGAGAAAGTTTCGGCAACGGTCTTGCCTTCGGAAAGGGTCAGCATTGCGTTTTTAATAAGCATACCCTCATTTTGAAGGCCGTCTTTAATATTCTGCGGCAGAGACGCATTGTTGTATGCGCGCGTTGCATCGATTGTAAGCGAAATGCGAACCAAACGGGAAAGATCTGCGGTCTGAGCGGGTGTATTGTGCTCTCCTTCGGAACCGCCGCCGATATCCACCGTTTCGTTGGGGTCAACTGTGTTGGATTGACATGCGGAAAAAACGAATATCATCGCAAAAACAAGCAGAACAGAAACGATGGAATGCAGAACCTTTGCGGAAACGGTGCGGGATGTTGAAGCCTTCATTGGGTTGTTTTCCTCCGAAATTCCGGCGGATGAATGAACCCGCCCTTTTGTTGCACTGAAAGTATAACAACTGCATGAAAAAAAGTCAACAGCAGCCGAAGCCGAAACAAAAGCTTGCTTCAGCCTGCAAGCTGACGCCTTTAAATGCTTTGGTGCTTGCAATAAGCGGGAAGATGTTCTATAATATGAATAAAGCGAATAAAGCGAATAAAGGTACTGCAGCTGCTGTTGTCGGCTGCGGCGACCTATCGCAAATCACGGCGGAATAACCCGAGGGCAGCGAACTCTCGGGCATATTCGGCTGCATTGAGTTTGTATTTGTTCAGCTCGTACACTTGTGTCGGAAGGGGAAATTTAATATGCAGAAAGAGAATAAAATAAACGTGGATAATGCGAAGTATGATTCCTGCGGCGTGAGGATTATTGCGGCATCCGATATGCCCGTATCGCTCTGGAGCGGCGGAAGAACAACCGAGATTTATATTGCGCCGGAGGGAGCTCTTTACGCTGAGCGCAATTTTCTTTTTCGCATCAGCACGGCAGAGGTCGAACTTGAAGAATCGGATTTACATCGCTGCCCGATTACAACAGGTTGATTGCATCGGTAAGCGGCACAATGCGGTTGGCGCACGGAGCAAACGGCAGCGAAAAGCTTGTGCTGCCCCGCTCAACCGTGTATGCATTCGACGGCGGAATTCAAACCCATTGCGTCGGCAAAGCGCGGGATTTGAACCTTATGCTTCGCAAAGGTGCGGCGGAAGGCGAGCTGGTGTTTGTTGACAGCGGAACGGAACTTGATCTTGAACCCGACGCGAACGAAACAATGCTTCTTTTTGAGTTGGAAAGCGGAAATGCTGCACTTTGCGCAGGCGGGAATGCAAGGCTGCGCTGCACGGCAAACGGACAGTGTGCGCTTTTCACCGTTCGGCTTGTCGGAGAGGCAATTCCTGATTCCGATAATCGGAACGGCTGATTTTCAAAACGGATATTATTAAACGCACCAAAGGGGGTGAACGCATGGAGAATACGGCAGTTAATTCAAACATGACAAACAGAGAGACGGAAGCGAAGGGACTGAATACCGAAATCAACCCGCTGTTCTCAATTTTAGATAAATCGGAAGAGTTCCGACGGCTGCAAGAAGGTCTTTGCGGCTGCAAGGGTCCCGCCGGCGTCTTTGGGTTGGGCGAAGCACAGCGAACCCATATCGAAGCCGCGCTGTTTTCAAAAGCAAAGCGGCCGATGCTTGTTGTTGTTCCGTCCGAGCAGGCAGCGGCAAGGGTGCACGAGGAACTTTGCTGCTATTATCCGATGCGGTGCTTTTTCCGGCAAGGGAACTGCCGCTCAATGCCCACAGCTATGTTCAGTCACAGGAATTGACGTCAAAACGACTGCGAACGCAGCACGGCTGATAAAAGGTGAACCCTGCCTAATAGTTGCGCCGATCGAGGCCGTTATGCAGCGCATGGCACCGCCCTCCGTGATTTCGGCATTCACTCAGACGGTTCGAACGGGCATGGTAATTGAACCTGCGTCCCTTCTGAAAAAATTTATCGATGCGGGTTATTCACGCGAGGAAATGTGCGAGGGAAGGGGGCAGGTCTGCCTGCGCGGCGGCTGTATCGATATTTTTCCGATAACGGCGGAAAATCCCGTCCGCATTGAATTCTTTGATGATGAAATAGACACAATGCGCGAGTTTGATCCGCTTAACCAGCGTTCAACCGAAAATACGGATTGCGTTGAGATTTTGCCCGCAACGGAACTGCCGCTGGATCGGGATATGCGGCAAAAGGGCATTGCGGCTTTGCGCTCAAAAGCGCATTATGCGGCGGAAACAGAGATTTTGCGTGCGGGCGGAATTCCGCAGAACGCTCTCTCACTGCTTCCGCTTTTTGTGCGGAACGAGATAACCTTGCTTGATTATCTGCCGGAGGACGCCTTGATTATTCTTGACGAACCCTCCCGCATTGAAGAAAGCGCAAGGTTCGCTTTCTCACGCTTCACGGATAATCTTGCGGATGTTCTGCACAGCGGGGAGGGGCATGAGCTTCAGGCGGGACTGTTGAATGCTCCGAGTGTCACCATGGCGGCGCTGGACAGAAGCTCAACCGCAATGCTTTTTGCGTTTTCAAGGAGTTATCAGCTGATAAAGCCGAAATTTCTTGTAAAATTCGATTCACGCAGATTTCGCGTTATGTGCAGGGGGATACGGCTCTGCGCGACGACATCGGCCTTTGGCGGCAAAAAGGCTTCTCCGTTTTGCTTTATGCCGGCAGACATGCGGAACGGCTGCATGATATTCTTTCCGATTTGGGAATAGAAGCTCCCGTCACTCAAAAACTCGGCAGGGACATCGTTGAACGCGAAATAATTATCACCGGGCAAACGATTCCGCGCGGGTTTGAGTATCCGGAGCTTCGGCTTGCGGTCGTTTCGGAATATGAGCTTTTCGGTTCGGAATATCGTCCGGAGACAAAACCGACAAAGCACCCGCATAACAGACTGACGCTGTACGATCTCAGCGTCGGCGATCTCGTCGTGCATGAAGCGCACGGAATAGGCAGATTCACGGGTGTCAGCACATTGACGGTTGACGGAAAAACCCGTGACTATATCGAGCTTTGCTACCGTGACGGCGACAAACTGTTCATTCCGACGGATCAGATGGACAGAGTGCAAAAATATATCGGCGGAGAGGAGGAAAAGCAAAAGCTTTCAAAACTCGGCTCCGGCGAGTGGCAGAAAACCGTTGCAAGAACGCGGGCGAGCGTGCGCAAACTTGCATTTGACCTTGTGAAACTTTACGGCGAACGCGCAAGACGCAAGGGCTTCCGCTTTTCGAAGGATACGAATTGGCAGCAGAGACTGGAACTCAGCTTTCCTTATCGCGAAACTCCGGATCAGCTGACAAGCATTCAGGAGATAAAGGCCGATATGGAATCGGATAAAATAATGGACAGGCTGCTTTGCGGTGATGTGGGCTACGGCAAAACCGAGGTCGCGCTGCGTGCTGCATTCAAATGCACGATGGACGGCAAACAATGCGCATTTCTTGTTCCGACAACGATACTTGCTCAGCAGCACTACAACACGCTCTGCTCCCGCTACTCCGGCTTCCCGATAAAGGTCGAGCTGCTTTCCCGATTCAGGACTCCTGCGGAACAGGCACGCATAAAAAAACAGACTGCGGACGGAACCATAGATATTCTTGTCGGTACGCACAGCATTCTTTCAAAAGATGTAAAATTCAAGGATTTGGGGCTCTTGATCATCGATGAGGAACAGCGGTTCGGTGTCAATCATAAGGAACAGATAAAAAATCTGAAGCGAAATATAGATGTTTTGACCCTTTCGGCAACCCCGATTCCGCGCACTCTGCACATGAGCATGAGCGGCATACGCGATATGAGCGTTATTGAAACCCCGCCGGAAGCGCGTTATCCCGTGCAGACTTTTGTTGTTGAATACAATGATGCTCTTGTGCGCGAGGCAATCATGAAAGAGCTTGCAAGGGGCGGACAGGTCTACATTGTTTACAATATTGTCAAAACAATGGATATCTTTGCCGAGTCGCTGAGCAAACTTGTGCCTGAAGCGCGTATTGCCTATGCTCACGGGCAGATGAGCGAACGCCGGCTGGAGAACACCATGATGGATTTCATGGACTATAAATACGATGTTCTGATTTGCAGCACGATAATTGAAAGCGGACTCGATATTTCAAATGCAAACACCATGATAGTCTATGATGCGGATAAATTCGGCCTTTCACAGCTTTATCAGCTCCGAGGAAGAGTCGGAAGAGGCGCAAGGCTCGGTTATGCCTACCTCACATTCCGTCAAAATAAAGTTCTCAGCGAGATTGCCGATAAACGCCTGTCGGCAATAAAAGAGTTCACGCAGTTCGGTGCGGGCTTCCGTATTGCAATGCGCGATCTTGAAATTCGGGGTGCGGGGGATATTCTCGGCGCGGAACAGCACGGACACATGGCTCAGGTCGGATATGATTTGTACTGCAAAATGATTGATGCTGCCGTTAAGGAAGCAAAGGGCGAAACGGTAAAGACGGAGATCGACACAGTAATGGAGATACCGATAGATGCCCATATTCCCAAAAAATACATTCCGCGTGAAACAGGCAGAATTTCAATGTACAAACGCATTGCGGCGATTGCCGATATTGACTCGTTCCGTGATGTTCAGGATGAACTTATCGACCGATACGGTGAAATCCCGCGCTCAGTCCAAAATCTGCTGGATATTGCACTGTATAAATCCCGCGCAGCTCAGCTCGGTATTTTGACTTTCACCGTTCGTCCGGAGGAGGTTCGCTTCACTTTCGGTGCCGATGCCCCGTTGGACGGCGCAAAGCTGTTTGCCGCTGTCGGAACAATTGACGGTGCGGCGTTTGCAGCCGGTGAAAAAATTGCGCTTGTCATCAAAAACAAACATAAAACCGGTGAAGAAATGTTCCGCATTGCACAGGATGCGGTCAACACACTGCTGCTGTGCACGGAAAACGCGGGTTGATTTCCTTTTTGCGGAAAAAACAGCTGCATAATTCCCTTTACGAAAATACCAAATCCGAAGATATATAAACTCGGAGAATTTGCGAATATCTCGGCAGGAGCGGCTTTCATTCCGCAATGATCGGGAGCCGTTGACTTCATATCGGCGAAATGATACAATATAGCGGCAGGCTGCGCTGCCTGCAAAATCAACCGTGGAGGCTTATGCATGTATCAACAGAGTGTGGACAGATCCGGCGGATCGCAAAAAAGTGACCTTATTCTTTTCATCGTTCTGATTATTGCCTTTTTCGCAGTCGGGGCGGTGGTCATGTATCTCGAAAAGCTTTTTGATTCGAATGTCCCTCGCTATGTTTTTATCGGGCTTGTTCTTGCTGCAATCTATGCGATCTACAGGCTTCGCATCATCGGCTTTCGCTACACTGTGTTTTATAAAGAGCCGGAGACCGTTTACGATCCGCGTTTTGACGATATGATTACGCATGAGGATTACCCTTACCCTGTCGGAACAATAGTGTTCGAACGCATTGTAAGTGCAAAAGGCACAACAATCGAAACTCTTTGCGGCGGTGACATAGTTGCCGTCTGCGCTCCCGGCGGCGGGTATTCGGGTGAAAACGCTTCGTCGATTATCGACTCCGCAAATGTTTCGTGCAAAAAAACGGAAAAAGCTTACTCCGTTGTGTACAAAAAGGGTGATGCGCTGCACAGGATTTTTTTCAATCCCGATGAAGAATTTCTGAATCATGTGCGCGAGATCGCTCCGCAGGCAGAATTTTGCTGATTCGGAACACGCGGTGCGCGGTTTCGGAATCTTTTCATGATTTTTCATGATTAACGAAAATGTACAGAAACTGAAGAATACGATTCGTGCAGGAAGGGCGATGCACGGTTATCTTATCACAAGTGCGGATTGTGATGAAACCGCGCCGGAAGGTGAACCGTCATCGACTGCGGAGCTTTTGCGTCAGTGCGCCGCGCTGCTGCTTTTCGGCAGCGAAAAAACGGAGATGCTGGAATTCTCTCCGGATTTTTACGAGCTGAACGGCGGCGCAAAAGTTGAACAAATGCGCATGATTCGGCAGGAACTCAGCAAAAAGGCGTTCGGAGGAAACAACCGCGTTGTTGTAATCACCGACGCCCACATGATGAACGACAGTGCGGTGAATGCAATGCTCAAAATGCTCGAGGAGCCGCCGGAAGGCACGTTTTTTCTGCTTACGGGCATTGAACAGCGCATTCTTCCGACGATTCGTTCGCGCTGCCAGATCGTTCGTCTCGGAACGGCGTCTGCGGCGGAAATCGGTGCGGAGCTGATTCGTTTGGGTGCCGCAAAGTCGGAAGCGCAGCGTTTTGCGGCGCAGAGCATGGGGTCGCTGACCCGTGCGAAGCGGCTCATGCAGGACGAAGCTTTTCAAAAACTCAGGCAGAATGCGATTGAAGCTTTGCTTGATATTTTTGAAGGGAAGCTGCCGTTCGGGTGGGCAAAATCAATCGGCAGGGACAGGCAGGCTGCAAAAGAAAGCCTGGGGTTCATGCTTGCTGCATGTCATGATGTTTTAAACAAAAAAACAGGAGCTGCAAGCGGCAGCACAGTCGGCACAAGGCTCAATAATGCCGCCGGTGCATTGTCGTTCAGTGCAATTCATTCCGCAGTCATAAAAATCACGGAGGCGGAAATGCGGCTCAGTTCGAATGCGGGCGTGAACCCGATTCTCGACAGGCTGATAATAGATATTGCCGAGGCAATATCCGATTAATCTGTCGGAGCAGGATTTGCCTGCTTCGGGCATGCGGCGGATGCATTCAATAATTTGATGAAAAATTGGGACGGTTTAAATAATGAACAAGGTAATCGGAGTTAAGTTTAAGGACAGCGGCAAAATTTACTATTTTGATCCGCTGGAGTTGGAAATAGAAAAGGGCGGCAATGTAATTGTTGAAACCGCAAGAGGACTTGTTTTCGGTGAGGTTGCCGAGCCGCCGAGGATAATTGCGGAAGAAAGCATCGTTGCTCCGCTGAAACCCGTTGTCCGCGTTGCAACGGATGAGGACAGGGAGCAGCATGAATACTATCTCTCAAAAGAAAAAGAAGCCTTTAAAACCTGTCAGCGCAAGATTGAAGAGCACGGGCTTGCAATGAAACTTGTTGATGTTGAATACGCATTCAACGGTTCGAAACTCAGCTTCTATTTCACGGCGGACAACAGAGTTGACTTTCGCGAGCTTGTAAAAGACCTTGCCGGCATTTTTAAAACACGCATTGATCTGCGTCAGATCGGCGTTCGCGACGAAGCAAAAAAATGCGGAGGCATCGGTGCATGCGGGCGTCCCGTCTGCTGCAGCTCATTTTTAACGGAGTTTATTCCGGTTTCAATAAAAATGGCAAAGTCCCAGAATCTTTCGCTGAATCCGACAAAAATCTCCGGCATTTGCGGAAGGCTTATGTGCTGCCTGAAATATGAACAGGAATGCTATGATATAATGCATAAACAAATGCCCACCGTCGGCACCGAATGCGTAACGGTTGACGGAAGCGGTGTTGTTATCGAAAACAATGTCATAACCGAAAGGACAAAGGTCAAAGTAACGCTTGCCGATGGGACGCTTGATGTTCGGAGCTATCCGTTCAACGAGCTGAATTATGTCAACAAAAACGGTGTTCGCTGCTGCGGCTGCGATGAATGCGGCGGTTCATGCTGCGGCAATGCCGAGGGTGATGGAATGCCGCAGCAGGCAGCTTCAAAACCCGACTCCTCAGACGAAGCCGAAAAAGAAGCAGAGTTTATTGATGAACCTAAATACGACCGAGCTGATATTTATTCGGACGATGAATTTCATTCCGATGAAACGGAAAAGGGTGACGGAGAACTGCCTGCCGCAAAGCCTGCAAAACATGTAAAATTCTCCAAACCTTCAAACTTTCAAAAAACCGCAAAGTCTGCGCAAAAGGACAATCGGGTGCAAAAACACTCCCAAGGGGATGACAGCGGCCGAAAATTTAACAAAAAGCAAAACAAAAGACAATGGACGCCGCGCTCAAAGTCTTCCGAAATGCTTGAACACGAGGACGAGTTCGACGGAGTTGAAAAAGGGGACAGACCCGACAGACCCGGCGGCGGATTTAAAAAGCAGCAGAAACCTGCAAAATTCAAGAAAAAACCAAGGTACTATGACCGACGCGCCGATAAACGCGCAAAAGCACCGGCAGGCGATGCCGAAAGTTCGAACCCGAACTGAAAACCGAACAACCGTAATTAAAAATAAACACTTAAACATTTAAAGAACTGCTGCAAAATCAAGTCATGTTTGCAGCAGTCCTTTTTTGGAATCCGAATCAAAAAAATTAAAAGAGTTTACTCATCATGAAGCAGTCTGTTTTGCGCATCTCGGTTCACCGACTGCCAAAGATCCTCTGCGGCGGCTGTTGTTTTGCGGCTCAGAATGTCTTCACGGGCGAAAGTAAGCCTGCGGTTTCGCATAAGGACTCTTCCGGCAGCCATTGTCATAACGCACTCATGCCCGCTCATGCCGAAGATAATATGCCTGTCCGTATTCACGGCACTCAGCGGCGTGTACGGGATATAATCCATAATGATTATATCCGCAGCCGCACCTTTTTGAATCCTTCCGATCGGGATCCGAACGTGCGGGATGCAATCTTGGCGTTCCCGTCAAAAAGAATGCGTGCAACTTCCGGAAACCCGGCGTTCGGCAGGCCTGCGGTGTGTCTCAGTTCACTCAGCGACATTTTTGCAACTTCAAGCATATCGGCTGCATAGGAGTCGGAACCGATGCCGAGAGTAATGCCTTTTCAAGTATTTTGAACACGGGGCAGCATCCCGTGCTGTTAAAAAGATCCGATTCGGGACAGTTTACAATGCTGCTTCCGCTTCGGCGGATAATATCAAGCCCGACATCATCCACATATGTGCAGTGTGCAAGCAGCGAATCGGGTGTGAGCACACCGGCGTTCTGCAATCGCTGAACCGGGCGGCAGCCGTATTTCTGCGTGGAATCATAAAGATCATCCGGGCTTTCGGAAACACTGATGTGAAAACCCGTGCGTCCTTTGTTACGTACAACGCATTTGCGAAGCGTTGCATCCGACAGCGTAAAGGATGAATGCAGCCCGAACATTGCGTGTATTGTCGGAATATTCATTGCGGAAATGCTGTCATAAAAATTCAGGTTTTCCGAAATTGCAAGTTCGCTTTTTTCGTTCCCGTCGCGGTCGCTTGTTTCATAGCAAAGGCAGGCACGTATGCCGCAGTCGCGAACGGCGGAAGCAATCGAACCAAGGCTCCCTGTCGGTTCAAAATAGCTTGCATGACTGTCGAAAACGGTCGTAACTCCGTTTTTAATTCGTTCGGCAATTGAAGCATATGCGGACATTTTGACAAGGTCAAGCGTGAGATGCCTGTCGATGGACCAGCGGCCGTTATGCAAAAATTCATAGTATTCTGCCCGTTCGCTGACGGGAAGGTCAAATCCGCAGGTCAGAGACGAATAAAAACGCGTGTGTGCATCAATAAAACCGGGCATTATTATGCCGCCGCATGCATCGATAAACTCCGCACGCGGATATTTTGACACAAGTTCGGCCGTTGTGCCGACTTCGGCAATGCGGCTCCCAACGACGACAACGCCGCCGTCCTTCATGAAAAATTCATCCCCGGGAACCCTCGTGATAAGGCTGCCGTTCGCAATAAGATACATCGATTCCTCCGTGCTGCATAAAAACACCGATTCACAAACTGTTTAATAAATAAACCCGAAAACGCACTGAACGAATCGCTCCTTGCGGAAAAGGATTTAAATTCTGTTTTTCGCAAATACAATTTGAACTCAACGCGAAATCGACCTTGCGTGCTGCACTGAAAATACGGCGCGCATTCGGTATTCGCAATACATTTGTTCACAAAAAATAACGCACATATTAAAATCATATCATTTTTCCGGACGGTTTGCAACTGTTTTTTTGTATAATTCGAAAAGTGAAAAAATCTTTCGTTTTCCCCTTGCAAAGCCAACGGGAATGTTGTATAATTAAAAAGTCGCATCCCGTTCGAGGTTTTGCCGCACGGCAAAAGTGGGTGTGTTGACGGCCGGGTCCCGTGCAATTTTCTGCCGTGAACCATGTCAGGTCTTGACGGAAGCAGCATTAAGCGGATAAGACGATGTGCCGCGGGGAAGCCTGGCAGGAGCATCCATTCCCTTGCCGTGTGCAGTTCGCTGCTGAAGAACGGGTGCGATTTTTTCTTTTAGATACAGTATCAAAAACAGCACAATCAAATTGAACTATTGAATTGCTGCGGCTCGGACCGGTGCGGAAGGTGGATTCCGCATCGTTTTTTTGCGCTTTTTGCTTCATACTCGCGACTTTTATGTGTGTGACTGCCGTTCCGAAAGCTTGTAAACGGTAACAGCTTTTCGCCGCAAAATTCAACGGTATAACCGTCACCGGGTGCCGGCGTGAAGGCGAATCTGCCGTTCGGATTCGGAAAAAAATGCGCAAGCACACCGCCGATAACGCCGCCGTGGGCAACAACGACTGCATCAACCCCGTCGGAAATGACAGGTTTCAGTGCCTCAAGTGCGCGCGCCGTGACCTGCGCACCGCTTTCGCCGTTTGGACAGATGTTATCCTCATTGTTTCCTGAAATCCATTTGATATATGCAGGATCATCCTTCAGTTCGGCATAATTCCGCATTTCAAAATCTCCGAAATCCGCTTCGCGCATTCCGTAAAGCACGCTGTGCGGAGTGTCCCCGTAGATAGCGCGAAAACTCTGCTCGGCGCGCAGCATTCCGCTGGTGTAATAACGTTCGGCGGTCGGATAAAAGCCCGTTTTTGCACGTGCTTCAAGTTCTGTATAACTTTCGGGAAGAATGGGCAAATCGGTACTGCCGTAATAAATACGCAGCATGTTGCCGCGGGTCATGCCGTGCCTTATCAGAGTCAGCTTCATTGTTGAAAAACTCCTTTCGCTATTTTAACCTTTCGGGAAGTCCGCAAAAAAGCCGTATCACGCTGTCTGCTTTTGCCGCAGCCTTTGCAAGGGCGGCGCCGTGCAGCTCGCGCCAAAGACGATTCTTCTCGGAGAGAGGAACAACGCCGCAGCCGATTTCGCGCGCAATGAGTGCAGTCCGTTTTTTTTCGGACAATGTGAACAGCGGTGTAAGAAAATCATCGTCAAGCCGTTTGACTGCCGCGTCAAGGTCGGCATATTCGGCGGCAATTTTTTGAGTCAATGCCTCAAAATGAATGTAAACACTGCTGTTCCCGCCGATAACGGAATCGAAAACATTTGCTTCGGGGCACTGTGCGGCGGCAAGGTCGAGGACAGCGGCGGCATTGAACCCAAGCCGCTGCACGGCATAGGTCAGCTTGCCCTGATATGCGCCTCCGATAATCAGCGTCAGCCCGCCGCACTTATCAATTTCATATGTTTCGTTTGAGTTCATATAAATACCTGTTTCAGTTGTTTTTTATCGATTCAATTGCTTTGATCCGTTCACATGCGGCCAAACAGAAGCAGCGCCGCAATGCCCGCAAGCTCCGCAAGTGTAAGCGAAAAGCCTGAAATATCTCCGTTCATGCCGCCGAGCTGCTTTTTTTCGCGCAGAATGCAAATCCAATATACCGCAACAGCCGCAATCGGCGCAAAACCGACTTTGCCGCAGAGCAGCGGGGGGAGTGCAAGAAAGAGTGCGAGCTGAACAAAGAGCGAAACGACGGAGGCCGCGCTCCGAACAGCTCCGCTGTACTGGCTCGTTTGCATCGGTTTCAGCGTTTGAACCGCGATCCCGGAACAGGCGCGTGTGCAGGCGGGCAGAACCGCAAGCGTCAACAATTCTTTGAAATCGAAAGATTCGAATGAGAAAAAAAGACTCCATTGCGCGGCGGCGAGCAGAATCATGCATATGACGGCGAACGAGCCGCAGTGGGAATCCTTCAGTATGCGCTGCCGGGTTTCAAGATCGCGCCGCGAAAGCACAGCATCACAAACGTCCATGAACCCGTCAAGATGCAGAAAGCCGGTCACAAGCCACGGCAAAGCGCAAAGAATCAATGCGCGAACGGCAGAGGGTAAATTGAGAGCCGTGCAAAGGTGAGCGGCCGCAGCCCAAATTGCGCCGACAATAAGCCCGATGAGCGGCAAAAAGCCGAGCATTCTGCCGCGTGCAGCTTCATCCCAACGCCTGAAGGGACAGGGGATTGCAAGAAACATGCCCCATGCCATAAAAAAACCGTAAATAAACAACTTCATAACAATAAAATAAAAAGAAACAAACAGTCACTGTATGCGCGTTCAGAACGTCGGAACATCTCGAAGAAACAACGCATTTCCCTTTATAGTTCGCGTGATTCCCGACGATGCTTCAACCACAATATCGAATTCGGAAGCAAGCTGTCTGCAAACAAAAGCCAATGCTCTGCGGTAGCTTTCGGTAACAGCGTCATATTGCATTCCGTCACGAAAAATGTCATCGCATACACATATAAAATGCATTGCTGCGTTTGCAATTTCCGACAGTTCGGCCGCAACACGTTCCCCGGCTGCAAAATCAACGGAAAAATCGGCATTTTGTGCAGGCGGGGGGAACATTTCGTTTGCAAGCAGAGCCGTCACACTGTCAAAAAGTACGCAGCCTCCGCGAACCGATGCGGAAAAAGCGGAGGTATTTCGGCCGCATTCGATGGTTTCAAAGCCCCAACCGGCTCGCGCTTCAAGGTGGCGCGCAATGCGCTTTTCGTCTTCCGAATCGGAAGGTTCCATCGTTGCCCAATAGTACGCAGGGCAGGAGCCGCGCGCCGCAAGCATCCTTGCAATGCGCTGAGCCGCCATGCTTTTTCCGCTTTTGCTTCCGCCGACTATGAGTATTTTCATTTTCGCTCCCGAGTTTTCAAACGGTCTTAACGCAGAACGCCGATTCGTTTCGAATGTTTTCAAGGTAGTTATCGTTGATGCTGGCTTCCTCAAAGGTTGCCATATCGTTCATTGCCGCACAGGCGGCGCGCATGACCTGAAACGCAACAGGGCAGCCGCTGCCTTCGCCGAGCCGCATGTTGAGATTAAGCCATGGTTCCATGCCAAGTTCCGCCGCCGCGGCACGATAGCCGATTTCATATGAAGCATGGGAAAGAAAAACAAAGTCGCGCACCGTTTTGCAGAGCCGAACTGCCGCAAGTGCAGCAGTAACGGAAATCAGTCCGTCCGCAACGGCGGGAAGGCCGAACAGTGCACAGCCGATGAATGCGCCTGCCATTGCGGCGATATCAAATCCGCCAACCTTTGACAGCACGTCCAAAACATCCGCTCCGTTGGGTTTATGCAGCGCGACTGCATCTGAAATAACACGTTTTTTCAGTGCAAATCCCTCGTCCGTAAGCCCGCTTCCGCGCCCGGTGACGCTTTCAACAGGGAGATTCAGCAGGCAGGCAAGCACAGCGGCGGATGTTGTTGTGTTGCCGATACCCATTTCGCCTATGCCGAGTGCATCCGCGCCCGAGTTGTGCGCACGCTCGGCCGCCTCGATTCCGATCGCAAGGGCATCGACAGCCTGACTGCGCGTCATTGCGGGCTGCTTTGAAAAGTTTGCGGTGCCCAACCCCAGTTTGCGGTCAAGAATGGTTTCGGGAACACTGTCGGAATTTATGCCGACATCGATAACTTCAACATCAATGCCGAAGTCCCGCGCGATTGCGGACATGCCGGTTTTGCCGCGAGTCATATTTATTGCCTGCGCAAGCGTCACGCTCTGCGGAGTTGAAGCAACGCCCTCGGCAACTATTCCGTTATCGGCTGCGAACACAACTATGCGTGTTTTTTCTATGCGATTGCACACGCGCCCTGTAATTCCCGCAAGTCGGACGGAGATTTCCTCAAGTGCTCCGAGGCTTCCCGGAGGCTTTGCAAGCTTGCTCTGCCTTTCCTTTGCGGCAGCTTTTGCAGCCGAGTCGGCGGGGCGAATGCGGGAAAGCAATGCTTTCAGTTCGGTTTCGTTCATAAGTTCAATCCACTGTATATATTTTGCATATCATGAATTATTTACTCAAAAAGCCGTTTTCAACCAGCCAAACAACGGACGGCGCGGCAGTCATGTTTTCAATCGTAAAGGTTGCATCCGGAGATTTTTGGATGATATATTCAATCGTTTCCCGCATCGGAATATTTCCGCTGCCGAGAGGATTGTGAAGATCGTCTCCGCCGAAATTGTTGTGCAGGTGAACATGCATAAGCTTCGGTGCGAATCGGTCGATCCAATGCGGCAGCGGGATTTCGGAAACGCGGCTGTTTGCATGCCCGATATCAAGGCAAAGCCCGAAGCGCGAATCGTTCACTCCCTCGGCAACCGCCGCTGTGATTTCCGGTTCGGGTTCCATAACGTTTTCAAGCAAAAAACTCATATCGTTCGGTGCATTTTTCAGAAAAACACGCCAAAACTTAACGGATTCATCAATGAAATACTCTTTATAATAAACAAAAGGTATGAATCCCGAGTGAAACACAATTCGTTTTGCTCCGATAACCTCCGCCGCAAACAGTGCTTGGTCAAATCGCCGCCGAACAACGTCGCGAACCAGCGGATCTATTGCACACGGAGAAAGCTCCGCAAACGGGGCGTGAAGCAGCAGCCGCGGGCCGCAGCCCGATTCGGCAGTAAGCTGCGAAACGCGGCGAAAATGCGCCGCACTGTCCGTATCCATGTTCGGCGCATAGCAGAATTCTGCAATTTCAAGCCCCAGCGAGTGTTCCCGCGCAGCAGCAGCGCAGTCCTCCGCAATGGTTGAAACGAAAAGTTTTTTTGAAAAATCAAAAGTCATTTTGCATGTTGTAAGCTTGAGTCGGTTTGCATCCGTATCAGCACTGTATCCGCACTTTCCGCACCGCTGCAACAGCACGAACGGTGATGCATTCAAGATTACCCTCCGGACCGTTCCTTCGGGCGTTGTAAACTTGACGCCGATATTTTCCGGCGGAACGCGAGAGCCTCTGCAAGGTTTGCACGCATTGCTTCGCGGAAGGGCGCAAGCTTCGGCTTTTGAGCCGTTATCACGGAATCGATATTCACAGTTTCAAATCCGGCTGCGCGAATGCGTGCAGCGGCCTCTTTTGCAAGCAAAAGGCTCGATATGCCGCGAAATGCTTCATCACTGTCGGGAAAATGCTGCCCGATGTCGCCGAGTGCGCATGCGCCGAGGAGGGCATCAATCACGGCATGAGCAAGTGCGTCCGCATCGGAATGCCCAAGCAGTCCGAGTTCAAACGGAATTTCAACGCCGCCGAGGATGAGCTTTCGCCCGGCTGCAAGGCGGTGGGTGTCTTCGCCGATGCCGATTCTGAACATATTACTTACCTCCGTTGCTGACAAAGCCGGGCTGTTTCCTGAGCGCGGCTCCGCAGCGGATCTTGCGGACACATTGCCCGAGGGGAGATTCCGCTCACTGCGTTTTGAAAGCAAAAACTCAAAATACGGAATATCGTCCCGCGTTGTGAGCTTCAGATTCTGTTTGCTGCCCGGAGAAAAATGCAGCTGTACTCCCGTTGAGCGGCAAAGGTCGCATCATCCGTGAAGCTGCCGACGGCCTTGCTGTATGCATTCAAAAGAATATCTCTGCGGAAGCTTTGCGGAGTTTGTGCCGCAAGAAGCCTGCTTCTGTCAAGCGTTTCTCCGGTATCGCCGAAACGAACGGTGTCCGCAACGGGCACGGAAGCAATGCCGCAGCCGTATTGCTCTGCGGCACGCAGACTGGCTTTAATGGTTTCTCTGTCAACAAGGCAGCGGGCACAGTCGTGAACGGCGGCGATCGCACCCGATGCTGCGCGGACGGCATTGAATACTGACTCCTGCCGCGTACTTCCGCCGCGAACGATTTTCACGGGGTAAGGTGCGGAATTTGCCGCTGTAAGTGCAATTTCCTCCGTGTCGGGCGAAACGGCAATAACGGCTTCATCGGCAATTCCGCAAAAAGCTTCAACACAAAGCTCGACGGGTGTTTTGCCGCAAAAACGCATCAGCATTTTGTTTTCGCCCATTCGCGATGATGAACCGGCCGCAAGCAGAATTGCGGATACTGTAGTTTTATCCATGCTGTTTCGGGCCTCTTCCGGCTGCGGTGTCAATCTGCATCGGTATTCAAACTGTCTTCAATGATTCTGTACATGCTGTCCGCTTCCTCTTTGCGAACGGTTTCGCGCACGGCAAGTACCTCGGCCGTCAGCCGTTTTGCGCCCATGCGAACGCTGATTATGTCCCCCGGGTTAACATCGGCTGCAGGCTTTGCAACTTTGTCGTTCACCGTTACCCGTCCCATGGAACAGGCTTCGTTTGCAACGGTCCTGCGTTTGATAATTCGCGAAACCTTAAGGTATTTATCAAGTCTCATCAGGTGCTCCTCTTTAATGATTATTCTTTAACATAGTCTTTTCCGACGGATGCGATAAGGTCTTTATCATACACAATATCGGCGTCATCCATCCATGTATCAAGCAGCTCGTCCCATGCTTCGGTATCGCTTGTCGCTTTGACGATCGTCGTTACTTTGTCAATCACATCAGCAAGCTTAACTTCGCCGGGCGTTTCGTCCGCGCCGCGGTAAATGATATGCAGGCTGCCGTCCGTGTCGGTAAACACATCCGAGTATTCACCGGGCTTAAGCAGCGAATAAATCTCCTTGACGGTTGAACTCCAGTCACCCTTTGAGGAGCTGTGTTTTGTTGAAATCAACTGCCCCTTTGTGCGGAAGGTTTCGCAGCCCCCGTAACTGTCGCTGCCTGCAACGTATTCGTTCTCTGTATACTTGAGCATGACCTGAGCAAAGTCCGCTCCGCCTTCAAGCTCGGCAAAGGCCTTGTCGATTTTTGCACGATAGGGCTCAATGAATTTATTGTACATTTCATCGCATTCAGCCTGAAGCGTTTTATAGTCCGAAATCAGCTGCGCAATTCGCTCGGAATTTGCGCCGTCACCGTTTAAGGCATCCGTAAAAAGCAGGGATGTGCATTCTTCACGCAGCGAATCAAGCTGTTCGTTCTTTTTTTTGTAGTCATCGCCGAGTTCGCCTTCGGGAATAACAACAATATCCATGATTCGGGAGTATCCCTCCGGAACAACAAGCGCGGGCGCGGCATCATCGTAGATACCGCAGTATTTTTCAAAGTACTCTTCGTTATCTTTATACTGCCCGGGATTGGAGGCATAAAGCTCCTTATCCGATTTCAGCTGCTTTTCGTACCAATCGGCAATGTCTGCATCCGTCACGGAAAAATCTTTGCAAACATAGTCCTTGTATGCTTCGATAAGCGCCGTGTTGCGCAGTTCGAGTTTATATTCCTCGCAGTATTCATCATAGGTCATGGTTTTGCCGGTGTAATACTCGGAAAGCTCCGCAATGGCGGCATCGAAATACTGCTGAACGGTCTTTGAATCGTCCTTGGCATTGGATTCTTCGGCAGTTTTCATATACTCATCATATATCTCTTTAAGTTCGGTTTCCGCCTGTGCATCGGATTCCGCGATCTGTTCATCGGAAAGTTTAAATCCCTCCTCCTTTGCCCGGTACAGAACCACCATATCCTTAACAAGATATTCAAGCACCCAATCGCGGAATTTTTGCAGCTCTTCCTCGTTGCTGACGGGATCATAGCCCATTTGTTCCATGTATGAAAGATATGAGTCGAAGGCAGCCGTATAGAGGGCGTAGCTCACGGTTTCGTCCCCGATGGATGCGACTGCAGCGGTCTTGTCGTTCGGAACACCGTTTTTGTCGTTATTATTGTTCTTGCATCCGCTGAAGCAGAACAGAAAAGCTGCTGATGCAATAAAGCAGACAACACGCATGAATGTCGAAGTTTTTTTGGAAAAGCCGGCGAAAATGCTTCCGCATCCCGATCCTGCCGCGGCTGAGCAGCCGGGCTTGCGGCGGTCGTTGTTTGTTGCGGTCATAGTGTGTGATTCCTCCGTTCTGAGTTTTGGAAAAACGGAACCCCCTGATTTTTGATTAACGATTATTCAGAGCATTCCCGAAAATCAATCGATATCTGAAGCAGCAAAAACCGAGGCTTTGCTGCTGACGCTTAAGAACTGCCGAAAACTGCACATTAATTCTGCCGCCGGCAAGCGGTGCGCCGAGAGTATCCATTCCGCTGTCTATTATACAGCATTCAGCCCCGTTTGCCAATGAGTGCGGGAATAAATCACATTTTTCCGCCGAAGGGACACATTCGGTGCCAAAATCACGGTTTCTCGTGCCCGAATCGCGGAGCCGATAAAAACAGACAGCAAAAACAAGCTGAATATAATTTTAATAAAAACTCTTGCCCAAATCGAGGTGAATGCTGTATAATACGATTGATATTTTATGTACATGCGTAAGCGGGAGCATTCTGTGCCCGCAGCGCATGAGCGACAGTGCCTGCTGCATTGTTCGGGATAAGGAGAAAGCATTGACTCGAAGGAAATTTTCAATATTTACCGCTTTGTTCGCTGCACTGATCGCTTTTGCGGCTGTTCTTCCCGTTTCAACGGGGTTCGCCGCAAATGCGCAGACTGTTCAGGGCAATTCTGCCGAAATCACCGTTCTGCCCGCAAAAAACGGAACGGACGCGGCAAGCATTTCGGCAAACCCCGCATTTTTGTCCGGTCCCGGACAGGTCACCGTAAGCATCACGCTTCGCAACCCGGGCGGTGCTGCGGGACAGGGGCTGGATGATACCGCAACAGGTTCCCTGATAAAGGAACCGTCGGATCCCACTCCGACTCCGACATCCGAACCGACATCCGAACCCGAGCCGTCAACTCAGCCCGGCGGCGGTGTGTACACAAATGTTTCAATAATCAACACATACGGCGTTTCTTTCAACACTTCCGATGTTCCCGCGGGGGAATCGCGCACATTTACCGGCACGATGAACGTTGCCCAGGAACAAATCGGCGAAACACTGCGCTTTACAATTGCATGGTTCGATACGGCAACCCAAACCGCAGGTTCGCGTGAGTTGACCCTTGTCATTTCCCGTGCGGATACGGCTTATCTTAAGCTTTCGCGCAGCGTTGACAAATCGATTGCTTCGGCGGGTGATATTGTCAAATTGACATATACAATGATAAACACAGGCGCCAAGAATCTCAACAGCATTATCCTTGTTGATAAGAATGTTGCCGGCACACAGGCAATGCTTCCCGCATTCAGCCTTGCCCCGGGCGAGAGCCGCGTATTCACTTACGAATACACAATGCGCACATCAACCGTAACGAGCAAGCCGACCGTATCGTTTGTTCCCGAGGGTTCAACAAATGCCCTGTCGGTAACGCTTTCGGGGCTCACCATCGGCCTTATAAATGCGCAGCTCACCAAAACGGTCGAAATCGGCACACCCACACCGGACGGCGTTGAATTCACACTGTATCTGACCAACAACGGCAATCAGAGCCTGAATTCTCTCACCGTTACGGATGATCTCGGAACCGTTGTTCAAAGCGGTTTCAGCCTTGCAATCGGTGAGTCGAAAACCATTAAATATTTCGTCAGAAACCCCGAAGCCGTTCGCTATGTTGTGTTCAACATCACCGGCGTTTATTCGTCCGGCATTGTGTTTAAGGACAACACAAAGAGCTACACTGTTCGCCCTTACATCGATCCGACAACTCTCGGCCTTGAGTTCCGCGCGGAAGTTCGCACTCAACTCAATCGAGAGAATATCATTGGGCTGACTTTCACCGTCACAAACACGGGAAGCACTCCCTACACCGATGTTGTCCTGACCGAAAAGAACTGGATTATGAAATCTACAAGATTGCCGTTCTTGAACCCAACTCCGGCGCACAGTCATTCAATATCGATCTTAACGTCGGCGGAGAAAGAGATCTTGTGTTCTTCCTGACGGCTCTTGACGCTTCGGGCAACACACACATGTTTGAGGCGCATCTGACCGCAAAATATATCGATGCCGAAGGCACCGTTCCGAACGAACCGCCGGCAACGGGCGGGGTCACGGTCGTTGACGATCCGAATATCGGCAGCAAGCTGGACGGAATGCTCACAAAAACGGGAAGTGCGCTGAAAGTATGGTACAGTATTCTTATCATTATTGCGGCAGTTGCGCTTATCGCGATCATTGCCCTTGCCGCTGTTGAAATTTACAAGCGCAAGAACGGCGGAAACGCAAAAAAAGCACCGCGCAGACGCACACAGGAGGACGATGAAGACTGATAAGGCTGATTAAAAACCAAGGCTGAGCGGTCGATTCATTCAACTGCACCGCTTCAGCTTAAACAAGTGACTGTTTATATGACCCGCGCCGGCGGGCGGCTCAGAACGGGTTGCCTGTTGAGCTGCGGGTTTTATAATTTGCCGATAAACGGCATCGGTGAACCGAACCGTGCGGCGGACAACAATTCAAAACAGAGGAAAACAAAGGAGAATAAGGTATGCCGAACACTCAATTCATTACCCTGCTCATCATTACGGTTTTCAGCCTGTTGGCGGGAATCGTTTCGGCTGTTGTTTTATTTGGGCAGCTGAATGCAAAAAAACGTGAACGCGCAGAGCTTGAGCGCAGATTGGAAAATACGGTCGGTGCCGCAATGAACTCCTCCGTCGGCAATGCATCGGCGGAGCTTGAACGCAGACTTCAGGACAGGCTGAAGGAGCTTTCGGACGCACTTTATCGATACAACGAACAAACAAAGAATGATTATGAACGATTTAAAAATGCTTTAAATGAAAGCATTGCTTCTTCGATGCGCGAAACCGCTTCCCGCCTTGCGGAGGCACAGACAGCGGCGGCAGAAAGAATCTCCGCAGAACAGAAAGCGTTTTCGGAAAAACTGAATACCGAACAAAACGCGCTTTCCGAAAGGCTCTCTTCCGAACAGAGGACGCTTTCCGACAGGCTTGCCGCAGGGCAGGATTCCTTCGAAAAACAGATTTCGGACAGACTTGCTGCTCAGAATACTCTGCTGAAAACACAGGCGGAGCAGGCGGAAACGCGCAATAAGCATTTTGAAACGGTCTGCACGGAAAAACTGGCGGCAATGGATACGAGCGTGAAGCTCATGACGGAACGCAACGAAAAGCAGCTTGATGCAATTCGCGGTGTTGTTGACGAAAAATTGCAGGAGACGCTCACAAAGCAAATCTCCGAAAACTTCAAGCTTGTTGATGAACGTCTTAAACAGGTCTATCAGGGGCTCGGAGAAATGCAGACGCTTGCAAGCGGAGTGGGTGATCTTAAAAAGGTTCTTTCAAATGTCAAAACACGCGGCACGCTCGGCGAAATTCAGCTCGGCGCAATTCTCGGCGAAGTTCTTGCGCCGGAACAGTACGAATGTAATTTTGACGCCGGAAAACAGAATAATGAGCGCGTTGAATTTGCAATAAAACTTCCGAATGACGGCGGAGATGCGGTTTACCTTCCCGTTGACAGCAAATTCCCTGCGGATATTTATTCCAAACTCTGCGATGCGTATGATTCCGGCGAGGATGTTGCCGCTGCGCAGAAAAACCTGCGTGAAGTTCTTCTGAAATGCGCGAAGGATATAAAGGATAAATACATAAATCCCCCGCGCACGACGGATTTTGCGATCATGTTCCTGCCCACGGAGGGACTTTATGCCGAAGCGGTGCGGCTCGGGCTTATCGAAGAGCTGCAAATGCGTTTCCGCGTTAACCTTTCCGGTCCTTCAACCATGGCGGCACTGCTTAACAGCCTGCAAATGGGGTTCCGAACACTTGCAATACAAAAACGCAGCAGCGAGGTTTGGGATTTGCTCTCTCAGATAAAAAGAGAGTTCGGAAAGTTTGACGATGTGCTCAGAGCAACGCAGAAATCGCTTGAAAAGGCGCATAATGACCTTGAAACGCTTGTGGGTGTTCGCACAAGGCAAATTTGCAGAACCCTCAAAAAGGTTGAAACCCTTCCCGAAACCGATCCCACCGGGGAATATAAAACCCTTGCGGAAGCTTGATAAATGCGGATGACGGCGAAACTGATGCGTTTTCGGTCGATTGCGGGTGAAGCTCAGCCGGAATAAAGCGGATTCAGCTTTATCGGCGGGTACGGAATCGCGGCGAGAGTCGGAACGGGGTTTGCATAATCAAAGTTTGGATTGAAATACCTGTCGCCGCAAAGCAGTGTTTCGCGATATACGTCATAACAGCGCAAAAGATTGGCTTTGCCTGCATTGGCATAATCATTCGGAAGTCCGCCCGATAACCGCGCCTTTGCAAACGGAGTGAAGCAGTTTGCAAGACCTTTTCGCATGAGCCGAACACAGAACTCCGTGTCCCATCCCACTCCGGACAGTGTTTCGTCAAACATGCCGAAACTGAAAAAGTTTTCGCCGCTGACTGCCATAAATGCGCCGCTGACGGCGGTTACATTGCGCTGAACGTGCAGAAAACTGCATTTTAAAAAGTCTTCAAAATCATCCTTTTCGCCGGAATAAGGGCTTTCTGCCCAACCGTTAAGGCCGATAACGGTGCCGGCGGAAGGATGTTTCCGCTTTCGTTCACGATTTTTCCGCCAACCGCACCTGCGCCGTGCCGAAGCGCAAGTTCGGTGAATTCGCGAAGGAATGCAGGGGAGAGAATTTCAATGTTTCCGTTTAAAAACAGCAGCAGATCCGCGGCGGCTTTGCATGCACATGCATTCAGCGTTTCGGGCAGCGGCTGTTCCGCATTGACGTGAACGATCTCTGCCGCCCTGTTCTTTTTGAGTGCCAGAAGATAGCGGCGCATTCGCTCATCCCCGCTGCCGTCATCCGCAATGATAATTCGTCTGCAATCAACCGTTGACTGCATCTCCGCCGAGTCAATGCATCGCTGAAGGTTTTCAACTCCGTCCGCACCTGCGATAACAATGCCGACGGAGGGTTCGCGTTTTCTCGGGTAACGCATACGAAGTGTACCCAAAACGCTGCCCTCAAAGCAGTATCCGTTTGTGCGGTTTTTCTTTCCCGAACCGTCGCCGGGATAAAGGGAATTGAATTCACGCTTCAGTATATCGGTGCAGGGAATTTCGCTGCCGTCGCAGTCGCGGATAACGGTCAGCCCGATCCTTGCAATGTGAATGACCTGCTTGGCAGCCGAAGCACAGTCAATGCAGTATGCCCAAAGCTCGGCAGGTGTGCTGCCGCGAAACCCGCCGACAGCCGTATGTACACGTTTGGAAACAAGCATGGGCCGCCCGATGCTGTTGAAGGAACGCAATGTGTCGCGCCCGTAGTCGGGCTTAAAAATCGGGTTTTGCCGAATGCCGTCAATCACGGAGTCCTCATCGGCAAAAACAACCTCCGCTTCGGGATTTGCATGAGTTTGCAGAACAAGCATGTGAAGCGCGTCCGGTGCGGGCAAATCTCCGGGCAGCAGCTGCAAAAAGTATGCACCGTTAAGCATCTTCTCGGCGGCTTTCAACTGCTCATACGCCGTGCCGTTAAAAAGCACAAGCCTGAATTTCGGAATGCCTTCATAATCCGTAAGCCCTGCCTGCGCAAGCTCCGAAACCACGCAAACTTCAAAATTTGCATAGGTTTGTTTGCCGAGCGCTTCGAGCGTTGAGCGAACGGCCGCACGGCTTGCCCCCGAACAGGCAATTGCAACGGAAACGAGCGGTGCAGGGTTCAGCGGCTTTTCACGCTGCAAGTCCAACTCCGCTTGTGCAGGCAGGTTTTCACGCAGATAGTCGGCATAGTCGGAAAATTTGTGCTGATTACAGACCCGCTTCGGAAGTGCGTTGAATGCCCCCGCAATAATGTCTGCCGCGGCAGTGATTATTCCTGAAGTGTTTGTTTCTGTCATTTCGGATTCCTCCTGCATCATGCGGTATTTCTGTACCTTGTTTTTTACCGCGTTTGAGCGGTTCGGCGGCTGTTCCGCCGCCTGCTGCATGATAGTATCTGCGGATTCTGCAATTTTAATTCCGAAACGCACGCGGGAGGACTGCGGTTTATACCTGCGGAAAACAGCTTTTTCTGTCGCTTTCTCAGAACTGTCGAATACTTGCCTTTTGCGGGAACATGTCTTGCGGCAAACAGCTTTTAACCGATAAACGGTGCATTCCACAGTTTCGCGATGTTGCAAAATCCGCTATATTGGTTTATAATTATTTTGTGTTCGCTGATTAATTCGGGAGGTGTCGGCAATGGAACAATATAATGCAAAATTTGCGGAGGTCTATGACATTTTCATGGACAATACGGATTATGATGCATGGGCGAATTATATAATATCGCTGCTGCCGACCGACTTTCCGAAAGGAGCGAGAATTTTTGAGTGCGGCTGCGGAACAGGCGCATTGACTCTTCGGCTCAACAAAGCCGGGTACGATGTCACCGGTTCGGATATTTCAAGGGACATGCTCGAAGTTGCCGCTGAAAAATCCCGCCGGTGCGGGCAAAAAACAAAATTTATATGCATGGATATGCGCCGCATTGAATTGCATCGTCCCGTTGACTGCATCATTGCGGCATGTGACTGCGTGAATTACCTTACAAGCCGCGAGGATGTTGAAAAATTCCTTCTGACGGCATTCAACGGGCTCAGGCCGGGCGGCATTTTGCTGTTTGATGTTTCGTCAAGATATAAATTGCAGCACATTCTCGGGCAAAACGGCTATTGCGACAGCAGAACGGACGCTGCATACTTCTGGCAAAACTGCTATGATGCGGAGAGCAAGCTTGTGGAAATGGAGCTGGAGTTTTTTGTGAAGTCGGCAAACGACGCGCACGGCGAACCGCTTTATTCCAGATTTTCCGAAAAGCATATTCAACGTGCTCATTCCGAAAGGGAGCTTGTTTCGTGGCTTAAAAATATCGGCTTTGAACATCGGGTTTTTCGGCATTCACAACGGAACCGCCGCGTGATGAAGCGAACGGCTGCAATTCACGGCAAGAAAGCCCGGCAGAGTCGGCAAATAACCTTTGCGGCCGGCTCAAAGGACCTTTAGCGAAAGGAAAACATTATGAATAACGAAATTGAAAATAAGATGACCGAAAGCGATACAACTGTCGACCGCATTGAAAACACATGCGCTGAACGCGACAATATCATTCGCGGTCTGCTTTTTAACCGCACAGTGAACGTGATCGCCGTTTCGGGACGCGAAATAGTTGAAACCGCAAGAGAAATTCACGGAACAAGCCGCGTTTGCACCGCCGCTCTCGGAAGAATGCTGCTCGCCGTTTCCATGATGAGTGCACAGCTGAAAAGCGAAACGGACAGCATAACGGCGACAATTGCGGGCGGAGGGCCTGCGGGCAACATAACGGTTGTCGGGCATATGGGCGGAATCGTTAAGGGGTGCATCACCAATCCGGAGGTTGAACTGCCGCTTAACGAGTTCGGAAAGCTGGATGTTTCGGGTGCTGTCGGCGGCAGCGGTGAGCTGCGCGTTATTCGCGATTTGTCGCTGCGGGAGCCGTATGTCGGCAGGTGCGAGCTTATTGACGGCGAAATTGCAGATGATTTCGCAAACTATTTTTACACAAGCGAACAGCAGCGTCGCTGGTTTATCTCGGCGTAAGGGTTGAGCCGCAGCAGGGGACCGTGCGCTCCGCTGCCGGGCTGATTATTGCACCGTTGCCCGATTGTCCGGAGAGCGATATTATTCGGCTTGAACAGCTGACGGGCAAAATTGCAAAGCTGTCACAGCATATGGATGACGGAGAGACCCTCGAAAGCGCGCTTAACGCCCTTTTCGAAGGCATGGAGTTTGAAATTACCGACACTCTCTGCCCTGCATACCGCTGCGATTGCAGCAGGGAAAGGCTTGAGCGCGTCATTATGTCGCTCGGCGAAAACGAACTGAAAGATATTATTGAAAACGACGGCAAAGCGGAGCTTGTGTGTTCTTTCTGCCAAACGAAATACGTTTTTAACGAGGATGAACTCCGCGCTCTGCTTGAAGAGGCACAGGCGGGCGGAAACGATTCGGATGAGATTTCCGCAGATCTTGCCGAAGCGATAAACGACTGCGGAAATGAGTGATCTCAAAAACGGAATACAACCGAAATCAACAAAAATCGGAAACTCGCCGAACGGCTTGACTTTAATGAAACGGCTTCAACTCGGCGTCTGCTTAAAACCGGGTGGAGGATATGCAGCATGAGAAGCACAAAAAAGAAACCTGACAACGTTATTGATATCAGCGGCAATGTTGAGCTTGTTATGAAGCTTGCGGCGGACAAACTCGATGCGGGCGATCATATCGGCGCTCTTTCGCTGATGCGGCGTGCGGAAACAATTGAACCCGAAAACGAGGAAGTTATGCTTGCAATCGCGGGAACATACAACGAGATGAACAGGTTCACCGAGTCGCTTGCTTATTCCTCGTGCGTCCTGAATTCCGGTCATGAATATGTTCAGGATGCTTTCATGATCGCAGGCTACAGCTACCTTGGTCTCGGTGAATATGTTGCGGCGCGCAAAGCGTACAGGCAGTTCCTGATAAACGTTCCGGACAGCTACACTGATGAGGACTTGATTGCTGTTTACGAGGCTCTTGATATATGTGAGGCGAATTGTGCTTTGAACGAGTCAAGGGAATCAGTTCCTGCCGTTCGCGACAGCAGTGAGGTTGAGCTTGAAGAAACACTGAAACGCATTGAAGCAGAGGAGGATCGCGTGAACGGCGATATGGCATACGGACTTCTCAGCGATGCAATTGAAAAATTCCCGGATTCCTATGAACTGTTCGAAAAGTATCTTTTGAGCTGCTATGCTGTGATGCATTTTAAAAAAGGTATCAAAAAATACGAGGCCGCTCCCGAAAAATGGAAATCGAGATTAACGATTCGGTGCTATGCTGCGCTTTTGTACAGCGGAGCTCACAGGCCGCGCAAAGCAGCCGAGTGTGCAGACAACATACTTAAAATGAAAGGGTTGGATGAAGAAGACTGATGCGGGCATCCGCCGTGATGCTGGAGATTCAAAATGCTTCCGCCGCGATGACTCTCGTTAAAAGGTCTATTCGGAGCACCCGTACGATCATTGGTAATCCATAACTATGCTCTGTCAGCCTACCTCAGCGGGGATTATGCTCTTGCCAGAACTCTCTTTGAAAAACAGCTGCGGATAGATCCGAGTGACAGTGTTGCTGCTTATTATCGCAAACTGTGCATAAAAACGCAGGAGGACGGCATTCTGAGAAACGTCAGCATACCCTATGATGTTCCGAGCGGCGAACTGTTCCGCTGCATGACCGTGCTTTCGAACGAACTCGGAAATGAAGATGCAGGCAGGATGTTGACCGAAAGCGAACCGGAGCTTACACAAGAGGAGATTGAAGAGTGCGTACGGTATTGCGCAGAAAAAACTCCTCCGCCCTTCCGTATCGGCGGATTGATGCTTTTGTACGAGCGTGACCGTCGGTCGGCGATGCATGAGCTTTACAAGATTCTTTTGGATCCGAGTTGTGACGACAGCGTTCGCAGGTTTGCAATCATGACTTTCCGCGATAAAGAGAATATGACAAGGTTCACGATTTTTGATAAGGGAAAACTCTTAACGGGTGAACTGTTCTCAACCGAAAATCAACCCGACAAAACGGATGACGAAGAAAAAGAGGATGATTGTCCGCATTTGCAGGCACCGTTCGGGCGGCTGAATGCACTCTTGCAGCAAAAGCTCTGCAATTGCAGCAAAAAAATCAGGCAGGAAGCCGAAAATATTGTTGAAGCGGCTGCGGAACTGTACAATGATTTGGGATTGGCATTATCCAATTCGCAGGTTCCTGCATATGCAGCGGCGATTGATTATACATGCCGCTTTATGAACAGCAAAAGAGCAGTTAATGCAAAAAAACTTATAAAGGATTATGATATAACTCTGCGCAGGTTGGAAAATGCGGCGGAGAAGCTTCAAAGCGATCTTTGCGTATACGGAATGTTCGAGCCGGAAGAAATGTGCAAACTTGAAGACAGCTTTGAAGAAACATTCAAAAAGCTTCATGCAGAGGAAAAGGCAGCAGCCGAACGTAAAAAGGCCGGAAAAACCAAGCCGTCTTCCCGCAAAAACGCCGACGCCGGCTCAAACAAGGCGGATCTCGCTTCGAAAAAACGGACAAATTCGGGAAGAAAGTCTGATAAAGAAGCAAAAGATGATTCTGTGAACAAATCCGAAAGCGGGTCCGAAAACAACGGCGGCGCACCGGATGCGGAATGACAGTGCGCCGGCGGTTTACGGCAGCAACATAAACGGAGATATATGTATGACTGATACTTATTTTGCAACGTGCAAAATCGGGCTTGAGTCCGTCGTTGCGGGCGAATTGCGCGATCTTGGAATTGAGGTGCTTCGCGTCAGCGATGCAAGAGTTGATTTTGCGGGAGACCATTTTGCAATGGCGCGTGCCTGTCTTTGGCTCAGAACTGCGGAACGCGTGCTGATGAAGCTTGCTTCGTTCCGCGCCGTAACTTTTGATGAACTGTACGAGGGCGTGCGCCGCATTTGCTGGAAGGATTACCTGCTGCGCACAAGTTTTATCCATGTGAACGGCAAATCTGCAAAAAGCAGACTTTTTTCGGTTTCCGACTGTCAAAGCATTGCGAAAAAAGCGATTGTGGATTCGCTTTCGCGTGAATACGGACTTAAAATTCTGCCGGAAAACGGCAGACGCATAATAATCGAAATTGGGATTCTGCGCGATGAAGTCACCGTTGCTCTTGATTGCTGCGGCGCGGGACTGTCCCGAAGGGGATACAGAACATACAATGTGCCTGCACCGATATCGGAAACGCTCGGTGCAGCAATAGTGATGCTTTCGGGTTACAGGCAAACACGTCCGCTCATAGACCCGATGTGCGGTTCAGGCACAATGCCGATTGAAGCTGCAATGATCGCAAACAATATCGCGCCGGGAATTAATCGGGAGTTTGCGGCTGAGGACTGGCATTTTTTGCAGAACAACGCATTCGCTGCGGCGCGGGAGCAGGCGAGGGACAGTGTTCGCCGTGACACAGTGGATATATCCGGAAGGGATATAGACCCGCATTCGATTGAGCTCTGTAAAAAACATGCAAAAAAAGCGGGGGTCATGCTCGATTGGCGCGTTGAACCCGTTCAAAAGCTCCGTGAAACGCGTACGGGCGGCGTGATCGTCTGCAACCCGCCGTACGGTGAGCGATTGCTTGAAAAACAGAGTGCGGAAGAGCTGTATCGTCAAATGCACGGCATTTTTTCGCGGCTTGACGGCTGGAGCGTGAACATCATTGCATCACATCCGGATTTTGAACGCATATACGGCGCAAGAGCGGATAAAAGGCGCAAGCTTTCAAACGGAGGCATGACCTGCACGCTTTATCGCTATCGCCCGCATTATCTTTCCCCGAAACCGGAAAGGCCGAAGACGGACGAACCGCCAATCGACGAATGACCGGCGGCTTCGCACGGATTAATCCTCCGCACCGGGTTTTAATACATCGAATTTCAATGCGCATTCGGAATAATTGAATCAACAGCATCAAAAAGGGAACCGTGCCGATTTGTTTCGACGGTTCCCTTTAATTTGCGTTCCGTGCGTGTAATGCATCAATCGAAATACATTGAATACACGGAGCTGTTCGAATTTCGACGCAGTAATCAGCTCAATTCAAACATGCCTGTGTACAGCTCGTAATATCGGCCTTGCGGCGGAGCAGCTCTTCATGGTCGCCGCGCTCAATGATACGGCCTTTTTCAAGCACCATAATGGCATTTGAATTGCGAACGGTGGAGAGTCGGTGTGCAATAACAAACACCGTTCTTCCTTCCATAAGGCTGTCCATGCCGCGTTCGATGAGCAGTTCGGTTCTTGTGTCGATCGAGCTTGTCGCCTCATCAAGAATGAGCACCTCGGGATTGGTAACGGCGGCTCGTGCAATTGCGATAAGCTGACGCTGACCTTGTGACAGGTTTGCGCCGTCCGAAGTGAGCATCGTATCATAGCCGTTCGGCAGGTGCGAGATGAAGTAATGCGCATTTGCGATCTTTGCCGCCTGAATACATTCTTCATCCGTTGCATCCAGCTTGCCGTAACGAATGTTTTCCATAACCGTGCCGGTGAACAGGTGCGTATCCTGCAAAACCATGCCGAGTGTTCCGCGAAGGTCGCGTTTTTTGATGCGGCGAACATCGATTCCGTCATAGGTGATTTCACCCTCGTTAACATCATAGAACCTGTTGATAAGGTTGGTTATCGTCGTTTTGCCGGCACCGGTGGAGCCGACAAACGCGATCTTCTGTCCGCGCTTTGCATAGAGGGAAACATCGTTCAAAACGTTCACCTTGCCGTCATAGCTGAAGGTAACGTCGTGCAGTTCAACCATGCCCGCAAGCGGAATTTCAGTCACGGAATTGTTTGCTCCCGACTCGGTTCCGTTGGGAACGCGCCAGACTTTTTCGCCGTGTGCGTTCAAGCCGAGGGCAACATCGCCGTCATCGATTTCGGGCGGAACATCCATAAGCTTAAACACGCGCTCCGCGCCCGCAAGCGCAAGCAAAACGAAATTGAACTGCTGCGAGATCTGCGATATGCGCTCTGCAAACTGCCGTATGTACTGCAAAAAAGCAATAAGCACGCTGCCGGAAGTCACAAGACCGAGAACACCGAGGGTGGTCGTTATCGAATAGAAAATATGAGACAGGTTGTTCATTATCGGCCCCATGATATTGGCATAGGTATTTGCCTTTGTTGCTGCCGAACAGAATTCAATATTCAGCACATCAAATGCCTTCATGGATTCTTCCTCATGGTTAAAGGCCTTAACGACCTTCTGCCCCGCCATCATCTCTTCAATGTATCCGTTCACGGATGCAACGGCTTTCTGTTGACGGGCAAAGTTCTTTCCGCTCTTTTTGCCGATGAATTTGACTGTAAAAAACACAACAAACCCCATAACAACAACGATTGCAAACAGCGAAACGGAAAGAATGAGCATCATTGCAACGATGCCGACGAGGGATATGCAGGAGATTATCAGCTGCGTGATGCTCTGGTGCAGAAGCTCGCGGATCGCGTCAATATCGTTTGTATAGTAACTCATAAGCTCGCCGTGCGTATGCGTGTCAAAATAGCTTATGGGAAGACTCTGCATCTTGTCAAACATATCCTTGCGCAGGTCACAAAGCACCGTTGCGGAGCATTTGAGCATCAGATAGTTTAAACAATAGTTGGTGAGAACACTGAGCACATACAGCCCCGCCATGCCGATAAGCAGGGCAAGGTATTTTGCCTGTGCCGCATCGGGCGTGATGCCTGCCTCTTCCAACACGGCAACAAGGGGTTTCATCATGTAGCTTGCGGCAATTGTTGCAAGGGAATAGACTGCGATCATAATAACCGCAACAGTGAACATCCAGCGGCATTTGCCGTAGTACTTAAGCAGCCTGCTCATTGTTTTGAGCGGATTTGCGGGGCGGCCGCTGCCTGCAAAACGTGCAGCGGGGTTGTCTCTTCCTCCGGGCATTTTAGGCATTAGTGACCGCCTCCTTTCCTTTTATGTCAGAGCTGCTGTTTACGCCGGAGACCGTTCCGCCTTCCTGCGGAAGCTCCTTGTTTTGAGACAGGTAAACTTCGCGGTAGATTTCGCTGCGCTGCATAAGCTCATCGTGAGTGCCGACATCTGAAATGCGTCCCTTATCCATAACGATTATCCTGTCGGAATACATTATGGAGGCTATGCGCTGGGCAATGATGAGCTTTGTTGTTCCGGGCAGACTTTCGCGGAATGCGGCGCGGATGCTTTCATCGGTGCGTGAATCGACTGCGCTTGTGGAGTCGTCAAGGATCAGGATCTTCGGATTTTTGAGCAGCGCGCGGGCAATGCAAAGCCTTTGCTTCTGTCCGCCGGAAACATTCACACCGCCCTGCCCGAGATCCGTGTCGTATCCGTCGGGGAAGCTCATAACGAAATCGTGCGCACATGCAAGGCGGCAGGCATGCTCAATCTGCTCGTCCGTTGCGTCCTTGTTGCCCCAACGGAGATTGTCGCGAATCGTGCCGGAAAAAAGCATGTTCTTTTGAAGCACCATTGATACGCTTTCGCGCAGTTCGTACAGTGAATAATCCTTAACATTCCTTCCGCCGACAAGCACTTCGCCCGAAAGTGCATCGTAAAAACGCGGAATGAGCTGCATCAGGGTCGATTTTCCGTCACCGGTGCCGCCCACAACGCCGATGGTCTCACCGGCGCGAATGTGCAGGTTGACATCAGAAAGCGTGAGGTTGTCACTTTTTCCGGAATAGCTGAAATCAACATGGCGGAATTCAATCTCACCGTTTTCGACTTTGAACGTGCTGCCGTTATCCGTAATGTCGGGAACTTCGTCAAGCACCTCGTTGATGCGCGTCACGGATTCGCGCGTCATGGTGAGCATCATGATGATCATTGCAACCATTGAAACGGAACCTACAACCTGGTTGGTGTAGGTCAACATGCTGACAAGTTCGCCCTTCGTAAGCGTTCCCGCAAACACCTGATTGCCGCCCATCAGCATCAGAATGACGGCGCAGGTCCACATAATACCCATTTGAATCGCAGGCAGGAGGGAGAAAAGCTTCTGTGCGTAAATTTGAGCCTTTTTAAGGTCATCGGCGGAAGCGGCAAATTTCTTTTTTTCATAATCCTCGCGTGCAAAAGATTTCACAACGCGTGCGGCGACAAGATTTTCCTGAACGGAAGCGTTCATCTTATCATATTTTTTTAACATGATGCGGAAACGCGGCTTGCCTATCATTCCCATTGAAATGAGTGTGCAGAACATAATGGGCAGCGCAACAAGGAAAATGACCGAAAGCTCCGCATTTACGCGCAGAGCCATAACGGCCGCAAGCACCATCATGACCGGAGCGCGCACAAATATGCGTATCATCTGCTGATAAAGATTCTGAACGTTGTTGATATCCGCCGTTGTACGCATAACGAGGGAGGGTGTTGAGAATCTGTCCGTGTTTTTGAAAGAGAAAGACAGAATCTTTTCAAAAACTTTTCGGCGCAGGTTCTTTGCAAAACCCATGCTTGCAACCGCAGCCGTACGTGCGGCAAGCATACCGAATGCAAGCGACAGCATTGCCGCAAGCACCATTATGCCGCCGAGAATAATTACGAATCGGGTTTTGTCGGCGATAAGCTCTGCCGAAAAATACTTCCGAAGGGTGAAATCAGGCGAGCCGTAAAGCCCGCCGTCAACTATTGCCGCCATAAGGAGTGGGATAAAAACTTCCATCGTAACTTCAAGAACGATGAATATCGGTGTCAGAAACGAGGGAAGCCGATATCCCTTTGCGCAGGGCAGCAGGCTGCGAAAACCGCTGTTCTTTGCGCTTTTTCAGTGCTTGTTTTTTTGTTTTCATAATACGTTGTTAAGTGCCGAATTGTCGGTGGGCAAACAATACCTCCAAACTTCCTTTAGTGATTGTATTTTAACATCATAAATAATATATTGCAAAGCATTTTTATTAAATGCCGTTCACAAAACAAAAATACTGTCCCGCGGCATTGGCGTCCCGTCGGCGGGGAAATGCTTTTAAACCAAACCGACGGCATCCATAAGCAGCATCAGAAGAGGGACAAAGATGAAACAGCCGAGAGTCGTAAGGCTCATTCCGGCAGCAACGAATGATTCATCCGCATCGTTTGCCGCCGCAACAACAACGGCCTGCGTCATAACGGGCATGGCGGATTCGATAACAAGAACCCCGCTCGGCATTCCGCTCAGACCGAAAAGTTTGCAGAGCACAAGCATGATGAGCGGCGCGGCGATAAAGCGCATTCCCATGACAGCAAGCATGCAGCGGTCGGGATTAAGGCTTTTAAACCCGTATTCATACAGCGCATATCCGATATAAAACAGCGCAAGCGGCGTTACGATATTGCCCATATAGCCGGAGAGCTTAACAACGGGCTGCGGCATTTTGACGCCGAGTGCCGCGAGCGGAAGGCAAACAGCAAGCGCAACCAGGGGTGGGGAAACGATTTTTTTAAGATTGTGCAAAAATCCGCCGCGCTTTTCACCTTCACCGGAGCGAGAGATGAGATAATTCCCGATCGTCCAAAAAAGGGTTGTGTTGACAATGTAGAAGCACATCACGTACGGCACGCTTCATCGCCGAAAAGCCCGGTGTTCATCGGCAGTCCGACAAAAACGGAATTCGAAAAAGCACACATCGCAATAAAACCGCCGCGCCGTTTTGCCTCGGGTTTCAGCAGCTTTGCAAAAATAAAGCCGAGCAGAAGAGTTATAATCATGCTCAGCGCGGGCAAAAGGAACAGCAGTGCGGGATTTTGCAGCGCGTCAAGGTCGATTTTTCCGAACACGGTGTTCACAACAAGAGAAGGCATACCCGCCGAAATAATAAGCTTGGTCATAAGCTTTTTGTGTTCGCGGCGCAGATAGCCGAGTTTGCCGAAAAGCCAGCCCACGGCGACCATGAACATCACGATAAGCACGGCCGTAAGCGAATGGAATGTTGTTTCAAGCATTGTTTGTTACCTTGCCTTTGACAGAGTATTTGACAGAAAGTGTTTTTAATTAATGCGAAGAAAACCTGCAAACGGAGCATTCCGTGAAGCAACGCCTCACAAAACGCTCCGTAAATCGGGTCCAATATGAATCGGTCTTCGGTTCAGCCGTTTGCAGGCTCCGAAACTCGAGCATTTAACTCAAAGCGCAGGTTTTACTTGCAGATCTTCCTGCATTCGAGGTAATACCTCTTTTCATGTGCTTCGCCCATTGAGAAAGTCTTGCGGGGCAGTTGCGCCGTCAAAAACAACGGTGCGGAAGAATGCGCTCTTTTCCATGGGGGGAAGCAGGAAGCCGATGTTGCCGTGCTTGCTGCCGAGTTCGTTCACAACGTCTGCGCCGTGGATATAGTCGATAGTCGCGCCTTCGGTTGCTTTAAGAACAACGTCAAGAGCGTTCTGAAGCGTGCCGACTTCAAGCTGTGCATTGGGTTTTGCAACAACAATAAGTCCTTTGCCGTTCTCGGTAATGACGGGAATAACGTGCGCGCCCTCGGGAGCGGCCTTCTCCGCCTTTTCCATGCAGCATTCGCAGTCATAGAAGTTGATTTCGCATTCGCCGTTGTTCTGCTCCGCAAGCTTCGCCTTCAGTGCTTCAAGGAATGCGGGAACATGAACGTTGAAAACGACCCTGTGGATGGGTTCGAAAACGATGCCGTCATCGTGAACGTTTTCAAGTTCAACAAGTGCAAAGCGTGCGGGGTGATCCGCCTGCTCTTCGGGGGTAAGGGTGGCCTTGACTTTTTCCCAATTTGCTTTTGCGGTTGCAAAGCTGTGGTTGCCGTCGCCCATTGCAAACAGCAGGGGAGGCATTTCGGTGCCGTACTTGTTGGGATCAACAAGTGCGTTCAGCGCGGAGATAACGTCCTCGATCATGCCTTCATTGTTGACGAACCAGCCTCAATGTGTCCGCCGTTCTGCATAAGGTCGAAATCGTAGAGCTTTTCAGTGTTCTGAAGCTTTTCCGCAAGGGGTTCGATAACGGTTTTCTTTTCATCGTCGATAAGAACAAGAATATGGGGCAGCTCAAGCAGCGCGCCGTCGCGAATCTTCAGGCGGGGCGGGATGCGCTCAACGATCGTGCCCTCGGTTGCGCGGATAAGGGTCGTTGAACCCTTGGAGTAGTCATAGCACTCGAGATCCAGTGCAACAACAAGTCCGTTGCGGGTGTTGCCGCCGACGCTGCGGCGCGTGAAAACGAAACCTTCGCCAAGATTTTGAAGGATGCCGTTGTCGATATAGTCGTGCATTGCCTTGCGGATCGCGGCAATTTTTTCGGTTTCGCCGGGCTTTTCAAGATAAATCTCCGGAAGCATAAGGCGCAGGGTGGACGGAGCATCGCCGACGATCTCTTCGCACTTGTTCCAATAGTCGGGCTGGGAAGTGTACTGGTCGCACGCAACGCATGCCCATTTGGTAAGGTCAACATTCTTTGCGGGCATCAGGATTTCGGGAACCATGATACCGATATTGTTCTTGAATTTCGGGTTCATTGAAGTAATTCCTCCGTGATTTAATGAATGCTTTGCGCATTCCGTCATTCATGCCAATTTTACAACACTTTTCCTTTTTTGGCAACGGTTTAAACGCTTTTTTCAAATATATGCCGCACGGCAAAACACCCCTGCTCGGCATTGCACGGACAGGGGTGTTTTATTTGGAAAAGAAAGGAGGCTCGTTATCGGTTACGGTTAATTCCCTTTTCCGTCATTCAAACCTTATGCTCTCTGCAACGCGCTTGGAAAGGCTTG
>ENA-OQEN01000022-OQEN01000022.1-human-gut-metagenome-genome-assembly--contig:-NODE-22-length-53849-cov-5.786828_pt1 | contig 53849 bp, 75 predicted proteins | sample MGYA00242791_ERZ504627 | MGnify/ENA primary metagenome ERZ504627 (study PRJEB26092, sample SAMD00036316) | human gut metagenome | host: Homo sapiens | study: EMG produced TPA metagenomics assembly of... | reverse complement strand
GTCGCGTTCCACCACAGCCCCTGGCCCACGGCACGCGCCGAGCCGCCGACGGCTGGACGAGCTGACGGCCCTGGCCTGCGCCCAGTGGCCGGGCCCAGGCTCTGGACATTGAGCTGCACCGCACCGGCCCCAGCTATACGGTGGATACCCTGCGGCAGCTGCGGCAGATGTATCCGGAGGATGAGCTGTGGCTTCTTATGGGGACGGATATGTTTTTGTCTCTGGAGCGCTGGTATCATGCGGCGGACATTCTGTCCCTGGCCCACATTGGGGTCTTTGACCGGGTCCACCCTCGGCCCGGCGGCGATCTGGCCGCCCAGAAGCGGCGCCTGGAGGAGACCTATGGGGCGGATATTGCCATCATTCCCAATGAGCACGTTCTGGACCTGTCCTCCACCCAGGTGCGTCAGGCCCTGGCCCAGGGCGGCGGGCAGGAGCTGGTGACGGACCCGGTGTATGGCTACATCCAGCGCCGGGGGCTGTACGGCGTCCATACGGACCTGAGGCGCCTGACCTCGGACCGGCTGCGGCCCATCGCCCTGAGCTATCTGAAGCCCAAGCGCATGCCCCATGTGCTGGGCACGGAGCAGGAGCCGTCCGCCTGTCCCGGCAGTATGGGGCCGACGAGACCCAGGCCCGGGTGGCCGCCCTGCTCCACGACTGCACCAAGAAGCTGGATATGGAGGGGCAGCTGGCCCTGTGCGTCCAATATCACATCCGGCTGGACGACCTGGAGCGGCACGCCCTGAAGCTGCTGCATGCCAAAACCGGGGCGGCCATCGCCCGGGACGTGTTCGGCGTGGACGATGCCGTGTATTGGGCCATTTACTGGCACACCACCGGCCATGCGGACATGACCCTGCTGGAAAAGATCATCTATCTGGCGGACTATATCGAGCCCAGCCGGGATTTTCCCGGCGTGGAGGATCTGCGCCAGGCGGTACACGCCGACCTGGACGGGGGCCTTCTGAAGGCACTGAACGACAGCATCCAGGACATGCGGCAATGGGGCAACCCCGTCCACCACAACACACTGGACGCCCGAGACTATCTATTGAGAGGTAAACATCTATGAAAACTGCGAAGGAACTGGCCCTTATGGCGGCCCGGGCCCTGTCCGACAAAAAGGCCGGGAGATCCAGGTACTGGAGATCGGCGACCTGACCACCCTGGCGGACTATTTCGTCATCGCCACCGGCTCCTCTAATACCCAGATCAACGCCCTGGTGGACAATGTGGAAAAGATCCTCCGGGAGGAGGCGGAGGAGGAGCCCCTGCACCGGGAGGGCTATCGCGGCGGCACCTGGGTGCTGCTGGACTACGGCTGCATCGCCATCCATGTCTTTAACGCCGAGGCCCGGGAGTTTTACGGCCTGGAGCGTCTGTGGCGCGACGGCAAGCCCCTGGACCTCACCGGCATCGTGGACTGATGGCCGCGAAGCTGGTAGTCCAGGACCTGCAAAAGCGGTTCGGTGACCAGGAGGTGCTGCGGGGCGCGTCCTTCACCTTTGAACAGGGAAAGATCTACGGTCTGATCGGCCGCAACGGCGCGGGAAAGACCACGTTTTTCAATTGTCTCAACGAGGATCTGCCCCGGGACGGCGGCTCCTTCCACCTGGTGGACGACGGCGGGAACCCCCGTCCCGTCACCGCAGACGACATGGGCTATGTGCTGTCCACCCCAGTGGTGCCGGAGTTTCTCACCGCCCGGGAATTTCTGCAATTCTTCCTGGAGATCAACCGGGACAGGATTCCCTATCCCAAGGCCCCGGATGTGTATCTGGACTACATGTGCATTGATGAGGCCGACCGGGGAAAGCTGCTGAAGGACTTCTCCCACGGCATGAAAAACAAAATGCAGATGCTGGTGAACATTATGGCAGATCCCACCGTGCTGCTGCTGGATGAGCCGCTGACGTCCTTCGACGTGGTGGTGGCCGACGAGATGCAGGCTCTGCTGCGGCGCATCAAGTCAGCACATCATCCTGCTGTCCACCCACATCATGGACCTGGCCCTGGACCTGTGCGACGACATCGTCATCCTGCACCATGGGTCCTGCAGGAGGTACGGCGGGAGGACCTGGCCGACGAGGCATATAAGGACCGCATCATCGCCGCCCTGAAGGAGAAGCCGGATGTGGTTTGACACCCTGGTTTTGCAGCTGCGGCTGCACATGGCCTATCGGGTCAACGGCATTCTGTACCGGCTGCGCTTTCTGAGCCTGTCCTATGAAAGCGGCTTCGCCAAGGCCCTGGGCCTGGTGCTGGCCATCCTGCGGGAGCTGCTGGGGCTGCTGCTGGGAAAGCTCCTGTATATGGCGGCGTTCTTTGCCGCCCCCCTGCTGCTGTTCCCGTCCGAACCGCCTGCGGGGCTGTACGGCCACCTGCTGCTGTTTCTGACGCTTATCGGCGGCATTTTCAACAGCAAGCTCCTGGACGCGGAGCAGGACGTCTATTACGCCGTGTTTCTTCTGCGGATGGATGCCCGGCGCTATGCTCTGTCGGCATACGGGTATACGCTGCTGAAGGATTTTATGGGCTTTCTGACAGCGGCGCTGGTGGTGGGGCGGTTGGCCCTCCAAGCACCTCTGGCCCTGTGCCTGCTGACGCCGGTGCTGGTGTGCTCCGTGAAGCTCACCGCCGCCGGGCTGGAGCTGGCGCACTTTACCCGCCGGCGCAGGCTGGCCAGGGAGGCAAAATGGTTCCCGGTGCTCCAGGGCCTCGGCCTGCTCCTGCTGGCGGCGGCGTATCTGCCGCCCATGCTGTTGGGCTGGGCCATCCCCAGCGGGGCGGCGTATGCCGCCTGTGGGCTTTTCGCCTTCTGCGGCGCGTGGGGCGCCTGTGTTCTGGTGCGCTTCCCCTCCTTCCGTCAGCTATACCGCCGCATCTTCACACCGGATAACCTGGCCCTGCTGACAGGCGATACCGATCCTGCCGCCAAGGAAACCCAGGCTCAGTATCGGAGCAAGCTCACCCTGGACAGCGGCCCCGAAAGCCGCAAAACCGGCTGTGTCCGGTTCAACGAGCTGTTCATGCGCCGGAACAGGCGGCTGCTGATGCGTCCCGCCCGGCGGACCGCCGTCATTGCCGCTGTGGTGCTGGCGGCAGGCTGCGCCGCGTGTCTGATCTCTCCTGCCGCGGCGGCCGCTGTCAATGGACTGGTGGTCCAGGCCCTGCCCGGCATGCTGCTGCTTATGTACTTCATCAATCGCGGCAATACCGTGACCCGGTCCCTGTTCTTCAACTGCGACCGCAGCATGCTGTGCTACCGGTTTTACCGGCAGCCCCGGGTGATCCTGGGGATCTTCACGGCCCGGCTGAAATCACTGACAGCATCAACCTGCTGCCCACCACCGTTATCGCTCTGGGGCTTCCTCTGCTGCTGCTGTGCAGCGGCGGCACGGACACGCCATTGGACTATGCGGTGCTGGCCCTGTCCATTCTGGCCATGTCCGTGTTCTTCTCGGTACACTATCTGGTGCTGTACTACCTGCTCCAGCCCTACACCGCGGGCTTGGAGAACACCAGCTATGCCTATCGGATCATCACCGGTCTGACCTATGTTGTGTGCTACTTGATCTCCGCCAATGTCCGCGGCTCCACCGCCTTCGGCGTGGGTGTGGTTCTCTTTGCCGCCGTGTATGTGGCTGCGGCTCTGCTGCTGGCCTATCACCTGGCCCCCAGGACCTTCAAGCTGCGGACCTGATTTTGTGCACGTAAAATCCGCCCCCTGACCACAGGTCAAGGGGCGGAGTTTGTTTCCCTGTCTCAGCCGATCTCCACTGCCGTGTCGGTGAAGGTCAGCACAGCCTCGTAGCAGGCGGTGACGGCGCGGACAAAGTGGGCCACGTCGCGGCTGCCCATGGTCTCGAAGCAGGAGTGCATAGCCAGCTGCGCCATGCCGATGTCCACGGTGTTCACCGGCAGCTTGGTGTTGGCGATGTTGCCCAGTGTCGCGCCGCCGGCCTGGTCGGGCCGGTTGGCATAATGCTGGGTGGGTACCTGGGCCCGGCGGCAAAGCTCCTGGAACGCGGCGGCAGACACCGCATCGGTGGCATACCGGGGCGAGTGCTTCACCACCACGCCGCCGTTGAGCACCGGGGCCTCGTTGCGTCCGCCAGCTCCGGATGGTTGGGGTGACGGGCATGACCGTTGTCACAGGACAGCAGGAAGCTGTTGGCCGCCAGCCGCCGATAGTCGCCGTCCGTAAGTCCCAGAGCGTCCACGATGGCCTGAAGGGTTTCCGGCAGGAAGGCAGAAGCCGCGCCCTGCTTGGTCTCGGAGCCGATCTCCTCGTTGTCAAATACGCACAGCACCGGGATGGCGGTGGTCTCCCGGGCAGCCAGGAAGCCCTGGGTGCAGGCAAATACACAGGCCAGGTCGTCCAGCCGGGGTGCGGACAGGAATTCTCCCGCAGGCCCCCACACGGTGCCCGGCTGGTTGTTGTACAGGAACAGATCCCGGGCACGATGTCCTCCGGCTGGCATCCGGCGCAGCGGCGATCTCCCGGTCAAAGCAGCCCTTCTGCTCTCCGCCGGCATACAGCGCCACCAGGTCCTGAGCGGGATTGTACTTGGTGCCATTATTGCCGTCCCGGTTCAGATGGATGGCCACACGAGGGATCAGTGCCATGTCCTTTTTCAGATCCACCAGACGTGTCTCCAGACCGTTGTCCCGGCGCACCAGCACCCGTCCGGCAGCGCTGAGGGGGCGGTCCAGCCAGCAGTCGTTGATCATGCCGCCGTAGCGCTCGGCGGAAAGGCGCACAAACTCGCCGGCCAGTTCTGCATGGTCCCGCAGCCGGAAGCAGGGAGAATCCGAGTGACTGGCCGTCAGCACAAACCCGGTTGGGGCACCCTGGGGCACCCGGAATGCCAGCAGCGACGAGCCGTTCTTGGTGATAAAATACTTGCCGCCGGGGGTCAGGCTCCACTCCCCTGCCGTCAGCTGGGTATACCCCTCTCCCATCAGCCGCTGGCGGAGATTTTCCACCGCGTGGAAGCAGTCGGGGCTTTTCTGGATGTATTGCAGCATGGATGAAATCATGATGGTCCTCCCATTTTCTATTGTAACAGCGCAAAAAAGGGCGTCCTCCCTTTAGAGGACGCCCTTTCAGGCATTTTGGTTCCTGTCCTCAGCGGAACAGAAGCGTCAGGATCAGAATAAAGACGCCGAATCCCACCAGGTAGGCCGCGCCGATCAGCAGCGACGCCTTCATGGTGCCTAAGAAGAACGCATGACGGTCCTGCTTGCTCAGGGAGTCGTCCACCCAGGGAGCTGCCTTCCTGGGCTCCTGCTCCTCCGGCTTCTCCTCCCGTTTATAGACGCTGCCAGGCAGATTGCCGAACAGCGACGGACGCTTCACCTGCGACATATCCGCGATGGTGCGGCCGTCGTCGTCCTCCCAGTGTTTTTCCTTCTCGGCCATTATTTCTGGTCGTACAGGTGGCAGACCACAAAGTGGCCGGGCTCGATCTCGCGCTGCTCCGGCACCTCGGTCTTGCACTGCTCCATGCACTGGGCGCAGCGGGTGTGGAACTTGCAGCCTGCAGGAGGATTGGCCGGGGAAGGAATGGAGCCCTCCAGCACAATGCGGTTCATCTTGGCCGTGGGGTCCGGCACGGGGATGGCGGAGAACAGAGCCTTGGTGTAGGGGTGCAGAGGATTCTTGAAGATGTCCTCGGTAGCGCCGTATTCCACCAGGTTGCCCAGATACATAACGCCCACGGTGTCGGAGATATGCTCCACCACGGACAGATCGTGGGAGATGAACAGATAGGTGAACTTATACTGCTCCTGCAGCTCCTTCAGCAGATTGATGATCTGCGCCTGGATGGACACGTCCAGGGCGGACACGGGCTCATCGCAGACGATGAACTCAGGCTTCAGAGCCAGGGCCCGGGCGATACAGATACGCTGACGCTGGCCGCCGGAGAACTCATGGGGATAGCGATCCTTGTGGAAGGACTGCAGGCCGCAGTCGTCCATGACCTTATCGATATAGTCGTCAAATTCTTCCTTGGGCACCAGACCGTGCTCGCGGACGGCCTCGCCGATGATCTCGCCCACGGGCATACGGGGCTGCAGAGAGGAGAAGGGGTCCTGGAAGATGATCTGCATCTTGGTGCGCATATCGCGCATTTCCTTGGCATTGAGGTCATAGACCTCCTGACCGTTGAACAGCACCTGGCCGCCGGTCTTTTCGCCGGACAGACGGAGGATGGTACGGCCGGTGGTGGTCTTGCCGCAGCCGGACTCGCCCACCAGGCCCATGGTGGTACCGCGCTTGAGGTTAAAGGTGACGCCGTCCACGGCCTTCACATAACCAACGGTCTTGTTGAGCATGCCGCCCTTGATGGGAAAGTACTTCTTCAGGTCCTTGACCTGGAGGATGTACTGAGGATCGTACTGGATCTTCTCCTCAGCGGTCTTTTTGACATCAGCCATTCTGAGCGTCCTCCTTTCCGTAGTAACGATAGCAGCTGACCATGTGCGTGGGGGACAGCTGGATCATGTGGGGATACTCACCCTGGCAGCCGTCCACGCACATTTCGCAGCGATCCTTGAAATAGCAGTAGTTGGGCATGTTGATGGGGTTGGGGACCTTACCGGGGATGGAATACAGCTTATCCACCTTCTTACCGACCATGGGCTTAGAAGCCATCAGGCCGATGGTGTAGGGGTGCGCGGGATTGGCGAAAATCTCCTGGGCGGTGCCCTTCTCCACCACGCGGCCGGCGTACATGACCACCACGTAGTCGGCCATCTCGGCGATAACACCCAGGTCGTGGGTGATCAGCATGATGGAGGAATTGATCTTGTCCTTCAGGTTGCGAAGCAGGTCCAGGATCTGGGCCTGAATGGTCACGTCCAGAGCCGTGGTGGGCTCATCGGCGATGATCAGGCGGGGATTGCAGGACAGAGCCATAGCGATCATGACACGCTGGCGCATACCGCCGGACAGCTCGTGAGGGAACATCTTGTAGACGCCCTCGCTGTTGGCGATACCGGCATCTCCAGCAGATGGATGGAGCGGGCCTTGATGTCCTCGGCGGTCTTGCCTTCACCGTCGTGCAGGGCAATGACCTCATCCAGCTGGGCGCGATGCGGAACACCGGGTTCAGGCTGGTCATGGGCTCCTGGAAAATCATGGACATGTAGTTGCCGCGGAGCTTCTGCATCTGCTCAATAGGAGTCTTGGTGATGTCATAAGCCTTGCCGTTGCCCAGATTCAGGCGAATCTCGCCCTCCACGATCTGGCCCTGGGGCCGCTGAAGCAGCTGCATGATGGACAGGCTGGTAACGGACTTGCCGCAGCCGGACTCACCCACCACGCCCACGGTCTTGCCGATGGGCACATCAAAGGAGACGCCGTCTACCGCGCGGACGGTACCCACGTCAGAGAAGAAGTAGGTGTGCAGATTCTCGATCTCCAGGGAGTTGTTCTCGTCGTGCATCTTGGTGAGGAATTCCTCCTCGGGCACGTTCTTGCGTTTGTGCAGCTTTTCAAACTGATCCGTGATTTTGCGGTTCTCCCGGGAAATCCGGCGGGATTCCTTCGCGGACAGATAGCCGTTTTCGTTTTTCTTAGCCATGTGATCTCCTCCTTCCTCAGCGCTTCATCTTCGGGTCAAAGGCATCCCGCAGTCCGTCGCCAACCAGGTTGAACGCCAGAACCGTCAGCAGCAGCAGCACGCCGGCGGGGATCCAGATGAACCAATAGGTGGTCAGAACGTGGGTGTTGTTGACGTCGCTGATGATGTTGCCCCAGGAAGCGAAGGGGAACTTAACGCCCAGGCCCAGGAAGGACAGGGTCGCCTCCATGATGATGACGCTGCCCAGGCCCATGGTGCAGGTGACGATCAGCTGGGGAACGACATTGGGGATCAGGTGCTTGAAGATCCGGCGGGACACGCTGAGGCCGCAGGCCTCGGCGGCGGTCATGTACTCCTGCTCACGCAGGGACAGGATCTGGCCGCGGACCAGACGGGCGATACCGGCCCAGCCCAGGAAGCCCAGGATCAGCATTAAGTAGACCATTCGGATGGTGGGGTCCACGCGGGATGCATCCATGGCCGCGCCCAGAATAATGATGATGGGCATGGAGGGGATGCAGTAGAAGATATCGACGATACGCATGATCAGGTTATCCACCCAGCCGCCGAAGTAGCCGGAGATACCGCCGAAGATCACGCCGATGACGGTCTCAATGATGATGACGATGAAGCCGATCAGCAGGGACACGCGGCCGCCGTACATCAGGCGGGTCAGCATATCCATACCGTACATATCGGTGCCCAGCCAATGCTTCATATTGGGGAAGGAGTACTGGTCGTACTGACGGCTGGACTTCTCCTGCAGGATCTGCCAGCTGTTGGTAGCGGCCTTGAACTCCAGATCATACTCCGCAGTGGCGGTGTTGGACGTATCGTCCTGCTTGGGAGCATTGGGGTCCTCCGTATTGATGCCGGAGGTCTGACCGTCGGCATTTTCGCCGTCCTCGGTCTGCTCGGGCTCATTCATGATCAGGGACTCGTCGGTGTAAGTAAAGGTAGCCTTGCCGTCCTGGGCCGTGGCAATGGTGGCCAGCAGCTTGTCCTTGAAATCGCGGCTCAGGAACACGTCGGGGGAGATGGCCTGAACCAGATAGCGGCTGATATAGGCATAGTCCGCCCCGTCCAGGGTGACGCCGCCGTCCTCAGCCAGGGCATAGGTCACGCCGTCGGCGGTGAATTCCTTAGCACCGGTGGCGTAGGCGGTCAGGGCCTGATAGTTGAACTCGAAGGACAGCTTCTGGTCCGCGGCATCCGCGTTGACCATGTCCTTGGCGGCATAACCCACCATAACGCCGTCGCAGGAAATGGTGAACATTTCATCGCTGACCTTGTTCATGGTATAGTTATGATTGGAGAAATTGAAGGAATCCTTGCCCTGCTGGATGGCCAGCATGGCCTTGGCCTGTGCGGTGAGCCCAAACAGCTCATCGCTGTTGCTGCCGTAGCGGAACTCGGTGTTTTCCTTGGCCTCACCGAAGCTCTTGCGGATGGTTTTGTCGGTATAGAAGAACTGATCCTGCCATAGGGGGAAACCAAGCCGCCGATAAAGGAAAAGACGAACATGAAAATCAGGATGACCAGGCCGGTAACAGCCATACGGTTGCGGATAAAGCGCTTGGCCACCAGCATACCGGGAGAAAGAACCTTAACGCGGCGGTCGTCGTTCAGAGAATAATGCTCCTCCGCAGGCGTCTGGTCGGCATTCTTCATTTCCTCGCGAATCTCCTCGCGGAGCTTCTGCTCAGCCTGCTGCTCATTGATGTTATCTTTGCGATCTGCCATTTTCTTTCCTCCTCCCTTCTTAAGCGATGCGTACCCGCGGGTCGACCACGGCGTACAGAATATCAGAAATCAGGTTGCCCAACAGGGTCAGCACGGCCATGAACACCAGATAGAACATGGAGAACGGAATGTCGCCGCCCACCATGGACTGGTAGGAAATATAGCCGATGCCGGGGATGGAATACAGCGTCTCGGTGATCAGTGCGCCGGAAAACAGGCCGGGCAGAGAACCGCCGATGATGGTAACCAGGGGGATCAGGGTGTTGCGGAACGCATGGTGATAGATGACCTTGCGCTCGGACAGGCCCTTGGCCCGGGCCGTGCGGATAAAGTCAGCGTTCAGCACCTCCAGCATGTTGGTGCGGGTGTAACGCATGAGGGAACCGACGCTGATGACCACCAGCGTGACGATGGGCAGAACCAGATGATGTCCCATGTCCATGAGCTTCCCGAAAGCGGACAACTGCTGGTGACTGCGGCCCGTCAGACCGTACAGGTCAAACCAGCCCAGCTTCACAGAGAACACCAGCTTCAGCAGGGAAGCAAAGAAGAAGGTGGGCAGAGAGATACCGGCCAGCGCCAGCACAGAGATGACATAGTCCGTCTTGCTGTACTGCTTGGTGGCGGCAATCACGCCCAGGGGAATCGCGATGATGATCTCCAGGACGAAGGCGATGAGGCCCATGAAGAAGGAGATCCACACACTGTCGTTGAATACTTCCGTAACAGGCTTGGTCCACAGCCAGCTGTCGCCGAACTGGAAGGTCAGCATCTGGCCCAGCCACTTGAAGAAGCCGGGAATAATGCCCACGTCCAGATTGTACATGTGGGTGAGCTGAGCCATCCACTCCTCAAAGGACTTGGAACCGGGCTGCATGGACTTCTGACGCGCCATCGCCTCCACGTAGGACGTGGGGAGACACCGCATCAGCGCGTAGATAACGAATGCGACGAAGAATAGGATGACGATTGAGATTAGAATTCTTTTGATGATGTATTTGCGCACTGATAACCCTCCGATCTGATGATACAGTGATGCAGATTGGCGGAACACGTCTGTTCCGCCCCTCCCTATAAACTACCCACTGCACATCAAGCAGCACCCCCGGCCCCGCCAGGGGCGCTCCTTGACATGCAGTCGGGGTACCCCCCGGCGGCCGAGGCCGCCGGGGAGCACCTTGTGACTTAACCTATGTGCACAGGTCTTGGGTCCAAGCTTGTCAGTTCAGCTCGACGTTCTGGATCTCGCTCAGCCAGCTATAGAAGGTGGTGATATCGGGAGTGACCGTATCCATGTTCACCCGCTCGGTGGAGAAGATGACGGCGTTCTGGCGCTGATAGACAGGAACCTCAACGGCCCAGTCAACGACGATGTCCAGGCAAGCCTTGTACATGGTCTTACGATAGCTCTGGTCCAGAGAAGCGCGGGCATCCAGGATCAGCTTGTTCAGCTCGGCATCATTGATGTCGTACATGTAGTTGGAGCCGCCGGCAGCCTTGCCGTCCATGCCGGAGAAGTAAATCTGGTACATGTCGGGGTCAACGGTAGCGCCCCAGGCAGCAGCCACATGTCAGCCTGCTCGGCCTCGATGGTATCCCACAGCTGCGTGCTGTCGGACAGGTCGGTGACGATCAGGTGCACGCCGATCTTCTCCAGAGCCTTGGAGGCCTCGGTCAGGATCATGAAGGAGGGGTGATCGCCCTTGCCATCGGCGGGGATCAGGACCTCACGCTCGACGGCGTAAGCATCGGTGTCCTTACCGCCAGCGGGGTTGCTAACGACCTTGCCGTTCTCCACCTTGCAGCCGGCCTTCTCAAAGAAGCCCAGGGCGGCCTGCAGAGCAGCCTCGTACTTCTGATCGGCGGTCATGTCGGAGGTGTAGATGTCCTTGCCGTCAGCGTCCACAGAGAAAGCGACCTTGTAGCCGGGGTCGGAAGCCTGAGGAGCAGCCCAGGAGGTGTTGGAGATGGGGTAGTTGATGACGGAAGCACGCTCGCCATAGTAGGAGTCGATGGCAACGTCACGATACACAGCCAGGACGGTGGCGAAAGCCTTACGATAGGCCTTGGAAGCGTCGGAGCCGGGCTCGTTGTTGACGTTCATGGTGTTGGCGCTCATGCCGATGTAGCCGTAACCCAGGTTATCCACGGTATCGGTGGTAATCTTGGGGCCGTTGATGTCATCGTTGGCGTTGGCCTTCTTGATGGCGTCCACGGTGTTGGCGCTGAAGGAAGGATCGGAGATATCCACGGTGCCGGTGATGACGCCGTTCAGCTTATCGTCTTCCTGAGTCTGCAGGAAGTTGACATACTTGGTCTTGGGAGCACCCAGATAGTAGGAGTCATTGGCCTCGAAGTTCACGGTGCCGTTCTCGAACTTCATGAACTTGTAGGGGCCGGCGCCCATGGGGGTGGTGGTCTTTTCGCGGACATGGCTCAGATCGCCCTTGGTGAAGCCGAACTGATTGTTATCGTAGTTATACTTGTCCTTCTCGCCATAGTAGTGCATGGGGGCGATGATCACACCCAGCTGATAGATGGCGGTAGCATCCACCTGGGTCAGGGTGACGGTCATGCTGTAATCGCCGGTCTTCTTGATGCCGGAGATGTTGGCAGCGGACTCGCCGGTCTGGATAGCGTTGGTATAGGCGGCGTAGTCGTTCATCAGGTCGGCGAACGCAGTGCCGGCAGATTCCTTGCCAACAGCGGTGGTGATGTTGTCATAAGCGGCAACGATGGCGGCGAAGGCGTCAGCCTTGGTGGCGTCCTCGGGCAGCTCGAAGCCCCAGTTCTTCAGGCAGGCGGCCACGGAATCGCCCTCGGCATTGGCGCCCTGAGCGATGCAGGAGTCCATGATCTCCTGAACGAACTTGTCGGCAGCCTGGTCCACATCAGCCAGTAAGCATCCTGCTGCTCCTTGGTCCAGCTTGGTGGGGTCGTCACTAAAGTTGGTGTTGTCGCGGCCGGCGGCATAGATCAGGTTGAACAGGGTGTCCATGCCGGAACGGTAGGCGTCCATGCCCTGGATGGGAACAGCAAACAGGGTGCTGTTGCCGTCGTAGGAAGGATCGCACAGGACGTACATGGAGAAGATGACGTCGTCGATGGTGATGGGCTCGCCGTCGGAGAACTTCAGGTCCTCACGCATCTTGAAGTTGTAGTCCACGGTGCCGTCGGTGTTCTCCTTGATCTCGCAGTCAGCGGGACCATAGTAGGTGTAGTCGGTGCCGTTGTAGGACTTGGTCTCGCCCTTGATGCCGTTCATGATGATGGAGCCCTGACGGTCGCTGCTCAGCAGGCCGATAGAGGTCATCACCCAGACATCCTGGTCATAAGCGGTCTCGGAGAAGAAGGGAGAGAATTTGCTGTTGAACGGGGAATAACCCACGACCAACGGGGTGTCGCTGTTCTGCTTGCCTTTGTTGCCGCAGCCAACGAACAGGCCCAGGCACATGACAGCGCAAAGTACCAGAGCCAAAATACGGGTAGCTTTCTTCATTGGAATCCTCCTTAAATATTTTTGAACGCGGCTTTCGCCCGGAGTTCACAAAGGAAATTGGGTCACGCCTGGGGTTCATCCAGGTCGCGGGCGGGGAGCTTTTCCCATTTCAGGGTCAGCATATACCGCCACAGGAGCCACGCTCCCCCGGCCACCAGCGCCTTCAGCGCCAGATAGGTGATCACGGAGCCACGCGGCCGCCGGAGCCGTTCATCACCAGGTACAGCACCATGGTCACGAAGCCCAGCCCCGCGAAGATCATGCACAGCATAGCCCGGTGGGGCAGCGGCTGCACGCTCTTCTTGTAAACATACTCCCGGATGGGGTCCTCCGCCTTGCGCAGCCGGGCCACCGCCCATATCACGCTGACCGCCGCGGCGGCCTCGCAGATATAGGGCAGGATCACGTACCAGCAGTTCAGCATGGCGGGCGCATCGCTGCATCCCCCGGCCACAACGGCCAGCAGAATGGCGATGCTCAGTCCCCACAGCTCCCGCTGGACCCGGTCGCGGCTGCGGCCCTGGTCCACATAGGTGTAGTGGGCGCCGGTATATACATAATCACCGGCAAGATTGACGTGGAAATCATTGAGATGGGCGCGGCGTCCGCCGCGCTTTTTGTTTTTTTCTGCCATGACCATTCCTTGCGGTGCGGCGGTGTGTGTCCTTGGCTCACTGTCTACACCGCACCAGTCTGTTCGCCCAAGGCGGACGCTTTTTGTGCAATTTTCTCATCGCCGCTCGGGATTAAAATGTTTTCCTAATTCTATCATGAAACTATGGATTTTTCAACACCAAGATTGAACTTTCTGTGAATATTCCAAAAAAAATGACAGATATTCACATTCTTTGTATTTTTATTCTCTTGCAGTTGAATTTCTGCGGTTTTTATCCGCTAACATTTGTCGGAAATTTACGCCTGAAAGATACAAATAAGTGTGGTTTTCGGCGAACGGTTAGGTCAATTCGATCATGTTGTGGCAGAGCTGATAGTACTTTCCCTTCTGCTCCAGCAGCTCCCGGTGGTCGCCCCGCTCGATGATGCGGCCCTGCTCCAGCACCATGATGGCATTGGCGTTGCGGACGGTGGACAGTCGGTGGGCGATGACGAACACCGTGCGCCCGGCCATCAGGGCGTCCAGCCCCTGGCCGATGAGCTTTTCCGTGCGGGTGTCCACAGAGGAGGTGGCCTCGTCCAGGATCAGCACCGGAGCCCGGGACACCGCCGCCCGGGCAATGGCCACCAGCTGGCGCTGGCCCTGGCTGAGGTTGGCACCGTCGGAATACAGGACCGTGTCATACCCCTGGGGCAGGTGAGAGATGAAATAGTGGGCGTTGGCGATCTTGGCAGCGCGAATGCACTCGTCGTCGGTGGCCTCCAGACGCCCGTAGCGGATGTTCTCCATGACGGTGCCGGTGAACAGGTGGGTGTCCTGCAGCACCATACCCAGGGAGCGGCGCAGGTCGTCCTTGCGGATGCGGCGCACGTCGATGCCATCGTAGGTGATAGAGCCGGACCCGATATCATAGAAGCGGTTGATGAGGTTGGTGATGGTGGTTTTTCCGGCGCCGGTGGAGCCGACGAAGGCGATCTTCTGGCCGGGCTTGGCGTACAGGGACAGGTCCCGCAGCACCGGCTTTTCCGGCACATAGGCAAAGTCCACATGGGAAAAGCGTACATCGCCCCGCAGGGGCACCAGGGTGCCGTCCGGCATACGCCAGTGGTAGTCGTCGCCCTTCTGCTCCAGGGTCACCTGGCCCTGGTCCTCCTCGGGAGGCAGGTCCAGGATGCCAAAAATCCGCTCGGCACCGGCCAGGGCCATCATCAGAGCGTTGAACTGCTCGGAGATCTGGCTGACGCGGTCGGCAAAGGTGCGGACATACTGCAAAAAGCCGATGAGGATGCCGCCGGCCCCCTCCCCTGTCAGCCACAGGACGCCCACCGCGCAGGTGATGGCATAGAAGATGTGGGACAGGTTGTTGAGAATGGGGCCCACCATGGAGGTGACGGTGGTAGCAGTAGTGGACGCCTTACACAGATCCCGGTTGATGACGTCGAACTGCTCCATGATCTCCTTTTCGTGGGTGAACACCTTCACATCCCGCTGGCCGGTGATCATCTCCTCCATATAGCCGCTGACGGCGGCGGTGAGACGCTGCTGGCTGGCATAGGTGCGCTTGCTGATCCTGGTGGTGACCCGCACCACCAGCACCACAATGGCCCCCAGCACCACCATGATGGCAAACAGCCGCATGGACAGAGCCAGCATCATGCCGATGGTCCCCAGCAGAGAGGTGATGGAGATGGCCAGCTGGGTGATGCTGTGCTGCAAAAGCTCGTTGGTGGCCTCGATGTCGCTGGTATAGTAGCTCATCAGCGCGCCGGTCTTGTTCTCGTCAAAGAACCGCACCGGCTGGCGCTGCATGGTGTCGAACAGCTCCGTGCGCAGCTGCTTCATGATGATGGCGCTGCACTCCAGCATCAGCCGGTTCAGCAGATAGTTGGTCAGGGCCGACAGCAGATACAGGCCCGCCAGGCCCAGGATCAGGCTGATGTACTTGGCATACGTCTCGTTGGGAGCCGCACCGCTGGCCTCCAGCAGGTTTGTCAGGGGCTTCATGCAGTAGGCAGCCCCGATGGTGGCGGCCACATAGGCCAGGATGGACAGCATCGCCGCCGTCAGCAGCAGGCGGCAGTGCTTGAAATAGCACACCAGCCGCCACAGGATGGCAACGGGGTTCTCTACCTTCTTATTGTATTTCTGCAGGTCAACACGCGGCATCGTCCACGGCCCCCTCTCTCATCTGGCTTTCATACACGTCGCGGTAAATGGGGCTGCGGGACAGCAGCTCCTGATGGGTACCCATATCCGCCAGCCGCCCCTGGTCCAGCACCACGATCCGGTCGCAGGACATGATGGAGTTGATGCGCTGGGCGATGATGATCTTGGTGGCCCCGGGAAGCGCCGTCCGCAGACAGCGGCGGATATGCTCGTCGGTGGCCATATCCACGGCGGAGGTGGAGTCGTCCAGGATCAGGATCCTGGGCTTTTTCAGAATGGCCCGGGCGATCAGCAGCCGCTGCCGCTGGCCGCCGGACAGGTTGGCGGCGTTCTGCTCCAGCACCGTCTCATACCCGTCGGGGAACCGGTCGATGTACTCGTCGGCCCGGGCAATGGCGCAGGCCGCCTGCATCTGGGCCAGGGTGGCGTTGGGGTCCGCCCAGCGCAGGTTGTCGGCAATGGTACCGGAGAACAGGGACCCGTTCTGCAATACCATGGACACGCCGCTGCGCAGATTCTCCAGGGTATACTCCCGAACATCCCGTCCGTCCACCTTCACCGTGCCGGACAGGGGGTCGTAAAACCGGGGAATCAGGCTTACCAGGTGGATTTTCCCTCGCCGGTGCCGCCGATAACACCGATGGTCTCTCCGGAGTCAATGTGCAGGGTCACATGGCGCAGGGCCAGCTTGTCAGGGTTTCGGGTATAGCTGAAGCACACGTCCTCAAAGTCCACGCTGCCGCTTTCCACTGCGGCGCCGGAAGGCCCGTCGGTGATGTCGATCTCCTCGTCCAGCACCTCGTTGATCCGGACCAGGGACGCCTGGGCCCGGGACAGGGACATCACCAGCCAGCTGATCATGGACAGGGAGTTCACCGCCATACCGGCGTAGTTCACCAGGCTCACCAGCTGGCCGGTCAGCAGGCCGGTGGTCCGGAAAATGATCTCCCGGCCGCCGAAAAACAGAATCAGCACGCTGCACATCCACATAATGCCCATGGTAATGGGGCCGGACAGGGTAAACAGTCTCCCTGCGCCCAGTTGGGCCTGGCGCAGGTCATCGGTGGTCTTGTCAAACCGTTTGGACTCATACCCGCCCCGAACGTAGGCCTTCACCACCCGGCTGGCCACCAGATTTTCCCGGACGGCCTGGTTCATGCCGTCCATCATCTTCAGCATCCGTTTGAACCGGGGCTGGCCCACCTTCAGCAGGATGGTCATCACCACCGCCAGCAGCGGGATACACGCCAGCAGCAGCGGAGCCAGCCGCGGCGACACGATAAAGCTCATCACCGTGGCCAGGATCACCATTACCGGCGCCCGGTACAGGGTCACCAGGGACTGACGCATGGTGTCCCGCAGGGTGTTGATGTCCGTGGTGGCCCGGGTGATCAGCTGGGGGGTGGAGATGTGGTCGATGTTGGCAAAGGAAAAGCTCTCGATCTTCCCCAGCAGGGTGCCGCGCATGTTCCGGGCAAAGCCTGGGTGGCGATGGCAGAGCACCGCGCCGCCAGGACGCCCATGGCCATGGACAGGCAGGCTACCCCCACCATGATGGCCCCCACCGTCAGCACAAAGCGGTTGCGGTTGGCGATAAGCTCCGGGGAAAACCACCCCTGAAGCATGAAGGTGTCCTCCCGGTACAGGCCGCCGTCCACAATGGCGGACATCAGCATCGGCATCAGCAGCTCCAGCACCACTTCGGATACGCCGAAAATCAGCGCCGCCGCCGTCCATCCCTTATAGTGCCCCAATACAGGGCCCAGATGCCGGAAAAGTCCCGGCTTTTTCTGTGTCTTGATAAGACGTCACCTCTGTTTCTCTTATGCAGGGAATTGAAAGTTATACGCGGCTATTATACCAGATGCCGCCGGGTTTCACAAGCCGAAAAATTTCATGGCTTTTCTTCCGCCAGAATCCCCAAAATAGCGCAAAAATGCTGCAAGCCGTAGCTTGCAGCATTTTTTATTCCGTTGGATAAAGCTTACTTCAGCTCGACCTTGCCGCCGACTTCCTCGACCTGCTTCTTCAGAGCCTCGGCGTCCTCCTTGGACAGGGCTTCCTTCATGGTGGTGGGGGCGCCCTCGACGGCAGCCTTGGCCTCGGCCAGGCCCAGGCCCATGACCTCGCGGACGACCTTGATGACCTTGATCTTCTGAGCGGCATCGAAGCCGGTCAGGACCACGTCGAACTCGGTCTTTTCCTCGGCAGCGGGAGCAGCAGCGCCGGCAGCGGGAGCAGCCATGGCGGCGGCGGACACGCCGAACTCTTCCTCCAGAGCGTGGACCAGCTCGGACAGCTCCAGAACGGTCAGGCCCTTGATTTCCTCGATCATAGCAGTAATCTTCTCGGACATTTTGATAAGCCTCCTAATTGTAAGATATTTGTTTGATTTGAGTGGGACGCCGTGCGCCCCGGGGGTTCGCCGGGTTTACTCGGCGGCGGCTTCCTCGGCGGGAGCGCCGTCCTTCTCGGCGATCTGCTTCAGCACGCAGGCCAGAGCAGAGATGGGAGCCAGCATGGTACCCAGAACCTGGGCCTGCAGCACGGGCAGAGCGGGAATGGAAGCCAGAGCATTCACGGTCTCCAGGGAGACGACCTTGCCTTCCATGAAGCCGCCCTTGATCTCGAACTTGCCATTGAGCTTCTTTGCATAGTCAGCGATGACGCGGGCAGGGGCGACGGGATCGTCCATGCACACGGCCAGGGACGTGGTGCCGTTGAGCTGATCGTCCAGCTCGTTGAGGCCCACGTTGTTGAATGCAAAGCGCAGCAGGGTGTTCTTCACAACAGCGTAATCCACGTTGTTCTCACGGCAGTCCGCGCGCAGAGCAGTGTCCTCCGCCACGGTGATGCCCTTGTAGTCAACGATGAGGCCGGCGGCTGCATTCTGCAGCTTCTCGGTCAGCGCCGCCACGATGGCCTGCTTTTCAGACAGAACTTTTGCGTTGGGCATTCTTTGATTTCACCTCCGGAAAATTTGTCGGTGCGTTCAAAAAGAAAACCGTCCCTGTATCCAAGGACACAAGGACGGTGTAAGCAATCAAAAACGATTTGCCATCCTCGGCAGGACTTACGGCTTGCGCCACCTGCTGTCTTTGGAACGCATCTGGTATTATATCAGGGGTTCCGCAGTTTGTCAACCACGGAATCGCATGATATCAGGAAAAATGCTTGCTGTGTTACAGCTGCTTGTTGGCGTTCATCTTGACGCCGGGGCCCATGGTGGACGCGGCACGCAGGACTTGATATACTGGCCCTTGGCAGCGGCGGGCTTGGCTTGATGATGGCGCCCAGCAGAGCGGTATAGTTCTCATACAGCTTGTCCGCGCCGAAGGAAACCTTGCCGATGGGGCAGTGGATGATGTTGGTCTTGTCCAGACGATACTCCACCTTACCGGCCTTCACTTCCTTCACGGCCTTGGCCACGTCGGGAGTAACGGTGCCGGCCTTGGGGGAGGGCATCAGGCCCTTGGGGCCCAGCAGCTTACCCAGACGGCCCACAACGCCCATCATGTCGGGGGAAGCGACCACGACTCGAAGCCGAACCAGTTTTCCTTCTGGATCTTCTCGACCATATCCATATCGCCAACGAAGTCGGCGCCGGCCTCACGGGCAGCGTCGGCCTTGTCGCCCTTGGCAAACACCAGGACGCGGGCGGTCTTGCCGGTGCCGTTGGGCAGGACGATGGCGCCGCGGACCTGCTGGTCAGCGTGGCGGGAGTCGACACCCAGCTTCACGTGCAGCTCGACGGTTTCGTCGAACTTGGCGGATGCGGTTTTGCAAACCAGTTCCAGACCCTCCTTGGGATCATACAGGGTCCCGCGGTCGATCTGCTTGGCGCTGTCTTTATACTTCTTACCTCTAAACATCTCTTACACCCTCCTTATTCGCCCACGACGACGCCCATGGAGCGGGCGGTGCCGGCGATCATGCTCATGGCGGCTTCCAGGGAAGCAGCGTTCAGATCGCGCATCTTCAGCTCGGCGATCTTCTGGACGGAGGCCTTGGAGATGGTGGCCACCTTGGTCTTGTTGGGCACACCGGAGCCGGACTCGATGTTGCACTCCTTCTTGATCAGCACAGCCGCGGGAGGCGTCTTGGTGATGAAGCTGAAGGAACGATCGGAATACACGGTGATGACCACGGGGATAATCAGGCCCATGTCATTCTTGGTGCGCTCGTTGAACTCCTTGGTGAAAGCGGCGATGTTCACGCCGTGCTGGCCCAGAGCGGGGCCAACGGGGGGTGCGGGGGTTGCTTTGCCTGCAGGGATCTGCAGCTTTACATAACCAACAACTTTCTGTGCCATGAATAGGCACCTCCTTCATAAAAATGTGGTAGCGGCCGGCCAATGCCGGAAACCGCTTTTGGCGAGACGGGGTCCGTCTCTCCCACTTGCGCCGGAGGGGATGCTCCGGCCTGCCGCGCAGATACTGCTGCGCCTCAGTGCAGGACCTCCACCTGATCGAGCTCCAGCTCGATGGGAGTTTCTCTACCGAACATGAAGACCGCCACCCGGACCTTGTTTTTCTCGGGGTCGATCTCCTCCACGGTACCGGTGAAGCTGGTGAAGGGGCCGTCCGTGATCTTCACGGTATCGCCCACGTTGTACAGCACCACGATCTCGTGCTTTTCCACGCCCAGGGCGGCGACCTCGTCCTCGGTCAGGGGGATGGCCTTGTTGGCCTCGCCCACGAAGCCGGTAACGCCGCGGATGTTGCGGATCAGATGCCAGGTGTCATCTGTCAGGATCATCTTGATCAGGACGTAGCCGGGAAATACCTTGCGCTCCACTTCCTTCATGACGCCGGACTCGGTGACCTCGGTGACAGTCTCCATAGGGATCTCCATCTTGAGGACCATGTCGGACATGCCGCGGTTGACCACGGATTTCTCAATGGCCGCCTTCACGGCGTTTTCATAGCCGGAATAGGTGTGGATCACGTACCATTTCGCGTTATCAGCCATGCTGCACTTCCTCAGCCGGTGAACGCGCCGATGAGGGTCTTAATGAGCAGCATCGCCACGCCGTCAAAGATCCAGATGCAGGCGCCCACTGCCACAGAGCACAGCAGCACCGTTCCGGTATTCTTGGCGGTGGTCTTGGCGTCGGGCCACACGACCTTCTTCAGTTCGCTTCTCATTTCGCGGAACCACTTGCCGTGGTCCTTCTTGACCTTTTTTTCCTCTGCCATCGTGCTATCTCCTTCCAATTACTTGGTCTCGGTATGGACCGTATGCTTTCTGCAGAAGGGGCAATACTTGTTCATTTCAAGACGGTCAGGGCTGTTCTTCTTGTTTTTCATCGTGTTGTAGTTTCTCTGCTTGCACTCGTTGCATCTCAAAGTGATCTTCACGCGCATCTAACGGCACCTCCTTATTAGATTGGCGGCCGAAGGCCGATCTCTGCCTCCCTGCCGGATAGGGCGTCTTTTCCAGCGCCGAAGCGAAAAGCGCGCAAAAAGAAAGCCCCATGCTCACAGGTAAGGTTAAGTTTACCACATGTGCAAGGGGCCGTCAAGGACTTTCCGGCAGAAAATTTGTATTTTTTGCGGGAAATACCGCCCGGGCCCATCCGGCCCGGGCGGCAGCGTTTATTGCAGAGGGAACAGCTGGCCGATGTACTCCACCGGCAAAGCCGTGCCGCCGGAGGCCACATAGTCCTCCGTCATCAGCGGGCAGCTTCCGGCGGTCTTTCCGTCGGGGCCGTAGAGGGTCAGCTGGGCAGAGTCGGCACTGTTCTGGTCCAGCATGGCCATCAGCTTCCCATCCTGATAAGCGGCCATCACATAGTGGTACCGGTCCCATACACCCTCCTGATACAGGGCCTTGCCCACCAGAAGGACGTCGCCATAGCTGCCGATGACGCTGGCCCCCAGATAGCTGTCCTCCGTGTGGGACACGCCGTCCGGAAGCGGGGCGCTCATAGGCGACAGGTCCAGCTGCCGCACTTCGCCGGAGGCAGGGTCCATCAGCAGGATGCTCTCCCCTGCCGCCAGGCACACCTGGCCGCCGGTATACAGCGTCGTGCCGGTGAAGATCGTGCTGACGTAGCATTCGGCGCTGTCGCTGATCTGAGCCTGCACCCAGGCCACCTGCTCCGGATGTCCCAGGGGATAGCGGCCCACGCTGACGGTAAGCGGATCGTCATCGCCTGCACAGCTCATATACACCACCACCGCCGTGTCGCCGTCCGCCGCAGCGCACCGGAGACTGCCCCGGTCCTCCGTGGTTTCCGGCAGCGGCTCCCGGCGCTCCTGCCCCTCCTGGATATAGGTGAAGCTCTGGCCGTCAAAGGTGGCTCGTTCCTGCCGCCAGCCGTCGGGCACAAAGCCGTAGCTGGTGCCGGTGTAGAACAGCTGCCCCTGGGTCAGGGTATTGCGCTGGATATTCCAGGTGGCGGAATAGTATTGAAACACCTGGCTGCCGGGCTCGCCGCAGGTGTAGATCAGCAGCAGCGGAACGCAGCCCGGTTCCGCCTCCGGCAGGCCCTGTGCCTTCACCGGGTTCGGTTCGTTCTGCCCCTTCACCGGGGTCTTTGGCTTGGTCCCGCAGCCTGCCAGGGAAAACAGGGCCGCCAGACACAGCAGCAGCGCGCAAATCTGCTTTTTCATAAGAAAGCCTCCTTATAGGTCGTGTTTCCTTGAGCTGTCTGCATGATAGCATACACCCCCGAATCATGCAATAGATTTTTGTATATTGTGTCCAAACTGTAATCGTTTTGAAACCATTTTGTATCACTTATTACAAAATGTAACCTTTGGCGCAGAAGCGCCACCGCCGCATCTGCGCCCTTTGCTCCCCTGTCAGCAGCCATCCCCTGTGGTGTTCCCGTCCTGTTTTTCTCCATAGATTGTATGTTTTGCAGATTAAAATGTACACACATGGTACATATTGTAAAAAAAGGTTGACAGGTCGCTAATTTTCATCTATAATTCAGAAATAGGACCCAGACACAATTGGATAAGACAGAAAGGAGTCTCCCATGAACGACGCATTGATGATCATCACCTGTATGGTCTTTCCGTTTTTGCTGGCCTGGCTTATCAAGTCCGTGGTCCGGCTGGATGATGAAAAACGGCGTCCCCTGTCCTGCCATGTATTCTGATGGGCATTGACCTGTTGATTCTCCTGTCCGCATTCCGCTGGTACTTCTGACCTGCCCCTGTCAAAAAAGCAGACACATAGTGAAAACTCCGCATCCAAATGGATACGGAGTTTTCATTTGCTTTGTCAGGCTCAGCCCATGCGCCGGGCGGCGATGTAGTGGGCGGAATAGTAGGGGGTGCCGTTCAGCGCCGTCAGCAGCACGCCGCCGCTGCCATAGGTGGAGGCGTGGACGAACTGATCGTTGCCCACATAAATGCCGCAGTGGGAGGCGGGGCTGGTGGAATAATTGTCGTCGTGGAAAAAGATCAGGTCCCCGGGCTGGAGCTGACTGCGGTCCACGGCGGCGCCGCAGCGCATCTGATCTGTGGCCCCGTGGGGCAGACGGATGCCGAACCGACCATAGATGTACATGGTAAAGCCCGAGCAGTCGAAGCCGCCGGGACCAGCCCCGCCGTATACATAGGGGGCCTTGCCCACAAAGGACCGGGCCAGAGCCGCAATATCGGCCCCGTTACCGGAGGCGGGCACGCTGGGCGCAGGCGCGGGAGAGGCGCGGAAGCGGCGGGCCGCGCGGCGGCCAGTGTCAGATAATCTCCGGACATGTAGCCGGTTTTCCCGCTGTACTGCACCCGGAACCAGCCGTTTTCAAAGCCGGACACATCCACATATTCGCCCCGGGAGGCGGAGGCCAGCACCCCGCCGGACGTACCGGCAGCGGGCCGCAGATTCAGCCCATCGGACGTGACCCGGGCCACGCACCGTAGGTCCCCGGCAGAGGCGCGCAGGGTCACATAGGCGGCGGCCATATAGCCGGTCTTACCGTCGTAGTTCACCCGGTACCAGTCGCCGTCCCGGCCCAGAACAGACACGGCTGTGCCCTGGGACAGCTCCGTCAGAATAGAGCTGCCGGTATTGGAGCCGGACCGCAGGCGGACGCTGTCCGCCGCAATGCCCACAGCCAGAACAGACGTGGAGGAGGCGGGTACAGCCGGTGCTGCGGGAGCGGTTTCCTGGTCGGCGGCAGCCTCCTTCTGCGCAGAAGATCCGGCAGACTCGGCAGCCTCCTGCTGATCGGAAGCCTCGGCGGAGACAGTCCGGGCCGGAGGCGTGTAGTCGGGCTCGTCCACCGGCCCACCCGCCGCCGGGATCAGGTCCCGGGCAGGCAGGGTGTCGATGTTATAGGTCATGGCATCCATCCCCGGACGGCCCCGGGCGGGCAGGACGGAGATGACGCACAGAGACAGGGTCAGTGCCGCCGTCAGCATGATAACGGCGACCTTGCGGCTGAGCTTCATGGGCAGGACTCCTTATCGGATGTGGATTTTCGGCTTATTTACCGGCCAGAGCGCGCTCCAGCCAGATGCAGCCCACGTCCATGGCGGCGTAGAGGCTGTCTTTCTCGGACTTCTTCACCACCCGGTCCCGGGACTCAGATCCGGGTCCGTCAGCTGCAGCTGGACGGACACGCGGGTGGCCACGTCCATATCCTGTTCCTTTTTGGTATCCAGAATTTGCAGCAGAACGATATACTTATCGGCCATGCTGCCATAGTAGATCAGATTGTCGATGCGGCGCAGGGGATGATTTTTATAGACAAGGCCGTTGCCCTTTTTCACTTCAGACATAGTTCTTCTCCTTTTTTACAGATAAATGTAACCAAATTGTAACACATGGCACCCGAAATGTCAAATCAGCCCTGCGGCTGTCCGGCGGATACAGCTTGCGCATAATACACCCGCCCCGGCCTCTCAGGCTCTTTATGCCCCCGGCTGTGCCGCCGCCCGGTAGGCACTGGGGGTCATAAGGCGGTATTTCAGGAAGCTCCTGTTCAGGGTCTTGGCATTGTGATACCCCACCTCCAGGGCGATATCCAGCACCGTCATGCGGGTGGTGGTCAGCAGCTGGCAGGCGCGGTTCACCCGGACCATGGCCAGAAAATCCTCAAAATTCTGCTCCACCTGGCACAGCAGGGTGCGGTTGAGCTGCTGCACGGAAATGCCGAAGGACCGGGCCACTCCGGCGGCGCTGAGGTCCTCCCGGTAGTGGCGGTAAATGTGGTTCACCAGGCTGCACCCCAGGCGGCTCTCCTCCAGCTGGCAGATGTTCTGCACCTTCTGATAGGTGGCCCGATATTGGCCGATGCGGGTGCAGCCGGGCGGCAAACACCTTGGAGATGTGGGACTCGTCCACATAGCCCAGGATCTCTGCCAGCTCCTTCAGGGTCAGGTCCGTGTACAGCAGATAGTCGCAGTCTTGCCGATGCGCATTTCGTTGAGCAGGTCGAAAAAGGACAGGCCCGTCATGGCGGTGATCCGGGCGCTGACGGTGGACCGGCTGCACCCGAACACATCCGCCAGCTGCTGGAGCGTCAGCTTCTGGCCGCAGTGCAGGTACATGTACCGCAGCAGCTCCCGGTGGTCTGGCCCCTGAGCGTCGGCGGGACGGTCTGCCGACAGGGCCTGTCGGGCAAACAGCACCGTCAGCTGCACCAGCAGACTCACGGCATTGAGACTGGAAAACAGCTGCCCCTCCTCCCGAAGGGACGCAAGACCCAGCTCCCGGGCCAGGCCGTCAGCAATGCGTCCGGCCTCCGCCCGCTGCCCGGGGGACAGCTCCAGCACCGGCACCGTCTCCATCAGCCGGGCCATGGGCATGGGCTGGCCATCCTCGCCCCGGAACAGATGGGCAGCCCGGGCCACGGTATCAAGTGATAGGCCATGAGGCTGTAGGTGACGGGCTCGTCCACCCGGGTGATCTCGCTGATCTGCAGGGCAGGATAGCCGCCAGCGTCCCGGGGGCCAGAGGATACTCCCGGCCCTGGAGCCGCAGGATGCCGCTGCCGCTGCGCACCAGGAGAAAACGGGCGTCCCGGTGGATCACCGGGGCCGTGGGCCGGGCAGCGGTAAGCTGGTCATAGGAAAACAGGCTGCTCTGGTCCAGCTCGGAGCGGCCAGGCGTTTGCAGGGCAATGGTCTGCTTCATGGAAATTCCCCCTTTATGGGGGCTATTGTACCACGGCGGGTCTGTCTTGCCAAGAGATAATCGGACATTTTGTGAAAAAAATCTTGTACAAAATAATGATATTTTCCCTGGACGGCACATCAAAAAAACGCATGAACTTACAGGGGGGACCGGCGGGGAATGAGTATTATTACAATAAAGTGTCAAAGTGCAGAAGGAAAACATCGGTTAAAATACAAAAATCGGCCCGCCGGATGGTGAGAAAAGGGCGCAGAAATCTGGTAAAATAGAGTGCAATCGGAGAGGAGGAAATTCCATGCCCATTTGCGTGAAAAGCGAGATCGGACCCCTGAAGCGGGTGCTTTTGCAGCGGCCCGGCCGGGAGCTGGAGCATCTGAGTCCCAATACCATGGGGCAGCTGCTGTTTGACGATATCCCCTATTTGTATGGCGCACAGCGCGAGCACGACTGCTTTGCCCAGATTCTGCGGGACAACGGAGCCGAGGTGGTATACCTGGAGGACCTGACGGCTCAGGTGCTGGCCAGCGACGAGGTCCTGCGGCGTCAGTTTGTGGCCGAGACCATCCGGCGGGCCGGCAGCACCGCCATGGGCTACCGGGCAGATCTGGAGCGGTATCTGCTGGACATTCAGGACCGCTGTGCCTGGTGCTCAAGACCATGGAGGCGTGTCGTATCAGGATGTGTTCCCCAATGAGCAGGGACGCTGTCCAGCCTGGTACATACCGGCGTGCGATTCCTGATGCCGCCGATCCCCAACCTGTATTTCACCCGGGACCCTTTGCCTGCATTGGCCGGGGCGTCAGCCTGAACCATATGTTTACGGCCACCCGCAACCGGGAGACGCTGTATGGCGATTACGTGCTGCGGCATCACCCGGACTACGCCGGCCAGGTGCCCCTGTATTACACGCCGGACCAGTATTTCTGCATCGAGGGCGGCGATATCCTGAACCTGAGCCGCCGGGTGCTGGGCGTGGGCATTTCCCAGCGCACCCAGCCGGAGGCCATCGAGCAGCTGGCGGCCACTATTTTTGCCGACGAAGCCTCCGAGATCGACACGGTGCTGGCCTTCGAGATCCCCAGCACCCGGGCGTCATGCATTTGGACACGGTATTCACCCAGGTGGACGTGGATAAATTCACGGTGCATCCGGGGATCCTGGGCACCTGCGCATTTTCGAGCTGACGGGCCGGGGACAGGGCAACGTCACCACCCGGGAGGTCAGCGGTTCCGTGGACCGGGTACTGGCCGGATATCTGGGCCTGGACCGGGTGCAGCTGATCCGCTGCGGCGGCAGCAGTCAGATCGCAGCCGAGCGGGAGCAATGGAATGACGGCTCCAATACCCTGTGCATCGCCCCCGGCGTGGTGGTGGTGTACGACCGGAACTATGTCACCAACCAGATCCTGGAGGACAGCGGCATCCGGGTGCTGAAAATGCCCAGCGCCGAGCTGTCCCGGGGCCGGGGCGGTCCCCGGTGCATGAGCATGCCCCTGTGGCGGGACGAGATCTGAGAGAATATCCATCAATATTTATCAATAGAAAGGGAGAACATCATCATGGCTGTGAATATCAGAGGAAGAAGCTTTCTGAAGCTGCTGGACTATACCCCGGCGGAGATCCGTTATCTGCTGGACCTGTCCCGCAATTTCAAGGACATGAAGCGCGCCGGTGTGCCCCACCGCTGGCTGGAGGGGAAGAACATCGTGCTGCTGTTTGAAAAGACCTCCACCCGCACCCGCTGCTCCTTCGAGGTGGCCGGTATGGACCTGGGCATGGGTGTGACGTATCTGGAGCCCGGCAGCAGCCAGATGGGCAAAAAGGAATCCATTGCCGATACCGCCCGGGTGCTGGGCCGGATGTATGACGGCATCGAGTACCGCGGCTTCAGCCAGGATCTGGTGCAGGAGCTGTCCGACTACGCGGCGTGCCCGTGTGGAACGGCCTGACCGACCAGTTCCACCCCACCCAGATGCTGGCGGACCTGCTGACCATCGAGGAGAAGCTGGGCCGGCTGAAGGGCGTGCGCTTCACCTATTTCGGCGATGCCCGCAACAACATGGGCAACTCCCTGATGGTGGCCTGCGCCAAGATGGGCATGCACTTCACCGCCTGCGCGCCCAAGGAGCTGTTCCCCGAGGAGTGGCTGGTGGAAAAGGCCCGCTCCATCGCCCAGGAAACCGGCGGCAGCGTGACCCTCACCGAGGATGTCACCCAGGCGCCACCAACGCCGACGTGATCTACACGGATATCTGGGTCTCCATGGGTGAGCCCGACAGCGTGTGGGCCGAGCGCATCCGCCTGCTGACCCCCTATCAGGTCAACGCCAAGGTCATGTCCATGACCGCCCCCGGCGCCATCTTCATGCACTGCCTGCCCTCCTTCCACGATACCCGCACCACCATCGGCGCCGACATTGCCAAGAAGTTCGGCATCACCGAGATGGAGGTCACCGACCAAGTGTTCGAGAGCAAACAGTCCGTGGTGTTCGACGAGGCCGAGAACCGGATGCACACCATCAAGCCGTTATCTACGCCACCCTGCACTGAGAAAGGAGCACCCCATGGCTTTTGAATTTCCTGCCTATCACCACCCCGACTTTACCCAGCCCGCCCTGCTGAACGCTCCCGATGCCCGCTGGGAGGCGGCAAAGAAGGACGGCGTGGCTCCGGAGGAATACCACAGCACGTCCATGTACCCCGAATATTTCAAGATCAACGGCAAGTGGACCCTGGCCGAGGAGAGCCGCATGGACAGCTGCGTGGTGCTGGAGGACGACGGCACCCTCTCCGTGGTGGAGAGCCGCAACCTGAAGAAGGGGCAGCGGGTCATGCTGGGCCGCACCGAGCACGGCGAGGACGGCATTTATATGCACTGCAACGGCTTCTCCCAGGAAAGCGAGACGCTGGAGGATCAGTTCGTGTTCCGCCAGGGCCGCAGCCGGGAGACCTCCTATGCCAAGGACTATGACCGGCTGGTGGAGCTGCTGCGCCACGAGAAGGAGCACGGCAACATCGTGTGGGTCATGGGCCCCGCCTTCGCCTTTGACGACGGCGCACGCAAGGCCATGCAGGCCCTCATCGACAATGGCTACTGCCACGGCCTGCTGGCGGCAACGCCCTGGCACCCACGATCTGGAGGCGCTCTGCTGCACACGGCACTGGGCCAGGATATCTACACCCAGCAGTCTCAGCCCAACGGACACTATAACCACCTGGATGTGCTGAACAAGGTCCGCCGCAGCGGGTCCATTCCTCAGTTTATCGAGGATTACCACATCGACAACGGCATCATCTACGGCTGTGTGAAGAACCATGTTCCCTTTGTGCTCACCGGCTCCATCCGGGACGACGGTCCCCTGCCGGAGGTGTATGCCAACGCCTACGAGGGCGCGTCCGCTATGCGGGAGCTGGTGCGCAAGTCCACCACGGTGATCTGCCTTGCCACCATGCTGCACACCATCGCCACCGGCAACATGACGCCGTCCTTCCGGGTGATGCCCGACGGCACCATCCGCCCGGTGTATCTGTACGCCGTGGACGCGGCGGAGTTCGTGGTGAATAAGCTGCTGGACCGCGGCAGTCTGTCCGCCACCACCATGGTCACCAATGTCCAGGACTTCATCGGCAAGGTGGCCGGGGGCCTTGGCCTCATCTGACAAGCCCTATAATAGCAGCAGGTCCGGCGCATTGTGCGCCGGACCTGTTCCGTCAGTCAAAAAAGCGGGCTTGCATCCGTCTTCGGAAAGGAAGATCGTTACGAAAGAAACCCATCAGGGGTGTCTTTCGTTTTCAATCACCGCATTTTCATGCCCCGCTGCGCTGTGCCGGCATCCCAGCCTGCTGCCGGATGCCGGGGAGCTGATCTATAGCCTGCGTCAACGACAGGCCTGCGGAGAGTCTGACGTTTGTGCTTTGGAAAGATTTCGCGGTATATGAGCCGCAGCACTTGACGGATTGCACCTGTCGTATAATCATGGCTGCCTACCGGCCGCAGACCGCGGCCTATTTTCAGAAAGATTGGTGCAAAAATGTCTCCTTTCCACAAGCTGCGCGGTCAGATGTCCGAATCCATGCTGACTGCTTCCTTTATCATTCTGTCCGGCGGCCTCCAGGACGCCTATACTTACCTTTGCAGGGACAAGGTATTTGCCAATGGCCAGACCGGCAACATCGTGCTGTTCAGCGCATATCTGTTTGACGGTGCGTGGAACCAGTGCCTGCGGTACCTGGTCCCGGTGCTGTCCTTTATGACGGGCATTTTTGTCGCCGAGTGCATCCACCGCCGGTTCAAGGCCATGGAAAAGGTCCACTGGCGGCAGCTGATCCTCTTAGCGGAGATCGCGGTGCTGTTTGCGGTGGGCTTTCTGCCCCAGACGCTGAACAACGTGGCCAATGCCCTGGTGTCCTTCTCCTGCGCCATGCAGCTGCAAACCTTCCGCAAGGTCCGCGGCCACGCCTATGCCAGCACCATGTGCGTCGGCAACATGCGCAGCGGCACGGAGGCACTGTGCGCCTATTTCCACACCCGTGAGCCGGAGGCACTTCGCAATGCCCTGACGTACTTTGGCGTCATCGGTCTGTTTGCCCTGGGCGCAGGCTGGGTGCCCTGCTGTCCGGCGCGTTTTCCGTCCGGGGAATCTGGGTATCCTGCGGCCTGCTGGCGGTGAGCTTTTTGGTCATGTTCGTTCACACCGAGCTGGAAAAAGGCTGAGCGCATCCCCCCATAAACGATTACAGCCCCTCCGGCCATGCCGGAGGGGCTGTGTGCTTTGCTTATTTCTTATACGGAACGTGCCAGATGGTGTCGGCATAGTCGGCGATGGAGCGGTCGGCGGAGAAGATGCCGCTGCGGGCGATGTTGTGCAGGCTCATGCGGTTCCACTTCTCCCGGTCGGCATAGGTATCCACCACCCGGTGCGAGGCAGCGCAGTAGGAAGCGAAGTCCGCCAGCAGCAGATACTGATCTGCCGGGCAGTCTGCGCCGTACAGCAGGCGCTGGTACAGGTCCTCGTAGCTGACGCCGTCCCGGAAGCCGGTTTTCAGCTGATCCAGCACCCGGTGCAGCACCGGATCCCGGGTATACAGCAGATAGGGGTCATAGCTCTGGCGCAGGCGGGCGGCCTCGTCGGCGGTGAGGCCGAACAGGAACATATTCTCTCGCCCAGCACCTGGTGCATCTCCACGTTGCACCGTCCAGGGTGCCCAGGGTCAGGGCGCGTTCATCATGAACTTCATGTTGCCGGTGCCGCTGGCCTCCTTGCCGGCGGTGGAGATCTGCTGGCTGACCTCGCTGGCGGGCATCAGCATCTCCGCCATGGAAACCCGGTAATTCTCCAGGAATACCACCTGGAGCTTATCCCGGCAGATGGGGTCACTGTTGATCTGGTCGGCCAGGGAGTTGATAAGGCGGATAATGCGCTTGGCCACGGCGTAGCCCGGGGCGGCCTTTGCCCCGAACAGGAAGGTCTGGGGCCGGAAGTCCATGTTGGGATCGTCCTGGAGCTGTTGATAGAGGCTGATGATGTGCAGCACGTTCAGCAGCTGGCGCTTGTACTCATGGAGCCGCTTGACCTGGACGTTGAAGATGGCGTCGGTGTTCAGAGTGACTCCCTGCTGGCCCTTGGCCCAGCGGGCAAAGGCCAGCTTGTTGTTGTGCTTGATGGCCTCCAGCCGGTCCAGCACGGCCTTGTCTCCGGCAAACCGGTCCAGACCGGACAGGCATCCGGCGTGGGTAAGATAGCCCTCGCCGATGCAGTCCCGGATCAGGCCGTCCAGTCCGGGGTTGATCTGGCTGATCCAGCGCCGGTGGTCCACGCCGTTGGTGACGTTTTTGAACTTATCCGGCTCCATGCCGCAGGCGTCCCGGAACACGTCGCGGCGGAGAATGTCGGAGTGCAGAGCGGACACGCCGTTAACGGCCATCCCCCCCGCGATGCAGAGGTTGGCCATGTGGACCACGCCGTCCCAGATAACCGCCATTTTCTCCGTCTTTTTGGGGTCGTGATAGAAATCGTCCACCTTCTGCTGCCAGCGGCGGGCGATCTCCTGCATGATCTGCCAGATGCGGGGCAGCAGGGTCTCGAACAGCCGCTGGGGCCAGCTCTCCAGTGCCTCGGCCAGCACGGTGTGGTTGGTATAGGCCACGGAGTGGCGGGTGATGTCCCAGGCCTCGTCCCAGCTCAGGCCCGCGTCGTCGATGAGGATGCGCATCAGCTCCGGGATCACCAGCGCCGGGTGGGTGTCGTTGATCTGGATGACGTTCTTTTCGTGGAAGTTCTTCAGGGTGCCGTAGGTCTGGATGTGCTGGCGGGTGATGGACTGCAGGGTGGCCGACACGAAGAAGTACTGCTGCTTCAGCCGCAGGGACTTCCCCTCGTAGTGGTTGTCCTCGGGATAGAGAATGGTGCTGATGGAGTCGGCCATGGCCCGCTCCTCGTTGGCCTTCAGATACTGCCCCTGGCTGAACAGCTGCATGTCGATAGGCTTGGGGCTCTTGGCGTCCCACAGACGCAGGGTATTCACATGGTCCGTGTTGTACCCGGCCACCAGCATATCGCAGGGGATGGCCAGCACCCGGGTATAGTCCTCGTGAACCACCATCAGGTGCCCGTTGTCCCACCGGGTGCGGACCTTGCCGCCGAAATGGACCTCCTCGGCCTCCTGGGGCTTGGGCATCAGCATGCATCGCCCAGGTTCAGCCAGTCGTCGGGCAGCTCCACCTGCTGGCCGTCCACGATCTTCTGCTTGAAAATGCCCAGCTCATAGCAGATGGAGTAGCCGGTGGCGGGAATGTCCAGGGTGGTCATGCTGTCCAGATAGCAGGCGGCCAGGCGGCCCAGGCCGCCGTTGCCAAGGCCCGCGTCCGGCTCCATGTCGAAGATGTCCGGGGCGGAGAAGCCCAGCTCCTCCACCGCCTGGGTCAGCTGGGGCAGAATCCCCAGGTTATAGGCGTTTTTCATCAGGCTGCGGCCCATGAGAAACTCCAGGGACATATAGTGCACGCGCTTTTCCTGGCGCTCCTGGGTCTGCTCCTGGGTGTCCACGCTGCGCACGGCCATAATGTCCCGCAGGGCCAGGGCGCAGGCCTTCATGATCTCCCCGTCGGTGGCCTGCTTTTCGGTGCAGCCGTAGTTCAGGCGCAGCTTCTGTTGAATTGCCTCCTTCAGGGCATCCTTGGTATAATACGTCATTTAGTGGTTCCTCCGTGATAGATCTTGGTAAATACGCCGGTAGGCCCCGGCGCTGCGGCCCCAGCCGAAGTCCTCGGTCATGCCCCGGCGGCGCACGGTGTCAAAGCCCAGCCGGTCGCCCCGGTACAGGCCCACCGCCTGGCCCAGTGTCTGGCACAGGTCATGGGCCGTGCAGGCGGAGAATACATAGCCGTTGCCGTCAGGCTGACCCACCTGGCAGGAGCGGACGGTGTCGTTGAGGCCGCCGGTCTGGCGGACGATGGGCACCGCGCCGTAGCGCATGGCGATCAGCTGGCTCAGGCCGCAGGGCTCGCTGCGGGACGGCATCAAAAACAGGTCCGCCGCGCCGTAAACCCGGCGGGAAAGGTTGTCGGAATAGGTGATCTGGGCGGATACGCGGCCCGGCCAGCGGCTCTGGGCCCAGCGGAAGGTGTCCTCAAACTGGGGCTCGCCCTGACCCAGCACCACCAGCTGGCAGCCGGTGGCCATGATGCCGCCCAGCCCCTGGCACACCAGATCCATGCCCTTGTGTCCCACCAGGCGGCTGACGATGGCGGTAAGGGGGGTGTCCGGCTCCTGGGCCAGACCCAGCTGCCGCTGCAGCTCCCTCTTGCACACGGCCTTGCCCTCCATATGGTCGGGGTCGTAGGTCTGGGGCAGGGAGGCGTCATGGGCCGGGTCGAAGCTCTCCATATCCAGGCCGTTGAGCACGCCGGAGAGCTTGTAGTCGATGAGCTGCACCACCTGCTCCAGGCCGCAGGCATAGGCCGGATCGTGAAGCTGGCGGGCATAGGTGGGGCTGACGGTGGTCACGGCGTTGGCGGTGAGCATAGCCGCCTTCATCAGGTTCACGCAGCCGTCCATCCGCAGGATGCCGCCGTCGTACCAGCCCCGGTTCAGACCGAACAGGTCCTCCACCGTCTCGGGGCCGTATTTGCCTGATACTCGATGTTGTGGATGGTGAACACCACCGGCAGGTCGTTTCCGGCGTCCCGCAGGTACACCGGCACCAGAGCCGTCTGCCAGTCGTTGCAGTGGATCACATTGGGATACTCCGCCAGGTGAGGCAGCAGTGCCTCCGCCGCCTTGGAGAAGAAGGCAAAGCGCTCGCCGTCGTCCATGTCGCCGTACAGGCTGCGGCGGCGGAAATACCTCTCGTTGTCCACAAAGTACCAGGTGACGCCCCGGTATTCCAGGGAGAACAGGCCGCAGTATTCATGCCGCCAGCCCAGGTCCACATAGATGTAGCAGCGGAAGTTCATCTTCTCCCGCCAGCGCTGGGCGATCTGGCCGTACAGCGGCAGCAGCACGGACACCCGGTCGCCCTCCGCCGCCACGGCAGGGGGCAGGCTGCCCAGCACGTCCGCAAGTCCCCCGGTTTTGCAGAACGGAGCCGCCTCGCTGGTGATATACAGAATATTCATATGCTTACCTCCGCTTCAGACCGTGACGTCCCGGGCGATCACCAGGGGGTAGTTCTCGTGGCCCATAAGGGTGCGCCCCTCCTGAACGGTGACGTATTTGTCTGTGATAACGCCCCGCAGGACGGCATTCCGGCGGACCACGGTGCCCTTGAAGAGAATGCAGCCTCCACGTCGGCGCCGGGCTCAATGCGGACGCCCCGGAACAGCACGCAGTTTTTCACCGTGCCCTGGATGTCGCAGCCGTCGGCCACCAGGGAGTTGACGCAGGAGCCGTCCATATAGGACGAGGGCGAGTCGTTCTCCTTGGCCAGGATCGGCCGCTGGGGCGTGAACAGCTCCATGCGGATCTCCGGCCGCAGCAGCTCCATGCTGCGGCGGTAGTAGGACTCGATGGTGTCGATGCGGGCGGCGTAGCCGTCCCAGACATAGGCCCGGAAATGCAGGGCATCCTCCTGTCCTGGAGAATATTGTGGCGGAAGCTGTACTGATTGTGCGCCATACAGTCGGTCACCAGCTGGATCAGCAGATCCCGGCGCAGCACGAAGATGTTCAGGCAGCGGAAGCCTCGGGGGTGAACACGTCGTGGGCCACGTCCACGATGCGCCCGGAGTTATCCAGCTGGAAATAGGTGTCACTCTCCAGGCCCGGCAGCGAGGTGCACACCGCCGTCAGGTCGGCGCCGGAGTCAATATGATCCCGCAGCACGTCGTCCAGGGGAAGATTGATGACCAGGTCGCTGTCGGTCAGCACCACATAATCCTGACGGATGTCCTTGAGATAGTCCATGACGCAGCCCAGAGCCTCCACCTTGCCCCGGAAGCGGCCGGCGTCGCCCCGCCGCTCGGCATAGGCGAAGGCCGGCAGCAGGGTAAGACCGCCGTGGTTGCGGCTCAGGTCCCAGCTTTTGCCGGTGCCCAGATGGTCCAGCATACTCTGGCACTTGCCGTGCATGATGACGCCCACATCCCGGACGCCGGCGCCCACCATGTTGGACAGCATAAAGTCCACCACGCGATAGTTGCCCCCGAAGGGGATGGAACCGTGGATGCGGTGCTCGATCAGCTCCCGCAGCCCGGTTTTCTTCTCATAGGAGAAAATGATGCCGTGCATACCGTTCATGCTTCCACCTCCCCGTGATGACGGTCCAGCAGAGCCTTGGCAGGCACCACCTCGCCGGGGGCGATGACGGTGTCCGGCCCCAGGACGGCGATGCCCCACTCGGCGGGGTCCTGGGCGGTTTCCGGCGGCGCGCCTACCTGAGCGCCCCGGCCAACCCGGCAGCGCTCGCCGATGATGGCATACTGCACCACCGCGCCCTCCTCGATAACGGCCCCGGGCATGACCACGGAATAGGACACGCTGGCCCCCTGGCCCACCTGGGTATTATAGCTGAGGACGCTGTTTTTCACCTCGCCCAGGATGCCGCAGCCCTTGGCCACGGCGCTGTTGCCCACGTCGGCGTGGGGGCCCAGAAACGCCGGCGGGCAGGACGGGGTCCGGCAATAGATGGGCCATTTCTTGTCCAGCAGGTTCAGCCCCGACCCCGGGGACAGCATGTCCATATTGGCGTCCCACAGGGAGTCCAGGGTGCCCACATCCTTCCAGTAGCCCTCGAACCGATAGGCGGACATGACCTCTCCGGCGTCCAGCATAGCGGGGATGATGTTCTTGCCGAAATCGTTGTCGGAGGTGGGGTCGGCCTCGTCGGCCAGCAGATAGGAGCGGAGCTTCTGCCAGGTGAAGATATAGATGCCCATGGAGGCCAGGTTGCTTTCAGGCTCCTTGGGCTTTTCGGCGAAGGCGGTGATGCGGTCATGCTCGTCCACGGACATGATGCCGAAGCGGCTGGCCTCGGACCAGGGGACCTCCATCACGGAGATGGTGCAGGCGGCCCCGGCGTCCTTGTGGTGCTGGAGCATCCGGGAATAGTCCATCTTATAAATGTGGTCGCCGGACAGCACCGCCACATACTCCGGGTCGTACAGGTCCACAAAGCCGATGTTCTGATAAATGGCGTTGGCGGTGCCCTTGTACCAGGAGGCGCCGGAGGCGCTCTGGTACGGCGGCAGAATATGGACGCCGCCGTTGAGCCGGTCCAGCTCCCAGGGCTGGCCGCTGCCGATGTAGCCGTTGAGCTCCAGGGGGCGGTACTGGGTCAGCACACCCACGGTGTCGATGCCGGAATTGGTGCAGTTGGACAGGGGAAAGTCAATGATGCGGAACTTTCCTCCAAAGGGCACCGCAGGCTTTGCCATGTCGCCGGTGAGGACATACAGGCGGCTGCCTTGTCCCCCGGCCAGCAGCATGGCCACGCATTCTTTCTTCATGTCTGTTCATTCCCTCCAGTCTGTCGATTACTCCTTGGTTTTTCTGCGCCGCACCCTTCCCTGCAAAAATACGGCGCCCAGAGGCGGCACCCGCAGGGAAATGGAGGTGTCCCGCCCATGGGATGGGATGTTTTCCACAGGAATGGGCCCGGTATTGCACACACCGGAGCCGCCCCAGGCGACGTCGTCGGTGTTGAACACTTCCTCGTAATACAGCTTCCCCGGGACGCCGAAGCGATAGCCCTCATGGGCCTCCGGGGAGAAGTTCACCACGCAGATCAGCTCCCGGCCCTTCCGGTCACGGCGCAGGAAAACCAGCACGTTGTTGTGGTTGTCATCGGCCACCAGCCACTGGAAGCCGTCCCAATCCTGGTCGTTTTCCCACAGGGGATGGGATTTCTTGTAAAACCGGTTCAGTGCCCGGATGCACTGGTGGGTGCGGCAGCAGGCGTCATTGTCCAGCAGGTACCAGTCCAGCTGGCCCTTGAAGTCCCACTCGTGCCACTGGCCCAGCTCTGCCCCCATAAACGTCAGCTTTTTGCCGGGATGGGCCAGCATATAGGCCGTAAAGCTCCGGACCCCCGCCAGCTGCCGCCAGTCATCCCCGGGCATTTTGCCCCGGAGGGAGCCCTTCATATAAACCACCTCGTCGTGGGACAGAGGCAGCACGAACCGCTCGGAAAAGGCGTACATCATGGAAAACGTTACGTCCTTGTGGTGGAACTGCCGGAACCAGGGGTCCATTTTCAGGTAGTGACACACATCATTCATCCAACCATGTTCCATTTCAGTCCGAAGCCCAGACCGCCGTCGGCAATGGGCCAGGTGACCTTGGGCCAGGCGGTGGATTCCTCCGCCGCCGTCAGTGCCGGGGGATCCATAGACGCCGCCAGCCGGTTCAGGTCCTGCAAAAACGAGATGGCCTCCAGATTTTCATGCCCCCCGTGAACGTTGGCCGCCACTCCGTGCGGCCATAATCCAGGTACAGCATGGAGGCCACAGCATCCACCCGCAGACCGTCCACATGGTATTCCTCCATCCACCAGCGGGCGGAGGACAGCAGGAAGGACCGCACGTCGTCCTTGCCGAAATCAAGACCCGGGTGCCCCAGCCCTCATGCTCCCGCTTCAGGGGGTCGGCATATTCATACAGGCTGGTGCCGTCGAAGTCGATGAGGCCGTGGGCGTCCTTGCAGAAGTGAGCCGGGACCCAGTCCAGAATCACCGCCAGGCCCGCCCGGTGCAGCCGGTCCACCAGATACATGAAGTCGTGGGGCTCGCCATAGCGGCTGGTGGGGGCAAAATAGCCCACGCACTGATAACCCCAGGAGTCGTCCAGGGGATATTCCGTCACCGGCAGCAGCTCCACGGCGTTATAGCCCATGTCCCGGACATAGGGGGCCAGCCGGTCTGCCAGCTGGCGGTAGTTGAGAAAACCGCCGTCCTCATCCCGCCGCCAGGAGCCGGGATGGACCTCATAGATGTTCAGGGGGCCGTCGGTCAGCGGCGTTTCCCTCCGGCGCTCCCGCCACACGTCGTCGTGCCAGCGGAAGCCGGACACATCGTACAGGCGGCTGGCGGTGTCAGGCCGCAGCTGGGCATAGGTGCCATAGGGGTCTGCCTTCCAGCGGACCTGACCGTCGGCGCCGGTGATGACGTATTTGTAGCATTGACCGGGCTGGGCATCGGGAACGGCGAGGACCCAGTCGCCGCCCTGGCGCTGCATGGGGGCAGGCTGCCAGCCATTGAAGTCACCGGCCAGAGCCGCATTCCGGGCATTGGGGGCATAGACCCGGAAGGACCAACCCTGCCCCGCCGGGTGCGCGCCGTAGGTACGGTAAAGCTGGGTGTTTTCAAGCAAGTTCATGGAAAAATCTCCCTATATGTTATCATAACCGCCCCAAATCCCGGGGCATAATACCGCATTCTGGCCCTATTGTACCGCAAACTGCCCCCAGCGTCAAGGAATCCGCCGTTACCGGGAACGTCATTTATACGAAACATAGGACGCTGTCCTCCGGCCCCCTCATCGCCGGGGCAAGAAGATCACCCGAAGGGGGTCGCTTCGGGTGATGGGATCATCGGAACACCTGGCCGTCGGCGTCCAGCAGTTCCCGGCGGCGGACGCGGACGAAGTCCGGAGTCAGCTCCGGCAGGTACCGGGCGATGGCCTTTTCCAGCAGCTGGGGATTCAGGCCGGGGTTCTGGGCCTGCACCGTCACGGCGGCCCGAATAACATTTTCTCCCTGGGTAAAGGAAATGTCCCGGATCATAGGCGCGATGTCCACCTCCGCCAGCTGCTTGCGCTTGGTGCGCTTTTCGATCAGAAGCTCCCGGCGGCGCAGCAGCTCCGTCAGCGCCTGGGCGGCCCCATGGGGCACGCCCCGGTCATAGTCCAGCTCCATATCCGCCTGCAAATACATCAGCTCCCGCACGGGGCGCGGGCCTCGTAGCAATCCAGAATGGTCAGCCCCTCCGGCAGACCCCCGTTGAGCTTTTCCGCGATGCCCGCCCCGTCCGTTTCCTGGGTGACCTCAAAGTCCAGCAGCTCGCAGTCGCTGGACTGGCCCACCGGCAGAGGCAGGACGATGGAGATGATGGGGTGGGGGTGGAAGCCTGGGAGTGCCTGATGTCCAGCTCCGTCCGGGGGAAGGCCCGCTGCACCGTCCGCAGCAGGTCCAGATTGGAGATATAGGAGGCGGGCCCCTCCTTCACAAACAGCAGCCGCAGCTTAGACATCGCATTTCCCTCCTACCAATCGGTTGCGCCGCAGGCGTTGCAGTGGGTGCGGCAGTCCGGGGTGGTGACCCCGGCAAAGGCCCGCTCCCGCTCCCGCCAGAGATAGCTCTCCGTGACGCCGCTGGAGATCATGGCCCAGGGCATCAGCTCGTCCCGCTGCCGGATGCGGTTGGCGTAAAAGTGTGGGTCCAGCCCGCACTGGTCAAAGGCCTCCAGCCAGCGGTCCAGGGAGAAATACTCCACCCAGGCGTCCAGCTTGGCCCCCTTGCGCCATGCGGCCTCCAGCACCCGGCCCATGCGCCGGTCCCCTCGGGCCAGCACGGCCTCCAGGAAGCTGGTGTCGGAATCGTGCCAATTATAGGTGACGGTTTTTGTTTTGATGGCCTCCCGCAGCAGATTCACCCGGCGCTCATACTCCTCCTTGGCGATCTGCGGCTCCCACTGAAAGGCCGTGTGGGGCTTCGGCACGAACCAGGAGGTGGACACGGTGATGCGGACGCCGCGGTTTTTGTTGCTGGCGCTCTCCCGCCAGCCGTGCATGACCCGGGCCGCCAGATCAGCGATGCCCAGCACGTCCTCGTCGGTTTCCGTGGGCAGGCCCAGCATGAAATACAGCTTCACGGCGCTGTACCCCCCGGCGAAGGCCGTGCGGCAGGACTGCAGCAGGTCCTCCTGGGTGACGTTCTTGTTGATCACGTCCCGGAGCCGCTGGTCCCGGCCTCCGGGGCGAAGGTCAGACCGGTTTTGCGGCCCTTGGCCAGCCGCTCCATCAGGCTCATGGAGAAATTATCCGCCCGCAGACTGGGCAGAGAGAGATTCACGTGCCGCTGCTGGCAGAAGGGCTCCAGCTCATCGCACAGCTCCGTCAGCGGCGGATAGTCGCTGGTGGACAGGCTGGACAGCGTCACCTCCTGGTATCCGGAGTCGTTGCAGGCCTCCACGCCGTACCGGGCGCAAAGCTCCCGGCTGCGGTTGCGGACGGGGCGGTACACATACCCCGCCTGACAGAACCGGCACCCCCGGATGCAGCCCCGGAACAGCTCCAGCATCACCCGGTCCTGGACGATCTCCGTGGAGGGTACAATGGTTTTTGTGGGAAAGAAGGACCTGTCCATATCCCGGACGATGCGCTTGGTCACCACCGCCGGAGCCCCGTCCCGGGGGGTAATGGCGGCCACGGTGCCGTCATCGTGATATGTCACGTCGTACAGGCTGGGGACATAGATCCCCGGCAGCCGGGCAGCAGCCCGGAGAAACTCCTCCTTGGACCAGCCCTCCCGCCGGGCCTGGCGGTGCAGCTCCACCAGCTCCACGGTGAGATCCTCTCCCTCGCCCAGGCTTACCAGGTCGATGAAGTCGGCGATGGGCTCGGCATTGTACATGGCGGTGCCCCCGGCGATGACCAGTGGGGTCAGGGCCGTGCGCTCCGCGCTGTGAATGGGAATGCTTGCCAGGTCCAGCATATTCAGGATGGCGGGAAAGGCCATCTCATAGCCCACGGAGAAGGCCACGATGTCAAAGTCCGTGATGGGCTGGCCGGATTCCAGGGCGAACAGGGGCATCCCCGCCCGGCGCATCTCCTCCTCCATGTCGCCCCAGGGGGCAAACACCCGCTGGCACCACACGCCCTCCATGTTGTTCATAACGCCGTAGAGAATGCGCATGCCCAGGTTGGACATGCCGATCTCATAGGTGTCCGGGAAGCAGAAGGCAATGCGGGTATCCACCCGGGCCGGGTCCTTCTTCACGGCGTTGTATTCCCCGCCCACGTAGCGGGCAGGCTTCTGCACCCGGGGCAGGATGCGCTCCAATCGTTTATCCACGGTAAGTTCTCCTTTATGTATGCTTTTTGCGGCGGAGGAAGGACCAGTCGCCCTCCATGATGAACAGGCTCAGCAGCATCAGCGCCGCGCCGATATAGCCCCGCAGAGACAGGACCTCGCCGGTCATGACAAAGGCCACCATGGAGCAAATACCGGCTCCAGGGTAAAGATCAGCCCACATGGCTGGCGGTGGTATACTGCTGCTGGACAGACTGAATGACGAAGCAACGCCGGAGCATACCACGCCCAGAAACAGCGCCGCCGCCCAGGTTTTGCCGGAGGAAGGCAGATGGATGGGTTCCCCCAGCACCAGAGCCAGGGCCAGGGTCACGGCGCCCACCACTGCCAGCTGGCACACGCCCAGGCCCAGGGGGTCCACCCGGGGGTCCCGGACGGCCTTCTCCGTAATCAGCAGGTCTGCGGCATAGCACAGGGGCGTGATGATACAGATCAGGTCCCCGGAGGCCGGGCGCAGCTGACCGTTCAGCGTCAACAGGGCCATACCCACCGTGCACACCACCAGCGCCGCCCCCAGCTTCCACCCGGGTCTCTGCCGGAAGAACAGAAAGCCCAGCAGCGGGGCGAAGATCACCTGCAGGGCACAGATGAAAGCGGCGTTGGAGAGGGAAGTGCGGGTAATGCCGTAGTTATACGCCACGTACGTCCCTGCCAGGGCCAGGCCCACGACGAGGCTGTACCGCAGGGTGATGCGGTTCACATGGACACGTGCTTCCAGAAAACCAGCCCCAGAACCACAAAGGCCACGATGAAGCGAAAGGCATTAAGGGTCATGGGCGGCAGATCCGCCAGGCAGATATCCGTCAGGTAATAGCTGGCGCCCCAGAAAAAGGTGGTCATCACCAGCAGCAGGTCGGCGCGGCGTTGCTTGTTCATGTCTGTGTTCTCTCCTACCGAAAATCTTCACTAACATCCCATTATACCACAGATCATCCGGCAAGAAAACAGCTTTTTTCGCTTTTTGCGGCTATTTCCACAGCCCCACATAGCCCTGGTCATGGAGCTGCTTGACGAACAGCAGCGCCACAGGCAGCAGGATCATGCCCGCCACGCCAAAGGCCCGGAACCCGGCGTACATGGCCGCCAGAGCCGCCAGGGGAGGCAGGCCCGCCTGGGCGGCCATGACCTTGGGCTCCAGAAGGCTGCGCACGGCGAGATCACCGCATACAGGCCGCCAAGCCACGCCCGGGGGCCTGCCCCGCCAGCAGACACACCGCCGCCCATGGCAGCAGGACCGTGCCGGTGCCGAACACCGGCAGGGCGTCCACCAGCGCAGTAACGGCGGCCAGCAGCAGGGCGTATCGCTGGCCCATCAGCAGAAAGCCCGCCAGCAGCTCACAGAACGTGACCCCCAGCAGAATGGCCTGGGCCCGGAACCATTTCCCCAGGGTGGACAGGAGATTCGCCTTGACACCCCGGGCCCTGTCCAGCCGCGTTCCCAGCTGGCGGCGGAAGAAGGCCATGATCCGGGGATAGCTGCCGGTGGTGAAAAACACCGCCAGGGCCGTGGTGCCGCAGAACAGGAACACCCCGGGCAAAGCCGCCGCCAGGGCCCCCGCCGCTGTAATGCACGCCCCGCTGGCCCGCTCCGCCAGCACCGCCGCCAGGTCCCCAGCAGGGCGGGGACCTCCTCCAGGCCAGCTCCGCAGCCCCTGGGGACAGGCGGCGCAGAAGTCCTCCAGCCGCTGCCGCAGGTTCTCCGTCATGCCCGGCAGCCCCGCCAGAAGCCCGGGGAGCTGCCCCAGCAGCTCCGCCGCCTGACGGATCAGCTGCCACACGATCACCGCCGCCAGCGCCAGTATGGCCCCGGTGACGGCGATGGTCACCACCGCCGCCGTGAACCCCCGCTTCAGGCCCATCCGCCGGCGGCACCAGGCGATCACCGGCTCCACCGCCGCCGCCAGGGCCAGGGCCAGCAGAAACGGCAGCAGCCACCGCAGCAGATACCGCACCCCCAGCCACAGCAGCACCGCCCAAACGGCCCAATAGGCAGTCCGCACCAAAAAAGCCCGCTGCTTTTCCTGCATTTTTGTATGCTCCCTCCTACGAAAACAGTTGTGTTTTGCCAAACAACATGGTATGATAATGGCCAAAAGAAACGGCGGGGCCGCGTCTCCGCCGGACACATCAGCGGAGGTTTACGGCCATGAGCAATCAGAAATATTACATCGTATCGGCAGAAGCCCTGCCGGAGGTATTCATAAAGGTGGCGGAGGCACGCCGGATGCTCCAGGTGGGCGAGGCGGCTACCGTGGGCGAGGCAGCCCGGATGGTGGGCATCAGCCGCAGCGCGTTTTACAAGTACAAGGACGCGGTGCAGCCCTTCCAGGACATGAAGGCCGGTCACATCATCACGTTTTACGCCCTGCTGAAGGATAACCCCGGCGTGCTGTCCAACTTCCTGTCTATTTTTGCCAATTCCGGCGCAAATATACTCACCATCAACCAGACCATCCCCACCAACGGCTGCGCCGGCGTCACCATTTCCGCCGAGACCAGCGAAATGGTGGAGGATCTGGAGGCCATGATGGCCCGCGTTTCCGGGGCCGAGGGTGTGCTGAAATTTGAGGTCCAGGCCGCCTGACCATAATATATGCAGGCAGTATCAGCAAAAAGAGGGTCCCGCCATCCGGCGGGACCCTCTTTTTGCCTATTTTGCTGACGAATGAGTCTGCATTCTTCAATTGAACCGGTTCATAGCCCGGTCTATGCCGTCGGAAATCAGGACCTTGGCCGCCTCGCCGGCCCGGTCCAGGGCCTCCATCAGGGCCCTCTGATCCTCCCCCATGGGCTTGCCGATGACCCAGTCCACCATGTCATAGTCCGCCTGCTGAGGAGAGCCTACCCCCACCTTGATCCGGGGGAATCGGTCGGTGCCCAGATGCTGGATGATATTCTTCAGCGTTGTGCCTCCGGCGCTGCCCCCGGCCCGGATGCGCAGCTTTCCGGCCGGCAGGGACACGTCGTCGCTGATGACCAGCACATGGTCCGCCGGGATCTTGTAAAACCGCGCCGCCTCGCCCACAGACTCGCCGGACAGATTCATATACGTCTGGGGCTTCATCACCAGCACCTGCTGATCCCCCACCTTCCACTGAGCCGTCCAGGCCCGGAAGCGCAGCTTGTTAAAGCGGAAGCCCTCCCGGTCCGCCAGGCCGTCCAGGGCCAGAAAGCCCATGTTGTGCCGGGTGCTGGCATACTTGGCCCCGGGATTCCCCAGGCCCACCAGCAGCCAGCTCACCCCGCCGCCGCTGCGATGAAAAAACATAGCGTCACATCCTTTGTCGCCGGAAAGCTCCGGTGCAAAAATATAGTCGGCGCAAAAGCGCCCGACTATTATAGCACAGCTTTTCTCAGTTGAACAGCTTGGAGATGGAAATTTCCTGATAAATGCGCTCAATGGCCTCGCCGAACATGGGAGCAACGGACAGATACTTGATCTTGCTGCACCCGGCGCCCTGGGTCTCGGGAATGGTATTCAGCAGAGCCAGCTCCGTGATGCTGCTGTTCTCCAGCCGCTCCAGAGCGGGGCCGGACAGCACGCCGTGGCTGGCGCAGGCATACACGCTCTTGGCGCCGCCCACCTCCACGATGGCCTTGGCGGCGTTGCACAGGGAGCCGGCGGTATCCACCATGTCGTCGAACAGGATGCAGTCTTTTCCGGCCACGTCGCCGATAACGTTCATGACCTCGCACTGGTTGGCCTTCTGGCGGCGCTTATCCACGATGGCAAGGCTCATATGCAGCTTCTGGGCAAAGGTGCGGGCCCGGGCCACGGAGCCCACGTCGGGAGAAACCACCACCATGTCCTCGGCGCGCTCACCGAACTTCTTGGCGTAGTAATCTACAAACACGGGGTTACCCAGCAGATTGTCCACAGGGATATCAAAGAAGCCCTGGATCTGGCTGGCGTGCAGGTCCATGGTCAGCACGCGGTCCGCGCCTGCGGCCACGATCATGTTGGCCACCAGCTTGGCGGAGATGGGGTCGCGGCTCTTGGCCTTGCGGTCCTGACGGGCATAGCCGAAATAGGGAATCACGGCGGTGATGCGGCCGGCGGAGGCGCGGCGGCAGGCGTCGATCATGATCAGCAGCTCCATGAGGCTGTCATTGACCGGCTTGCAGGTGGAGTTGATGAGGAACACGTCGCTGCCGCGGACCGTCTCATACAGGGAGACGGACACTTCGCCGTCGGCGAAGGTCTTGACCTCGGACTCGCCCAGCTTGGTGCCGATGACCTGGCAGATCTCCTTTGCCAGGGCGGGGTTGGAGTTACCGGTGAACACCTTGATGTCCTTGCCATGAGAAATCATTTTCTACACACTCGCTTTCTATCTTACTCAAAAAAATCTCTCTTGGTATTGATGTATTTGAGACGGCTGGCGCCGATACTCACTGGTTCTTTTTCCACAGGGCCCGCAGCCGGTCGGCCCAGCCCTCCTTGTTGGTCTGCCGGGCCCGGGCAATGGCCAGGGCTCCGTCGGGCACGTTGTCGGTAATGGTGGACCCGGCGGCGGTATAGGCCCGGTCCCCCACGGTGACGGGCGCGATGAGGTTGGTATTGCAGCCCAGGAATGCGTCGTCGCCGATGGTGCAGCGGAACTTCTTATGCCCGTCATAGTTGGTGGTAACGGTGCCGCAGCCGAAGTTCACCCGCCGGCCCACGTCGCTGTCGCCCACATAGGTCAGATGGCTGATCTTGGTGCCGTCGCCGATGACGGAGTTCTTCACCTCCACAAAGTCCCCCACCCGGCAGTGGTCGCCGATGCGGCAGCCGGGACGAACATAGGTAAAGGGCCCCACGGTGGTGTGGCTGCCGATGGTGCTCTCGTTGACCTGCGAGGCATTGACGGTGGTCCCCTCCCCCACGATGCAGTCCCGCACCATGGAATTGGGGCCGATCTCGCAGCCCGCAGCGATGGCGGTGTGTCCCCGCAGGATGGTGCCCGGCAGCAGGGTCACGCCGGGAGCCACGGAGCAGCGAGGGTCCACATAGGTGTTGACGGGGTCCACCACGGTGACGCCGTTGGACGCCATGCGGCGCATCAGCAGCTCACGGGCAGCGGGCATGGCGGCGTTCAGCTCCGCCGTCGAAGAAAAGGCCCGGAATGCAGGAGCCTGCTCCCGGGGCTGCCACAGGCGCGGACGCCACGGCTTCCGCCGGGCAGTCGGTCAGGGACGTACCCTCCCGCAGCTGGAGCGCAGCACCGCCGCATCGGCGGCGTATACGTTCCGGTCCTCCGGTCCGTATACCGGTACCACAGGCCCGGGAACTACCATCACGTCCTCCTCGGCGGCAGAAAGCGCCGCCGGGACATCGTCAAAAAATTCTGCGTCGAAGCCCTGGAGCGCCTCCCGGGCCTCCTCCCGCCAGTTTTCCCGGCAGACAATAAAATACCGCTGCACACCGCAGCACATCAATTCCTGCGCCATCCAGGTCAGCACCGGACAAAACAGGACAGGCTCCAGCATCAGCGGTTGATCCTCGGGGGCCAAAGCGCCCTTCAGGTCGAAAATCGCAATTTTACAGTTCATGGGAACCATCCCCCCTTCTATAGTTAATTCCATTATATCATGCTCTGCGTGAAAATCCAGTATTTTTGCGTTCTGGCAATAATTTTCCAGTGCCGCAAAAAACAAGAAAACCCTTACAATTCACCTGCATATTTTTGTACTTTTAAGAAAAAAATACCCAGAATTAACAATTTCCAGTTGCATTCTTTAGGGAATTGCATTACAATAGGCTGGTCATGTCAGGCAGGTGCCGAAGGGAGCGACGGAAAGATGGTGCATATTGTTCTGGTTGAGCCGGAAATCCCCCAGAACTGCGGGAATATTGCTCGCACCTGTGCGGCCACCGGCTGCGATCTGCATCTGATCCGTCCGTTGGGCTTCGACATCTCTGACCGGGCGGTGAAGCGCGCCGGCCTGGATTACTGGCACCTGGTCCGGGTATTCGACTATGAGAGCCTGGACGATTTCTTCCGGAAGCACCCGGAGGCGGCGGACGACCTGTGGCTGGCCACCACCAAGGCCCCCCAGGATTATTGTCAGGCCCGGTTCCGGGAGGGCTGCTGGCTGTTCTTCGGCAAGGAGACGGCGGGTCTGCCGGAAGCATTCCGCACGGCCCACTATGATCGCTGCATCCGCCTGCCCATGGTGTCCCCGGCCCGGAGCCTGAATCTCAGCAACTCCGTGGCGGTGCTGACCTACGAGGCGCTGCGGCAGCAGGAGTTCCCGGGTTGATGCGCTGCGGGGAAATGGCAAAGTGAGTATAAATTGAGTATTATTTTCATAAAGGAGCGTACCGATATGAATTACAATAAGAAAACCATCATGGACGTGGACGTGGCAGGCAAGAAGATCCTGCTGCGCTGCGATTTCAACGTGCCCCAGGATAAGGAGACCCACGCCATCACCAGCGACAAGCGCATTGTGGCCAGTCTTCCCACCATCCGGTATCTGCTGGAGCGGGGCGCGGCGGTGATCGCCTGCTCTCACCTTGGCAAGCCCAAGGGGCAGTGGAAGGACAGTCTGACGCTGCGGCCTGTGGCGGAGCGGCTGAGCCAGCTGCTGGGCCAGGAGGTCATTTTTGCCAAGGACATCGTGGGCGAGGATGCCAAGGCCAAGGCTGCGGCCCTGCAGGCGGCCAGATCATGCTGCTGGAAAACCTGCGCTTTGACCCCCGCGAGGAGAAGAACGACCCCGAGTTTGCCCGGGAGCTTGCCTCTATGGCAGAGCTGTATGTTTCCGATGCCTTCGGCACCGTGCACCGGGCCCACGCCTCCACCGCCGGTGTGGCAGCTTCCTGCCTGCCGTGTCCGGCCTGCTGGTGGCCCGGGAGCTGGAGATCATGGGCGGTGCTCTGGAAAACCCCAAGCGTCCCTTTGTGGCCGTGCTGGGCGGGGCCAAGGTGTCCGACAAGATCGGCGTCATCAACAACCTGCTGGAAAAGGCCGACACCATCATCATCGGCGGCGGCATGGCCTATACCTTTGCCCGGGCCCAGGGCGGCTCCATCGGCAAGAGCCTGTGCGAGCCGGATAAGCTGGACTATGCCTGGAGATGCTCCGGAAGGCCAAGGACCGGGGCGTGCAGCTGCTTCTGCCCACCGATACCGTGGCCGCGGCGGAGTTTTCCGCCGATGCCGACAGCCTTGTGGTGCCCACCGACGCCATCCCCGACGATATGGAGGGCCTGGACATCGGGCCGGAGACCATCCGCACCTTCTGCGCCGCCGTCCGGGGCGCGGGCACCGTTGTGTGGAACGGCCCCATGGGCGTGTTCGAATTTGAAAAGTTTGCCGCCGGTACCCGGGCTATGGCCCAGGCCCTGGCCGACAGCGGCGCCGTGACCATCGTGGGCGGCGGCGACAGCGCGGCGGCGGTGGAGCAGATGGCTTTGCCGACAGGATCACCCACATCTCCACCGGCGGCGGCGCGTCCCTGGAGTTTCTGGAGGGCATTGAGCTGCCGGGCGTGGCCTGCCTGCTGGATAAGTAACGCCAGGGGAGGAACCCCTTCCTCCCTTCGAGAATATATTATTAGGTAAGAGGAGTAACAAGCATCATGAATCGCAGATATCGCAAGACCATTATCGCCGGCAACTGGAAAATGAACATGACCGCCAGCGACACCAAAAAGTTTGCCGAGGACATCAAGCTATCATGCCCCGCGCCAAGTGGTGCGACGTGGTGGTATGCGTCCCCTTTGTCAACATTCCCACCGCTCTGAAGGCCTTCAAGGACCTGCGCATTTCCGTGGCGCTCAGAACCTGTTCTATGAAAAGTCCGGGGCCTACACCGGCGAGGTGTCCGCCGATATGCTGAAGGACCTGGGCGTCAAGTACGTCATCATCGGCCATTCCGAGCGCCGCCAGTATTTCGGCGAAACGGATTTCACCGTCAACAAGAAGGTTCTGGCCGCTCTGGAGGCCGGGCTGCACCCCATTATCTGCGTGGGCGAGAGCTGGAGCAGCGGGAGCTGGGCATCACCATGGAGCTCATCGCCCTGCAGGTGAAGTCCGCCCTGGCCGGTGTGCCCGCCGAAAAGCTGCGCAAGTGCGTCATCGCCTATGAGCCCATCTGGGCCATTGGCACCGGCAAGACCGCCACCGCCGAGCAGGCCGCCGAGGTCTGCACCTCGATCCGCACCACCGTGCGCCATCTGTACGGCGCCCGTATCGCCCGCTCCATCACCATCCAGTATGGCGGCTCCATGAAGCCCGGCAACGCCGCCGAGCTGCTGGCCCAGCCCGATATCGACGGCGGCTCATCGGCGGTGCGGCCTGAAGCCCGCCGACTTTGTGGAGATCATCAACGCCGCCAACCAGGACTAAGCGAAACGACAGGAGGTTCCGCAATGAACAAGGCGCCTACTACCCTGATCATCATGGACGGCTTCGGCCTGACGGACCCCGGCCCCGGCAATGCCGTCAGCCTGGCCCAAACGCCCCAGCTGGACCGGCTGTTTGCCGAATATGCCATACCACCCTGTCCGCCAGCGGCCTGGACGTGGGGCTGCCCGCCGGGCAGATGGGCAACAGCGAGGTGGGCCACACCAACATCGGCGGCGGCCGGGTGGTGTTCCAGGACCTGCCCCGCATCTCCCGCGCCATCGACGACGGCAGCTTCTTTGAAAACGCCGCCTACAACAAGGCCATGGACGACTGCCTGGAAAAGGGCTCCAGCCTGCACCTGTACGGACTGCTGTCCGACGGCGGCGTCCACTCCCACATCCAGCACCTGTACGCCCTGCTGCAAATGGCCAGGAACAAGGGTCTGACCCGGGTGTATGTCCACGCGTTTCTGGACGGGCGGGACGTGTCCCCCACCAGCGGCAAGGGCTTCGTGGCCGATTGCCAGGAAAAATGCCGGGCCCTGGGCGTGGGAAAAATCGCCACCGTCATGGGCCGGTATTACGCCATGGACCGGGACAACCGCTGGGAGCGGGTGCAGCTGGCCTACGACGCCATGGTCTATGGCGAGGGCATCCAGAATCCCGACCCGGTGGACGCCGTGGCCCAGTCCTATGAAAACGACGTCACCGACGAGTTTATGGAGCCGGTGGTCTGCGACCCGGACGGCACCATTTCCGACAACGACAGCATCATCTTCTTCAACTTCCGCCCCGACCGGGCCCGGGAAATCACCCGTGCCATCGTGGACCCGGAGTTTGACGGCTTCCAGCGGGAGTTTTTCCCCACCACCTACGTCTGCAACACCGAGTACGACGCCTCCATGCCCAACGTGCTGGTGGCCTGGCCCCGTATCCCCGTGAAAAATGGCCTGGGCGAATACCTCAGCGCCATGGGCATGACCCAGCTGCGCATCGCCGAAACGGAGAAGTACGCCCATGTCACCTTCTTCTTCAATGGCGGCGTGGAAAAGCAGTACCCCGGCGAGGACCGGGTGCTGGTGCCCTCCCCCAAGGTGGCCACCTACGATCTCCAGCCGAGATGAGTGCCTATGAGGTGTGCGACAAGTGCATTGAGCGCATCAACTCCGGCGCGTATGACGTGATCATCCTGAACTTCGCCAACTGCGACATGGTGGGCCACACCGGCGTTCTCCAGGCGGCTGTCAAGGCCGTGGAGACGGTGGACACCTGCGTGGGCCGTGTGGTGGAGGCCACCCTGAAAATGGGCGGCATCGCCATGGTCACGGCGGACCACGGCAACGCCGAGGTCATGCTCCAGCCCGACGGCAGCCCCATGACCGCCCACACCACCAACCTGGTGCCCTTCATCCTGTGCGGCGCAGGCAACGAGCTGCGCCCCGGCCGCCTGGCGGATATCGCCCCCACCATCCTGGATGTGATGGGCCTGGCCACTCCCCAGGAAATGGACGGCAAGACCCTGATCGTCAAGTAAACAAGCGGCAATCCACACAGCAAAAACCCCCGGCCACCGGCCGGGGGTTTTCTGCTTGTCAAAAAAAGCCCTTTTCTGATACGATCACTCGCCGGACAGCGAGGCGAACAGCGCCTTCAGGGTGTCCTCGGAATAGACAAAGGCGGAAATGCCGGCGTGTGGGTTGCTCTGCATATCGCCCGCTGCCGCCAGGCTCTCCGCCAGCAGCTTATCCGTCCCCTTCACATTGTCGCTCAGCTCCGCCATCAGCCCACGGTCCCGCAGCTGAGCGGCCGGCTGCCCCAGTGTCGCGGAGCCTGGATTAGCCCTCAGCTCCTCATAAGTCATCAGGCCGAAGCGGTCCACAAAGTAGCGGCTGCCGTCGTCTGCGTTCGCCACGTACATCATGGTGATAAAGGAGCAAACATTCACATAGGCGCCCGGATATTGTATATATGCTTCGCCCCCGTCTGTCTGAGTTTGATCCAGAAACAGCAGCAGCTGGTTGCCATAGGTATATAGTGGGTAGTCCTCATAAGTTGACGTGGATGCACCGGACTGCATCAGTGTAAAATGGGCGGGGATATCGCCCTTGTAGCATTCCAACGCATCGGCTTCGTAATAGGTATAGGGGAACCCATCCGTATTTTCCCCCAGCCAGTTCCCTACCTGGACCAATGCCACAACGTCAGCCTCCTCAAAGGCCTCCGTCAGAGAATACGACCTGTTAAAGGAGGCATTCCCAGTAGCTTCCCCAATACGGACAGGAGGACGTACCACGCTGCCGCAAGCGGTCAGCAGCAGGAGCATGCCCGCCAGCAGCAAAACAGAGATCCTACGTTTCATGGATATTCTCCTTTCTAATATTTTCACTTATATTATCGCAGATAATCCTCTGGTAGTCAACCGTTATATTTTATTTACAAAAAAATACGGCAGGAGCCGCGATTTTTTTACTTTTTTTCTGCCGCCCAGCGTCTCTCCCCGCTCGCCTTCCACCCCGCAGCACAACAGCTTTCCTATATACCCCCCTGTTTTTCTTATTTAATAGGACTTTTATAAGAAACATTTCCCATATATACCCCGTTTTCATCGTCTTACCGGTGTGCTATGATATTCCCGAGGTGAGAAACGATGAAAAACAGACTCTGGACACGGAATTTTACCCTGCTGATCGCCGCCAGCGGACTGGGCGCCGTAGGCGGCATCGCCGGCGGCTTTGCCATGTCGTTTTTGGTGTTCGACGAGACCGGCAGCACCCTGGCCTCGGCGCTGGTGCTGGCGACGGAGCTGATCCCGGGCTTTCTGCTGCCCCTGTTCATTGCCCCGTGGATGGACCGGATGCCCCGCAAGCCCTTCCTGGTAGGCGGCGACATGCTCAACGGCGTCATGTATCTGCTGCTGGGGGCGTATCTTCTGCGGGGTACGTTCTCCTATGTGGGCTACCTGGCCTTTTCCCTGGTGCTGGCGTCCCTCAGAGCCTTTGACGAGCTGGCGTACAACAGCATTTTCCCCATGCTGCTGCCGGAGGGGGCGGAGCAAAAGGGCTACGCCGTGGCCTCCACCCTGTACCCCGTTCTGCGGGTGATGATGCTGCCCCTGTCGGCGGTGCTGCTGGATGCCGTGGGAGCGGCATGGCTGCTGGTGGGACAAGGAGTCCTGTCCCTGATGGCGGCGGCGGTGGAAAGCGGCATCCGTATTCACGAGGAGCGCCGCCCGCCGGAGGAGAGCTCCTCCCTCCGTGCCTGGTGGGCGGATGTGAAGGAGGCCGCCCGGTATCTGCGGCAGGAAAAGGGCCTTATGAACATCTATGGCTACATGGCCGTCACCAACGGCGTGGCCAGCGGATATTCCCCCATTCTGGTGGCGTTCTTCCGGACGTTTCCCGGCATGACGGCGGCCATGTACTCTCTGTTCTCCGTGGCGGAGTTCCTGGGCCGCACAGTGGGCGGCTTTGTGCAGTACCGGATGGAGATCCCGGAAAAGAAGCGGTACGGCTTCGCCTTCCTGGTGTACATGGTGTACGAGGCCATGGACATGCTGCTGCTTTGGCTGCCGTATCCCCTGATGCTGGCCAGCCGGGGCCTGTGCGGATTTTTGGGGACCAACAGCGCCACCATGCGCCAGGCGGCGGTGCAGCGGTATATTCCGGAAAGGCTCCGGGCCCGGGTCAACGCCTTTGAATCCATGCTGTATACCGGCGCGGCCGCCGTGCTGTCCCTGGTCATCGGGGCGCTGGGGGAGGTGCTGGACTACCGCCTGTGCGTCACCCTGTGCGGCGGGTTCTCTATGGTCGTGTGCCTGGCCACCATCTGGCGGGGCCGCCGCTATGTCCGGGCCGTATATGAGCAGAGCGGTGCATAAAAAGGAAGGGACCTGTGTGGTCCCTTCCTTTTTATGCGCCAATGTCCGCCCGGTCCCCCGGGCGGACATCTCCCATCATCAAAAGGCATATTTCATGCGCTTCCTCCTTAATACGCGTGCTTTTCCAGGTCCTGTGCGCCCTTCCAGGCGGGAATCACCCGCACCACGGGCCGGGCCTCATTGTCCCGGCTGCTCTCGGGAACGTCCCGGGGCTGTCCCAGGGTCAGCGCAGCCAGCAGCAGCCCGCACAGGGCCAGCCCCGCCGCCACGAACCAATGCGTTCTCTTTTCATAAGCTCCTCCTTGTATTCTATCCCAGGCTGTCCAGCAGAAACACCGATCCCATGTGGACCAGCGCCAGCTCCGGCGCCTGGATATACAGCGTCTCCATCTGCCGGGGCG
>ENA-OQEN01000021-OQEN01000021.1-human-gut-metagenome-genome-assembly--contig:-NODE-21-length-53853-cov-6.240796_pt1 | contig 53853 bp, 62 predicted proteins | sample MGYA00242791_ERZ504627 | MGnify/ENA primary metagenome ERZ504627 (study PRJEB26092, sample SAMD00036316) | human gut metagenome | host: Homo sapiens | study: EMG produced TPA metagenomics assembly of... | reverse complement strand
GAAGAACCTGTTCTCCGACTACAAGATAGACGCATCGTGGCTTCCGAATGACGGACTTGTAAACGTCGTATCGGCGCGCTACCCCGTTCACCGACGAGCATGAGGACTACACCCCCGGCATGGAGCTCGAGACCGCCAAATGGTACGTCATGCCCACGCGCGAGGGCGACCACGGCACGGTCATCGGAATGCAATGCACGAAGAGTCAGACGCTCAGCTTCTACTATGAGCTGACCGATCTTATAGAGAGCCTGCCGTAACGGATTGATAAACCGCAGGGAATAAATAATATGTATGTAACCCCCAATCGCAGCTGTTGCGGTTGGGGGTTGTTTTGTGATGGAGATAACGGTATTTTGCAGATGTAAATATTGGCGACAAACGGCTATAGCAATATTCCAAGCCAGCACAATCTTGTAGGGGCGGATATTATCCGCCCGCGAGATTTTTACAATTCTACCGGCGCGCACCCTGAAAATCATATCTTGAACGCCGGCCAAATTAACCCCTCAGTCTCGCTCACGCCGATCCAGCTCCACTACATGGGAGCCTAATAGATATCCCAATTTATCAATGCAGCTCGTATTATCATAAACCAATGCAAAAATCCTACCCGTCAAAAACTGTGGGTAGGATTCTGTATATTATTTGCGTATTATTTGCGTATTTTTATTATTCATCCCCGCGCAGGAAGTTTCTGACTTCAAGCAGGTTGGTGAATTTTTCCCAGAGTACATTTTCTGTCTCCTCATCTGCCTGCCAGAGGTCGGGCACCATTATTACGCGGCATCCGGCGTTATGTGCAGCCCACAGACCGTTGCGCGAATCTTCGAGAGCTATGCAATCTTTCGGGCTTTCGCCGAGCAGCTCGCACGCCTTGAGATAGATATCCGGCGCGGGCTTTGAGCGCGCCGCCATTTCGCCGCTGACTATTATATCAAACTTATCAGTTATACCCGCGCTTTCGAGGTTGCGCAGAACGGCTCTGCGGGTCGAGGACGAAGCTACTGCGGTCTTTATCCCCGCCGATTTCAGCCAATCGAGCAGTTCATAAAGTCCGTATTTCACGGGGACTTTGTTATGCGCATAGAAATCGTCGGTGAATTCCCTGCCGTAGCGGCGCATGGCCTCGGTATCGACATCGCTCCCGAACTCCTCGCGCCATATCTCATCCGCACGTTCGGCTGTCACGCGAGGGTCTTCATGACCATATATCCCGCCTTGCCGAGTCCCATCTTTTCGCCCGCGTAGTCCCACGCCGCCATCGCAAGGCGTTCGGTATCAAACATCAGTCCGTCCATATCGAAAACAGCAGCTTTTATTTTCACAGGGACACCTCCGGGTAAATCTTCTTTGGATTCGGGCTATAAAGCGCTCGCCATACATCATGGGCATAAGCGGCTTAATAAAAAAGCACTTGCTAAAGCAAGTGCTTTTTTCTGGCTGGGGAATAGGGATTCGAACCCCAACAAACAGAGTCAGAGTCTGTCGTGCTACCGTTACACAATTCCCCAATATCAAACTCCGAACAGGTTTTCTCTCACCTGCGAGTCAATATTATACACACTCTCAGTCCCTCTGTCAACCTTTTTTCAAAAATTTTTCGCATGGGATGAAAGTTTTTTATTTTAGCTTTGATGAAGCGGCGGAAAAGCGGTAGGCACAACGGGATTTTATTTTATGCAGATATTGATTTTTCATACACACTGTGCTATTATATCAAAGCAATGCAGGTGTAGTTCAATGGCAGAATGTCAGCTTCCCAAGCTGAACACGGGGGTTCGATTCCCCTCACCTGCTCCACACTCCCGGATGCTATGCGTTCGGGAGTTTTATTATATTCCGACAAAAAGACCCGTCTGGGATAACCGGACGGGTCGATTTTTGTTTTATTACACAAGAAGCATACGGTCGTTATCGAGCTCTTTGCCCGCGTTCTCCTTGAACTTATCGAGCAGATCCTGAACGGTGAGCTTTGACCTCTCCTCCCCTTCGGCGTCGAAAATTATGTTTCCGCCGTGCATCATTATCGTGCGGCTTCCGAGTTCGAGAGCCGACTGCATATTGTGCGTTATCATAAGGCAGGTGAGATTATTCTCGCTGACGATACTCTTTGTGAGCGCGAGAACTTTTTCAGCCGTTGCGGGGTCGAGCGCGCTGTGTGCTCATCGAGAAGCAGGAGCTTCGGCGGATTGAAAGTTGCCATCATGAGCGTCAGAGCCTGTCTCTGACCGCCGGAGAGCAAACCGACCGGCTGACTCATTCTGTCCTCAAGTCCCATTTCAAGCAGGGCAAGCTTATCTCTGAAGAGTTTCTTGTCGCTCTTCGATACGCGGCTCAGCCAGCCGCCGTGACCTGCGGCAAGGGCTAAATTTTCTTCTATCGTCATGCCGGGCGCGGTGCCGCGCATCGGATCCTGAAAAAGTCTGCCGATGCTCTTGGCGCGCTTATGCTCGGGCATGAGAGTGATATCTTTTCCGTCGAGCGAGATGCTGCCGGAATCGGTTATAAAGCTGCCGGCGATGGCATTGAAAAGTGTTGACTTGCCCGCGCCGTTCGCGCCGATGAGCGTTATAAAATCACCCTCGGCGACGCTCAGGGAAAGATCGTCTATCGCCTTTTTGGCGTTCACCGTGCCGGGATTGAAAGTTTTCGAGATGTGTGATATTTCAAGCATCTGCTTTCCTCCTTCCCGAACGAGTCTGAATTCTGCGCTTTAAAAGCGGGAGCTGCTTTTTGAAATAGGGTGTTGCTATCGCCGCGATAACTATAACGGACGAGACAAATTTGAGCATGAACGCCGGCATATCGAAGCGCAGGGCGATTGTATAAATGAGTCTGAATATGAACGCGCCGAGCACCATGCCGAATATCCTCAGCGGCATCTTCTTTCTGCCGAGGAACACGCCGCCGATAAGCAGGGACGCGAGGGCAATGGTCACCATTCCGGTTCCGATATCGATGTTGACCGATCTCTGCGACTGGGCGAGCAGGCAGCCCGACAGCGCGGTAAACGAGTTCGCGACGCAGAGTCCGATTATTGTAGTAAACGCCGGATTGACGGACGAGGAGCGAACCATATCGGGGTTATCGCCCGTCGCTCTTATTGCGAGTCCGAGGCGGGTTTTCAGGAAAAGTCCGAGTATAACAGCAACCGCCGCGACGGCGATTATCGCCACGAAGAGCTTTGACTGTCTCGCCACGGGAGTTCCCTTGACGAGCGCCGCCATCTTGGTGAACACAGTGTCCGTTTTATTCATATTGAGTATCGACGAGCCGCTCATGACTGCGATATTTATTGAATAGAGCCCCGTGTTTACGATTATTCCGGCAAGTAGGCTGTTGATGCCCATTTTCGTCTGGAGTATCGCCGTTATGAAGCCCGAGGCTATTCCTGCCGCCATTGCCGCGGCTATCGACAGATACGGATGACCCGCTATCGCGACCACCGCGCCGACCGTTGCGCCGAGCGTAAAGCAGCCGTCGGTCGAAAGATCGCAGACATTGAGCATCGAATAGCTCAGGAACAGTGCGAGCACCGTGAGCGAGGTTATGAGTCCCAGCTCGAGCGCCGACTGACCGAGTGAAAATATCGAATCCAAAGACATTGTGTTTCCTCTTTCCTGCTTTATTGAGCCGCACGGGAAGCAGTGCTCCCCGGGAGACCGATTGAATCTTATTTTACATCGTCGAAGCTCTCGGCGGTGGTGATGCTCTTAACTTCGGTGCACTTGGGAGCGAAGAGCTTCGAGACTTCGTCGAAGTTATAGCCGAGCTTTGCGCAGATTTCGGTGTTTATTGTTGCGGTGCCGTTATCGAACATGAGAACGGGGGTGGTTGCGGGGTCTTTGCCGTTTATCATGATATCGATTATCATATTTGCCGTCTCAACGCCGAGATTTGCATAATCAACGCCGTAGCCGAGGAAAGCTCCGTTGAGGGCGAAGGAATCAGCGCCGGTGTAGTGCGGAATCTTTGCGTCTGCGAAAATCTCATATATGGAGAGCTCGGACTTCATTATGGTGTTGTCGGTGGGAGTGAACACTGCCTGAACGCCGTCGGAAACGAGTGCTTTTGCGGCGAGGGTGACTTCGTCAACGGTGGTTCCCGTGCGCTCGATAACTTCAACACCCTTAGACTGGAGATAGGTCTTTGCGTCCTTTATAGCCTGGGTCGAGGAATCCTGACCGACATCGTAGAGCAGACCGACTTCTTCATATCGGGATCCTTGAGGAACATGAGATCCATTATGGCGTTGGTGTTGAGATAATCGGAGGTTCCGGTAATCTGCCGCCGGGTGCGTCAAGAGAATCAACGAGCTTTGCGCCGACAGGATCGCTGACTGCGGAGAACACGACCGGGATATCGCTGTTCTCGGTCTCGACTGCCGCCTGCATGGCGATTGCGACCGGGGTCGCGACGCCGACCATAAGATCGACCTTGTCAACGATGAAGTTCGAGATTATCTGATTCATAACAACTGAATCGCCGTTGCAGTTGTCGTATTTGACTTCGATCTCGACGCCCTTTTCGGCGGCGACGGAAGCGAGCTGCCTTTTGATGTTATCGACTATCTGATTGAGCGATGCGTCATCGACATAGTTGCAGATGCCGACGGTGTATTTCTTTTTAGCGTCTCCGCCCGTTTTGCCGCAGGCGGCGAAGCAGGTAACTGTGAGCATAAGTGCGAGTACAAGTGCGATTATCTTTTTCATTGTATTTCTTCCTTTCGGTAATTGATAAAAATTTTTGAGCTAAACTAAGAATCGAAAATATCACAGGCGCGGCGTGCGCCAAAGTTTACTCAACAAAAACATAACAATCTCCTCCGAAATAAAAAACTCCTGTCCTGCAATAATGCTGGGACAGGAGATATTATCATCCTGCGGTGCCACCCGGCTTGACGCTTTTGCGTCCACTTAGCGCGTACTGACATACGCTGACTTTTCTTCACGGAGAGTCCTGCTCCGGCGCACATACTTAAAGGATAACCTTTGTTCCGATTGCCCTTAGAAGTCCATTCAGGTTTCTTTCATTCTGCCGCAATCCCACCGCCTGCGGCTCTCTTCGAGATGAGGGAGAAATCTTACTTACCCTTCTTCAACGGTTTACTGAATTGTAGCACTCTGCGCTTTTGTTGTCAACACATTTTTTCACTTTTGTTTCAAGAACCAGTTTTCTTGTAGGTTATAGGCGCGAAATCCGACAAAATTCACAAAATCCGCCGTTCTCTTGCTAAATGGTATGCCGCGAAGAGTGCCTGTGTGACCAAAAAGGCGAATAGACAATATATTAAATATGGGATGTCTTTGCGCGCCCGCAAAACGGACGCCCTGCAAATTTTACCCAACGGAGGCCTTTTATGAACAACGAAGATATAGTCTCGCTCATGGAGCGATACAAGAGAGAACTGCTCGAATTTGAAAAGCGCAACACGGCACCGGTATCCGCGCAGGAAAAGGCGGAACCTGAGCCCGTATCGGCGCAGCAGGAAAGCCAAGCCGAACAGGTTTCGGCGCAAGTGCAGGAAGATGCAGAGCCGGTAAACGCGCCGGCGACAGAGCCCGCAAAGGCGGTTTCGGCAAAGGCGGAGGAAAACGAAGCGGTGAGCACTGCGGCGACGGTAACGATTCAGCGGCAGACCGACGCTCAGAGGGAGAGCCAGATGCAGTTTGACGACGGCGCGGACACGGACAAATCCCAGTTCACACCCGAGCGCACGCAGGCGGCAGGGCGCGGAGACATCCCCCAGCCGCGCACGATATTCGTCGACCCGCAGACGCTCAAAAACAAAAATCTTGCCTCAACCAACACTCAATCCGCGATGCAGCGATTCGACGAATTCAAGGGCGAGCGCAACAAGCGCGGCATCCTGCGCGTTGAGACCTACGGCTCGAACGGGCTCTATCCCGTCGCAACAGCCGAGTGGTAGTATACAAAGAGATAGGCGGCGAAAAATATTATATATATGATTCGCACACCGATTCGAGCGGCATACTCGACAATCTCCAGCTGCCCGCTCCCGACAAATCCCTGTCGGAGACAGAGCAGGGCTCGGGCGGCTTGCGCCGTATGCGACATACGATATATTTGTCAGCCACCCGGGATTCATCAGCACATATCTTGAAAACGTTCCGATCTTCGACTCCACCGTTTCAATACAGTCGGTCGAAATGCTGCCGACGGTCAGCGGCGAGCAGGATCCGAATGTGATAAACGAATCTGTCTGAGGAGTGATATTATGGCAGCAGATACTCCCGTTATCCCCCAGACAATAACAGTCCACCTCGGCAGACCGAATGCGGCGGCGAGGAATGTCACTGTGCCGTTTACGGATTATCTCAAAAATGTCGCATCGAGCGAGATATATCCGACATGGCCGGACAACGCGATACGCGCCAACATATATGCGCAGGCGTCGTTCGCGCTCAACCGCATATACACAGAACACTACCGCAGCCGCGGCTATGACTTCGACATCACGAACTCGACCGCATATGACCAGGCATATGTTGAGGGGCGCAGCGTATTTTCAAACGTCGCGAAGATAGTCGACGAGCTTTTCAACAACTATGTCACGAAGGGCGATCAGGTTCAGCCCTATTTCACGCAGTACTGCTCCGGGCGCGAGGTCACCTGCGACGGGCTCTCGCAGTGGGGCACGGTCTCGCTCGCGAATCAGGGCTATACGCCATACCGCATACTTCAATATTACTACGGAAACGACGTCAATATAAAGACGGCGCCCGTCAAAAATATCCGCGAATCATATCCCGGCAGCTCTGCGCCTCGGCGACATATCGGAGGATGTCAGGATAATCCAGCGCCAGCTCAACCGCATCGCGCGAAACTATCCCGCCATTCCGCGCATCCCCTCCCCCAACGGGATATTCGACACGGCAACGCGCGAATCGGTCAGAAAGTTCCAGAGCATATTCAATCTCACCGTCGACGGCATCGTCGGCAAGGCGACATGGTATAAAATAAAACAGCTCTATGCCGGAATACTGAGACTCGGCGAGCTCTACAGCGAGGGCTTGAAGCTGACAGATGTAGAGCGTCAGTTCAAGACCGTTATCAGACGCGGCGACCGAGGTCAGGATGTAAGCACTATTCAGTATTTCTTGAACTTTATCGGCAGCTTCACGAGCAACATTCAGCCCCCGGCGGTCGACGGCATTTTCGGCCAGGGCACATACAACAGCGTTGTGCAGTTTCAGCGGCAATACGCCTTGCGGCGGACGGCATAGTCGGGCGCGACACATGGAACAAGCTGCAGGCTGTATATAATGATATCCTGCGAACCTTCCCCGGCGAATTTTCAATCTATGATCAATATGCGCGTTTTGCATATCCCGGCTACAATCTGCTCCGCGGCAGCACGGGCAGCGCAGTAAGAAATCTTCAGGAATATCTCCAGGTTCTCGCGCGCGGAGTCGAAAGCGTGCCGTATGTTGCGGCGGACGGTATTTTCGGCGCACAGACGGAGACGGCGGTCAAGGCGGCTCAGCGATATTTCGGGCTGACTCCGAACGGCGTTGTCGGTCCGCTGCTCTGGTACGCGATAGCGGAATACTATTATTACAACGTATAATCCCGACAAAAACGGAGATGATATACGGCGTGAAACAATTGCCGTATATCATCTTTTCTTTTTAAGGCGGGATATTCATAATGGAAAAGCAGACTTTTTCGGGGAACTACGAAGCTGACATTGCGTCGCTCAATCTGCGGCTGCGCGTGAGCGAGAGCTTTGACCTCGTCAGCCGTCAGATAATGATCGGCAGCCACCGCGCCATGCTGTGGTTCATCGACGGGTTTATAAAAGACGGGCTGATGGAAAAAATCATGAGCTTCATGATGAACGCGGACGAGAAGAAGCTCAAAACTGTCGGCACAACGCGCGAATTTGCTGACGCGTTCGTGCCCTATGTCGAGACCGAGGTCGTAAACGACTTCGACAGATTCGAGACTTTTCTCTTCTCCGGCGCATTGGGCATGATAGTTGACGGGTTTAAAGAAGCTATAATTATAGATGTGCGGACTTATCCTGCGCGAAGCGTGGACGAGCCGGAGAACGACAAGGTGCTTCGAGCTCGCACGACGGCTTTGTAGAGACGCTGATATTCAACACCGCACTCATACGCCGCAGAGTCAGGGACACGAAATTGACAATGTATTTGACGCAGATAGGCAAGCGGTCAAAGACAGATGTCGTGCTCTGCTATCTCGACGGCACGGCAGACCCCAAGGAGGTCGAAAAGATAAAGAAAAAGCTGAATTCCATAGACATAAACGCGCTGACCATGGGGCATGAGAGCCTTGCGGAATGTCTTATACCGAAGCAGAGGTTCAACCCCTTTCCGAAGGTGCGTTACACCGAGCGCCCGGACAGCGCGGCGGCGAGCATATACGAGGGCAGTCTGCTGATAATCACGGACACCTCGCCCTCTGTTATGATTATCCCGACCGGCGTGTTCGACTTCTTGCAGGACACGAACGATTTCTATTTTCCGAGCCTTATCGGAAGCTATCTTCGAATAGTCAGAATGATAGTTTTCCTGCTCGCTCTGCTTTTAACGCCCGTGTGGTTTCTGCTGATTCAAAATCCAGAATATATCCCGCCGTGGCTCGACTTCATAAAGATAGAGCACCCGACGAGCGTGCCGGTCATAATGCAGCTTCTAATAATTGAAATAGTCATAGACGCGCTGAAACTGGCGTCGCTCAACACCCCGAACGCGCTGAGCAACTCGTTCAGCGTCATAGGTGCGCTCGTACTCGGAGAATTTGCCATTGCCGCGAAGTGGTTCACGGCGGAAGTTGTTCTCTATATGGCGTTCGTCGCGATAACGAACTTCGCCCAACCGAGCTATGAGCTCGGATATGCGTTCAAACTCTGCCGCATGATGATACTGATACTGACGGCCATATTCAACCTCTGGGCTTCATCGCCGGGCTTGTGATAACCGCTCTGTTGATTTCATTCAATAGGACCGTCAGCGGGCGCTGCTATCTCTATCCCCTCATTCCGTTTAACGGCAGGGCTCTGACCTCGCTTCTGCTGCGAAAGCCGATAACCAAAAGCAAAAACTGACAAAAATCGTTCCTCTAAAAATAATATCCGCGCATATTGCAATGGGCTCGCTCTTTTGATATAATTATATCGAATCGAGGCATTTTCGCTTCGGTCAATATATCAAAGGAGGAGCCTGTTTTGCCGGAATACACAATGCTCATATTATGGATAGCGCTGCTCATAGCGTTCATCGTTGTTGAAGCCGCGACTGTCCAGCTTGTCACGATCTGGTTCGCCGTTGGTGCGGCGGCGGCTCTGATATCGGAGCTTTGCTCGGCGCCCGTCTGGCTTCAGTGGGTGATTTTCGCGGCAGTGTCGCTCGTCGCGCTTGCGGTGACCCGTCCGCTCGCCAAGAAATTTTCAAAAAAGCGCGTTCAGCCGACCAACGCTGACAGATACATAGGTCTCGAGGGAATAGTCGAAGAGACTGTTGACAACACCGAGGGCACCGGTATAGTGAAGGTCGAGGGCTCGACCTGGACGGCGAGATCGTCCGACGGCAGCCGCATTGAAAAAGGTTCAAATATCACCGTTGACAGAATCGACGGCGTTAAACTTATGGTTTCAAAACACTAAAGGAGGATTATTATGGGACCTGTAGCAATCGGAGTAATCATCGGCATAATCGTGCTCGTGCTCGTTATTGTCGTGCTCAACATCAAGATAGTGCCGCAGTCCAAGGCCTATGTCATCGAGCGCCTCGGCGCATATTCGACCACATGGCAGACCGGCATCCACTTCAAGATACCTTTCATTGAGAAAGTATCGAAGACCGTTTCCCTCAAGGAGCAGGTCGTGGATTTCCCGCCCCAGCCCGTTATCACAAAGGATAACGTCACGATGCAGATAGACACGGTCGTTTTCTTCCAGATAACCGACCCGAAGCTCTATGCATACGGTGTGGAGCGTCCGATATCCGCTATCGAAAATCTCTCGGCAACAACGCTGAGAAACATCATCGGCGAAATGGAGCTTGACCACACGCTGACTTCGCGCGATGTCATCAACGCAAAAATCAGAGTTATCCTCGACGAGGCCACCGACGCATGGGGCATCAAAGTAAACCGCGTTGAGCTCAAGAACATTCTTCCCCCGCCTGAGATTCAGGACGCGATGGAGAAGCAGATGAAGCAGAGCGTCAGCGCCGTGAGGCAATCCTGCGCGCAGAGGGAGAAAAGGCGAGCAAGATCCTCGTTGCAGAGGGTCAGAAAGAGAGCCAGATCCTCGCCGCAGAGGGTGACAAGCAGGCCGCCATTCTTCACGCAGAGGCTGTCAAGGAAGCGAAGATTCGCGAGGCAGAGGGTGAGGCGCAGGCTATCGTCGCCGTTCAGGAGCTCAGGCGAAGGCTAATCGCCCTGATAAACGAGGCCGCCCCGAAGGACGGTTATCTGACGATAAAGAGCCTTGAAGCGTTCGCAAAGGCTGCGGACGGCAAGGCGACGAAGCTCATCATTCCGAGCGAGCTTCAGTCCCTCGCGGGACTCGCGGCGAGCGCAAAGGAGATTTTCTCCGCCGACGCCGCAGCGGACGCAGAGCAGAAATAAGTTTATAAAAAGCGCAGAGAGTCGGTAAAACGGCTCTCTACTTTTTCTTTTAATAAAATAAAAAAGAGCCGCCGAAGCAGGCAGCTCAAAAAATTTTTTCTTGTCTTTTCGTGTTTATATTACCACAAAAACGCCGATTTGTCAAGTCTTGTAATCCCCTGCCCCGTGTGGTATTAAGTATACGGAGGTGTTTTTGAAATGAACAACATGACTGCACTGGTGAGCTGTTTTGCTCGGTATTACCACACGAAAACTGACGAAGCAAAGATCTTTGACGACCCGCTCGCGGGAGAGATTCTGAGTGAAGACGAAAAGAACGCGATAGCGGAAAACATGAAAAACGGCATCGCGTTTTTTGACCCGAATTACAGTGGCGGCGACCCGCTCGGGCGCGTTATGAACGGATTCATCGCGCCGAGTGTAATCGCGCGCTCCGCGTTTTGCAAGCGGCATATGGAAAACGAGATAAGACTCGGCGCGCGGCAATATGTCATCGCCGCCGCGGGCTACGACACATCGGGCTATAAAATTGACAGAGATATCAAAGTATTCGAGCTCGACCGCCCCGAGATGATTGAAGACAAGGTAAGACGCATTGACGAAGCTGAAATCGACCGCGAAAATATCAACTATGTCGGCTGCGACCTCGGCAAGGGTTTTATCCCTGCTATGCTAAATGCGGGATATGACCCTAAGGAGAGGACATTTTTCAGCCTACTCGGCATAAGCTTTTATCTGACCCAAGACGAGTTCGCACGCTGCGTTAAAATCCTGTTTGAAAACTCGGCGAGCGAAAGCGCGCTCGTGTTCGACTTCCCGAATAACCGTGACTGCACCCGCGAGCAGAAGAACAGGCTGCTTGCCGGCGGCGCGGGCGAAGAGATGAAAGCGCGATACTCACACACGGATATCGAGCGCATCGCGGGAGAAGCGGGCGCGCTCATCTATGAGCTTGCGTACAGCGGCGATATTGACCGCGATTTCTTCAAGGCGCACAACGAAATGAAAAATGCAGAACCGATACTCGCCCCCGAGGGAGTCAGCTATTGCCTGATGGTCAAAAAGGACGGGCAGTATTGATAAAAAAATATTGATAAAGTGCGTTTTTTTGTTGCGTAATAAGCCGGAATGTGATAATATATTGTCGATGAAATATTCAATTCTTTGTTGGAGGCAATTATATGGATCAAAGATTACAGCCCTTATTCACTCCGTGGAAGATCGGCAACTGCGAGATCAAGAACCGCATCGTGCTCACGAGCATGGGCGGCACCGACCTCTTCGGATGGATGGAGAAGAACCACTTCGATAAAGACGGCGCACGCTTTATCATGGAAGTCGCGAAGAACAACGTGGGTCTTGTTCTCCCCGGATGTCAGCCGGTCTACAACCCCATGTTCGGCCAGTGGTCCATAAGAATAAGAAGATGTATGCCGACCTCAAAAAGTGGACTCCCGAGCTCCACAAGACTGGCGCCAAGCTCTTCGTTCAGCTGACCGCAGGCTTCGGCCGCTCCTTCACGATCAGCGAAATGATGGAGAAGCTCTACACCAACCCCGCGCTGAGAGTCCTCAGCAAGCCCTTCATGGATCTCGACAAGATCACGGCTTCCGCGAGCCCCTCGCCCAACCGCTGGTCTGATAAGGTTCCCTCGAGAGAGATGACCAAGGCTGAAATCAAAGAGTTTGTCAATGCGTTCGCAGAGAGCGCAAAGATGCTCAAGGACGCAGGCGTTGACGGCGTTGAGGTTCACGCAGTCCACGAGGCTATCTGCTCGACCAGTTCACCCTTAAATATGTCAACAAGCGCACCGACGAATACGGCGGCTCGTTTGAGAATCGCTATCGTTTCGCAGTCGAGATAGTTCAGGCTATCAAGAAAGCCTGCGGCGACGACTTCCCGGTCTCCCTGCGCTACAGCATAATTTCCAAGACCAAGGGCTTCCGTCAGGGCGCTCTCCCGGGCGAGGCTTATACCGAGGCCGGACGCGACATGGCAGAGTCCGAGAAGGCTGTCAAGTATCTTCAGGATGCCGGTTATGACTGCCTCAACTGCGACAACGGCACATACGACGCATGGTACTGGGCTCACCCGCCCATCTACATGCCCGAGAACTGCAACCTCGAGGATGTTGAATACATCAAGCAGTTCTGCGACATTCCCGTTATCTGCGCCGGCCGCCTCGATCCGAGAGTTGCCGCGGACGCGATAAAGGAAGGCAAGCTTGACGGCGCAGGATTCGCGCGTCAGTTCCTCGCCGACCAGGAGTGGGTCACGAAGATGATGAATGACGAGGAGGATGACATCCGTCCCTGCATTCTCTGCCACAACGGCTGCTTCAACATGTGCCACTACAAGGGCGTGCCCAACGACCAGGAGCTTTCCGACAGCCTGCATCTTTCCCGCTGCGCTATCAACGCCGAGACGATGCAGTGGAACAAGCACTACATAAAGAAGACCAACTCGCCCAAGACCGTCCACATCGTCGGCGGCGGCATCGGCGGCATGGAGGCTGCCCGCGTGCTCAAGCTCCGCGGACACAATCCGATAATCCACGAGAAGAGCGACGTGCTCGGCGGAACATTCATCCCCGCGAGCGCAGAGTCCTACAAGGGCAAGCTCCGCGACCTGCTTGACTGGTACAGACGCCAGATGACGAAGCTCGGCATCGAAGTCAGACTCAACGACGAGATAAAGGATATCGCGGCATTCGGCAGCGATCCCGTCATCATTGCGACCGGCTCTACCCCGAGACTCCTCAGAAGAGTCCCCGGCTATGAGAAGATGATTGAGGGCTGCGACTACCTCAACGGCGCAGAAGTCGGCAACACCGTTGCTGTCATCGGCGGCGGACTGACCGGATGCGAAATAGCCTACGAGCTCGCTCTCCAGGGCAAGAATCCGATCATCGTCGAGATGAAGGACGACCTTATCAGCCAGACCGGCGTCTGCCTTGCAAACTCCTCTTATCTCAGAGAGTGGTTCGCCCTGCACAAGACTCCCGTCTATCTTGAGACGACCCTCAAGGAAGTCAAGGACGGCTCCATCGTCTGCACCGGCAAGGACGGCAAGGACATCAACATTGACTGCGACTCCGTCATCAGCTGCGCGGGCTATATCCCGCTCCGCTTGCCGAGAAGTCCGGCAACGTCCACCTCGTCGGCGACTGCCTTGCAATAGGCAACCTCCGCTCCGTCGTGTGGCGCGCATATGATGTTGCGATGAAGATCTGAGTTAAATAACAAACAGCAAAGCTGCAATTCACGGTTTTATCCATGGATTGCAGCTTTCTTTTATATTCGCATTGTTTATCAGCCCACGCAGGCGATAAGATCCTTGACTGTCTTGGCTGTGAGTATCGCTCTCTCGGGAATCTTCACCCCGAAGGTGTTTTCCATATCCGACGCGACGCTCATAAGGTCGAGCGAACTCAGACCGATATCGGTTCTGAGGTTCGCCTGCTCGGTAATTTCGGCAGGGTCGATATAGACATATTCGCAGATTATTTCGGCAATCTTTTCAAGCATAACTGTCTCTCCTTTTTAAGATTAAAGTATATCGAGTATCTCGCCGAGCGTTCTGTCGGGGTTCTCCGCGCCGAGAAGCAGGGCTCGAACGGTCTTTTCATGCAGAGCTTTTATATGCTCAGAGGTTATCATATTCGTGCGGTGCATATACGAAAATTTGAAGCAGCCGCTGTGCGCGTCGTACATTGCGAAGCTGTAGAGCGGCATGATGTATCTGCCGAGGCTGTAGCCCGTGAACTCATAGTCCCAGCCATTCATCGTGTCTTTGCCGAGCGGGAACCACGAGAACATCATCGAGGACGACGCGGCTATCGGGCTGTAATCAAACAGCTTTCTTACAAGCTCGCGGCACTCGAGATAGGGGTAGTCCATATGCCTGAACAGGGTCATCTGAAGCTCTGCCATCTTGTCGAGAGCCTCACTGAAGGTCAAACTCTCGGGCAGGACTATTCTCCACGGGAGGGGCTCGGCAAGCGTGCCGCCGGAGCGCTTCTCGCTGAGGGTTCTGCGGCGGGTGCAGAGGGTGACGAAATAAGAATCGTTCGTTCTGTAGTTTATCTTTGAGATATGCAGGCGCATTGCAAGCTGGACAAGGCACTCGGGCTGACGCCGCTCGACTGAATGAATGCGAGTATCTTGTCACTGTCCTCTTTCGAGACATCGTATCTTGCAAGCTCCGCCTTGTCGTGTATCGGGTCGAAGCAGGACGGTGCTCTGAGGGACGGATCGTGCTTTCTTTTGCGCTCTTTTTCGAGCAACTCGGGGCCGTGAACTCCGGCATAGAGCGGATCGCCGTCCTTGAGGAAAAACTGAGTATAGAACTCCTCTTCCTCTTTCATCTTCTTTTCGTCCGCGACTATGGCGAGCTCTTTTCTTATCGTCTTTTTGTATTCGCCGAGCGGACGCGGCATGGGCTTGCCGTTCTTGAGATGGTCATAGACCGCAAGCAGATCGGAGAAGAACACAAAGACCGCCGCGGCATCCATACACAGATGGGTGACGTTGATATATATTCCGTATCTGCCGTCGAAGGAGTTAAAGAAGATGATGCGGAAGTCCTCGCCCTTTAAATGGCGGATGGGCTTGCGTGCGTCGGCGGTGAGGAATGCCTCCTGCTCCTCTTCGGTCGAAAAGGTCACAACGGGCACGTCTTCAACGACGAACTTGTCGAGAAAATACTGATAGAACTCACCGTGCTCCTTGTAGAAGCGAAGTCTCATGCAGTCGTTGCGCTCTATCTCTATGTTGAGCGCCTTTTTGAGCACGTCGAAATCTATCGGGGTGCTCGTGACTATCGACATGGGTATCTGGATAACCTGCTTGTGAAAGAAGCTGTATTTGAGCATGAAGTTTATCATCTTCTGCGAGGGAATCAGCTCAAATACCTCTGTTCCTGCCTTGGGTTTCATGTTTTTCCTCCTTAACCGACAACGGTTTCTTTTCTCTTTATCTTTCCGCTCGAGGTCTTTTCAAAGGGCTCATCGCGGAATCTCAGCTCCGAGACAAAATGCGAGGTCTTTGCGCCCGCGTTTATCTCATCCATGCGGCGCTCTATCTCGGCGGGAATATCCTCTATCCCCTCCTGCTTCGCGTGCTCGAAATCGGGATATATCTCGGCGACGATGCGGTCGTTTTCGCCGTAAACCACGACCTCGTCAACTATATTCAATTTCTTGAACTTCTTCTCTATCGCCTCGGGAGAGACGTTTTCGCCGCTCGAAAGGATTATCAGATTCTTGACTCTGCCGGTGATGAACAGCTGCCTGTCCTCGGTGACATAGCCGATGTCGCCCGTCTTGAACCAGCCGTCCTCGGTAAACATCTGCGCCGTCTCCTCGGGCATTTTATAATAGCCGAGCATAATTGTCGGAGTCTTTATCTGAATCTCACCGTTTTCGGTGCGGACATCGCAGATATTTATAACCCTGCCGACGGACTCGGTAGAAACGCCTCTGTCGGGCACGGAAATGCGGCAGCCGACCTCGGTCATGCCGTAGCCCTGGCGGAGCATTATGCCGAGCTTGTCATATTCCTCGACGAGCAGCGGATCGAGATATGCGCCGCCCGAAACTATCCAGTTGAGGTTCTTGCCGAGCACGATTTTTGCCGCCTCGGCGGGAGTGATATCCGGATTTTTCGCCGCAGTTATCTTTATGCGCTGGAGCAGATGCTGAGCTATCATCGGAACGACGCGCATGGCGTTGGGCTCAAAGCGCTGAAGATTCGTGACGATATCGCTGAGATTGCGTTGAGGCAGACCTGAACGCCGTCGCACAGGTTTTTCAGATAGTCGCCCGAGAAGCAGTAGATATGGTGCATCGGGAGCACCGAGAGGGTCGAGGTACGCTCGCTGAAAATATTAATATATTCTTTGTACATGATGTTGCCAACGAGGGCGTTGGTCGAGAGCATAACGCCCTTTTTGACTCCGGTCGTGCCGGAGGTGAATATTATGACCGCGCACTTGTCGGGATCGACTTCGTAGTCGGAGAGGGGCGCGTATTCGCTCGCCGCCGAATATTTTTCATAGATACCGGCGAAGAAGTTCTCGTCCGAGAGGTCGACCGCATGCTTTATCTTCGGGCAGTTTGCCATGACCTCGCCGACATTCTCGGAAAATGTGCTGTCATAGAGCACCATGTCGATATCCGCGCGGTCGAAAAGCTCCGACGCTTCTTTAGCGGATATATCTGGCGCAAACGGCACAACAACGCTGCCGCTCATGAGTATTCCGGTGATACAGGTTATGTACTCGTAGTTCGTCTTGCTGACAACGGCGACATGCATGCCCTCTTTCGATATGCTTCTGATCCAGCGGCAGACCGCTTCGCTGTCCGTTTTGACGCGGACATAGCTGCGCTCTTCGACCGCGCCGTTTCGCACGAATTTTATGAATATCTCTTCTCCATACTTCTCCGCCGAAGCGCAAAGCAGCTGCCTGACGCTCGGCGTTGCATTTTTCTTTTCCATTTCTCCTCCGTGATGTTTCGTCATTTTGGCTCTCCCCATGCGGAAAGTATTTTTCCGCCGCACAAAAGGGTATAAGCCGATATGAATTTAATCTATAACATTGTATAAATAAAGTCAATATAAGGCGTTGTTAAGTTTGGTTAAAAAAAATTAAATTTGTATTGCATTTATAAAGCTTAAATAAATGCCAAAAAATGTAAAAGCCCGAAAGCGCTTATATATCAAGGCTTCCGAAGATAAAAAAGGCTGTTCCGAAACGGAACAGCCTGAAAATCACAATGTTATATTCTGTTTATTTTTTGACCTTTTTCGAGCGCAGGGCGAGCATGATAATATGAAATATCAGCTCAGCCGCGGGGATTGCAAAAAGGATAGCAAAATAGAGCGTGTTGTTCGTTTTGAACGGCGCTGCGATGCCGAAGCTCGGCGGGAGGAAAGCATCATCAGCGGATAGAACAGGCTCATGAGGTCATTGTAGAAGAAGCACATCATCAGCGCATAGGCGGAGCACACGAGCGAAATCGACCAGAACACCGTTCCGACGACAAGCGGACGCTTGTTCATGCGCTTGAAAATAATATAGACAAACGCCGCGAGCAGGAACAGACCAGCCGTTGCAAAGCCGGGCTTTCTGCTGCCCTTGCCGTCCATCATATGCGAAAAATTGAAAACGACGGAAAGCGCATAGGTTATTATAAGAATTATCGTCAGTATCACACTTTTGGGATCGTGCTTTTTCTTCATGGTGACGCTCCTTTTTACCGATATTTACAAAATAACTTTACAATATCTGGAGCGTTTTGTCAACACCGTTTTACTCGATTTTCAGCACATTTTCTATCGTTATTTTTCCCGCGTCGCGCAGGTTTTCAAGCTGTTTTAGCGCCTCGGTGCACGCCTGGCGCAGAGCCTCGTCATCGCCTGAGTCGAGATATTCCCTGAGACTATTTATGTTTATCTCGATCTCATCCATCGAGCGGTGGACGAGCAGAATGTGCAGAATCCTTTTTGAATCTCTCCATTCGCTCTCGGCTTTATCAAGCGCCTGCTTCTCTCCCTCCCCGGCATCGACGGCGGCGAGCAGGGATTTGAGATCATTTATCAGCTCACCGGTCTTTTTTGAAAATATGAACTGCGCACTGATGCTCATAGTCAGAGTCAGGGCGAGCAGAACAAGTGCCGTCGCAAAGCGTTTCATACTTTTTTCTCCTTTTCGACTATAACAGCGTTTTTGTCGCGGTCAACGGTCATTATCAGCACATCTTCGACCGTCAGCCCCTTTGCCCTGAGCAGGCGTTTGAGTTCTCTGTCGTTCATGCTGCAGTCGTCGTAGTGCTCGCGTATCACTTTTCCGTCGCTGACGACAAGGCACGGCATGCCGGGATCTGGCAGCGATAGCTGCAAAGTCTTTGCGGTCAGCGCATTTTCATCGGGCTTGAGCATGACCGAGAGCTTGCCGTTCGTCTCAAGCACGGCATAGCCGACGGTCGAGATATCAAAAACATCCTTTTGCCGCAGCGCCGTCAGAAGATCGTCAACAGTATAGCGCAGGCGTTTTATCTCTTTTTGATCGATCTTGCCGTCGCGTATGACTGTCACAGCGTTGCCCTCGAGCAGCCTGCGTGCGCCGCGGCTCTTCATGGAAATGACCGAGCTGATTATTTCGAACGCCACGAGCAGAAGCACCGCGACGACGGAATTGAGCAGCGGGATATCCGTATCCTGCATAGGTATAGCCGCGATTTCGGAGAGCAGAATAGTTATAACAAGTTCAGACGGCTGAAGCTCGCCTATTTGCCTTTTTCCCATTATTCTGACCGCCGCAGTCGCCAGAACATATAATATAAAAATCCTCAGTATCGTCAGAACCATTTTTCTACCTCCGTAAATGCTATATACAGTAGTTTTTCTTGTATTTGCATCTTTATCCGATTGACCGAAAAAAGATTTATGTGTATAATATGTGTGCAGTAAAATCGGAAGTGATTTGATATAATATGAAAAAATATATAATGGGTATAGACATCGGCGGAACAAAGTGCGCCGTTCTGCTCGGCAGAGCGCAGGGAGACGCCGACGATATTATTATAGACAAGCTCCGCTTTGAGACGCGGGCCGGGCGCGGCTGGCGCGCCGTGACGGCGGAGCTGCTCGACAATGTTGAAGAGATAATAAAAAAGAACGCCCTCTCCCCCGAAGATATTCTCTGCGCGGGGATAAGCTGCGGCGGTCCGCTCGACAGCAGGCGCGGAGTTATTCTTGCGCCGCCGAATCTCCCCGACTGGGAGTGCGTGCCGATAGTCGACATGATTGAAGAGCGGTTCGGGTTCGACGCGTATTTACAAAACGACGCGAACGCCTGCGCGCTCGCCGAATGGAAGTTCGGCGCAGGAAAGGGACTTCGCAACATGATATTTTTAACGTTCGGCACGGGCATGGGCGCGGGACTGATACTCGACGGCAAATTGTACAGCGGCACAAACGACATGGCGGGCGAAGTCGGACACATGAGAATCGCCGCGGACGGTCCCATAGGCTACGGCAAGCGCGGCTCGTTCGAGGGCTTTTGCAGCGGCGGCGGAATAGGCCGCCTCGCGCAGGAGATGGCGAGAAAGACGCTCGAAAACGGCGGAAGCACTCTGATGTGCAAAACCGCCGAGGATATTGAAAATATAACGGCAAAATCCGCCGCCGAAGCCGCAGAGAACGGCGACGAGACGGCGAAAGAAGTATACAGAATATGCGGAGAAAAGCTCGGCGAGGGGCTCGCGATACTCGCCGATATACTCGACCCGCAGGCTATAATAATCGGAAGCATCTTCGCCCGCTCCGGGCATCTTCTGAAAGACAGCATGGAAAAGGCACTGCACCGTGAGGCTCTGAGCCAGACTGCCGGATGCAGGATAATCCCCGCGGGACTCGGCGAGAAGATAGGCGACTCGCGTCGCTCGGAATCGCGCTCGATGCCGCGGCAAACGGAGGAAAAGCATGAACAGGGAAAAGGAAATTTTTGAAGAGCTCTTTGTCCGCTACCCCGCTCTTGAGGGATAAGAGAGGATATCAAGAGTGCCTATGATGTTATCTGCGCCTGCTTCGACCGCGGCGGCAAGCTGCTCATCTGCGGCAACGGCGGAAGCGCGGCGGACGCGCAGCACATAGTCGGCGAACTGATGAAAGGCTTTCTGCTCAAGAGAGGACTTACTGACGAACAGAGACAGGCTTTTTTGGAAATAAAGGACGGCGAATATCTCGCGAACCATCTTCAGGGCGCGCTGCCCGCGGTTGCGCTGAGTGCGCATGAGGGACTGAATACCGCATTTGCAAACGACATAGCCGCCGATATGATATTCGCTCAGCAGGTCTGGGCATACGCATCGTCGAGCCCAGACGCGCTCATTGCGCTGAGCACCTCCGGCAACTCCGCGAATGTTGTCAACGCAGTGAAAGTCGCCAACGCCATGGGAATCGAGAGCATCGGCATAACCGGAGAAAAAATGAGCCTCATGAGCGAGATGTGCACGGTCTGCCTGCGCCTGCCGGAGACCGAGACGTTCAAAGTCCAGGAGCTGACTCTCCCCGTCTATCACGCCCTGTGCGCGATGGCGGAAGCGACATATTTCAACAAGTAATTTATTTTGAAAGGACATAAACAAATGGCAAATTCTATTCCGAGAGCGGAGCATCCGAATCCGCAGTTTGAAAGAGAAAGCTGGCTCAACCTCAACGGAGAATGGGAGTTCGAAATTGACAACAGTGTCAGCGGCAGAGAGCGCGGACTCCAGAATGCGGAGCATCTGAGCTCAAAGATCATAGTCCCGTTCTGCCCCGAGAGCCGTCTTTCCGGCGTTAAGAATACCGATTTCATGAACTGCGTGTGGTACAGACGCGACATCGAAATCAGCGAAAGCGAGCTTGAGGGCATAGTCATACTGCACTTCGGCGCGGTCGACTATGACGCGACAGTCTATATAAACGGCGAAGAAGCAATGCACCACAAGGGCGGCTATGTCTCGTTTGCCGGGGACATCACAAAGTTCCTCAAAGCCGGCAAAAACTCAATAGCGGTCGAAGCGCGCGACGATGTAAGGAATCCGCTCATTCCGCGCGGCAAGCAGAGCGAGCGCCTTCATTCGCACGACTGCGACTACACCCGCACGACGGGTATCTGGCAGACTGTCTGGGCAGAATTCGTGCCGAAGAGCTACATAAAGAGCATCAAGCTCTTCCCGAATCCCGAGAGCTCTTCCGTCGCTTTTTCATGCGAGCTCTGCGGCAGCGGCGAGCTCGGAATAGATGTTCTCTACGAGGGCAAACTGGTCGGCAGATACGACTGCAAAAATGCGGCAGGCTGCGTCAGCGGCGACATGAAGCTCATTGAAAAACACCTGTGGGAGGTCGGCTGCGGCAGGCTCTATAACCTTGTCATCACCTTCGGCGGCGACACCGTCAAGAGCTATTTCGGTCTGCGCGATGTCCGCCTTGACGGATTTAAATATCTCATCAACGGCAAGTCCGTTTTCCAGCGCCTTGTGCTCGACCAGGGCTTCTACCGCGACGGAATATACACCGCTCCCGATGACAGCGACATGATAAAAGATATAGAAATATCTCTTGCCGCCGGCTTCAACGGAGCGAGACTGCATCAGAAGGTTTTCGAGCAGAGATTCCTCTATCACTGCGACCGCCTGGGCTATATCGTCTGGGGCGAATATCCGAACTGGGGACTTGACTATTCCGCACCCGACGCGATTTACGGCATTCTGCCCGAGTGGTGTGAGGAGGTCGAGCGTGACTTCAACCACCCGTCGATAATCGGCTGGTGCCCGTTCAACGAAACCTGGGACTACGCAGGCCGCGAGCAGAGAGACGAACTGCTTGAGGCAGTCTATAAAATCACAAAACAGCTCGACAGCACCCGCCCGTGCATCGACACAAGCGGAAATTTCCATGTTATGAGCGATATCTTCGACGTTCACGACTATGAGCAGGATCCGAAGATATTCAAGAAAATTACGATAAGCTCGTCTCGGACGGCACTCTGTTTGACAGGCACGACAGCCGCCAGAAATACGCGGGCGAGCCACCTTCGTCAGCGAATACGGCGGCATAAAGTGGGTCGTCGGCGAGCAGGACGAAAATGCCTGGGGCTACGGCAACGCGCCAAGGACAGAGAATGAGTTTATCGAGAGATACAGAGGGCTCACCGAAGCCCTGCTCGGCAACGAGCTGATGTTCGGCTTCTGCTACACGCAGCTCTACGACATAGAGCAGGAGCAAAACGGACTTTACACTTACGACCGCGAGCCGAAATTCGATATGACCGTGTTTTACGGAATAAACAGCGCAAAGGCCGCGATCGAAGAATAAGAAATAGGAGACAATAACAGTCAAATGTCAAATTCGACCCGCTCGGGTTTCTACAAAAAAATGTTTTCTTTGGCGATACCCATCGCCCTCCAGCAGCTGCTGACCTCATGCGCTCAGCTCGTCGATACCGCAATGACTGTGGGACTCGGCAACGTCAGCACGGCGGCGATAGGTGTCGCGGGACGCTGGGGCTTTCTTTTGAACCTCGCCCTGTTCGGAATAAGCTCCGGCACGGCGACAATGGTGGCGCAGTTCTGGGGCATAAACGACAGACGGAGCATCCGCCACAGCTACGGCATAGGGCTCATACTCTCGCTTGCCGTGGGTGCATTATACACTGTATTGGTGCTCGCAATCCCGGAGCAGATGATGCGCGTTTTTACCTCCGAGGAGGAGGTCATAGCCGCCGGAGTGCAGTATTTGCAGGCCGTTGCGCCCTACGGAATTTTTGTCGCCATCTCGCTTGTCACGAGCACCGTCATGCGCTCGACCGAGGACGTTCACACGCCGCTTGCCTGCTCGATAGCGTCCGTTGCGACAAACACCGTGCTCAACTACATTCTCATATACGGCAAACTGGGCTTCCCTGCGCTGAAGCTTCGCGGTGCGGCGATAGCGACGGTCATAGGCATGGTCGTTCAGGCGGTGCTGCTCTTTGTGATAGGCAACGCGAAAAAGAATATCATCCATGCACGATCGGCGAATTTTTCAAGAAAGATATTGAATTTTTCAAGAAGTTCCTGCGTGTCTGTGCCCCGATAATGCTCAATGAGCTGCTCTGGGGAGTGGGCACCAATGTCTATGCTATGGTTTATGCGCGTCAGGGCAGCGAAAACTACGCCGCATATACGATATTCAGCTCGATAGAGCAGATAGCCTTCGTCTTCTTCGTCGGCATTTGCCACGCCTGCTCGATAATGACAGGCAAGGCGGTCGGCGCCGGCAAGGCGGATGAGGCCTACTCCATGGGCAAGCGGTTCATAAAGCTCGTTCCCCTGCTCGGAGTGCTGACGGGAGTCGCCATGATATTCCTGCGCAATCCGCTGCTGCGGATACTGCCCATTGAGACGGAGGGTGCCCGGCAGATGACGTCGACGCTCCTGCTCATCTACTCGCTGTGGATAGGAGTCAGAAACATCTCGTATGTCTGCGTGGTCGGCATATTCAGAGCCGGCGGAGACACGAAAATAGGAATGTTCCTCGACATAGGCACGCTGTTTTTATTGAGTATACCGATAGTGACCACGCTCGGATTTTTGACAGACGTTCCGTTCTATGTGCTGATAATTGCGATGTATATCGCGGAGGACACGCCGAAATCCTTACTCTGCCTGATAAGATTCAAGAGCCGAAAATGGATAAAGCAGCTAACCGCCGCGGACTCCGCGCCGCCGGTTCTCGGAGAGGACCCGGAGATAGAGATAGAGGAAGCGGACGAGCTGAAAAAATACGAACAGTAAAAACAAAAAGCGACCCCGCCGGGTAAAGTCAACCGGCGGGGTCATCTATTTGGGGAAAAATAGAGGTGGAGGTATCGTATTATATTTCGGTCTGCACGCCGATGAAGAGCGGCAGGTTCGTTTCGGTGTCCACTATCATATAGACAAACGGACGGTTGAGGCAAACGGGATTTATCGCCGGCATGCTCATTTTGCTGATGCCGACAAGCGTCGCCGCGGCGCACGCGTGCCCTCCTGATCGACTTCGATAAAAGTCTTGTGCATCACGGTGCCGATATAAGCGCCGTCGTTTTTGTCTATGAGCGAAGAAAAGTCGGCAGATTTGCGGTCAAACGCATCTTCTATGCCCATCTTTTTGAGCGTGTCGATAAGCTGCGTGCTGTACTCCGCCTTGAACTTCGGCATTTTCACATCGAATTCTTCGTTTTTCTTGGCGGACGAGAATATTTTCATCAGCTTTTCGCCGCTGAGAGAGGCTATATAGTCATCGATGTTCACATCTTCGTTCGGCAGGAGTGCCGCGAAAGCGAAGCGGCCGTTTTTATAGGGCTTCATGAAGCCTCTCGCGTCGCTGTCCGAGAGATATATGTTCTCGGTCGAGCACATAAATTCGGTTTTCTTTTTGCTGCCGGAATACGAGGTGAATTCAAGCTTCTCTATATCGCTTCTCTTATACGGAGTTTCCCACTTCGCGTCGAACGCTATGGCGTTTATGAGCATCATAACGGCGTCTCTATCGGCATTTTCGATTATCTTCGGTATCATGCCGTCAGTGTTTTTCTTAACCCATGAGTTGATGCTGCTGACGGTCTTTTTGCTCGACAGCGGGGCGGAGAAAATCTGCGCAGAGTAGCTGTCCACCGCCTTTTGCAGAAAAGCCTGCTTTGCTTCAACGCTGCTGTCCGTCCAAACGGAGTTTGCGATTTTCAGCTCGTCGCCGGCGCTCAGAAAATCGCAGTAAGCGCGCATATATTTATTGAGCGCATCGCGGTCTAATCCGCCGAGCGCCCGCTCAAGCTGAGCGAGAGTCTCACCCTCCGCGCCGTTTTGTACGAGCGCGAGCGCAGTCAGCACGGACAGCGGCGAGACGAGCGTCGTCTTGCCCTTTGAATAGTTATCTTTGAAAAGCTCTGCCGCAAACGATGAGGCGGCGGCTTTAAATTCGTCGTCGGGGGCTTTTGAGGCGGATTCGTTCTTTGAAATCCCCTCGGTCAGGTCGCGTACAGCGCCGCTTTTCACGCCCTTGTTATGAACTTTTCCCACGGTCTTTCCGCAGCCGGAAAACGGCAGGGTGCAGGCGGCTATAGACAGGACGCTCATCAAAAGAGCCAGCATCTTTTTAAAACTCATAACGCTCCTCCGTTATATATCTGTCTGCGCGCCGATAAAGAGCGGCAGATTCGTTTCGGTGTCGATTATCGCATAGACAAACGGTCTTGTGAGCCTTACTTCCTTCGGCTGTTCGACAGGCATTGCTGCGCTCTCTTCTACGATAACGGCAGTCACCGCTCCGGCGCGAGTGCCCTTTTCGGCGACCTCGATATAGTCTTGTGAATAACATCGCCGATAAATATGTTGCCGTTCGAGTTGTCCGCTATGGACGAGAAGTTCGCTTTGTTCTCGTCAAACGCGGTACCCATGCCCATTTTCCTGAGGGTGTTGACGAGCGAGTTGCTGTATTCGCACTTGAACTTCGGCATCTGCGTGTTGACCTGGGTATTCTTCCTCGAATTCAGCGCGCTTAGGAATCCCTTGCCGGTAAGCGAGGCGATATAGCTGTCTATACTCGTGCCCTCGTTTGGCAGCAGCGCGACAAACGCCAGGTCGCCGCCCGTATAATATTTGACGAATCCCGTCGCATTCGCGGTCTCAATATATTCGAGCTCCTGCGAATACATATAATTCGCCTTGACAAGGTTGCCCTTGGCGTTTGTGAACGTGCCCTCGCTCACGCAGTTGTCTGTATACGGATCGCTCCACTCCGCCTCAAGGCAGAGCGCATTCATGAGCACCATAACGGTGAGGGGGTCAAACTGATCCACGAGCTTCTTTATCATGCCGTTCGTGTTCTTGCTGACCCACGAGTTTATCTCTTTTACGGTTCTCGTGCTCGTAAAGTCCGCTTTATACGCCTGAGCGGAATAGAAATCCGCATTTTTCTGGAGAAACGCCCTCTTGACATCGAGCTTGCTGTCGACCCATATGGAATTGGCGCATTTGAGTGCGCTGTCCTTGCCCGCGACTGCGGCGAGATATGCGTTCATATATGCGTTTAAAGTATCACGGTCGAGTCCGCCGAGAACCTTCTGCATCTCGGAGAGGGTCTTGCCCTCTGCGCCGTTTTGCGTCATGGCGAGCGCGGTGAGCACGGAGAGAGGCGAAACGAGCGTGTTCTTGCCGGACTTGTATTCATCCTTGAAAAGATCAAGCGCAAACGATGCGGCGACATTCTCAAAGCGGCTGTCCGGCTTTTTGGATGCGCCCTTGCCCTTGGTTATGCCCTGCATGAGATCCTGCGCGGCGGCGCCTTTATTGTCCTTGTCAGTCGCGGTGATAGAAGTATCGCCGTCCTTTGTCGGCGTGACGGTGGTGTCATCTGTAGTCTGCGATGTCCGCGATGTTCCGGAATCCGGCTTTTTTGCGCACGCTGCGAGCGGCAGCATGACGGCGGCGCAGAGCAGAAGAGCCGCTAACCTTTTGAGTTTCATTTCTTTCCTCCCCTTTTTGTTCATGCGTCCCTGAGGACGACATTTGTAAAATGCTTGTTATACACGGTCAAAATCATATGGCATCCGGTTTTCCGTTCGCTCTCCGACTTTTTGAGCGAGACGGTGAGCGTATTGCTTGGATCTGCAACGCAGTCCGCCAAATCATATTCGCAGTCCGCGGTTATTATCACAACGGTGTTGTTTTTAAAATATTCATCGTCCCTGCCCGAAAGCTCAGATTTCAGTTCTTCGCTCAATATTCCGTATTTCTCCTGCACTGCGAGATATTCCGCGAGCTTTTCTCGGTTGCTTATTACTATCGCATCGGGCGTGCCGTTGTTTTTTTCTCCCTTCTTGTCGGGGAAAGCCCTGAAATCACAGTTGAGGCGGTCGAAGTCACCTTTTTTGTCGCCGTCAACCGTTGTCACGGCCGCCCCGTGATTTTCGGTCGGCACAACACTCGAACCGGATTTAACAGAACCGCTTGAAATATCTGTCGCGATATCGGGCTGCTGATAACATTCCTGATCCTCACTCGTCAGCGGCGCGGACTTATATCCTCGGGGATGCCCTCGGTCTGAACATAATTCTCGGCATTTATCGGCTGCTCGGCGGGCATGGCATCCTTCATAGAGAACGATGTTGAATGATAAACTGCTGCGGTGGCGGCGGTCAGTGCAATAACAAAGCACGGCACGGCGGTCATTATCACGCGGTTGCGTTTTTTTATTCTTGCGCGTTCCTTTGAAGCGCGCGCATAAACTTCATTTTTGAATTCCTTATCGGTCTTCATAGCAAAAGCCCTCCTTTTCAAGCTCGGTTTTAAGCGCCTGCTTCGCCCTGTAGAGGAGATTGGCAAGCTGCTTTTTGCTTTTGCCCATAATTTTTGCCGCACCGTCGCCGTCCACTTCCTCAAAATAGACAAGATACAGCACGGTTTTGTAATCGCCGTTCAGTCTGTCCATGCACTCGCGCACGGTTTTCGCGTCCTCGCCCCTGTAAAAAGAGTCTATCGCGCTCTCGTCCCAAATCTCCTCTCCCTCGTCGGGCACGGTGCGCTTTTTGCGGAGAAAATCTATCGCCTTGTGCCGCGCGACGGAATATATGTAGGTTTTGAACGAGCTTTTGAAGCGAAAACGTCCGGGGTGCACGAGAATTTCGACAAAGGTATCCATAGCTATATCCTGCGCCTCCTCGGCGGAGCGGACATAACCTTTGATGAAAAATATCAGTCTGTCTCGATAGGCGTCCATGAGTTCATCAAACGCACTTTGATCGCCTTCGATAAAACGGCGGTAGCTACTCTCACCGTTGTCCATCGGATCAATCCTTTCAGGGCGGCGTCCCGCCTTTCACTTATACTGTCGCAGAAGTCTGCGGATTTTCTCACCTGTTTTGGAAAAAATTTTAAAAAAGCGCGGAGGTTCACAAAAAGCCTCCGCGCTCTGTTTATTCAATTGACTCCGGGCGCAATGAAGCCCTCGCCGAGGATTTCACCCGCCTCGGTGATGATTATAAACGTATCGGTATCTATCTGCCTGATTATCTTCGTCAGCTGGGGCACCTCGTTTTTCTTCACGGCGCAGACGACCATATTCTTCTCCTTGCCAGTATAGCCGCCCTTGACCGGCAGGATGCTCACTCCCCTGCCCATCTTTGAAGTTATCGCATCGGATATCTCCTGCGCGTGCTCAGTCACGGCGAGCAGCAGCTTGCCGCTGCCGGTGCCGTAGAGAATATAATCGAGCAGGCGGGAATTGACGAAAATAACTATAACCGCGTACATAGCGGACTCGATGGAGCGGAAAACGACCGCGCCGAGGATAACTATTATCGCATCGGCAGCCATAATGACCTTGCCTATCTGAATGTGCGGGAACGCCTTGTGGACGAGACGGCCGACGATATCGGTGCCGCCAGTAGTTGCACCGCGCATGAAAACTATTGCAAGCCCCGCGCCTGTGCAGACGCCGCAGAATATTGCCGCCAAAATCTTGTCGCCCGTATAGGTCGGAAAAAATTTGCTGAAAAGATCGAGCGTGGCGGAGAGAATCACCGTTACCCACATCGTCTTTGCAACGAAGCGCCAGCCGATGAAAATAAAGGCTAAAATCATCAGCGGAACATTGAGCAGAAAGTTCGCCGTGCCGAGCGGAATGAATTCAAAAAGATGGTTGACTATTATCGCAAGACCCGTCGTGCCGCTCTGCGCGATGCTGTTGGGCAGAGCAAACGCCACAACGCCTATCGAATAGAGCGAACAGCCGACTATCCAGCAGATATTGTCTATTACCGCCCCGGCTACTTTCTGTCCCGTTGTTTTCGGCGCGGTGGAAAACCTTTTTTCAAGCCGCCTTTTGCGCCGCTCGTATGGGGTCAGTGCCTCTTTCTTTCTGCTTTTCCTGTTCATCACTTCACCTCGTCAGCCTTTTCGGCATTGGAAATATGTTCAAACAGTTCTTCAATCCTCTTATCCTGCCCGCTGAGATAGAGCCAGCCGAACAGCGCTTCGAGACCCGTTGCGCTGTGATATTCGGCGGAGCTTGCGCTCTTGGGGACTCTGCCGGTATGTGCGTTTCTGCCGCGCCGATAGATATCGGCTCGTGCTCGGTCAAAACAGGCGCTATGACCTGCGCAGCCCTCGCCTGAGCGGCGGCGCAGACTCGCTTCGCCGCGATCGGATGCAGCTTGCCGACGGGGCGGTTTGCCTGCATGACGAGATTACCCCTGACGAGCAGGTCAAACACCGTATCGCCTATAAAAGCGAGAGCCAGCGGACTGAGCAAATCCGGATCGGTATTTTTCAGTTCTTCGCTTATTCCTATCAAATGAGAAGCCTCCGTTACGGCATATAGTCGAACTCGAGATCGTAAATTTCAACGGTGTCGCCCTGCTGGATGCCCATGCTTTCGAGCTTGTCAAGTATGCCGCTCGAATGCAGCACGCGCTGGAAATACTGGAGCGACTCATAGTCGTCCATATCGGTGCGCTGAAGTATCTTGAGCAGCCACGGAGCCTCGACGATAAATACGCCGTCCTCCTCGCGCACGGTGAAGCCCGTATCTTTCTGCCGCTCGAACATCTCGACGGGTATCTCCTGCGCCTCATAGCGTTTTATCGGCGGCAAAGTCTTGAGCCGTTTAGCAACTGCGTTTATGACTTCGGCAGTACCCTCCTGAATCGGCGCGCACATGGTATAGAACTCATAGCCGCGGGAGGTGAAATACTCGCGCAGGTGCTCAATCTGAGCGTCGTCCGCCATGTCTATTTTATTCGCCGCAACGATCTGCGGAAGCTTTGAAAGCTCGGGGTCGAACTTTTCAAGCTCTGTGTTTATCTTCTCAAAATCCTCTATCGGGTCTCTGCCCTCGCTGCCCGCCGCGTCGATTATGTGCAGGAGCATGCGGCAGCGCTCGACATGGCGCAAAAACTCGTGGCCGAGACCGACGCCGTCGCTCGCGCCTCGATGAGTCCGGGGATATCCGCGACGACAAAAGACTCACCCTCACCCATGGTGACAACGCCGAGGACGGGAGTTATGGTTGTGAAATGATAGTCCGCGATTATGGGCTTTGCCTCGCTGACGACCGAGATAAATGTTGACTTGCCGACATTCGGGAAGCCGAGCAGACCGACATCGGCGAGAAGCTTCAGCTCGAGAATGACCTCCCACTCCTCACCGGGAGTGCCGCTCTTTGAAAAGCGCGGGGTCTGGCGGGTCGGGGTCTTGAAATGGGTGTTGCCCCAGCCGCCGCGGCCGCCTTTTGCGGCAACGAACGAGGTCTTTTCGGACATATCCGCCATAACGGCGTTCGACTCCGCCTCGCGGATTATCGTTCCGCGCGGAATCTTTATGACAAGATTCTCGCCGTTTTTTCCGCGCCTGCGTCCGCCGTCGCCGCGCTTTCCGTCGGGAGCGGTGTATTTTCTCTTATAGCGGAAATCCGCGAGGGTCGCGAGGTTATCGTCAACCTCGAATATGATATCTCCGCCCTTGCCGCCGTCGCCGCCGTCGGGACCGCCGGACGCGACATATTTCTCGCGGTGGAAAGTCACCGCGCCGTCGCCGCCGTTTCCGGCTTTGATTTTGATTTTTGCAACATCTACAAACATAGAAGTTCCTTTACTTTTGTTTTCTTTTTGGGGTTATCTGCCCTCGCGCGCCGCCTTTATGTTTTCGACAAACTTGCGTGCGGTGTCTGTGATGCGCTGATAGTCGCCGGTCTTTGCGCCTGCGGTCAGCGAGCTGCCCGCGCCGACTGCGACTGCGCCCGCCTTAATCCAATCGGCGGCATTATCGACATCGACTCCGCCGGTCGGCATCATCTTCGCGTAGGGTATCGGTCCTCTTATAGCCTTGATTATCTTCGGGCCGTAAACATCGCCGGGGAATACTTTGAGTATATCCGCGCCCGCCTCCATGGCGGCGACAGCCTCTTTGACGGTCATTATGCCGGGCATGACGGCAACTCTGTAGCGGTTGCACATCTTCACGGTCTCGGGGTCAAAATAGGGCTGACAACGAAGTTTGCGCCGGAGAGCATGGCTATTCTCGCGGTCGCGCATCCATGACCGTGCCTGCGCCGAGAATCATCTGCTCGGGCGTGTAGCGCTTTGCAAGCTCCTCGATAACCTTATCGGCATGGGGAACGGTGAAAGTAAGCTCGATAGCCGCGACGCCGCCCTCGATGCACGCGTCGGCGATTCTGCTCGCCTGATCGGCACTCTCCGCTCTTACGACCGCAACGATGCCGCAGTCCTGTATTTTAGTCAGTATTTGTTCTTTGTCCATTTTTATCTTCCTCTCTTATCTCTGAACTCTTGCGCCTGCGCCGTTCATAACGGCTTCGACCTCGCGCTTGCTTGCCATTGACGTGTCGCCCGGAGTGGTCATCGCCAGCGCTCCGTGCGCTATGCCGCAGTTGACTGCGTACCGGGGATCGCCCTCGGTCATCAGACCGTAGATGAGACCTGATGCGAACGAATCGCCGCCGCCGACGCGGTCGAATATCTCGAGCGAGTCGAGCTTCATACCCTCATAGAGCTTGCCGTCCGCCCAGCAGATTGCGCTCCAGTCGTTGACCGTTGCTGTCTTGACGGTTCTGAGCGTTGTTGCAACAACCTTGAAATTCGGATATACCTTAACGGCGTTTTCGATCATCTTGCAGTAGCGTCAACATTGAGCTTCTTGAGTCCCGCGTCGTTGCCCTCGACCTCAAGACCGAGGCAGGCGGTGAAATCCTCCTCGTTGCCTATCATGACATCGATATATTTGGCTATTTCGCGGTTGACCTGCTGCGCCTTCTCCTGACCGCCGATACCCTTCCAGAGCGACGGACGGTAGTTGAGGTCATAGGAGACGACGGTGCCGTATTCCTTCGCCTTTTTGACTGCGGCGATAACGGTCTCTGCGCTCGTCTCGGACAGAGCGGCAAAAATTCCGCCCGTGTGCAGCCAGCGGACGCCGAGCTCGCCGAAGATATAGTCCCAATCAACATCCTCGGCTCTGAGCTGAGATGCCGCCGTGTTGCCTCTGTCGGACACTCCAACGGCTCCGCGGATTCCGTAGCCGCGCTCGGTGAAGTTGAGTCCGTTTCGGACGTTTCTACCGATGCCGTCATAGCTCATCCATTTTATAAACGAGGTGTCGACTCCGCCCTGGAGAATGAAGTCCTCTATGAGCCTGCCGACCTCGTTATCCGCGAGGGCAGTTATGACTGCGGTGCGAAGTCCGAAGCAGCGGCGCAGTCCGCGCGCGACATTGTATTCTCCGCCGCCTTCCCAAGCGGTGAAAGATCGCGAATTCTTTATTCTGCCCGCGCCCGGATCGAGGCGGAGCATTATCTCGCCGAGAGATATTTCATCAAACATGCAATCCTCGGGTCTTTTGAGTTCAAGCTGCATAAATTATACTTCCTTTCTTGCCGGATATATTGATGCGGTATTACCGCGTGGCTTTCATACATAGTTAGTATACGACGAAAACGCAATTTTTACAATAACAAACGCCAAAAAGAGCAGAAAAATCCCCCGGTTTCAAAAATTAAAACCGAGGGAAATCATAATTTTTTATTTTACGCGTCAACAGTTTGATATCATTCAAAAATCAGAAATTTCGGCGGAACTTTTCGAGCTGCAAATTCATGTTCTTTGAGCACGCGGAACAACTCATACTCACTCGCGAGAGCGGAAGCATTTATTCCGACAAGAACAAAATCCACATCTCTTTTGCTTTCCCTGACCTTGCCTCCAAAATAGTCGGATGCAATATATTCGGGATTATCGGTCAAATAGACAAAATCAAATTCATCGACCGGCATCAGACCGTTTTTTCGAACAGATTCGAGCCGCTCAGCAGTGGTCCAATGATACAAAATCTGCCCGGCTTCGGGAACAAAAGCTCCGCCGAGGCAGACTTTCTCGGTCGGGTCCGCACCAAGCAGTCTGCGCACGGTGCTTCCACCAACGCAGTAGCACAAAAGCGTATAAAGAAAATCGCTCAAAGACTCCGAATCACGGCGTTCGCACAGCAAGCGAACCTGAACGCCAGACATTTATTTATTGTGCCGCCGGCAAGTCTGCTTCTGAGCTTATCTGCTACCTTTCTGATACGGGTATTTTCGCCATAATATCTTTGAGCATCTTCAAGGCTGACCCTGCGGTGTTTGTCCATTTCCGTTTTCCCCCGCGCTGTTGTCACAGCTTTTTATAAGTGAGCACGCTGAACTGCGCGCTGACGGTGAGCGAGCTCAATTTTTCGAGCTTCTCCCTGTCCTGCTGCGAAGTTTTGTAGCAATAGGGAGTCATATTGAAAAGGTCGGTTATATCCTTTTTGCTTTCAAGCGAAAAGTATAGCATATCTTCTTTTCACCGACAAGTCGGAAGCCCTCGATATCATTCGACGGGACTTCGTTCTCATACGGCGCGTCATACACAGCGCTTTTTAACTCCCACAGGTGCTTTTCAAGCGGTATTGCCTTGACGAATACGCCGTCTTTTTTGAGCACGCGCGAAAACTCCTGCGGACAGGCGGGCGCGAAAATATTTACGAGCGCGTCGCATTCGCCGTCGCCCACGGGCAGCTTATATATGCTCGCCACGGCGCGTTCGACTCCGCAGTTTTTCGGCGCCTTTTCGAGCGCGTATTTTGAGATATCCACGCCGAGCACCTGCGGCTCAAGTCCCGATTCGCCGAGCCTGTTTTTAAAATACGAAGTATACCAGCACTCGCCGCAGCCCGCGTCGAGCAGAGTGCCGCCGCGCGGGAAATCCGCCGAAAGAGCATCATAAACAGCCTCGCGCAGAGGCGTATAGAAGCCCTTCGAAAGGAAATCGCGCCGCGCGTTTATCATCAGGCGATCGTCGCCGTGGCGCTTTGCGCCGGACGAGTTGCTCATCAGCAGATTCACATAGCCTTTTGCAGCGATATCAAAGGTGTGCCCTTGCGGACACACCCATATCTTTTCTTCTTTTTTCAGCTCCTGCGAGCATACGGGACAGCGAAAACTCATTTTGCCTGTGCAAGTTCCTTTTCTGCACCTTTGGGAGCGAACATCTCGTTGACATTGTTCTTGCCCTTATGATGATAAGGCGCTATTTTAAGTATGATATAAAACGGCACTGCGCCGAGGGTATTGAAAACTATGTCGGTCATGGTGTCCATGAGAGCGAAACGAGCGGGATCTCTGGGCTTAAAGAAAGTTCTCGTATTGTTCGCCGCCTTTGCAAGCTCATACGACCAATGCTGGGAATCGCCGCCCGCTATCTGATCGAAGCTGAACTCGAAGAGCTCCCAGCAGGTGGAGATAAAGAACGAGAAGCCGAGAGCGCAGAGCAGGACTATCGGCAGATCGCACTGCTTCTTGTCGCGCTTCTGCATGGCGGTCGCGAGCTCATAGCCCATGAACACCGCCTCCGCTCCGCCGAGCAGGTGGAGTATCTTATCCCACATAAAGATGGAATAATAGAAGTTCAGGAACGCGCCGCCGAAGGATGCGAGCAGCAGTCCGACGGACGCAACAGTCTGGCAATAAGCTGGAAGCTGGCGCAGGCAGTTCTTCTCGGGCAAAGCCTGGATTATCTCCCAAGCGAACATTCCGACGAGATTTGCAAACAGCTGAAGCGCCATCTGCGGCTTCGGAAGATCAGAGGGCGGGTTGGTGAATATCAGGCTCACCATCGCGCCGATCATGACAAGACGGAAAATCCACCAGACGATGAATTCCGACTTCTTCGCGCTCGACATAAGCCGGCTGAAATAGTTTTTCACAAATTTTTCCTCTTTTCTTTGTTTTTCCCTTAAACATACGAGCTAATTATAACATCTGTGAGTTTTATTTTATTTCCAATACACAATATCGGTCTTTTTTGTATTATCCGACAAAAAGCGGGTGCTCAATTTGTATATTCATACAGTTTTCAGGCTAGGGATTTCAGCAGGCGGAAGAAAATATCTTTGAAAGTCAGCGCGCGCACGGCATCGGGCGAGACGATATTATACTCCCCTATCTTCTCGTCGCCGAGGCTCAGAACCACTTTACCGAGCACCTGCCCTTTCTCGACTGGCGCCTGAACGTCGACACAGAGCTCGACATCGGTCTTTATCTTGCCCTCCTCGCCTTTTTTGACGAGCACGCTGGCGGCTTTCGGCAGAGACGGATGAATCGAATCGACAACGCCGCCTATTACAGCAACATCGGTTATCAACGACGGGTCTATCTCGGGCGTGACGGTCGAATAGTTTGCAAAACCCCAATTGAGCATAGCCTTTGCGCCGTTGAAGCGGTCGTCGCTCGTCTGGCTGCCCATGACAACGGCTATGAGATGCGTGTTGCCGCGCTTCGCGCTCGCGGAGACACAGCATCCTGCCTTTGCCGTAGTACCGGTCTTTAGCCCGGTCGTGCCTTTATAGAATCTGACTAACTTATTCGTGTTGACAAGCTCCGTTGCGCCGCCGCGCAATGAGTCCATCCAGATAGTTGTATAGTTAATTATGCGCTCGTGCTTCAACAGCTCGCGTGACATTATCGCGACATCCATCGCGGTGGTCAAATGGGTTGTTGTGGTGTCATCAAGACCTGTGCAGTTATCAAAATGTGTATTCTTCATGCCGAGCTGCCCGGCACGCTCGTTTATCATCGCGGTGAACGCCTCGTCGCTGCCTGCGAGCAGCTCGCCCAGAGCCGTGCAGGCGTCGTTCGCGCTGTAAACAGCAGTAGCCTTGAGCAGATCATCGACCGTCATCTGCTCGCCCTCTTTGAGCCATATCTGCGAGCCGCCCTTTGAAGCGGCAGAGGCGGAGGCGGTTACGGTGTCGCTGAGCGATATCTTCCCGCTGTCGAGCGCTTCGGTCACGAGCAGGAGGGTCATTATTTTCGTAACAGAAGCGGGATAAAGCTTTTCGTCGGCGTTCATGCTCATGAGCACCTTGCCGGAATCCACATCCATGAGCACCGCCGCTTTCGCCTTGACGGTGACGGGCATCGGCTCATCGGCGAAGCTCACGCAGCAGCAAGAGAACATCAGCAGAAGAACAAGGGCGGCGCAGAGCACCGTTTTCAGCTTACGGTTCATAACATCATCTCCCGAAAATCAAAAGCGGATATAAAAACAGTATTAAAGATATATGCCGATTATCTGCATCTTAGCCCCGCGGACTTGCACAAGAGGGCAAAATGCTGTATAATTTCACTGCAAAACTCAAAGGAAGGGCGGCTTTTGCCGCGGTGATGACATGAAAGTCGCATTCTGCACTCTCGGGTGCAAGGTCAATCAATATGAATCGCAGTCGATGGAGCAGGCGCTGATAAAGCGCGGCTTCGAATGTGTAGGGGCGAGCGAAGAGGCGGATGTCTACATAGTCAACTCCTGCACCGTAACCGCCGAGAGCGACCGCAAGACGAGGCAGAATGTGCGCCATCTTCGAAAGCTGCATCCGGACGCCGTTATAGTGCTCACGGGCTGCATGCCGCAGGCGTTCCCCGAGGACGCGCGTCTGCTCACCCAGGCGGATATCGTCACCGGCAACCGCTCGAACAAGCAGATTCCCGACATGATCGATGAATTCTTCCGCACGCGTGAGAGGATCGTTCGCATAGCTCAGCACGAAAACGGCGAAAAATTCTCCGGCGAGCTGATAAACGATTTTCGCGAGCGCACGAGGGCGACGGTCAAAATCGAGGACGGCTGCAACCGTTTCTGCTCCTACTGTGTCATTCCATATGCGCGCGGGCGCGTGCGTTCGAAGCCGCTCGAAGACATAAGAGAAGAGATATCCTCGCTCGAAAAGAAAGGCTTTTCGGAGATAGTTCTCGTCGGCATAAACCTTTCGGCATACGGCACTGACTGTGGGGCGAGCATATGCGACGCGGTCGAGCTCGCCGCATCGTTCGATGGGATAAAGCGCGTGCGTCTCGGCTCTCTCGAGCCCGACCACATGACCCCGGATGTTACAAAAAGGCTGGCAGAATGCAAAAAGCTCTGCCCGCAGTTTCACATATCGCTCCAGAGCGGATGCGACAAGACGCTAGAGCGCATGAACCGCCACTACACCGCCGCCGAATACGAAGAACTCTGCACAAGGCTCAGAAGCGAGTTCGAGGACGCGACGCTGACGACGGATGTCATGGTCGGCTTCTCGGGCGAGACTAAAGAGGATTTCGAGATTTCGCGCGATTTCGTCAGGAAGATAGGCTTCGAAAAAGTTCACGTATTCCCCTATTCACGCAGGGCCGGCACGCGGGCGGCGGAGTTCCCGGATGTCGTTGAAAACGCCGAAAAAGAGCGCAGAAGCCGCGAGATGATCGCGGCGGCAGGCGAAGTTCGGCATGAATTTTTGGAGAGACAAATCGGCAGAACAGTCGAGGTTCTGTTTGAAGAGAAGCTGCGCGACGGCAGTATTCAGGGCTACACGGCGAACTACACGCCGGTCAGAATAAAGAGCGGATGCACGCACGGTCTGCACAAAGTAAAAATCATCGCCTGCGGCGATGACTGGTGCGAGGGCGAGCTGATATAAACATAAAAAACCGACCTATGAACCACAGGTCGGTTTAACTTTTTATATCTGCAAAATCAGTGCGGATATGTTTTATTTAAGTATCTTTCTTAGCTTGCTGCTCAGGCGCAGGCAATAGAATGTAATCAGCTTTGACAGGGCATAATCATAGAGCAAAAATGCGATTATGCCGAGCAGCGCTATCGCGGGTATCGCCCACTTGCCGAGAAAGTCCGGCAGGTCGGGGTCGATGCCCATAAATTTTATCATCAAAAAATATGACAGAGTCATAACGCCCGCAAAGGTCAGCACTTTTATAATATACTCGACTGCGCGCGGCGTTTTGCTCTCGAGCACGGATTTGAGCACGGGATAATAGCCGAAAAAGATTGCGTAAATTATCGCCGCCTCTTTGTTTGGGACGACTATCAGCGACAGCACGGACACCGCCACCCATACGCCGAGCGCCCATTTTTTGTTTATCTCAATGACGATGACCGCGACAAACAAACTCGATATCGCGGGGAGCGCGAGCTCGAGATTCGGAATGAGCGAGATCAGCGCCATAAGAGCGACAGACAGCGCCGCAAAGACGGCGCTGAGAGCTGTTTTTGATGTTTTTTTCATTTCGCGTTTCATATATCAGCCTCAACAGCACGGGATAAGGTCGCCGCCCATGCACTCGCAACAGCAATCGGCGCAGAGCAGACCGGAGCAGACATCGCAGGCATCGCAGCCGTTCGACGATTTGCGTGCGCTGCGGAAGCCGCCGTTTTTCGACGAATCGAGATTTTCCTTTGCCGCCGCATATTCGCGGTTGTTGGGATCCATTCTGCATGCGCGGTCAAAATTCTCAGATGCATAGTCGAGCCAGCCGCGTCTTTGCTGAGCCGCGCCCTTGAGATAATACCACTCCGCGGTGCGATACTGCTCGGGAATTCCGTCGAGCAGAACCAATGCGTCCTCTATCCTGCCGCTGCGTATTTTTTCGCGTATATCGGACAGGTCGGACGTATTGTTCGCATATGATGAAGAGTGCGAAGACGATGAAGAAGAGCCGCCGAGTCCGCCCCGGAGCATGACTATCTGGTCATATGCGTCGTTGAGTTCCTGCATTTTGCCGTCGTCCGACGAGTCGCTGTATTTGCGGGCGAGCTCGCGATAAGCGTTTCTTATCTGCTCGTCACTCGCCGTATCCGGCACTCCGAGAACCGAGAACGGATTTTTTTCATTCTTCACACCCTCTTTCTTTCTGAATACTTCCGTCTGCGAAGCAAACATTCCGTCGCAGACCACATTTTCTATTATATCCCCGAATCGGTTGAACTTCAGTCCGTTCAGTGCGTTCGCCGTCTCGCCCGCCGTGAGGTCAAGACACTCTTTGGCAAATTTTCTGAACTCATCGCCCGAGAGGCTGTTTGCATCGGGGAATTTTGCTTTTAGCGGATTATACGACCCGCTCTTTATATCCTTTTCGATATCGTCAACGGCGTCGAGCAGATATATCCACCTGCCCAGAAGATAGCCGAAACGCCACAGCTGTATTTTGTCCTCGCCGTAGTATCCCTGAGAGAATATTGCGGCGAGCATCTTACCGGACGGATCCGCCGCCTCGTCGAGCGACGCCGTGCCGGATTTTTCGATTTTTTGCTGTTCTTCCATTGCGGCGGCGACGGCGCGGTCGAGCATCTCCTGCCGTCTCGCGGCTTTTTTGTGCATGAGCGAAAGCGCGGGCTTTATGAGCCGGCACGCAAGGCGTTTGAAGAATCCGCCGTCCGCGATATCGTCGAGCAGTTTATAATAAGAGACGATTATAACCACATCGGCACTGCGCTCGAGCTCCGCATCTTCGGTGCATTTGAGGCACTTCTTCGCGGGATTCACGCAGCAGCGTCCTTTTTCAAATTTTCCGCACTGCTCCTGAAGAGCCAGGCGAACTATCGAAAGAAAAGTGAAATCGTAGCTCAGAAGCATTCTCGCTATTGGGGTATAGAGTCTGCCGAGAACTCTGCACTCGGAGCAGTATACGCCTCGGTAAAGCTCATAATCCTTGATTTTGAGCTCGGGCTTGAAAGCTTTGATATAGCCTGTCATCTTTTCCCCCAAAAAGTTTTCTGTGTCTCTTTAGCTTATTTTATATCAAAGAACCACAAAATCGGTTAACGCTTTGTAAACTTTTTGCTTCAATCCTTGCAATAGTGCTTTTTCAGATGCTTTACCGCCTTCTCGTAGCCCTCAAAGCCGAAGCCGATATATGTTTTGACGCAGGCGGGGGTTATATATGAATTCTCGCGGAACTCCTCGCGCGCGGAAATATTTGACAGATGCACCTCGACCGTCGGAATACCGACCGCCTTGAGCGCGTCATGTATCGCGATGCTCGTATGAGTATAAGCCGCGGGGTTGATTATTATCGCATCGACTTTTTCATAATACGCCTGCTGGATTATGTCAACGAGCGTTCCCTCGTGGTTCGACTGGAAAAACTCCGGCTCCATGCCGTTCTCTTCGCAGCGCGCGCGGATATATTCAACAAGATCGTCATAGGTCTGCCTGCCGTAGATATCCGGCTCCCTTATGCCGAGCATATTCATATTGGGTCCGTGAATAACATAAACCTTCATTTATAACCTCTTCCTTTCAGAATTGAATTGATTTATTGCCTGTTCGGTGATAAAATTACTTCGTAAAGATAAAATCCGTGACGCAGGTCACAACAGGAGTGAAAATATGATATACACGATTGAAAACGAATTTCTTCGCGTCAGCGCGGAGGACGACGGAGCACAGCTGAGCTCCGTAGAGCTCAAGGAAAACGGAAAAGAGTTTCTCTGGCAGGGCGATCCGTCAGTCTGGTACGGAAGAGCACCGATTCTCTTCCCGATAATCGGTCAGCTCTTGGACGGGAAATACCGCTACAACGGGCGCGAATACGAGATGCCGAAGCACGGCTTCGCGCGCCACTCGGTGTTTGCTCTCAAAGGGCAGAGCGAAGATTCCATGACCTTCTCCCTCGCATCGAGCGACGAGACGAGGAAGTGCTATCCGTTCGAGTTTGAGCTGCTGATAAAATATTCCGTCAGCGGGCACACACTCCGCTGCACGAGCACAGTCATAAACAAGACCGACGGCGAGATGTATTTCTCGATCGGCGCGCACCCCGGCTTCAACTGCCGCATAGGCGACGCGATAGAGTTCGAAAAAGGCGAAAATCTTCGCACGATGAGAATAGATTCAAGCTCCATTCTCATGGATGAGACTTTCCCGGTAGAGCTCGAAAACGGGCGCACGATAAGGCTCACAGAGCATATTTTCGACAAGGACGCGCTTATCCTCGAGGGACTTAATTCAGAGAGCCTGCGCCTCATCAGCGGCGACAGAACTGTAAAATTCACCTTCGGCAAAGCGCCATATCTCGGAATATGGGCGAAGCCCAACGCGCCGTATGTCTGCCTTGAGCCGTGGTACGGAGTCAACGACAGCTGTGACAAAAAAGATTCGATAGCAAAAAAACGCGGCATCGAAAAGCTCGAAAAAGGTGAAACTTTTTCGTTCGACTGGACAGCCGAGCTCGAGGCTGAAAAAATTATATCTGACTGCCGTTTTCGCGGCAGTTTTTTTATGCCTTGAAGCGGTAGCCCGCGCCCCATACGGTTTCGATATACTGCGGGTTGGAGCTGTCCGTCTCGATTTTATCGCGGATCCTGTTGATATGGACGGTGACGGTCGAGGTCTCGCCTATCGCATCTAGTCCCCATATTTTATCAAATATGGCGTCCTTGCTGTAGACCACATTCGGGTTTGATGCGAGGAACGTGAGCAGGTCGAACTCCTTGTTCGTGAGCGTGACCTCTTTCTCGTTGACGAAAACGCGGCGGGCGTGGGTATCTATCGAAAGCTTGCCGACATTTATAATATAATTAACAGGCTCTTCGCCCTTTGAGGTCAGACGCTCATAGCGGGAAATGTGCGCCGTGACGCGCGCGACAAGCTCAGAGGGGCTGAACGGTTTGGTTATATAGTCGTCCGCACCGAGACCGAGTCCTCTTATCTTGTCTATCTCGTCCTTCTTCGCCGAGACCATGAGCACGGGGCATTCCTTGTGCTTGCGTATCTGGCGGCAGACCTCGAAGCCGTCAATCCCGGGGAGCATGACATCGAGTATCACGAGGTCATAATCCGAGCCTAACGCCTTATCGAGTCCGCTCTTTCCGTCGAACTCCATCTCAACTGTATAGCCATTCGCCTCGAGATAATCGCGCTCGAGTTCGGCTATATTTTTTTCGTCCTCAACAACAAGAATCTTTTTGCTCATCTTTCTCTCTCCTTCTTATTTTGCCTGCGGCAAATCTATTATCACCTTGAGTCCGCCGAGCTCGCTCTCATCCGCGCGGATGGACGCGCCGTGTCGGTCGGTTATCTGCTTTGTTATCGCGAGGCCGAGGCCGCTTCCGCTTTTGTGACCCGTCCGCGCCTTGTCGCCTCTGTAAAAAGTTTCGAATATCTTATCGCGTTCGTCCGCCGGGACGCCCTGACCGTTATCTTCGATAGATATCTCGGTGTGTCCGTTTTCGCCGTTTCTGACGGAAAGCATTATTTTAGCCGTTCCGTCCTCCGCGCCGTATTTGCGGCTGTTGTCGATAAGATTGTTGAGCACGCGTCTGAACTGGGCTGGATCGATGTTTATCTCCCTGTCCTCGTCGCACTCGAAGTTATATATAAATTCTATGCCCGCCTCGCCGAGGGTGTCGGCGGCATAGGCTGTATACTCCTCAAAGAAGTCCTTCGCCTTTATCTTTTCAAAATAAAACGGCACTTTGTCAAGGCTGAGCTTCGAGAGCATCGAAAGCTCGGAAACGAGGGTGTCCATGCCCTGCGCGGTGTCATAAATGACTCCGACATAGCGAATCTTTTTCTCGTCCGTGTCGGCAATACCGTCGAGTATGCCGGAAGCGTAGCCTTTTATAGTGGTCAGCGGAGTGCCGAGATCGTGTGAGATACCGGCGATAAGCTGCATCCTGTTCTCTTCGTATTTCTGCTGCTGTTCGACCGACTCCTTGAGCCGCTGGCGCATCTCTTCAAAGTCCGCGCAGACCTGACCTATCTCATTTTTGGAGCTGTAGGGCACTTTGTAGTCGAGGTTGCCGTCGCGCAGCTCATGGGTAGCCGTCTGGAGTATGGTCATCGGCTCCATAATGCTCTTGAGCATGAGAATGACGAGCAAACCGTTTGTTATGATTATCGCGACGACCGCAACGACCGCTGCGATGGCGATGACGTTATTGCCCTTTATCGGTATGCCGGAGCTGCCGCTGTAGATGCCGGAGCTGACTATTGCGTTTAGATTTTTGTTGACTACAATTATTTTTACAACGCCCTCGCCCTCGACGGAAAAGACATCGGTGACGACCGTTCCGCTGTCGTCCGAGGTGACGAACGGGCTGTTTATATCGCTCAGGCTCTTGCCGCAGATATCAATGACCGCGCCGACCATCTCATAGACATCCGCTTCCACGGTCTTGTATATTATCTCGTCGTTCGCGAGAATCATAATATCCGAGCCGTCTCTCTGAATATTCGCACATGCGCCGAGAACAGCATCGTTTATTCTGTCCTCCATGCCGCTGCCGGACTTGGTTATCCCCGCTCTGAGCGGAGCGATACGCTTTTTATCCATCGCGCCGAGCCTGTCGGTATCGCTCTTTTTCGGAGTCTTTATCTTGTCCTCAAGCGACGAGACATTGAACTGCGTCTTATAAAGCAGATAAGAGCCGAACGACGGGTCGAACGACATCTTCGATGTCGAAAAATATGTTATGGACAATGTGGTCAGCAATATGACCGCGGTTATAATAGCCACGGGGACGATGACCATAAGCATATTCGACACGACAAATTTGTTTCTGATAGACATATTTTTGAGCACGGATATTCTCCTTTTTTGAAAAGGTTTTCCACCGCCGCAAACGCGGAATATCGAGGCATCTGCGGTCAAAAATAAGCTCGGTGATGATATTGAAAAACGGGTTTCGCTATGTCTTTGTCTTTCTCCTCGGCGCGGTAATATACAACCTCGTCGAGGTGATTTTCCGCGGCTACACGCACTGGTCAATGTCCGTAGCCGGCGGCTCGGTGCTGCTGATTTTTTATCTTCTGAGCGACTGGCTCGCCGCGCTCCACCCCGTGATAGGCGGCATGATAGGTGCGCTCGTGATAACCTGCATCGAGCTTATCGCCGGGGTGATATTCAACATTCTGCTCAGGCAGGATGTCTGGGACTATTCGAATATGCCGCTGAATTTTCTCGGGCAAATCTGCCTGCCGTTTTCGGCGGTTTGGTTCATTCTCTATTTCCCGGCGGAATATCTGTGCCTCGCGCTCAAAAGAAAATTTGAGCCGAAAGAGCGAAATCAGTTCGAGGCGATGTAGTCGCGATGCCGTCTACCGTCGCCTGGGCGAGCCTCTCCTGGACGGAATCCGACCAGAGGAGCTTGCACTCGCTGATATTGCTGACGAAGCCGTATTCTATGAGCACGGCTGGGCACTCCTCAATTCTTGTCACGCGAAACGGATACATATTCGTGCCGCGGTCTATCTTATTCAGAGTCGCCGAGCCTGCGCCCGAATATATGCTGCTCTTATAGGCGGAGACTATCCGCTTATGAACAGCTGACGCCAGCGGGAACGAATATGCCTGATAGTAATATGCCGTAGTGCCCATCGGGCTTGCGCTCTCGCTCGAGTCGCAGTGGACGGCGATAAACATATCGGGGTTCTTCGTCCTGCCCATATTCGCACGGGCGTCGAGAGAAACATATGTGTCATTAGAGCGCGTCATAATTACAGTTGCACCGCGGGCTTCGAGCTTCGCTTTTATCTTTTGGGCGAGGAGCAGATTTATCTGCTTCTCGTATTTTTTGGAGCTGTTGGGGTTATATGCGCATATCGCGCCGGAATCGTTGCCGCCGTGACCCGCGTCTATCATAATGACACTGCCGCTGAGCGACGAAGCGGCTTCGCCTTGATCTTGAGTGTAAGGCAGCCGTCCGAAGTATAGCCGACGGAATAGCCGTAGAATCTGCCGGGAGTCTTGAGAGTCAGGCGCAAGGTCAGCGTTTTCGCCTTGCTGTCCGTTATCCACTGGGCGGCGGAGACTATCTTGCTGCCGGAGACATTGACTTTGCCGACAACATTGCCGGAATGGCTGAAGGTGATATCAACATATTTCCCGTTGAACTCCGTCACGGCATAGAGCGAGCCGCCCGAAGCCTGAGACGAAGGGATATATGACTGGTTCTTGACCGCGACATTGAACGGAACCTTCCAGGTGAAGCCGAATTTTATAGTAGTCGCGTCGGAGTTTGAAGAGCTCGAAACTACAGACACTTTGTTCTGCGGAAGATTATATCCCTGAGCTATTAACTTCGTCTTGCTCGCAAGTATATTTCTGCCGCTGGCGAGGCGATAGTATTTGCTGCCGCCGTAAGTGTATTCGCTCGAAATATAATCAAACGTTCCCGCCGGGAGCGGAGAGCTGTAAGGCACGCAGTCGTCAACTACGTTCGCGGGCATCGTCTCGCAGAGCGAGGTTATCTCGCACATCTTCGATCTTCCTGCAACGCCTGCGTAGGCGTAAGGAGTGAGCATCTTTGACGGGTCGAAATCGACATTGCCGCCCGTGCCGCCGTCGGTAGTGTCGGACGGTTTATCGGTTGACGGATGCTCGGTGGTATCGGGCTGGGTCGGGGTCGGGTCGGAGTCGGAATAACTGCGCTGACGCTGACGCTCGCGCCGCTCATTGTGGCGGAGAGTCCGTTGAAGCTTGCGTATACTTTTATTCTTCCGAGCGACTGCACTTTTGACGTGCTCGCGGGAATTGAAATCTTGCCGCTGTAGACGGCGAAATCCGAGTTTTCGTCGAGCTTTGTGCCGTTTTCATCCTGAACGAAATCAGACTGCTGTTTAAGCTTCACTTTTGTGCCGCCGAGGCTCGCCGTAACATCCGAGCCCTTGAGCGCGGTCGCGGTAACGGTGATACTGCTGCCGCCCGGCACTTCCATAGATTTTGTAGGGGTTATCGACTCGAGTATTTTTATTTCATATGTAATGGTATATTTATGCGTCTTGCCCTTATGTTCAAAGCTGAACTCGTTCTTTCCAACCTTGAGTTCGGACTCGAACGAGAAATCGCCGTTTGCTTCGCGTTTTACATCGTTGCCGTTGAGCTTCAAGGGGCTCAGCGGGCTGCTTGAGCCTGTAAAGGTTATTTTCGATTCGTTTGTGGTCTTTGTGCTGCCCTCAAAATTTCTGAGTTCAAAGTCCTTTTCAAGCTCTTCGCGGCTGCGCTCCGCGATATATTTGAGAATCGCCGAAGCTAGGGAATTATCCGACAAGAAGAACTCATAGTCATACATGACCGTTCCAACGCAAGAGTCGAGCGAGTCGCAGGCATCGAGCTGTTCGGTTATCATCATAGCCTCGTCCGTGCCGTCGGATGCAAAGAGATTCGCGCGCACAGCCGCCGCGAAGCTCAGCCCGCTCCCGCGCGCGGAGTCGTTCACCTGTTCGAGCGAAGAGACATATTTTTCGCCAGCCGAGGACTTGTCCGCCGGGAAGCTTATAAGAAAATCCGCGAATCTTGAATCGAGCACGGCCGCGCAGTCCGCCGCGTTTGAAGCATCGGCAAAGAGCGCCGCACTGACTTTTTTATTTTCGGAATGGAGAGTGCCGACAGCGTTCTTTCTCTGTTCGGCGGTCATATCGCCGGAGAACGCCACGCAGTCGAAGCTGCTTCCGAGCGAAGACAATTCATCTTTTCCGAACTCGGTGCCGCCGTAAACAAGGCAGACATAAAGTCCCTGTTCTTTCGCTTTTTCGGAGAGCACTGAAATGACATCTATTTTCCCGTCCGAGCAGGCAAAGCCGCTCTCTTCGGGGACTGCAATAAACACTGAATCAAAGCCCTTGTTTTTTATATTTTCCGCCGCTTTCGCTATTATATCGGAGTTTGTCTTTGTATCGGAAGAGGACGAAAGACCGAGCTTGTCCGTTCTGACGAAAATTGCGGAAAGCTTCGCGGGGCGCGAGGTGACGAATTGGACATTGCTGCCGTCGTCGCCGGTAACTTCTGTCGTGCCCGGCTTTTTGCCGCCGAGGGACGACAGGATTTTATCCGTTCCGACTATGCCCGCGCTCACCGCCATGCTGACGAGCAGCAGGACAGCGACGGACATTACTATTACGGCATTTCTCTTTCCCTTCGTCATTTCATTTGCCCTCCGTCAGAAAAGTTTTCGCCAAAAAGGATGTGATATCCCCAATTTATAATAAGACAGTATACATTATAACATATTTTCGAGATTTTGCATTTCTTTTTTTGCGTTTTCGTTGATTTTTCCGAACATATATGAATAGGAAAAAAGCGCGAATCCGCAATAGGCATTGAGCGGACGGACGAAAGACAGCTGGCGGGCGATAATATCACTGTTCTCCGCCCACTCGGAGCTCCCCGACCGGGCGTTTTTATCCTGAGTCCCGCACTTGTAGGCGGCAAGACCCCAGATTATCCCGACGCGCCCGTCGGAGACAGAAGCCCAACGTTTTGCAGTCTTTTCAAACGGCAGAGACTGATTTTCAAAGCCGAAATAGACCTGCGGGATAATATAATCGGCGTAACCCGGAGTGGAGAGCCACAGCTCGACATCCGCGAACAGAGCGTTTTCGTTGCCGTCGATATTGCCCGCAGGGCTTATCGAAAATATCTTGTCCCTGCCGTAGCTTTTAACGAGCGAATAAAGACCCGCCGCAAACGCGCTGACGCTGTCGCGCCGCCACTCGTTGAGTCCCTTATCCCCGCCGCCGGAGACATAAGCTTCGTATTCCGCGCGGTCTATGCTCTCGTCGCGCGTGGGATAGAAATAGTCGTCGATATGTATGCCGTCGACCTCGTATCCATCCAAAATTTCGCGCACGCCGTCATATATCAGCGCGTGGACATCGGTCGATGCGGGGTCGAAATATATTCCGTTTTTGAGCTGGATAACTGCATCCGTGCCGATGAGCTTTTTCGCCGGGCTCCCCTGCGGCAGAGAGTCAATATTATCGGACGAGCTGACGCGAAACGGATTTATCCACGCGTGAATTTTGAGTCCGGCTCTGTGGGCGCATTCGACCATCACTTTCAGCGGATCAAGCCCGGGTCACTCCCCTTGCAGGAATATTTTGACCACGGGAAAAGCTTCGACGGATAGACGGCATCGGCAAAGGCGCGGACATGGACAAAAACCGTGTTGAGCTTCATATCCGCGACATTATTAAACATCTCCTCCGCCCGCTCGCGGAATTTTTCTTTGCCCTGAGCTGCATCCGGCAGCTCGTAGCAGCTTATCCACACGGCGCGAATCTCATCAGGCTTCGGAGTGTAAACGGCGGAAGTTTCCGTTGTACTATTGCTCGTCTGTTCCGGAAGTTTTGCGGGAATCCGGGCGCATGAGCAGAGCAGGCAAAAAATAACAATGCAGGCAAAAAGGCGTTTCATTTTTTATTTCTCCTTTGTTTTTTGTCTGCTACATATCTATGCGTGTCCCGCATAAAAAAGTCAGAAGCCGCTGCAAAACACAGCGGCTTCAATAAATATATCTTATTTTATATTCCCGTCAATGACATCGCGCAGGCTCACGCCGTCGAGATATTCGTTGATGACGCGCTCGAGTCCCTGCCAAAGCGGAAGGGTCAGGCAATCCGCACAGCGCGGGCACTCATTGGACTTACTGTCGAGGCACGCCACGGCGCAAGGCTGCCTCGGTAAAGCGCAGTATCTCGCCTACAGGGATATCCTCCGGCTCGCGCGCAAGGCGGTAGCGCCCTGGAATCCGCGCGAAGTCTTCAAAATCCCGTCGCCCGTTAAGGCGGGCACAATCTGTTCGAGATATTTTTTCGATATATCCTGCCTTGCGGCAATATCCTTGAGAGCAACGAAGCCGTCGCCTGATTTTCATACAAATCGATAAGCAGACGCATAGCATAGCGTCCCTTTGTGGAGATCTTCAATCAAATCACCTCTTTTTGGCGAGTATAGCACAAATTCCGCCGATTTTCAAGCAATCAGTCGATAACGACCTCTCTGTGCAGCTCGGACGAGTCATATATCGCCTGCATTATTTTGGAAGTTACGATGGCGAGATCGATATCGGCGCGGTTATGCTCATGATTTATAACGCAGTCGACGAACGAATTTATCTCCGCTTCGTAGAAATTGTTCGTTCTGAACTTCGGCTCGCTGCGCACGAGCATGCCGTTCTTGACGGAATAAATAACAAAGCCCTCGCCGTATTCGAGCCTTATGCCCGCCTTGTCGCCGATGAAATCGATATATGTCTCATCCTCGCCGATGTTCTCCGCCCACGCGCCGTTGAAAGTTATGGTCGGGCCGTCGGTTCTGACAATGCCGGTAACGGAATCGTCAACATCGAAAACGCCGTCCTTGTCGCGGTATTCTCCGCCCACATGTTCGTATAGACATAGTCTTTTATGTTCTTGCCGAGCTTGCAGAACGCCTCGCCCGATGCGGTCAGGGGCTTGGGCTCGCCGCAGCAATAGAGAATGAGGTCGAGATAATGGACGCCCCAGTCTATCAGCGCGCCGCCGCCGGACGCCGCCTTGCGTGTAAAGTCGCCGCCGATGCCGGGGATGGAGCGGTTCGCGCGGAAGCTCGCATAGACATGGTAGACCTCGCCGAGCTCGCCTGCGTCTATAAGATCCTTTATATGATTGACCGCGTTGCCGAAGCGGTTGCACACGCCGATGCTGAGAATTCTGTCCGTCTCATGGGAGACTTTCTGCATCTCGAGTGCCTCGGAGAGCACACGCGCGGCGGGCTTTTCACTGAGGACATCCTTGCCCGCTCGCATGAAGTCTATCGCTATGACCGAGTGCAGGTCATTGTGGGTGCAGACGGAAACCGAATCAAGCTCCGGGTCGTCAAGTATCTCGTGATAGTCATAGACCGCTTTTCCGCAGCCGTATTTTTCGACCGCAGCATCCGCTCTCTCGGGAATGATATCGCAGAAATACTTTATCTCCGCCTTTTCGTTTTTCATATATGCGGGGATATGCGCAGAGTTCGCTATCGCGCCGCAGCCGATTATCGCAACCTTGATCTTTTCTGACACTGAAACTCCTCCGTTTCAAGTTTATTTATCTATACATAATAATACCAAGACGGGCGTCAAAAGTAAACTCCGACATAAAAAATATATACTTTTTTATTTTTTCGTTTAAATCGGACATTTTTTGCTTATTTGTTTCTTGTCTTTTCTCAGTGCAGGTTATATAATGCAATTATATAGTTGTTTCAATTTTTATCTGGAGATGATGAAGTGAGCAAAGTATCCGATTTTCTCAACTCAAAAATCGTCAAGAGCGATGTCGGAGAAGAGACCGTACTGACCTGGAAAGAGACGCTCTCTTATGCCCTCGGCCGCGGCGCGCAGGGCATGAACACGAGCATGACCAGCTCGAAGTACATAAACTTCTTCCTGACCGACGTTCTTTTCAAAAAGCTCCCGAATCCCATGGGCGTTGCGTCAAAGATCAGATTTTTCTGCGGCATCTTCGACGCGATAAACGACCCGATGATGGGCGTTATCGTTGACAAGACGAGAACGAAGGACGGTCAGATGCGACCCTATATCAAGTGGGCGCCGCTGTTCGTTTCGCTCGTCATGGTGCTGTTCTTCGTCGGCAGCGCAAACGCGAGCCCCGTTTTCAACATCATTTACACAACCTTCCTTTTCGTCATGCTCGACGTCACCTACACGGCGTTTGATATCCCGATGGGCGCTCTCGCCTTTTCGATAACCCCGAGCGGAATCGAGCGAACTAAGCTCTTCGGAGTCAGCTCAATAACCCGCTCCGTCGTCGGCGCTCTGCCGCAGGTTTTCGTCGCGGGCGCTGCTCTGCTCCCCTATTTCAAGGATCACACCCCGCAGGCATATCTGACCTCCGCGATAATCTCCGCTGTATTCATAGTCGTGCTCACGCGCCTTACATATCACAACACACGCGAGCGCGCTCAGCACCAGTCCGACACGCCGAGCGTCAAGGAGTGCTTCGCGCTCCTGTTCAAGAACCGTCCCCTGCTCATGCTCTTCTTTGCAAATATCTTCTTCCTTATCTGCAAGATACCCGAGCAGATTTCGTTCTACTTTGTCGCCGACCTTCTTTTCAACAGAAAATACAATGTCTTTATCGACATTATCAAATTCCCGGGCTTCCTGCTCGCGGGTATACTCGTGCCCAAGATAGTCGAAAAGCTCGGCAAGCGCGCGGACTCGCGCAGATTCTTCCAGATCTGCTGCGTCAGTGCAATAGTGCTCCACCTGCTCTTCGCGCTGACTACTTACGGCGGTCTTATCAACAAGCCCGCAGGTCAGTCCGCTTCGATATTCACGGCTATTCTTGTTATTCTCTTCACCGGTCTTACCACCATTCCGCTTGAGTTCAAGAACCTCATGCAGAAAGAGATGGAGGCCGAGACGGTCGACTACATTGAATGGAAAACAGGACGCCGCGTTGAGGGCATCATGCTCTCGATAATGAGCTTCACGGGAAAGATTGAGAACACCTTCGCTTCGTCCATCGGCATCGCCATTCTCGGCGTTGTCGGCTATGTCAGCCACACAGAGGCTCACTGATTCAGAACCACAGCACCAATCTCGCGCTGTTCGCAATGACAACGATAGTCCCCGCCATAGGCTATCTGCTCATGCTCATACCTATACACTTCTATAACATCACCGGCGAAGGACACAGAAAGATGATGTCCGAAATCGCCGAACGCCGCGCATCGATAGCCGCTGAGACTGCGCCGAGATGCAGAGCGCAGGAGAGACAAAATGAACCCACGCTTCGTTTTCATAGCCGACACTCACCACTTCTCGCGCACCCTGTCTGACGGCGGCGAGGCATATGCCTACCGCAGCGAATCGGATCAGAAGTGCCTCGAAGAGACGGGCGAGATAATCGACGCGGCTTTTGAGAAGATACTCGAAGACCCGCCCGCCGCAGTGATGATAGCCGGAGATTTATCCGACGACGGCGAACGCATATGCCACGAGGAGTTCCGCGAAAAGCTGCGCGAGCTTCAAAAACACGTTCCCGTATATGTCATAACCGCGACGCACGACTGGTGCTGCGACGAGAATCCGCGCAGATTCACGGGCGGCGAGGTCACAAACGACGTTGAGACAGTCCCGCACGAGGAGCTGAGCGAATTCTACCGCGAATTCGGGCTTGACCGCGCGATAAGCTCATACAAGACGCATCTCGCATATACTCATATGTTGCACAGATTGCCGACGGAGTCCGCCTGCTCGCGCTCAACGACGACCAGAACGGCAAGGGGCGCGCGGGCTACACACCCGACCACATGGCGTGGGTCGAGGAACAGATACGCAAGGCAAAAGAGGACGGTCAGCTGATAATCGGCATGGAGCATCACTTGCTCATCGCGCACATCCACCCGTTCATCACGAGCGGTCACTGCGTCGGCGACCGAGAAGAGGTTGCCGCGAAATTAGCGGACGCAGGGCTCCGCTATATGTTCGTCGGTCACTCGCATATTCAGAGAATAGATACATTTGTATCACCCTCGGGAAATCCGATAACGGAAGTGAACATAGGCTCGCTGTGCGGCTATCCCGCGCCGATAGTCAATGTCACTGTAACGGACGACAACCGCCTGCACATAGTCACGGAGCATCTTGAGAGCTTCGAGGGCACAGATGACGCACAGGAGTTTTTGAAGGCGCACGCGGTGCAGATGATAGACCTGCCGCTCAAGGGCATACTCGTTAGCCGCGAAGAGTTCGGCAAAAGGCTCGACGCGCTCGGTGCGAACGGCAAGAAAATATCAGCGCTGCGTCCGATAGCAAAGCCGATTGCAAAGCTGCTGCTCGAATCCGATGTGATGAGCTTCTACAAAAAAGTGAACCGCCTGACCTTCGGCAAAATTCTCCGCAAGGAGGACGCCGGGGAGCTCGCGGACATGAAAGTTATCGACATTGTTCACAATGTCCTGCTCTCGTTCCTCGACGGCGGCATGAACAGAGTCGAGAGGGACAGCGCATACTACCGCCTCGTCACCGGGACGATATCGATTCCCTCGCGGATAATGAAAAACACTCGCTGTTCAGAAAGCTAAACGAGTGCGCCGACGCGATACTCACGGGCAGCGACCCCGACCCCGAGGATGCAATAATATAAAAATACAGGGCTTCCGAATTTAACGGAAGCCCTGTTTGATTTTCTGCTGTCAATGGAAATCCCACGAATCGATATCGGCATAGACATCGTTGATATGATTCGCGTTGCCGTATTTCAGCGTGCGCGTGTATATCGCAAGCCCGGAACGGTAGCAAAGCGGGATGAACGGCATATCGGCATTGAACGCATCTATAAATGTGTTCACATCGGACGAGCCTGCGAGAAACGCCGAATACGCAGTGCTCGCGGCGCCCGAAGTGTTGATGCCGTAAGCCACGCTGCCGCCGCTCTTGAGAAGCGGCGAAAGGCTCATGTTCTCGGTGAGCTTGACCTCGCCTATATACATATCATATTTACCGGACGCGACCGCCGAGCGGTAATCTTTTTCGCTCAGCGCGCTGACGGTGACGGAGATTTTGAGCTTTTCGAGCATCTCTTTTATGCTCTGCGCCGCCGCCGATTTGAAGCCGTTGTCTTTGTTGACGACTACCTTGAGAGTGAGCTGTTTTTTGTTTGCGTCCGCGCGCACGGCGTCATTTTTTGAAGTATATCCCGCCTCGTCAAGCAGCTTTCCCGCCGCTTCGAGGTCGGTTTTGACTGTATAGTCCTTGCCGGAGATAACATTCCAGTCGGGGTTGAACGGAGTATACGCCGCTTTTGCGTGACCCTGGAACGACTCGTCGGCGAGCTTCGCCCTGTCAATGGCAAGAGCCACCGCCTGACGCACCTTCTCGGATGAGAGCGCAGAGCTGCTCTTGTTGAAAGCGAGATAGACTAAATTATTCATCAGGATATCTGCGACCGACGAGGAATAGCGGGTATAAGAGCCGCCGCGCAGATCGTCAAAAGCGAAGCTTATATTGCCGATGCGAGGGTATATTGAGCATGCTCAAATCTTTGACATCATAGAGAGTGATGCTCGTTTTCTTCGGCGAGAA
>ENA-OQEN01000020-OQEN01000020.1-human-gut-metagenome-genome-assembly--contig:-NODE-20-length-53866-cov-3.301252_pt1 | contig 53866 bp, 74 predicted proteins | sample MGYA00242791_ERZ504627 | MGnify/ENA primary metagenome ERZ504627 (study PRJEB26092, sample SAMD00036316) | human gut metagenome | host: Homo sapiens | study: EMG produced TPA metagenomics assembly of... | reverse complement strand
TAAAAAACATTCGTAAAACCTCTTGACAAACGAGTTAGCCAGAACTAACATATATACGAATAAAACAACAAAAATATTCGCATATAGTAGGGAGGACGCAGAATGTATATCGAAGGAAAAAATCTGGTAAAGAAATACGGAGAGGGAGAAGCAACGGTGTTCGCGCTCGATCATGCCGAGTTTGGGGTAGAGAAGGGCGAGATCGTCGTAATCTTAGGTCCGAGTGGAAGTGGTAAAAGTACATTGCTGAATATCCTTGGCGGTCTGGATAAGTTGACCGAGGGAAGTATGCTGGTAGACGGAACCAATCTGGAGAAGATGTCTGCCAAAGAACTGGAACTGTATCGGAGAGAGAAGCTTGGATTCGTATTCCAGTCCTACGATCTGACGCCGGATCTGACTGTGCGTGAAAATATTGAGATGACAGCAGAGCTTGTGCAGGAGCCGCTCAGTACCGACACACTGATCGAAGAACTGGGACTGAAGAAGTATGAGACACATTTTCCAAAGGAGCTTTCTGGTGGTCAGCAGCAGCGTGTTGCAATCGCGCGGGCAATGGTGAAGAAGCCGGATATCCTTCTCTGTGACGAGTTAACCGGTGCGCTTGATACAAAGTCATCAAAGGATGTATTGCAGCGTGTACAGAAAATGAATGATACATATAAGACGACAGTCGTGATTATTACACACAACCTGAACATCGCCGGAATGGCAGACCGGATCATCAAGATCACGGATGGCAAGGTTGTATCCAATCAGAAGAATGCAGATAAGAAACGAGTAGAGGAGATGGAGTTGTAATATGACGATCAATAAGAGAGCTGGGCGCAGCATAAAGAAAAACATCGCGTTTTATATTATCAGTATCATTCTTACGATGCTGACATCTATGGTGATTGTCGCCGCGGCGTCAACCGGACACACACTGACAAAGGTTGTGGATGATTTTGTGAAGGACTATAAGGCGGAGGATGCGGAGTTTGTCACTTATCAGCGTTGTCCGATGCAGATATGGAGGAGCTCGAACAGGAATATGATGTGATACTGGAACGCAGCCGGTATAAGGATGTAAATGTGGAAAGTGGGGATTTAAAAGGAGCTACGATCCGTGTATTCCCGATGCCGGAGAAGCTGAACCTCTGTGAGGCGCGGGACGGACACGAACCGGGCGATGGGGAAGCACTTCTGACACAGGATTTTGCGGATGTGCATGATATTAAAGTCGGAGATACAGTTTCTCTTGGGTCATATGATTATAAAGTATCTGCCTACACGACGAAAGCAGATTATATCTATATGCTTGAGAAGCTGTCCGGTTATATTGACAGTGAGAAATTCGCACTTGTTGTGGTCAACCGCAAGGAGTATGACAACATTGATGCAGATGAGACAAGCTATTATTCTATCAAATACAACAAGGATAATTCCAATGAAGTGCGTGAGAAGCTAAATGAGGATTATGTGATTGCAAGCTATATGGCGGCAACCACGAATACGCGAATCTCCATGCCGGTCAACGAGGGCGATGCCGTTACGAATATGGCGACCATGTATGCGCCGGTCATGTTCATCATCATTATCACTCTCGTTGTTATGGTACTTGGAAGAAATATCAGACAGGAACAGTATCTGCTTGGCACATTTCTGGCACTTGGATTTTCCAAGAAGCAGATCATAAGACATTATATGCGGTATGGGGTACTGCCGGGAGTTGTTGGAAGTGTACTTGGCTTGATTGTGTCCATTCCGTTGACCGGGGTACTGTGCAGATTCTATATCGAATATGATTTTGAAAAGCTTATGTATACACCGGCCTACAATGTACCATCGATCGTTATAGCACTGGTTGTACCAACCGTCCTTTACTGTGCGGCTATCGCAATCCAGGCGGCAGAGCTCTTGAAGAAGTCACCGGTCGATCTCTTAAGAAACACAGGAAAAGATACGAAGACAGTTGGCGTGATGAAGAAGAGTCATGCAAAGACACAGACAAAGATGCGGGTGCGGAGCGTGATCGGACATCCGGGAAGAAGCATTGTAACGGCATTTGGTGTGGCTGTCGCTGCATTCTGTATTCTGACAGGATTTATTATGAAAGACAGTCTGGATACGCTGATGCATGGAGGACTTACAAGCTCTATCAAGTACGAATATCTGTACCGGCTGAATTCGTTAGAGGAAGGCACGCCGGAGCAGGGCGAGGCGTTGTTCCAGAATTACTATGAGGTAGAGGGAAACACAGTACAGCTTTTGGCACAGGGAATCAGCAAGGATTCGAAATATTTCCCGGACAAGACGGACGGTGGTGACGCGCTTGATCTGAACAAATATTATCTGACAAGTGCGGCTGCACAGACCTATGGTATAAAGACAGGTGATACGCTTACCTTCAGCAATATTGCAGATCTGAAAGAACATAAGGTAACAATCAGTGGTATCGTGACGGACAACACGCATTGCTATCTGTACACAGGAAGAGAAAATGCAACGGCGCTGGCAGGTGTAGACAGTGACGCCTATAACTGCATTATAAGCAAGGATGCATTGTCACTTGACAAAGACCGCGTGGCAAGTGAGACAACCATGACTGTCACGGCAGACACGATGGAAAATATGATGGGACCGATGCATGCAATCATGGTTATATTTGAGATCGTAGGTGTTGTGCTTGGTGTATTTGTGCTGTATCTGATTATCAACATGATCGTGGCAGAAACAGCAACCAATATCTCGGTTATGAAGGTGCTTGGCTTCAGCCAAAAAGAGATTTCCAACCGGGTACTGAATGTCAATCATATTCTCGTATGCATCGGATATCTGATTGGAATCCCGGTTGCATATATGTTTGTCAAGGTCGGTTATTCGGATACAATCGAAAATTATGGTATGCTGTTGTCACCGGTTCTCACAGCCAGAACGTTGGTGATCGGTTTCGTACTTACATGGGTCGTCTATGAGATTTCCCTTCTTCTCCAGAAGAAAAAAATATCAAGGATTGACATGGTGGAAGCTTTGAAGGAAAATAACAGAAACGAGTAGATTTCTTCAGAAGCTTTTTGGGAGGATACAGATGGCAAAACGGGTATTTACGGAGGAAGAACGGGCAGAGTATAGAGAGAAAATGCTGGATGCAGGGTTTGATTTGTTGAAGCAGTATGGAATGACACATATGTCGGTTGCTAAGATCACGGAGGCAGCGACATCGGTGTGAGTACGTTCTATAATTTCTTCGCGTCGAAGGAAGAATATGTGTATGAGGTTCTGCAATACCGGAGAAGAAAGATTCCGGAACTGATCCGGATTGCATTAAATGGCAAGGAAAAGGCTGGCCCGGCAGAGACGCGCACGTATCTGAAGATGATGATTGATGAGAGGTACAGTGTATTTCCAAGTCTGACACCGGAGGATGAGAAGCGTCTGCTGGAGATGCTTCCGGAACAGGTAAGACCGGATCTGCAGAAAGAGACCGAGACAAGTATTCAATTCTTTCAGCATATGGAAGGCATCCGACCGGATGTGAATATTCCACTTGTGGCGAATCTGATCAAGGTCTATGTGCTTGCCGCAGAGGGAAAAGAGATGCTGCACCAGACGGTGTACGAAGTGACGATGGATCGCATGCGGGATCTGATCTTGTATGAGATATTCGGAAGAACGGAATAAAGTTATGAAAAAGGAGCGATCAGCTCCTTTTTTATGCCCTGAAAATAAGACTGACTTTTCCAGTTTCCCGGTTGTTATATATGAATGACAAAGGAATGAAAGGAAAGGTGCAGTATGAAGAAACAGGCAAGACACAAAAAGAAACAGAGCTACAAAGCGGTAGCGCGTGTACTCGTGACTTTGCTAATATTGTTCACTGGTCTGATCGCATACTATTCAATCCGTGGTGGAGATCGCACATTGCTCATGGTATTTCATTCGGAAAAGCAGGTGGCAGATACTTCAGGCGCATGGAATCTAATTCTTGTTGATCGGGATCATTACATTCCTGCCAATTATCAGGTGGAACTGACCGAATTATCCAATGGGGAAAAGGTGGATTCAAGGATCTATCCGGAGCTACAGCAGATGTTTGATGATGCAAGAGCGGCGGGACTTGCGCTGTTTGTGCGGGAAGGGTATCGGACAACAAAGGAGCAGCAACAGATCATGGACGATCGAATCAAAGAATATGAAAATCAGGGCTGCTCGAAGAAAGAGGCGAAGAAGAAAGCGGAGGAGTATGTTGCGATTCCGGGGACGAGCGAGCATCAGTTAGGACTCAGTGTGGATATCAACGCGGATACATCCAAATGTTCATCGGATGCTGTCTATCAGTGGCTGGATGAAAATGCATATAAGTACGGATTTGTGAAACGCTATCCAGAAGATAAGACAGACATTACATCCATCAACAACGAACCGTGGCATTACCGGTATGTGGGAAAGGATGCAGCAAGAACGATGAAGCAGGAAAATCTGTGTCTGGAAGAATATCTGATAAAATATAAATAAAACTGACTTTTCTGACGCGTATGTTGTTATAGTAAGTGGGGATAGAAAAGAGGTGAGAGCGAGAATGGAGTCTACAAGCGATTTTCTGCTGGTGCACCGGGCGAGAGCCGGGGATGAGGAAGCATGTGAGAGACTGGTCAGGAAATATTATCCAAGCATTTATCAGTACTGTTTGTTGCATATATATGACACGTATGAAGCGGAGGATCTGACACAGGAAGTGTTTGCCAGAGCCTTTGCAAGCTTAGATCGATACAGGGAATATGGCAAAGTAAAAAATTATCTGTACACAATCGCCGGAAATGTAGTGAAAAATTATTATAAGAAGAAAAAGGATATTCCGCTAGAAGAACTGCCAGAGGCGGAATCCGAAAATCGTGTGGACACGGTTGGTATCCGGCTGGATATCGAACAGGCGGTGCGGAAGCTGCCGGAGGAGCTACGGGAAGTTGCGATTTTGTCGTTCTTTCAGGAGCTGAAGCAAAGAGAAATCGCAGGATTGCTCCAGATTAAGCTCTCATTGGTGAAATACCGGATTGGACGGGCGAAGGAGCTTTTGATCAAAGAATTGGAGGTGGAAGAATGAAAGCTTACAGACAACGGATACAGGAATATAGAGATTTCGTACAGCAGACATGTATACGGGAAGAAGCGGGGGCATGCACGATAAAGGTGTGTCAGGATATTCTGACAGAACAGGCACTCCAGATGGAATCAAAGAAGACATCGTATTTTGAATTCTTATATGAGCAGTCACGGTTCATCAAAAAAGATGGTGGGTGTTGCAGGGCGGAGTGCTTCTGTATCTATGGCTGTGGCTGAGCAACAATGCCAACGACATGAAAGAGACAATGCGACTTATGGGAATTTTCGCAACGATGTTTGTGATTTTGATCGTTCCGGAAGTCTGGAAAAACCGAAGAAACGGTGCCGTCGAGGTGGAACAGGCATCGTATTATACGCTTCGCCGGATCTGTGCGGCGAGAGTCCTGTTGTTTGCAGCAGTGGACTTCTTGATTGTCATGATATTTTTGGCGGTAGCATATCGGACAACGGCACTTACCCTGAACAATCTGGTTGTGAACTTCTTACTTCCGGTCAATGTGTCCTGTTGCATCTGCTTCCGCGTGTTGTATAGCAGATGGGAACGGTCAGAATATGTTGCCGTGATGCTATGTCTGCTATGGGTGGCAGTCTGGACGATGATTGTTGTAAATGATGCGGTCTATCAGAGGATTGCATCTCCGGTCTGGAAAGCGATGCTGTTGCTGACATTTGTATATGTTGTGTATTGTGTTCGGAAGTCATTGACTTTCGATGAGAAAATGTTGGAGGATTACACCAATGAAATTAGAGTTTAAGCATGTAACAAAACGATATAGCGAGGTAGCCGCCGTCCGGGAAGTAAACTATGTTATGGAACAGGGCATCTACGGATTGCTCGGAGTCAATGGCGCAGGGAAAACAACATTGATGCGGATGCTGTGTACGATCATCCAGCCATCGGAAGGAGAGATTCTATGGAATGGCAAGGAAATCTGGAAGCTTGGTAGTGCTTATCGGGAGGTGCTTGGATATCTGCCACAGGAGTTTGGTATTATCCCGATCTGAATGTGTATGATTATATGATGTACATTTCTTCGATAAAGGGACTAAAGCAAGCATTTGCCAACAGGAGAATAAAACAGCTTTTGGAGCAGGTAGATATGTGGAAGTTCAGAAAACGGAAGATGAAGCATCTGTCTGGCGGTATGGTCCGGCGCGTGGGGATTGCGCAGGCAATGTTGAACGATCCAAAGATTTTAGTGTTAGATGAGCCGACAGCAGGACTTGATCCGAACGAGCGGATACGGTTCCGCAACCTGATCAGTGAGCTGTCCGAGAACCGTCTTGTATTGTTATCTACCCATATCGTGTCGGACATTGAATATATTGCAAATGAAATCCTGCTGATGAAGGATGGAATGCTGTGCTATACAGGAACTTCGGAAGAACTGCTTTCGTCCATGCAGGAGCGCGTATGGCTGTGTCAGGTGCCAAGAAATATGGTTGAGATTTATATGCGGAAATATCTGGTTGGAAATATTAAAACAACCGAAAATGGCGCAGAGCTTCGGATCATATCGAAGGAAAAGCCGATGGCGGAAGCTGTGCAGGCAGAGAAGAACCTGGAAGATGCATTTTTGCTTTATTTCGGGGAAAAATCGGAGGAACGACAGGATGCTTAAATTAGAGTTGAAACGGATTTTTTCGAAGAAATTAAATGTGCTTGCCGTTGGTCTGATGGTGATATTGGCAGCGGTGTTTAGTGGATTTGCTGCGACTAGCAACCGGTATGTGGATGCGCATGGAACGGTCAGCACAGGAATGCTGGCAACGAGAAAGCTTGTAGAAAATAAGAATGGGTATGCAGGGCTCTGACGGAAGCAGAACTTACGAAGATTGTTGTACAGTATAAAGCGGTGATGGCACAATCCCAAGAGGAGCAGGATGAAAATTATGGGACACTATATCAGCCAATCGATGATATCCTAAATTTCATGATATCTGTGCTGACACCGGATGCGGGATACGATGAGACAGTTTTGGATTCGGTGACGGAGGATTCCGTACAGGATTTCTATACGTGGTATCGGGGAAATATGAAATGGATGGCAGATCAGTATGGAAAGACTCCTGAACAGAAAGATTATCTGGAGAAGAAATACAGTGAGATTATATTGCCGCTCCAATACGAATCCTATGGTGCATGGGATACGATGATTATGTATGCGGAGACATATTCGATCGTGCTGGCAATTCTGGTTGGATTTATCTGTGCAGGAATATTTGCAGATGATTTTCAGACAAAGGCGGATGCGGTATTTTTTGCTTCGAAGTATGGAAGATCCAAAGCAATTAAAAACAAGATACTGGCAGGCGTCGTTGCGACAACGATGATCTACTGGACAGGAATTGTCCTGTTAAGTGCAATCAGCTTTGGCATTATGGGAACCAGTGGCATGCATACACCGTACCAGATGTCGGAAGCATATAGCATCTACATCATGACATATGGACAATATTACGCACTGACAGTAGCATGCGGTTACATTGCAAGTCTGCTTGCAGCGTCTTTAGCCATGCTGGTAGCGGCGAAGATGCATACGATCAGTGTTGCTGTCTGCATTCCATTTTTTCTGTACTGCTTACTACCGTTTATTGGGCGGGTATTGTCCAGCTATACAAAGGTGTTCAACCTGATTCCGACGATCCTTACAAATGTGGAAGCAAGCGTCAGGGTGCCGTTGTTGTATCAGATTGGAACGCATGTGATCCGGCAGGTTCCACTTGTAATGGTGATGTATACCGTTCTTTCCATCGTGCTATTGCCGCTTATTTACCGGAGTTTCCGGCGATATGGGAGAGCGTAGTTGATTTTTATCAAATTACTCTGTATTGCAAGTGATAAGAGGATAAGCATGGGCTTTTCCGGAGATAAATGATGTGGCGGATTGATAAATTTTCGTTTGACATTTTCAAAATCAGCAAATATAATATTCAAACGAACGAGTAGCAAATCTGCGTAAATCCAGTTTTGCTGCTCGTTTTTATTTTTATATGCCATTAAAAAGTGTGTAGCTGATCAGCGTAAGTCCAACTTAGAATGATTAGTACACACTTTTTTTATGAGGAAAAAAGGAGGATTTAGAAAAATGGCAGAAAGTAACAAGATGAAGGATATGCCAGTGAATAAGCTCATGATCCGGATGGGTATTCCGATGATCTTATCCATGGCATTGCAGGCAGTCTATAATATTGTAGACAGTGCGTTTGTCGGAAATATGAAGGTGGGAAGCGAAGCTGCGCTGAACGCGTTAACGCTGGTGTTCCCGGTTCAGATGCTCATGGTAGCAGCCGCAATCGGCACCGGTGTTGGCACGAATGCACTTCTGGCGAGGACGCTTGGACAGGAGAATCCACAGAAAGCGGCGAAGGTAGCGGGAAACAGCTTATTCCTTGGAGTGATTATTTATGCAGTCTGTCTGTTGTTCGGCGTATTCGGTGTGAAAGCATATATTTCCTCACAGACCGGTGATCCGCAGGTCATCTCTATGGGAATTAGCTATCTGCGTATCTGCTGTGTGCTTTCGTTTGGAATTACTTTCTTTTCGTTATTTGAGAAGCTGCTGCAGGCAACGGGACGTTCCCTTTACTCTACGATTGGTCAGGTCGTAGGTGCTGTGGTAAATATCATTCTTGATCCGATCATGATCTATGGAATCGGACCGGTTCCGGAAATGGGAGTCGAGGGTGCAGCTTATGCAACGGTGATCGGACAGATTGCATCGGCAGTGCTATTATTCATCTTCCATAAGAAATTCAACAAGGAATTTGAACAAGGAATTACCTATATGAAACCGGATGGCACGATTATATGCGGGATATATTCCATCGGACTTCCGGCAATCATTGCACAGGCACTTATGTCAATCATGGTGTATGTGATGAACCTGATCCTGAAATTCAACGCAGCCGCCCAGACGGCATACGGACTTTTTTATAAAGTACAGCAGTTTGTGCTTTTCTTAGCGTTCGGACTGCGTGATGCAATTACACCGATCATTGCGTTTGCCTATGGAAGGGGGAGCAAGAAGCGGATCAACGAAGGAATCAGATATGGCCTGATGTATACAATTGTTTTGATGGCTGTCGGAATTTTGATTACGGAGCTTTTCCCGGAATCATTTGCCGGATTATTCAATGCAGGGCAGTCGAGAGAATATTTTATAGATGCGATGCGTATTATCTCGATCAGCTTCCTTTTCGCAGGCGTCAACGTCGCGTATCAGGGAATCTATCAGGCGTTAAACGGTGGTATCGAGTCGCTCGTGATTTCGCTGCTTCGGCAGCTTGTAATCATCCTTCCGCTCGGGGGTGTATTCTCCATCTTCGTTCGTAACGGGCAGATGGGCGTGTCACTCATCTGGTGGGCATTTCCGATTACAGAGTTTCTTTCGTGTCTGGTCGGCTATGTGCTTTTGAAGAGAATTAAGAAATACAGGGTTGGAGAGATAACGGACGAGAAAAAAGGGTAAAATTCTGGAAAAATAAAAAGTTACTCTCTTAACTTGATGTAAACGTAATTACATAGTATAGTTATGTCCAAATACCAATGACAGCTATCATAATTGGAGATATTTTTGATCGCGATGGAAGCAGATATTTTATTATGGATTCAAAATAATATACGGAATGATGTGTTGACCCCGATTTTCAAGTTTGTTACGACACTTGGAAATGCGGGAATGATCTGGATTGTCCTCTCTGTGGGATTGCTGATCCCGAAGAAGACAAGGCGCGTCGGCGTGCTGGCGTTAGTTTCTCTTTCCTTCTCGGCTTTGATTGATAATGTGATCTTGAAGAACGTCGTTGCGCGGACAAGACCATACGACGTGATCGAAGGACTCACCAGTCTGGTCGGTTCGCAGAAGGATTATTCATTCCCATCCGGACATACCGGAAGTGCCTTTGCAGCGGCGGTTGTGATGTTCCGGGAACTGCCGAAGAAGCTTGGAATTCCGATTTTAGTTTTTGCGTGTCTGATGGGATTATCCCGGTTGTATGTCGGTGTGCATTATCCATCGGATGTACTGGGCGGAGTCTGATTGGTACTGGCGTCGCACTGCTTACTCATTGGTTCGGTACCGTCTGGATAGAACAAAAGGTATAAAACGAAAGAAGGAATAACGATGTGGATTGCATTTGCATTCGGCTCTGCGCTGTTCGCAGGACTGACCGCAATCTTAGCAAAATGTGGAATTAAGAATACAGATTCCAATGTCGCAACGGCGATTCGGACAATTATAGTCCTGATCTTTTCATGGATTATGGTATTCGTTGTAGGAGCACAAAAAGGGCTTGCAGATATATCCGGAAAGACGTTACTTTTCCTGATCTTCTCCGTCTGTCGACGGGCGCTTCGTGGCTTTGCTATTTTAAGGCACTGCAGCTTGGTGATGTGAATAAGGTAACACCGATTGATAAATCGAGCACGATTCTTACGATGCTTCTGGCATTTATCCTGTTACGGGAAGCATTGTCTCCACTCAAGGTGGCTGCGATGATTGCGATTGGTGTGGGAACATATCTTATGATTCAGAAGAAGGAAACCGAAGAAAAAAAACAGGATGGCAAATGGCTGATCTATGCGATTGGTTCCGCGGTATTCGCCAGTCTGACTTCGATCCTTGGAAAGGTTGGAATCCAGGATGTCAACTCGAATCTTGGAACGGCGATCCGGACGATTGTGGTACTCATCATGGCATGGGTGGTTGTGTTTGTGACCGGAAAGCAGCATACCGTAAAGCAGATCGACAAATCAAGCTGGATATTCTTAGTGTTATCCGGAATTGAAACCGGTGCTTCGTGGCTTTGTTATTACCGGGCATTACAGACCGGACCGGCAAGCGTGGTTGTACCAATCGATAAGCTTAGTATCTTAGTTACGATTGCATTTTCCTATGTCGTATTTCATGAGAAATTAACGGCAAAGGCGGGTATCGGTCTAGTGTTGATTGTTGCCGGAACGCTGCTGTTGTTGCTCTGGCGAGCTTAATTTTCAGGATATGAAGAAGGCTGCCGAGTTCAGGGGGGGAACCTGCGATTCTGAAGCTATGGACAAAGGAGACTGGAACACACCATTAGGTTTACATGTCAGTTTGGACATAAGTTTAAGGGGAGTCCAAGACTTATTCTTGATAAAAAGGTAGAATCTGTTTCCATGCGGGGGATAATCTGTCGGTTGCAGGTAGTTTGTCAGTTTAAATATTTTTTGCGATAGTCACTCGGCGACATGGAGACGTATTTTCGGAAAACACGGGAAAAATGCCCCGGGGAAGAAAAGCCGAGATCCAGACTGATGGCGGTCAAAGGTTTATCTGTGTAGCGGAGGAGGTGTTTTGCCTCCTCTGTTTTCCGGTTAAGTATAAAATCTGTGAGCGTGATATTACTTTCTGCCTTAAATCGTTTTGAGAGATATGATCTGCTCATATAAAATTCTTTTGCCATGCTTCCACCGTAATCGTTTCTGACATATGATGGTCAATATAGTTTGCTACATCTGAAACAAGCTGTGATTTTGCCCCTGCTTCCTGTAACTGGTTTACACGCCTGGCAAAGTCTATGAGCATACGATAACGAAGATTGATAATCCTTGAATAATCATTTGATGATTCGCATTTCTGTATGTAGCTGTCACTCAGTGTGAATGCATCATCGGGATTCATGCCACCGTGGATAGCCGAACGTGAAACAAGCGTAGTTGTAGCGATAAAGGTATCCTTTAATTGACGAAGCTGATTGTCGGACATCGTACCAATCTTCAGAGCTGTAGATTTCTCAATCACTCCTGTTAAGGCCATATAATCGCCTTTTCGAACCATATTCATCACATTCTGTTCGAAATCATAAGTGTTGTGGAGTGTTATGCTTTGAGTTGTCTCATCGGAGAAAAACATGTCAGCATCATGCTTGTTCATTGATTCTATAAACTGCTTTTGTATGGCATCGTCAATAAAAACATCATGAAGGAAGCATTTCTCATTGTTCAGTATGTAATTCAAAAGACACAGAAGCTGCATAAGGCTTTCTAATGGTATGTGGGTGTATATCCTGCATGGCGATTATAAAATCATCGATATCGTCACCCGGTATGTCCAATTGCATGGCGAGATCTCGTAGTGTTGGCGTGGAGTTTGGAACCTGGCTTGTCGGCCCGATTACAATTTTATAATTATCGGAATTAACAATGCCATAGTAGCAAAAATGTGCGGTCATGAAATAACCGACGTGGTCAGTAATTTTTAAAATGTCTGCCTGGTAGATAGACACAGGATCTTTAACAAGGTTGACTGTGGAGTGATAAAAAATAAGTGTATTGTTTTTATAAATACGTGTCGGAATTCCGAACAGACTGCCGGTGATTGTACCAATATAATCGTAATCAATGGATTGCATGGCTGGCTCCTCCTTATGAATATGGACACAATTATACTATTGTGAACACATATGTGCAAGAAATACGAAAAAAATAGTGATAGAATCCGGAAGGATAAAAAATATAAGAAAGGAACCTATGATTTATGTACACAAAAAATGCAAAAAAGAAAATTGAAAACATGCCATTACAGGAACGAATAGCCTATGGCTACAAAAAAGTAATTATGCTGATGCTTATTTCAGGGCTGCTTTCCATAATAGCGATAGGCGTACTGCTTGCGGATCTTTTGAATTATGTGCAGAAAATCAATGCTTCAGACATAGCAGTGAAAATGTGCAGAGTGAATGTAAATGCTGCTGCAAGAAATATAAGGGAAATGGCGTTGGATGACGATGAAGCTTCTTATGATGACTATGAAAAGACAATAACAAAGCTGCTTGCAGATGTTGATGCCCAGCTAAAAATAATAAAAGAAACCGGGGTTGTCTCAGAAGAAAATTATACAGAATATGCTACAGCATTATCCGATTGGGAAGACATAAGCACATCCATTATAGAGGAAATACGACAGGGACAGAACCAAAAAGGTGTAGAGGATATCCTTACCAAATGTACCCCTGCATTGAATAAATTAGTTGATATTGCTTTGAAATTAGATGATATTACAGACATAGCCAGCGATAAGGCAGTCAGAAATACCGTATTATGTGCTATTTTCGGTGTTGCCTTCATTATATTCTTTATAAGTCTGGCGTGGATAAATTCAAGAAAAACCAGCAAAAAAGTACTTTCGAGCATTTTGGAGCCATTGCATGCCATCGAAGATGTTGCAAAGGAGCTGACAGAAGGAAACTTACACAGCATGTTGGAGTATCGTTCGGAAGATGAAATCGGACGATTGGCACATAGCATGCGTAAATCTATCCGGATCCTGGGCTCTTATGTAGATGATATAGACCGCGCAATGAAGCTGTTTTCAGAGGGAAATTTTGATGTGCAGCCGAATGTGGAGTGGAAGGGAGATTTTGTTGGAATCCTAAATTCCTTTATGGCATTTGAAGAAAGTATGGCGGCTATGGTAAAGGGAATACAGACGGTTTCGGATCAAGTGTCCGGTGGTGCAGAACAGGTGTCATCCGGGGCAACTGAGCTGGCAGATGGAGCAACGAACCAGGCAGCAGCGGTAGAGGAACTGACGGCAACGGTAGAGAATGTTTCGGAACAAGTTCAACAAAACTCACAGGCTGCAAGTAAGATAAGTACAAAGGTAGTGGCACTTGGAGACGATATTTTGGAAAACAATGCCAAGATGCGTGAGATGGTAAAGTCTATGCTTGAAATTAAAGACGCATCCATACAGATAGAAAAAAATTATTGAAACCATCAATGATATTGCATCACAGACAAATCTTCTTGCATTAAATGCGTCTATTGAGGCAGCGAGAGCCGGAGAAGCGGGGAAAGGATTTGCGGTTGTTGCTAATCAGGTAAACCAGCTTGCAGATCAGAGTGCACAGGCAGTAAAGGAATCGGCTGCTTTGATCAAAACATCCGTGAATGCGGTCGGAAAAGGTGTTTCATTTGCCGAGGAGACTGCACAGCAGCTGGAGATAATTGCACAAAACTCTAAGATTATTACCGGAGAGGTATCCGATATTGCGGATACGCTTGCAAATCAGACAGTTGAAATACAGCAGATCAATGAAGGAATAGAGCAGATCAATGATGTTGTACAGAGTAATTCTGCAACGTCGGAAGAGTGCGCTGCGGCGAGCATGGAGATGAACGACGAAGCAGATCATTTACGGAATATGATACAGGAAATCAAAGTGGCTAAATTTAATAAATAGGCAGAAGCATGCGTAATATTATATTTAAAGGATAGTTATGCTATGGAAGAATATAAAGATGGAATGCTTTCAAACGTTGATTTTAATAATATAATAGAAATAATCGAAGCATCTAGCCATTCCTTTTGTTTCGTGATAGAATAAGACATTCAATGAAATCGGAGGAATAGATATGAGTAACGAAAGCAAGCGCTGTAAGGTGCACTATACAGGAACATTCAACGATGGAACAAAGTTTGATTCATCTTATGATCGCGGCGAGCCACTCGAGTTTGTATGTGGTGCAGGCATGATGATCAAAGGATTCGATGAAGCAGTGAAGAATATGAATATCGGCGAGATCGTCGATGTACATCTGATGCCGGAAGAAGCTTACGGTATGCCGGATCCGGCGAATATCATCACAGTTGCATTCGAAGATATGCCTGGTTCTGAGAATTTGGAGATCGGCAATCAGGTTTATCTGACAACTCCATACGGACAGCAGTTTCCGGTGAAGGTTGTGGATAAAGACAAGGAGACTATCACCTTTGATGCCAACCATGAGATGGCAGGCAAGGAACTGAATTTCAAGATTGAGCTGCTTTCTGCAGAATAAAGATCATAAAAAGCGTGGACACGAAATGTATCCACGCTTTTTTAATGAAATAACGGGAAAGGTAACGCGAAACGATTGAAAAAGCACGGAAAATATGTTACTGTCATTTCGTTCGCTTTTGCGTTTACTGTGTGGCCTGACTCGATAGCAGCGTGATATTTACGATGCCGCCATGTATATTTGCAAAAAGGAGAACGACTATGGAAACAAATATGGAAAGGGTAGAGGGTAGGTTACATGAATAGAAAACATCCAGAGAAGCGGGGGGCTTTTTCCGGCAAGCTTGGCTATGTGTTATCGGCGGCGGGCGCGTCGGTCGGTCTTGGAAATATATGGAGATTTCCGTATCTGGCTGCAAAATATGGCGGAGGTATCTTCCTGCTTGTCTATATTGTGCTGGCACTGACGTTTGGATATACAATGATCGTTGCGGAGTCCGCGCTCGGACGTATGACGCAGAAAAGTCCGGTTGGTGCGTTTCGGTTCTTTGGTAAGAAGAAATGGATATCCTTCGGCGGCTGGATCAATGCGGTTATCCCGATTCTGATCGTGCCATATTATTCGGTCATTGGCGGCTGGGTAATCAAATACTTAGCAGAGTATATCCGTGGAAATGGGGCAAAGCTTGCGGAGGATGGTTATTTTGGATCATTTATATCAAACGGTGTTTCAACGGAGCTTTGTTTTGTCATCTTCTGTCTTGTGACACTTGCAATTATCTATGCCGGTGTACAAAACGGAATTGAACGTGTATCGAAGCTGATGATGCCGGTTCTCGTATTACTTTCCGTGGTGATTGCCATTTATTCTGTGACAAGACCGGGAGCTATTGCGGGTGTGAAATATTTTCTGGTTCCGAATGTACAGAATTTTTCATGGATGACAGTCGTAGCTGCGATGGGGCAGATGTTTTATTCGCTGTCAATTGCCATGGGTATCCTGATCACATTTGGTTCTTATATGAAGAAGGATACGTCCATTGAGGGTGCGACGAGAAATGTAGAAGTGTTTGATACGGCGATTGCAATCATGGCAGGACTTATGATTATTCCGGCAGTGTTTGCATTTTCCGGCGGAGATCCGGATACGCTGCAGGCAGGCCCTTCGCTCATGTTTATCACGATTCCGAAGGTGTTTGCGAATATGGGACTTGGAACAGGCGTCGGAATTTTGTTCTTCCTGCTTGTGTTATTTGCTGCACTTACAAGCTCAATTGCCCTCACGGAAAGTGCTGTTGCGACATTTGAGGACGAGCTTGGCTGGGGACGGAAGAAGTCAACGGTTGTGATCGGATTGATTATGATTGGACTTGGAACGTTATCAAGTCTTGGATATGGTCCGCTTGGATTTGTGAAGATACTCGGAATGCAGTTTTTGGACCTGTTTGATTTCCTGACGAATTCCGTGATGATGCCGATTGCAGCGTTTGTGACAAGTCTGCTTGTATCGCGTGTTGTCGGAATTGATAAGATTGAAGAGGAAATCTGTCACGGAGAAGTAAGTTCCGGAGGAAGAAGATATTTGTTGTGATGATAAAATATCTGTGCCCGATTTTCGCGCTGATCATTCTGCTTAGTTCCGTGGCGAATGCGTTTGGCTGGATATCAATGTAAAAAGAAAATATGATGATGAACGTAGCCAAACAGATGATTGCGGAACATGTTTTCGGGTAAATCAGAGGTAATCGGATATGGAACCAAAACAGGAGCATAAAATGATATCCCGTGCAGATATCCTGCTGATCGTCGGAATTATGATTCTGGCGATCGCAGGACTTTTTGTGTGGAAGAAGCTGCAAAAGCCGGGGGCATATGTGGATATTATGATCGATGGAACCTCGGTGAAGACACTGCAGTTAGACAAAGACGCAAGCTATGAGGTAATGCAGGAGGCAGGTGTCAATACGGTCGTTGTGCAGGATGGCAGTGTGACTGTACAGAATGCAGACTGCCCGGACAAAATCTGTGAGAAGCACCAGGCAATCAGCCAGACTGGGGAGACCATCATCTGTCTGCCACACAAACTTGTAGTGGAGATTAAAGAGTAGATGGACATAGACTAGACATGGAAGACGAAAAGAGACAGAGCACAGTGAAGGACGCACACGGACAAAAAAATAACCAATCACAATTAAATAATAATCGTAAGATTGCGCTCTGCGGAGTCCTGATCGCACTTGCTATGATCTTATCGTATCTGGAAAGCCTTGTACCAATCCACATGGCAGTGCCGGGGGTGAAGCTTGGACTGGCGAATCTTGTTACGATCATCGCCTTGCAGAGATTGGATCTGAAATCGACGATTGTGATCTCGGTCGGTCGTATCATCCTGTCGAACATTTTGTTTGGAAATATGGCAGTGTTACTGTACAGTCTGGCAGGTGCGGCATGCAGTATCCTGATCATGACACTGCTCAAAAAATGCCGGGTATTCGGACTGGTTGGAATCAGCGTTGCAGGCGCAGTATTCCACAATCTGGGGCAGATACTGGTCGCAGTCTGCGTGATGGAGAATATCCGTATCTTTTATTATATGCTTGTTCTTCTGATCACAGGAACAGCTGCAGGCGTGGCAATCGGACTACTGGCATCGTTTCTGCTGAAAAATATACGGATTCAGGCATAAAAGTTGTGAAATTACGGACACATTTGTTGATAAAAATCCCTACTTGTATTAAAATAGTAGTAAATATTTTTTAGAGTGGGGTCAGTACGATGAAACTAACTTTTAAAGGAGGCATCCATCCATACGAAGGGAAAGAACTTACGATGGATAAGGATGTAATTGAATATGTCCCTAAGGGAGATATGGTATATCCACTGAGTCAGCATATCGGTGCACCTGCGAAGGCGGTTGTCAAAAAAGGTGACCGTGTTTTGGTAGGGCAGCTGATTGCAGAAGCCGGTGGATTTGTTTCTGCAAACATTCATTCTTCTGTATCCGGAACAGTCAAGGCCGTGGAACCTAGACTGACTGCATCCGGTTCTAAGGTCAATTCGATCGTGATCGAAAATGACAATCAGTTTGAAGAAATTGAATATGTGAAAAATGACAAACCGCTTGCGGAGCTTAACAGGGAGGAAATCCTCGAAGCAATCAAGAACGCAGGCGTTGTCGGCATGGGTGGCGCCGGATTCCCGACGAATGTCAAGCTCTCACCGAAGAATGCAGACGAGATTGATTACATTATCGTGAATGCATCCGAGTGTGAGCCATATCTGACATCGGATTACCGTCGTCTGCTTGATGAGACGGACAAGGTGATCGAGGGCTTGCGTCTTGCACTTGCAATCTTCCCGAAAGCAAAGGGAATCATCGCGGTCGAGGATAACAAGCCAAAGGCAATCCAAAAGTTGAAGGAAGTGCTTGGAAATGATCCGGACATCAAGGTCAATTCCATGAAGACCAAGTATCCAGAGGGAGCAGAACGTCAGCTCATCTATGCGAATACCGGACGGTATATCAATTCGAAGATGCTTCCGGCAGATGCCGGCTGTATCGTACATAATGTAGATACGGTGTATTCCATCTGTGAAGCTGTACGGCAGGGCAAACCATTGATTCAGAGACTGGTGACTGTGACTGGCGATGCAATCACAGAACCATGCAACTATCTTGTACGGACAGGTACAAGCTTTGCAGAGCTGATTGAGGCAGCCGGTGGATTCCTGCAGGATCCGGAGAAGATCATTGCCGGTGGACCAATGATGGGAAAAGCCATCTACGATCTGAATATTCCGGTTACAAAGTCCTCATCGGCAATTCTCTGTATGACGAAGGATGAGTCTCAGAGTATGAGCCGAGTAATTGCATCCGCTGTGGCAGATGTGTGGAGGTTTGTCCGGGCAGAGTGATGCCGAACAAGCTTGCGACACTGGCAGAACAGGGAGATCTGGAGGAGTTCCAGAAGTTAAATGGTATGGAATGCTGTGAGTGTGGCTGTTGTTCGTATGTATGTCCGGCGAAGCGTCATCTGACACAGACGATTGCAGGCACAAGAAAAGCCATCTTGGCGAATCGCAAGAAATAGGAGGTGCGAGAAAGTGGAACAGGAAAATTTGAAATTAAAGGTCTCTGCTTCCCCGCATGTGAGAAGTAAGGCAACGACATCAGATATTATGTTTGATGTTGTGATTGCGCTAGTCCCGGCAACAGCATTCGGTCTGTACATATTTGGCTGGTATGCGGCATTGCTGGTTGCAGTCTGTATCGGAAGCTGTGTTGGATTTGAGGCACTGTATCAGAAGTGTATGGGCAAGAAGGTAACTGTTGGAGATTTCTCTGCCGTGGTAACCGGATTGCTGCTTGCTCTGAACCTGCCACCAAACCTTCCAATCTGGATGGCGATTGCTGGTTCTGCATTTGCAATCATCATCGTAAAGCAACTTTTTGGTGGACTTGGACAGAACTTTATGAACCCGGCACTTGGAGCAAGATGCTTCCTGTTGCTGTCGTTCTCTCGTTATATGACAAACTTCGTATATGACGGTGTGGCAACTGCAACACCACTTGCAACATTGAAGCTTACCGGCATGGTGAACTTAAGAAGTATGTTCCTTGGATATACGGCAGGTACCATTGGTGAGACATCCGTGGTTGCACTGTTGATCGGTGCAATCTATCTGCTTTGCAAGAGGGTAATCAGCCCAAAGATTCCTTTGATCTACATTGGAACTTTTACAATCGCAGTTGCAATCTATGCAGCAACGAAGGATTACAATGTACCGGTTTATGTGGCTGCACATTTGTGTGGTGGCGGTCTGATGCTTGGTGCATGGTTCATGGCAACCGATTATGTGACAAGCCCGATCACTTCCTCAGGAAAAGTAATCTACGCGATCGGACTTGGACTTTTAACATTTGTACTTCGTATCTTCGGAAGCAGTACCGAGGGTGTTTCTTATTCCATCATTATCATGAACCTGTTAGTCCCTCTGATCGAGCGTGCAACCGTACCGAAGGCATTTGGTGAGGGCGCTGAGATCAAGGATAAGAAACAGGCGAAGCTTGCTGCGAAGGAAGCGAAGATGGAAGCAAAGAAAGCTGCGAAGAAAGAGGATACTTCGGACGGTGATGACAAGGAACCAAAGAAGAAAGACAAGATGGATGTCAAGGGTATCGTGGTTGCAATCGTTGCAATCTGTGTGATTACAGTTGTGATGGGAGCAGCACTTGGCGGTGTCTACAGTGTGACGAAGGATCCGATCGAGAAGGCGCAGGAACAGGCAAAGAACGATGCCTATGCGGAGGTGCTTCCGGAAGCAACCCGTATTATCAGTGTGGAAGAAGATGGTGACGTTATAAAGCAGATCAACCCATTACTTGAAACATATGGATTTGAGGATGTTCATATCGACGATATCTGCGTCGGCGGTGATGATGAGAAGAATGAACTGGTTGGTTATGTAATTCTCATCACAAGTACGGCAGGGTATGGCGGAGATATCCAGATGGCAATCGGAATCAATACAGAGTATCAGATCACAGGTATTTCCTTCCTGACATTGAACGAGACAGCGGGTCTTGGCATGGAAGCAGATACGGATGAATTCAAGGCACAGTTTATAGGTAAGCAGGTAAATAAGTTTGAGTATACAAAGACCGGTTCGACAAAGGACAGTGAAATTGATGCATTGTCCGGTGCGACGATTACCACATCGGCAGTGACAAATGCAGTCAATGCGGCACTTCGTACAATTCGATTCCTGACAACAGGAGGTGCACAGTAATATGGGAAAGATAGCAGAACGTTTAAAGAATGGTATTATTACCGAGAATCCGACCTTTGTCCAGATGCTCGGAATGTGCCCGACACTTGCGGTTACATCTTCAGCAATTAACGGACTTGGCATGGGACTTACAACGATGGTAATCCTGACGATGAGTAACTTCATGATCTCCCTGCTCCGGAAACTGATCCCGGACAAGGTGCGTATTCCGGCATACATCGTTATCATTGCTTCGTTCGTAACAATCGTACAGTTTTTATTGCAGGCATATATTCCAAGCCTGAATGACAGTCTGGGAATCTTCATTCCACTGATCGTTGTAAACTGTATTATCTTAGGTAGAGCGGAAAGCTATGCATCAAAGAATCCGGTAATCCCATCGATTTTTGATGGTATCGGTATGGGACTTGGATTTACAGTCGGACTTACGACAATCGGTATCATCCGTGAGATCCTTGGTTCAGGCAGTATCTTCGGATTCGGCTTTGTAAAGGCTGTTGAGAATTTCGCTGAGGGTCATGCAAGTGAGAAGGTCTTCCAGATCTTATCCGATCAGGGATTGTTCCAGCCGGCAAGCATTTTTGTATCGGCACCAGGTGCATTCCTTGTACTGGCATTTATCATTGCATTTATCAACCGTCGTCATATCAAGAAGGCAAAGAAGACTGGCGGGAAGGCAGAGACATGCAGACTGGCAGATTGTGCAAGCTGTGCGAATGCCATGTGTGCAGGCAAAGGAAAGGAGGAGTAGGATATGAATATTATTTTATTAGCGATATCCGCTGCTCTTGTGAATAATGTTATCCTGAGCCAGTTCATGGGTATCTGTCCGTTTTTAGGAGTTTCCAAGAAGGTAAGCACAGCAGCCGGTATGGGTGGTGCGGTTGTCTTCGTTATGACGATTGCTTCGGCAGTGACAAGCGTGATTTATCATTTCGTGCTTGTGCCACTTAAACTTTCGTATCTGAACACGATAGTGTTTATCTTAGTCATTGCAGCACTGGTACAGTTTGTGGAGATGTTCTTAAAGAAGACGATTCCATCGCTGTATGAAGCGCTGGGCGTGTACCTGCCATTGATCACAACAAACTGTGCAGTGCTTGGTATCGCACTCAAAAATGTGCAGGATGATTTAAACATCGGAGAGTCTATCATCAACGGTATGTTCTCCGCAGTCGGATTTGCGATTGCGATCATCGTAATGGCAGGTATCCGGGAGAAGATTGATAAAAACGATATACCGGAAAGCTTCAAAGGAGCGCCGATCGTGCTGATTACAGCCGGTCTTATGGCAATCGCTTTCCTTGGATTGAACGGATTGATTTAGAGGAGGCGAAGAAATGGGAGCATCGATTTTGTACGCGGCTGCAGTCATTGGAATTGTCGGAATTTTAGCCGGAATCCTCCTGGGTGTAGCGAGCGAGAAGTTTAAAGTAAAAGTAGACGAGAAGGAAATCAAAGTGCGTGAGGCATTGCCTGGCAACAACTGTGGAGGTTGTGGATATCCAGGTTGTGATGGTCTTGCGGCAGCGATTGCAAAGGGCGAAGCGAAGCCGGATGCATGTCCGGTTGGCGGCGAAGCCGTAGCAAAGAAGATCGTAGAGATTGTCGGTGGGGAGATCGACAGTGTCAGACATGTTGCACATGTAAAATGTGCCGGAACCTGTGAGAAGGCAAAGGATGTTTACGACTATGTCGGACCGGAGGATTGCCAGATTGCAGCAAATGCACCGGGCGGCGGACCAAAGGGCTGCAGCTTCGGATGTCTTGGGTATGGTTCATGTAAGCGTGCCTGCCAGTTTGATGCAATTTCCATCGTAGATGGCGTGGCAGTCGTGGACAAGGACAAATGTAAGTCCTGTGGACAGTGTGTACTTGCCTGTCCGAGACATATCATCGAGATGGTACCGGAAGATGCCGGTGCTATCGTCGAGTGTAACTCGAAGGAATTCGGTAAGGATGTGAAGGCGGTCTGCAGCGCAGGCTGTATCGGATGTGGTCTGTGTCAGAGAAACTGTCCACAGGGCGCAATTACCGTGAAAGATCACCTCGCAGTTGTCGACTACGAGAAATGTACCGGCTGTGGGACATGTAAAGAGAAGTGCCCGGTTAAAATAATAAAGTAGACGATATGTGTTAATATAATAAAGTGTATCAAGTTGTACATAATTACAATTCTGACACAGACCGTTGAAGCACGCTGGTACTTAATGAATGGCAAACTTGTTTGCGTGAATTTAGTACCACTGCGTGATGAACCGAGCGAGAGCGTGTCTGTGTGGAATTCGTAATTATGTACGACTTGTATATCACGATATTAATACATAAGATGGGAGAGAGTATGGGAAGAGATTACGTTATTATCACTGATTCATCGAACGATTTACCAGTCGGCTATGCCGAGGAACAGGGCGTCGTGATTATTCCAATCAGCTTTGAAATCGGCGATGAAGTATTTGATGGAAGAGAAAAAACACTGACAAAGAAAGAGTTCTATGACCGTATGCGTGCGGGACAGGGAACAAAGACAGCGGCGCCGAACATCAACGATATTGAAGAGGAGTTTGAGAAGGCACTATCTGCAGGAAAAGACGTATTATTTACCTGTCTTTCCTCCGGTATCAGCAGTACGATCAACAACGCGTTTGTATGTAAGGAAGAGATGCAGGAGAAATATCCGGATGCGGAAATCTGTGTGTTTGATTCCATCTGCGCGAGTGGTGGACATGGACTGCTGATCTATCATGCGATTGAGAACAAGAAAAGGCATGTCCGTCAAAGAGAACATGCAGGCACTCGAAGAGCTGAAGCATCGTATCGTGCACAAATTCACGGTGGATGATCTGACCTATTTGCAGAGAGGTGGACGTATCTCCAAGACGGCAGCCGTTATCGGTGGCATGATCCAGTTGAAGCCGGTTCTGCATGTGGATACAGAGGGAAGACTTGCAGCTGAGAGTAAAGTGCGTGGACGTAAGAAAGCGTTAAACCAGCTGCTTGCAGAGATGGATATCTGTACAGGAAGCTATGCAGACAAGCAGGATGTAGTACTGATCTGTCACGCGGATTGTCCGGAGGATGCGGAGTATGTCCGGGCAAAGGTAGAGGAGAAGTATCATCCAAATAAGATCATCATGAGCGAGGTCGGACCAATCGTCGGAGCACACGTTGGACCGGGAACGATGGTACTTATTTTTGAAGGTGACAAGCGATAAGCTTTCGCATATACTAACTATAAAAAGCGAAGGTATGCGATGCGCTTTTTAGAATTAAAAGAAAAAGAAGTTATAAACTGCAAAGATTGCAGGCGGCTCGGCTATGTTGCCGATGTCGAGTTTGATTGTGAGACAGGGAAGATACTTGCAATCATCGTACCGGGACCGGGCAAATTATTTTCCTGCTTTGGTTCGGGAACGGAATATTACATCCGGTATTGCAACATTGTGCGTATCGGACCGGACATTGTTCTGGTCGATATTGATGCCTGCGATATACGGAAAATTCAGGGAGGAAAGGAATAAACATATGAAGTGCCCATTTTGCGGAGATGATAATACGCGTGTGATTGACTCAAGACCAGCAGATGACAACGAGGCAATCCGTAGAAGAAGACAGTGTGATGAGTGTGGAAAGCGTTTTACTACGTATGAGAAGGTAGAGACGATTCCTCTGATTGTAATCAAGAAGGATAAGAATCGTGAGACATATGACCGTTCCAAGATTGAGTCAGGAGTGGTACGTTCCTGTCACAACGTCCGGTATCTGTGGATCAGATCGAGGCATGTGTGGATGAGATCGAGAACAAGATTTTCAATCTCGGCGTGCGTGAAATCGAAAGCGAGAAGATTGGTGAGATTGTAATGGATCAGATTCGTGATCTGGATCAGGTTGCATATGTGCGTTTCGCATCCGTCTACCGTCAGTTCAAGGATGCGGATACGTTTATGAGTGAGTTGAAGAAGCTTCTGGATACAAAGTAGACGGAACTGAAAGGGACGTTATGGATTATATCAAACTGATCGAAGGTGCAGAGGGCGAGATTGTTGAGAAGAAATCCCGTTTTATTGCGCAGATTGCCCCGGTTGAGACAGAAGAAGAGGCGTATGCATTTATCGAGAAGATTAAGAAGAAGCATTACGATGCACGGCATAACTGCTTTGCATTTTCCGTGGGCGTGAGATGCCGCTGCTCCGGTTCTCGGATGATGGAGAACCACAGGGCACTGCAGGAAAGCCGATGCTGGAGTTGATTCAGAATTCTGGAATCCATGATATCTGTGTGGTTGTGACACGGTATTTTGGCGGTACACTGCTTGGTACGGGCGGACTTGTCCGTGCATATACGCAGGCAACAAAGGAAGCCCTAGAAGCGTGTACGACGAAGTTAATGCAACAGTTGCTTCCTGTTTTGATCCGGACGAATTATACGGATATGGGGAAAATACAATATATCCTGAATACGAGACAGGTTGCGATCATTAACACGGAATTCGCAGAGGATGTGGTCTTTACGGTACATATTCCGGTTGGCGATGCGAAAGCATCTTAAAAGAGATAACCGATGCGACGAATGCAAGAGCGCAGATCGAAGAACAGGACGAGATCTTTGGATGATCTCGTCCTGTTTTTGTATCATATTAAATGTATGTTCCAATAATTAAAAAATATGAAATCATAGAATATAATTCACGAAGAAATATACGATGGTAATCAGTAAAAGCACCGGGATCCACTTGGCAAGTGTCCGGTTTTTTTTGATAAACACCGAAAGTACAAGCGACAGAAGATAGGCAAGCAGACTGACAAGTGTTACCTGTAACAGAGTTGCAGTTCCGTAGGTGATGCCGTTGCATAGCATGCCGATTCCGTAGATTGGAAGGATGCCAGCCAGAAGTCCCGTGCATAAAATACCATATCTGCGTTTGCCAGAAAGTGCGATGTAGATGCCACGTTCCTGATCCTGTAAGAACAACATCAGGCTGAACAGAGAAGCAAACAGGACGAGCAGACAGGTGCATTCGTAGATTGGAAGCTGGATACGATAGGTATTTTCCTTATAATCGTAGGCACCGTCTGTGACAGAGGAGATACGGAAGATTGTGTCACTGTTCATATATGCTGCATGCGGCTTTTTAACTCTTCAGATAACGCTGCATCGTCGATCGTGTCAACCAGAATCTGTGGGGATGCAACCTTGAAGATATAATGGAAGAATGTCTCGCAGATGGCAGAGGAAAGTGTACTTGCACTTGTCTCATACAAGGAAACCTTTGGTTCCCCGGAGCCTGCAATGTAGCCGGAGAAAAATCCATCTGGCAGGCCAAAACCGCATTCTGCATCACCCGCCTGTACATCCCGGATTACATCTGTGGACGCATCTACATAATAAAACTGATAGAGCGAGGCACTGGCATCTAATTCCTCTTTGAACTGTGTCGTATACGCACTGGTATCTTCCAGATATACGGCAACACGGATTTCTGTGGACTGGCTTTTCGCTGGAAGCAATGCATAGATTCCAGTTAAGATGAGCAGGACGCCCAGCATGCACCAATATAGCTTTCGATGTAAAATTCGTTTCCATGCGACAATCAGTCGGTTCATAACAAAACTCCCAAATGTTTAATAAAGTGCGTGCAGAAAATCTGCATTACATACGTTCCCGGCAGATACGGACGGATCTGCTGTATCACCTTTGGCAGCAGAACATCCGGTAGAAGTCCGCCACCGCAGTAGGCAAGCACCAGCACAACAAATAACAGACAGATATTTGCGGAAAAGGTACTTCTGGAAAAGGTTGCGATTCCGGCGATCAGCAGTGCAATCAAAAGCAGTGCAGGGATGATCGTCAGAAGTCCGTTCAGGTTTGCGTGCCCCATCCAGATGGAGATTCCGATATAGCACGGCAGGAACAGGATATACAGAGCTAAAAATGTATGGATCATGTTTGCTACCAGTATATGTCCGCGGTTTAGGTGATACAGCTTCATGCATTCGCAGATGCCATTTCCGGTTCCCTGTAAATATGGAATCAGCAGGAATGCAAGAAAACAGAGACTTAATATAATCGCAAATGCGGCATAGTGCTGTGTGAATGTCACACTTCCTGCATCCTCTGCCTGTATCGTCTTCATATAATTTGTCTTGTTCATACACGGTCTAGGTATACGAAGTTCACACGGTTGGAAAACTCACGTATCTGTTCCGGTGTAAATTCGTGGGCACGTGTCGTGTCAAGGCCGCTGTAAATACCAGCCTGAGCAGTTCCGAGCAGTCCGGCGTAGGACATGAACAATTCGTTGATGATATAAGAGGATATGGAGCTGTTGTCGTAAACAACGATATCAAGCGGTACATTTGTACTGTCCATAATTCCAGAGAAAAACTGCTCCGGGACGATGATCAGATACAGGATTTCATGCGAAGCAAGCATGTTATAGCCTTCCTCGACGCTGTTTACCTGTACGAGCTGGACGGTTTCCTCCATTCCTTCTAAATCCTGTAACATACCAATGCCAAGCTGGTTTAGGTCCAGGTTGTCGTCCTGTGGCAGATAGTATCCGATGGAAATCGCAGAAAATACATTTTCCTTATATAGATGTCTGGACAGATAAAATCCTGCGGTTCCAGTCAGGAGAAGCAACAGCAACAATGAGACAAACATCGATGGCAGATAGTGTAACAGCCGTTTGCAGTTGGCGCGGATGAAATTGAAAAACATATGGATGTGAGACATAAGTTCCTCTTAAATTTAATTTCTTAGCAGATCAATATAATTAGTGCCCTCTGGCAGATGCGACGCATCGAAGAGTGTGCCATTTTTCAGAAGATAGACTGTGTGGCAGAATTGAAAAACGGCTTCCTCATGGGAGGCAATCACAATGGAATTTCCAAGACTTAAATAATAACGCATAAACTGCATGGCATCCTGTTTGGCTGGAAGATCCAGTGCTGCAAATGGCTCATCCATCAGCAGAATCTGTGGTGCATCGAGCAGGGCACACGCGAGACTGAGCCGCTTTTTCATACCACCGGACATATTTTTGACCGGAGTATCCAGAAATGTCTGGATTCCAAGCTGGGCGAGCGGTGGTGCCTGCAATGCCTGCAGGATTTCGGATTTGTGTTTGTTCGTCCACATACGCAGATTATCCACAGGCTTTAGCTCATCATAGAGCGGATTTTCCTGTGGGACATAGCCGATTCTTACATCTGGTGTTCCGGCATATTTTTTTGCAATGCAGGAAAGCAACGTGGATTTCCCGGAGCCGTTGACGCCTAAAATCCCGATGGCACAGCCTTCCGGGATGGGAAAAGACACATCGTTTAACACCTGCTTTTTTCCGTATGATTTGAGATATGTTCAATCTGAAACACAATAACTCCTTTGATGATTTTTAATTGCGGTTTTTGCATCCGTTCCTGTCTTTTGTTCTTTAAATTAAGATAGCATTTTTAGGTAGAATATACAAGTAGAAAGCGTGGATAAGTGGATTTTGTCTATGGACTTTACATTATAAATTTGTTATAATTTTAAACATATATGACATGGCGTATATTTATGCGCAACGGAAACTTGTTAGAACGAAAGACATGGGGTACATACATTATGAATGGAACGAGATTAGCAAAGAAAAATGATCTGGCGATGAAGGTGATGGTTGCGTTTGCAATCGCGAAAATCGCAGTATTGATTATCAATCATAAGACACAGAAGGGATTCGTACCGCTGCTTGTATTATTTGCATTGTTTGCAGTTGGAAATGTTGTGTTCCAGCTGATCAATGACCGCAGCGAGCTGATGAAATTTACATCGGTCACAGCATTTTCGGTATTGGTGCTTGTGTCCGTGTTTGTATCCGGCTCCGTGATGGATGCACTTCCAATCTTTATTGCGATGGGTATGTGCATTATCTATATGGATACATTTCATATCCGCGTGACCTGCGGCGCATCGACACTCGGTATTTTAGTTGAGACAATTATCCAGATTGCAAAGCATGGATTTGCCCCATCGGTTACATGGGTAGAGATTTTGCTTTTGGCAGCTATTTTCACATTCGGTATTCTGATGGCTTGTAATATTACACTGCGCGAGCAGGAGACGGATCGTCAGGAAATCGAGTACCATGTTGCATATCAGGAAGAAATCACAGAGAACATGGTAAAGGTCGTAGATAACGGAAATGCACATATTGAGCAGCTCCAGTCAAAGCTGGATAATTTCCAGGCAGCAACAGCGGAGGTCACGAAATCTGTTGATGCTATTTCAACCGGCGTTACAGATACCGCAGAAAATATGGAAGTGTCAACAACGATGACACAGCAGATTCAGGATATCATTGATAACCTGATCGATGTCAAAGATAACACTGTACAGTCGACACAGCGGGCAATCGAATCTGTAAAGTCTGGTTTGGAGATTATTGAAAGTCTGAAAGATAAGTCCGACGATATCAATGTTGCAAATGAGGATGTAACACGCGTATCCGAGGAACTCTGCGAGAAGATTCAGTCCGCAGAGGAAATCACACAAATCATCTATCAGATCTCCAGCCAGACAAATCTGCTTGCGTTAAATGCGAGCATTGAGGCAGCACGTGCAGGAGAGCAGGGACGTGGATTTGCCGTGGTTGCAGATGAAATTCGTAAATTAGCGGATGATACAAGAAGTTCGATTGACAGTATTACACAGTTGTTGAAGGGTGTGACGGATCTTGCCAATCATACATCGGATCTGGTTCGCCGAAGCGTTGATGCCGTATCAGAACAGGCGAAATATATTGAGGCGGCAGATGGAAGCTTCCAGACAATTGCTGGGGCAGTGGAAGAATTATCCGGCGATATGAAGCAACTTGATAAGTTGTCTGGAAATCTGGATGCATCGAACAATTCCATCATTGACGGTCTGGCAAATCAGCAGGCTGCCAGTGAAGAAATCGCAGCAAATGCACAGTCCTCCGCGAATCTGTGTGAGACAAACTTAAATGAATTAAACGGTGTGATTGATGAGTTAAATGAGATTGCGAAGATTATCGGAAGTCTGCGTGCGGCTGATTTAGAAGAAATCAATAAGATGTTAGATGAGACAACCGTTCAGACTGTATCTCGTGACACAACCGATTATTCAGATTATTTTTCAGAGGATGATGGACAGGAAGCAGAGGCTCCTGCGAGTGCATCCGCAGAGGAAGATGACGCAGAGGAGTCCGAATCCGAAGAGACAGAACCGGCGGAGACAGATTCAACGGAAGAGACAGAACCGGTGGAGACAGATCCAATCGAAGGTGCGTCGGAGGAAAACTGCGAAGATTCTGAGGATACACAGACTGGGCTAGATGAAGCATATGAATCCTGGGAAGATGCAGAAGACAGTGGAGAAAACAGTGGAATAGAAGAAAACCGAGATGAAGAAGCAACAGAAGAAGATGAAGAGATAAGTGAAGATCCCGAAACGGAAGATGATACAGCATATGACGAGGAAACAGACGAAGAGGACTCTGATCAGGAATAATCAGTAGTCCTCCTCGATGACCTGAAAGTCAAGATAATCAAAATCGATGGATTCGATGAAATTATCCTGCGTGAACCGGGTTCTTGCATGACGAATAAAATCCTGCTGGTTGGATTTTAACCAGATAGGCTTCGCTAAATCAAAGGTGTAGCATAGCTCGTCAAGGGCGGCATACACCTTTTTTGTACGCGTCATGGTATAGTCCTCGATGCAGACGGTATGGTCTTTGACGAGACGGTTATCTTTCATTATTTTTCCCCAGATACGAAACATAGTATCACCTGCCTTGGTAGTATAGAATATGTCACAGAGAATGAAATCATGCCCGGTGTGACAGAATTATTATATCGGGCATAAGACAAAAAAACAAGTTAAGATATCAAGTGATTTAAAATAAAGGAGCAACAATATGAGTTACAAATTGATTACCAAAGATGGAAGTGCCAAGCGTGGCGAATTTACGACACCGCATGGCGTGATCCAGACACCGGTCTTTATGAATGTCGGTACAGCCGCCGCCATCAAGGGTGCGGTATCGACGGAGGATCTGCAGACGATCGGAACGCAGGTGGAATTGTCAAACACCTATCATTTGCATGTGAGACCAGGCGACGAGGTTGTAAAGAAACTCGGCGGTTTGCATAAGTTTATGGTATGGGACAAGCCAATTCTGACCGATTCCGGCGGATTTCAGGTATTCTCACTTGCAGGACTCAGAAAGATTAAAGAAGAGGGTGTAACATTCCATTCGCATGTTGATGGACGTCTCATATTTATGGGACCGGAGGAGAGTATGCAGATTCAGTCAAACCTTGCATCTACGATTGCAATGGCATTCGATGAATGTGCACCGGCCAAGGCAGACCGTTCCTACATCCAGCCATCGGTAGACCGTACAACACGCTGGTTAGAGCGGTGCAAGCGGGAGATGCATAGGCTGAATAGTCTCGAAGATACGATTAACAAGCAGCAGATGCTCTTCGGTATCAATCAGGGAGGCGTTATAGATGATATCCGTATCGAGCATGCGAAGCGGATTGCAGACATGGATTTAGACGGTTATGCAATCGGCGGACTGGCAGTTGGAGAGACACATGCGGAGATGTATCGGATTATCGAGTCGGTTATTCCGTATCTGCCGGAGAACAAGCCAACCTATCTGATGGGCGTTGGTACACCGGCGAATATACTGGAAGCTGTAGAACGTGGGTTGATTTTTTTGACTGTGTATACCCATCCCGGAATGGAAGACATGGCCATGTCTACACGAACCATGGCAAGTTGAATCTGTTCAACGCAAAATATGAACTGGATGAGCGCCCAATTGAGGAAAGCTGTGGATGTCCGGCGTGCAAGAGGTATTCGAGAGCTATATCCGCCATCTGCTCAAAGCAAAGGAAATGCTTGGAATGAGATTTTGCGTCTTGCATAATTTATATTTTTATAATAATATGATGAGTGAGATTCGGGAGGCAATCGAAGAACATCGTTATAGTGAATATAAACGACAGAAATTAGAAGGCTTTCAAAATCAAGAATAAATAAAAGGAGTTTTAAGACATGTTATTAACATTACTGGAATCAACAGCAACAACAGCAAAACAGCCAAGTGGATTGTTCTGGGTTATCTACATTGTAATCTTAGTCGGATTCATGTGGTTACTGATCATCCGTCCACAGAAGAAGCAGAAGAAGCAGATGGAAGATCTGCACAAGGCAATGGAACCGGGTGACAACATCATGACCACAGGTGGTTTCTATGGTACAATCCTTGATATCGTAGATGATACAACAGTTATCGTAGAGTTCGGTAACAACAAGAACTGCCGTATCCCAATGCACAAGAACGCAATCGCAGAGATTGAAAAAGCAGGTTCCGCAGTCGTAAAGGATGAGGAAGAGGATACACCTGTAAAGGAAGAGAAAAAGGAAGACAAGAAAGCAGATAAGAAGCTTGGAAAGACAAAGGAATAATCCGGATTTGTTATGAGAAATGCAGGTACTAGCCATGTTTGCATATTCTACAAAAAATGACAAAAAAGGTGTAGACGAAATTATGACTTTGTGAGAAAATGTAGTTGATGGTGCTTTGCATGAAAAAAGCATCTCTCTATAAAATTTTAATATTGAAAGGAGTTCCACAATGATTTACACGAAGGAAGTTGAAAACATGTGCCCAGTAGCCAAGGGCGCAAAGCATGAGCCAGCTCCTATTCCTGAAGAAGGAAAGTGGGTACACTCAAAGAAGATTGAAGATATCTCTGGTTTTACACATGGTGTTGGCTGGTGCGCACCACAGCAGGGTGCTTGTAACTTTCACTGAACGTTAAGAATGGCGTAATTGAAGAGGCTTTGGTTGAGACAATCGGTTGTTCCGGTATGACACATTCTGCAGCTATGGCAGCAGAGGTTCTGCAGGGTAAGACAATCCTTGAGGCTCTGAACACAGACCTTGTATGTGATGCTATCAATACAGCTATGAGAGAGCTGTTCCTTCAGATTGTTTATGGTCGTACACAGAGTGCTTTCTCTGATGACGGTCTTGCAGTTGGAGCAGGTCTTGAGGATCTTGGTAAGGGCCTTCGTTCTCAGGTTGGTACAATGTACGCAACTAAGGAGAAGGGTGTTCGTTACCTTGAGATGGCTGAGGGCTATGTAACAGGTATCGCACTTGATGCAGATAACGAAGTTATCGGATACCAGTTCGTTTCTCTTGGAAAGATGACAGACTTCATTAAGAAGGGTGATGATCCTAACACAGCATGGGAGAAGGCAAAGGTCAGTATGGCCGTGTTGCTGATGCAGTGAAGATTATCGATCCTAGACAGGAATAAGAGGAAAGGAGAAACGACAATGGCTTTATTTGAATCATATGAAAGAAGAATTGACCAGATTAACGCTGTATTGAACAGCTATGGTATCAGCTCTATCGAAGAAGCTGAGAAGATTACAAAGGACGCTGGACTTGATGTTTACGATCAGGTTAAGAAGATTCAGCCAATTTGTTTTGAGAATGCTTGCTGGGCTTACACAGTTGGTGCAGCAATCGCAATTAAGAAGGGTTGCAGAAGAGCAGCAGATGCTGCAGCAGCAATCGGTGAAGGACTTCAGTCTTTCTGTATCCCGGGTTCAGTTGCTGATCACCGTAAGGTAGGTCTTGGACATGGTAACCTTGGTAAGATGCTCCTTGAGGAAGAGACAGAGTGTTTCTGTTTCCTTGCAGGACATGAGTCATTCGCAGCTGCTGAGGGTGCAATCGGTATCGCAGAGAAGGCTAATAAGGTACGTCAGAAGCCACTTCGTGTTATCTTGAACGGTCTTGGTAAGGATGCAGCTCAGATTATCTCACGTATTAACGGATTTACATTTGTTGAGACAAAGTATGATTACAAGGCAGCTAAGCTGAACATAGTATATGAGAAGCCATATTCAACAGGTCTTCGTGCAACTGTTAAGTGTTATGGTGCTGACGATGTTCAGGAAGGTGTTGCAATCATGCATCATGAGAATGTTGGTGTATCTATCACAGGTAACTCAACAAACCCAACACGTTTCCAGCATCCGGTAGCAGGTACATACAAGAAGGAATGTATCGAGCAGGGTAAGAAGTACTTCTCCGTAGCATCCGGTGGTGGTACAGGTCGTACACTTCACCCAGATAACATGGCAGCAGGTCCTGCTTCTTATGGTATGACAGATACTATGGGACGTATGCACAGTGATGCACAGTTCGCAGGTTCTTCATCTGTACCAGCTCACGTAGAGATGATGGGTCTGATCGGTATGGGTAACAACCCTATGGTTGGTGCTACTGTTGCAGTTGCAGTTTCTGTTGAGGAAGCTGCAAAGGCTGGAAGTTCTAGAGACAATGAGCCGTGCATAACGGATAAAAAAATGGCTGGTCAAGCTTGCTTGAAACCAGTCATTTTTATCGTTATATAGGGCGAATGCCCGAGACCGACTCGAAGCGAAGCGCAGAGGAGGTTGCACGGCGAATGATTTCCTGTTTATTTTTTATTCTAAGTATTCTCTAAGCCATTCCACAACGTTTGCCGTGTATGTGGATTCGGTTATATCTTGTATATTATTTTCCACAAAATGTAAATCTGGGCTCGCGGGAGAGAAATTAAGCGGAAAAACCCACGACGTGGGCGTAGGCGGAGAAAAGCAAGCAGAAAAACCCAAACCGGAAGCTAATCGGAAAGATACGGAGATGAAGCTGGGTGTGAGGGAGAGAAATTAAGCAGAAACCCCCACGATATGGGCGTAGGTGGAGAAAAGCAAGCAGAAAAAACCCAAACCGGAAACTGATCGGAAAGATACGGAGATGAAACTGGGTGTGAGGGAGAGAAATTAAGCAGAAAAACCCACGGCGTGGGCGTAGGCAGAGAAAAGCAAGCAAGAAAACCCAAACAGGAAATTAATATAGTAAATATCTGGAAATCAGGGTTGAAATCATATCCATGACAGAAGAAAATTACACATTGTTATTTCCATATATGTATGATAGTGTTAATATGAATGAAAGAATATTGCAACAATCCTTTGTATATTTGGGAGGAGGGGAAATATGTCATTAAAGTTAAAAGATGAGGATTCCACAAAACGCATGAAAGATATGCAGGAAGAATTAAAAGATCCTTCACTGGGGGAGTTTAGCGATTTAGAACAGGATCCATATGTCATTGAATCCAAAAGGACAACTCCAATCGATAAGCCTGTTTATCAACCGGATGGAAAGCTTTCATCTGCAATAGATAGAAATCCATATATTTTGTCAGAGGAAAAACAAGCGCGAATCTTTGGAGAAGATTTAGGTGACAAAGAAATAAGAAAAAAGTCCGTCCGTAAGGAAGTGATGATAGTTATGTTTGTCGGGCTGGCTTTGTTGTTCGCGGGACTTGCGGCATATGTACATAATGATCTGTTTTTAAGAAAAGCTGAGACCGTACCAGGTATTGTAACAGAAAAACGTATGCATAGAAATCATGCAACTTGCACCATCTTTGTGGATTATGAAGTAGATGGAAAAACATATAATGAGATATATGTGGGTGATGGACATGATATGCAGATAGGGCAGAAGGTAACGGTATATTATGATCCGGAGAAACCAACCAAAATAACGGATGGAAGGAAAATCCCGACAATGTCTGTCTATCTTGTTATAATAGGAGGGGCTTTGTTCCTGATAGGCGGCTATCTCGTATTCTGGATGAACCAGAATCCTGACAAGGGAATTGAGATTTATAACAGGATATTCAAGAAGCGTGACAAATAAACAGAATCTGTGTGTAATAGAAGAAGTTTTGTAAAACTTTAAACTATAAGTACATAGATAATTAATCGATTCCTTAATGAAAAATGCATTATTGTACAGAAAATGTACGAAAAATGCAGAAAAATGTAATAGTGATTTTCACACATACATGGTACAATATTGAATAGATGCAGGAATGTGAATTTTGCACCAAAGAAAATATGCGATCTGAGTCGCATAGCAATCAATTAACTTGTTGTTAGGGAGGGTTTTTGTATGTCAGGTTCAACAATTGCTATTATTATCATTATCGTGGCATTGCTGGTCATTTTATTTACCAGTTATGTCAAATCACCACCGGATAAGGCGTATATCATTTCCGGTTTAAGAAAGACACCGAAGATTCTGATTGGTAAAGCAGGCTTGAAGCTTCCGTTCTTCGAGCGGAAGGATGAACTGTTGATCAAGCAGATCAGTATCGATATCAAGACGGACGATTATGTTCCGACACTGGATTTCATCGGTGTTAACATTGATGCAGTTGCGAAAGTTAAGATCGTACGGATGAAGAAGGTATGCAACTTGCCATGAAGAATTTCCTGAATATGAAGGAACCGCAGATTATGGAAGCACTGGTGGATTCTCTGCAGGGTAATATGCGTGAGATTATCGGTACGATCAGTCTGAAGGAGTTGTGTAACGATCGTAAGTCCTTCGGTGATCAGGTGCAGGAGAAGGCGCAGGTGGATATGAATCGTCTGGGTATTGAGATTATTTCCTGCAACATCCAGCATGTAGAGGATCAGAATGACCTGATTATCGCGCTTGGTCAGGATAACATGGCAGCAATCCAGAAGAATGCAAGTATCGCCAAGGCAAACGCAGACCGTGATGTAGCGATCGCACAGGCACAGGCGAGAAAAGAAGCGAACGATGCAAAGGTATTATCCGATACGGAAATTGCCGTGAAGCAGAATGAGCTTTCTATCAAGAAGGCAGAATTAAAGACAATCGAAGATACGAAGAATGCGGAAGCAGATGCGGCTTACGAGATTCAGAAGGAAGCACAGCGTAAGACAATCGAGGTTACAAAGACCGAGGCAGATATCGCACGTCAGGAGAAGGAAGTTGACCTGAAGAAGAAGGAAGCCGAGGTTATGGAGCAGTCCCTCGATGCGGATATTCGTAAGAAAGCGGAGGCGGACAAGTTCGCAAGACAGCAGCAGGCAGATGCGGAGCTTTACAAGCGTCAGAGAAATGCCGAGGCAGATAAGTTTGAGAAGCAGCAGGAAGCTGAGGCGAAGAAGGCACAGGCAGAGGCAGAGCTTTTCGCAAAGCAGCAGGAGGCAGCAGGTATCCGTGCAGTCGGCGAGGCAGAGGCGAAGGCAATCGAAGCAAAGGTCTTGCAGAGGCAGAAGCCTTAGAGAAGAAAGCCGAAGCGATGAAGAAGTATGGTCAGGCAGCGATGGTGGAAATGATCGTGAAGGCATTGCCGGAGATGGCAAAGGCAATCGCAGAGCCACTCTCTACAATCGACAAGGTTACGATCATCGACGGCAACGGCGAAGGTTCCGGTGTCGGTTCGATGGGGTCGTATGTGCCACAAGTCCTTGCAAAGACAATGGAGTCTGTGAAGGAAGTAACAGGTATCGATATCGCGGATATTATGCGTGCAAATACATACGATGCAAAGGTTAACAAGAATGTGAACATCACAGGCCTGGATGGAATCAAGGTAGAAGCTCCTGCAGAGGCGGGAACTTCCGTAGATACAACTGTGGAGTAAGATAATGTGTAAAACAGAAAACTTTTAAGATAAAAGAGGAAAGGTACTTTAACTGGTACCTTTCCTCTTTTATCGATACTATTTCTTTCACTGTGAAAGTGAATGAAACTTGATTCACGAAATCTTGCAGTTCTATCACGTAAAAAAGCAGGTAACGGGAATCGAACCCGCCTATCCAGCTTGGGAAGCTGGTGTTCTACCAATGAACTATACCTGCAATAAAACAAATATAGTACAGACAGGCACGAAGTCAAGCATCGGATTGCCCGGAAGAATGCAGCCAAAAAGGGTTATTGTAAATCGCGGATTCCTATATTATAATATTTTATTATGCTGAAATCAGATCTGGAAGGAGTAAGGTAAGAAATGCCTTTTAACAATAATACAAAGACAGACATTCAGATAAGAAGATTCACATTTCGGATCGTCATTGTGTTTTTGCTTGCCATCACAGTTGCAACAGGAACCATCACTTTGATCCTGACAAGAAAATCCTCCCAGGAAATGAAATCAAAGGTTGTAAACCTGATACAGGCAAACACCCAATTGCAGATATCAAATCTCAATCAGTATCTGGGAAGAATTGAAGATACCGCAGCATTGCTGTTCTCGGATGATATCTATTGTGAGTATGATGCAACGAAAGAGGGGCAGGATGCATTCGAGAAGATACAGCAGGAGACAGCGATTGAAAAACGTTTGCAGGATATTAATATTCTTCAGAACTTCTCTGATTTTGGAATTGTATACGCAGATGATTCATCGCTTGGTTCAATATCGAATACGACGCTCGAGTTGTTCCCGGATGGTGGACTATATGCGTATCTGGAAGGGCATATTACGGACGAGAGGAAAGAGTCCGGCTGGTTTTTCGATTATGAGCGGTGCTATGACAGGCTGTATTACGTAAAAGACTGAATGAGCATGCAATCATTGTGGCAGCATTTTATAGCCGGGAACTGAGCCAGTCTTTTACAGATATGGAGGATGTGCCGGGGATGCAGAGCTATCTTGTGGATTCGGCACATTCGATTGTCTATGCTGAATCAGGAGAGATACTTGGACGGAATGCAGAAGAAGTCTGGAACGATCTGCCGGATGGATATAGCAATTACTGGATTATAGGCGACAAGGAAGTTGTAGTAGTTGGAACCTGCAAGAACGACTGGCAGGTAATATGTGTGGCTCCGGAGAACGTGCTATTTGCGGAACAGCTTGGAATCACCCGGTTTGCTATAATTGTATATATTATTATGCTTGTGGTTGCTATGACGGCGGCAGGAATCCTGTATTCACAGGTGGCAGTAAAGGATGGCGTGCTTTCGCAGATCAGGCAGAAAGCAGATTACGATCAGCTGACAAATGTGTTGAATAAGCAATCATTCCGTGATCTGGTAGATACAAAGCTTGCACATGCAGGAGAAGGAACAAAGCATATCTGCATGATGCTGGATATGGATAATTTTAAGCTGGTAAATGATACATATGGGCATCAGGAAGGGGATAAATTTCTTAAGAAATCCGTAGTAATCTTCCGGGAAACTCTTGGAACACAGGCAATCATCGGGCGTATGGGCGGAGATGAGTTTGCGGTGTACATTCCATTTGAGCATGAGGAAGAGACCGTTATACGGGAGGAGGTTGCCCGGAGGCTGGATGCACTTTTGGATGCATTTCATAAGCAGTTTGATACACACTATGAATCGTGCAAAGTCTCACTTTCAGCAGGAATCTGTCTGAGAATTACGGTAGATGGAATAAAACTTGGATTCGAGGAATCTTATCAGATGGCGGACCGTGCGTTATATGTATCAAAAGAAAACGGAAAACATCAATACAATTGGTATGAGGATTGATTGGCAGATATGAGGTACATGGGAAAAATGAAAAATAAATATCGTGGAATCAGCATCTGTCTCATTGTATGTCTGATTTTCTTATCCGGGTGTTCCGGAAATAGCAAACCGGTAGTCTATGAATCCACGACGGAGATTCCTACTCCTGGTGGGGAATGATGACCGGCATCGGTACACACTACAGGCATTGGATATATTTACAGAACAAAACCAGGGACAGATAGAGGTGCAGGCAAACTATGGAAGCTGGGGCGGATACGAGAACAAAATGCATATTTATATGCGCTCCCACAATGCACCGGATGTGATGCAGATTAATTATGCGTGGCTGTCGGAATATGCAGACGAAGAAAATGGCTTTTATAACTTGTATGATCTGAAAGACATCATTCATCTGGAGAATTACACTCCGGAGGAGCTTGCTTATGGGGAAATGGACGGAAAACTGTATGCCGTTCCGATTTCATTTAATACACCAATGTTTTATTATAACAAGACGATTTACGCATCGTATGGCCTGGAGATCCCGAAGACGTGGATGATCTTTTTGCAGCGGCTAAGGTTATGAGCCGGGATGGAATCTACCCGCTTGGAACGACAAAAAAACAACTCTTTCTGATGCTGGTTGCATATCTTGACAGATAAAGGGAAAGGAGTCCGTGAAAGCAGATGGGTCATTGCAGCTGACAAAAGCAGATATTGCATTTATGCTTGATTTCTATAAGCGTCTGATTGATGAAGATGTGCTGATGCCGATCGACTCCTTTGATCGAAATGCTTTTTCGACAGGAAAGGCAGCGGGAACGCTTGCGTGGATCAGTGATGCAGCAAATTATTGTACACCATTGGAAGAGAACGGTGCGGAGGTTATTGTAGGCGATTATCTGCAGGATGCAGCTGCGAGGAAATTCGGGTGGTGTGTAAAACCAGCTACGATGTATGCCATCAGTGCAACAACGGAGTATCCGGAAGAAGCGGCAAAGCTTCTGGAGTTTCTGCTTAATAGCAGGGATATGGCACAGCTGCAGGGAACCGAAAAAGGTATTCCAATCAGTGACGCGGCAAAGGCAGCGCTGCAGGAAACTCAAAAGCTCAGCGGTTATGAGAAACAGGCAGATGACATGCGTGAAAATTACGCAGACCGGCTGGAGATATTGCAGCCGGTATTGGAGAACGAAAGCGTCTATGATGGTTTTAAGGTCAATGCGGACTATTATATCTATGATAAGCTTTCCGAAGATGAAGTTGTAGAAAAATTATATGAAGCAATTTACTGATATCGGGAAAACAATATAGTGTGATTGCATAGGTCATTACAGAAGAATACATAGAAGGAAGGATGAACAAAGTGGCATATAAAAGTGTAGATGAATTAGAGCATTTCCGGTTTGACGACTGTCAGATCGATACATTTGCAGTGACAGAAAATGGTGTGGAGCTTATGGTAGAAGCACTGATTGTGAGAGCGGACAACAGCCAGAATACAAATTATACAGAAAGCTATGCCGGTACGACGAAGATCCGGATAACAGATGGAAAACTGATCCGGTGTGTGCGTGATGGCTACAAGTATTATGATGCAAATGATGTGCTGCAGTCCGAGGTTCCGGATTATGAACTGTCTGTTGCGGAAACGACAGATTTTCCAAAAACCTGTGAAGGGGCATATCTCTTTGAGATGAAGCGGGATGCGGATGGATACGTGCTTGGAATCGAATTTGTGGATCCGGAAGATCAGACGGTAGGTGATTCATATCAGGTCTATGTGACAGGAACGCAGGTGGCTATGCTGTGGGAGCAGTATATGAACCGGGTGCAGTCATAATGCAGGCGCGAATGCCGGCAGGATGAATATTATGGATAAAAATATTGTGTAGGTAAGTCGTTTCGGGTATTGAAAATGTAGAAATTTTTGCGGCTATTTTTGAAAAATGTAGCAAAATTCATAATTGACAATTAAAAAAGTATATGTATAATATTGGTAGTACCAAAGTGGTGCTACAATTTGCTTTTTATAGGAGTTAGGGAGTCATTATGAAATACTTACGACAGTTTCTGTTAATCTTGTTTATCTCCTTTTTAGGAGAGTTGTTAAAATACTTCCTGCCATTGCCGATACCGGCAAGCATCTATGGCATGGTGATTTTATTTATCGGGTTGCTCAGTGGAATCATTAAGCTCGATGCAGTGAAGGATGTCGGGAAATTCCTGATCGAGATCATGCCGGTCATGTTCATCCCCGCAGGTTGGTCTGATGGCATCATGGGTACATTGAAACCGGTGTTAGTACCGGTCAGTGTGATCACGGTTGTAGCACTCGTTGCGGTTATGGGTGCAACCGGACGTGTATCCCAATGTGTGATCAAGAAATCCAAAGCAAAAGAAAAGGCAAAGGAGCAGGAGATATGAAAGATTTATTTCAGACATCCATGTTCGCAGGTGTGACACTCAGTCTGCTTGCGTATCTGGCAGGTTTATTATTAAAGAAAAAGTTTAAGCTTGGAATCTTCAATCCATTGCTCATCTCGATAATCCTTACGATCATCGTGCTTGTATGTGCGCATATTGATTACGATACGTACAACAAGGGTGCCGTGTACTTAAGCTGGTTTCTGACACCGGCTACGGTCTGCCTGGCGATTCCGCTGTATGAGCAGTGGCAGTTACTAAAGCGGAATGTCAAAGCGGTGATGCTTGGAATCACAGCAGGTGTACTTACGAGTCTGACGACGGTATTTGTACTGTCGAAGCTCATGGGACTTACCCATCAGGAATATGTCACGATGCTTCCGAAGTCCATTACGACAGCTATTGGTATGGGAGTATCGGAAGAACTTGGCGGTTATGTGACAATCACGGTTGCCGTCATCGTAGTAACAGGTGTGATTGGCAACATCTTAGGCGAGTTCATATGTAAGCTCTTCCGTATTACGGAACCAATCTCCAAGGGACTTGCACTTGGGTCTTCATCCCATGCAATCGGTACAGCCAAGGCAATCGAGATGGGCGAAGTGGAAGGCGCGATGAGCAGTCTGGCAATCGCTGTCACCGGAATCCTGACCGTTGTACTCGCATCCGTCTACGCAAATTTCATGTAAGGAAGGGAAAAGGATATAATTGATAGTTGGACATGGTTAAGAATATGTATATGCATTTGTATGTGACTAACAATTCACAAGCAGACCGTTGAAGCACGCTGGTACTTAATGAACGGCAAACTTGTTTGACGTGAATTTAGTACCACTGCGTGATGAACCGAGCGAGAGCGTGTCTGCGTTGAAATGTTAGTCACATACAAATGTAGTAGAATTTAACCATATGCAATTAGGAATTAGGAGGTGTTCGTTATGATTATTACAATTGGTAGAAAATGTGGCTGCTGCGGAGACGAGATCGGTCATGCGTTGGAACAGATCTATCATATTCCATTTTATGATCGGTCGGTCATCTCAGAGCTTGCAAAAGGATATGGAATGTATGACCGGTATCCGGATTTCTATGGGGAAACCCCGATGGATACATTGATGTACACGATATCCCAGACAGAGAGTGAAAACGTGTTTTATGAGACACCGAAGAAAGCATTGTCCGAAATCTTAGACGGAAAAAACTGTATTATTTTAGGTCGATGTGGTAATTATGTATTCAAGGACCGGAAGGATAAGCTTGCAATCTTCCTGACCGGGGATGATGCGATGCGGATCGAGTCGATTGCGAAGAAGCATGGAATCCCGGAGCGCCAGGCGAAGAAGCTTGTACAGGCAACCGATGAACGCCGGGCGGCATACCACAAATATTATACCGGGGAGACATGGGGCATGGCAGAAAATTATGACCTGTGCCTGAATGTCTCGAAGCTTGGAACGGCAGGTACGATCGCAATGATTGAGCAATATATCAGACAGACTGGATTAGAGTAGGTGATGAGAAAATGGAGAAACAGACAACACAGGAATATGAAAAAGCAATCGCCTATATCATAGACCGGATCAAAGAAGGGTCACTGCAATTAGGCAGCAAGCTTCCACCGGAACGAAGGATTGCCGAGGAACTTGGCATCGGCAGAAATTCCATCCGGGAGGCAATCAGCATCCTGCATGGCATGGGACTGATCGAACGGGTACAGGGTTCCGGCAATTATGTGTCAAAGCATGTCGGCGAGTCTATCCGTCAGTCGCTTACGGTGATGCTGGCACTCGGAACGATTACGAAAGAGGAAATATTTGAATTCCGGCGGGTGATGGAGAAGGCAGTCTGCTCGAATCTGATTGCGAAAGGACTGTCCTATGAATATGAGTCAATCTTAGAGACAAAGCTGGAAGAGATGAAATTGTTCGATGGCAAAGATCTGACCGATGTGGACAAGGAGTTTCACGATACCCTGATTCAGGCAACCGGAAATCATCTGTGGGCAGTCTTGATGGAGGCTGTGACCGACGCATACCGGGATTGGATTAACTACGTGATTGAGCTTGCCGATGAATCGGTGCGGGTGAAGCTGCTGCAATGCCATGCGGACATTTACCAAAATCTCGAACAGAAAAATGAGCCAGCCATGCTTTTGGCGATTGACAGGCATTATGATTTGATAGAACAGATGGTTTAATTATGTTAAAAATGCTAAAATAACAATCTGTTTGGGTTGTTTTTTTATAGAAAAATACGTTTTACTTTCGACAAAAAAAGGTATACACTTTTCCTTGGGTAGAAAGGATAAAACGAGAAAAGGAGATGGTTTTTTGGAAGATCTTGCAAAAGACCTGATGGAAGAACTGAACTGTGAGACCGTCTTTACGATTCCAATCTTCGGTGGTATCGACGTATCGGAATCTGTGGTCGTAACATGGATTATCATGCAGTGCTAGTTCTTGTGGCAATCATCCTGACAAGAAACATGAAGATTGATCACATCAGCAAACGTCAGGCAATCGCAGAGACGATTGTTACAAAGCTGACCGGTATGGTGGAGGATATGATCGGACCGGAAGGAAAAGCGTATGTCCCATATCTGACAACTGTATTGCTGTATATTGGTGTATCAAACATCATTGGATTGTTTGGATTCAAGTCCCCAACCAAAGATTTAAATGTCACGATCGCACTTGCGGTTATGAGCATCGTCTTAGTTGAGGCGGCAGGTATTTACCATCTGGGTGTGAAGAAGTGGCTGCATAAGTTCGTAGAACCGATTGCAATCGTTACTCCGATCAATATCTTAGAGGTATTTACACGTCCATTGTCGCTGTGCATGCGACTTTTTGGTAACGTGCTTGGTGCATTTGTAATTATGGAACTGATCAAGATGGTTGTTCCGGTTGTTCTGCCGGCAGTCTTTTCTTTGTATTTTGATCTGTTTGATGGATTGCTGCAGGCATATGTATTTGTATTTTTGACATCACTGTATATCAGTGAAGAGATTGAACAATAAACGAAAAGGAGATAATTAGTATGGGTACAATAATCGCAATTGGTGCAGGTATTGCAGTTTTAGGAGCGCTTGGCGCAGGTATTGGTATCGGTATTGCAACCGGTAAGGCAGCAGAGGCAATCGCAAGACAGCCGGAGGCAGAAGGTAAGATCAACAAGACATTGATTCTTGGTTGTGCACTTGCAGAGGCAACCGCTATTTACGGTTTCGTTATCGCGCTTATGATCATAGTAATGTTGAAGTAATCACAGGAAAGGCAGGGTGGTAACATGCTCCGGGTAGATTGGAATTTATTACTTACCATAATCAATCTGCTGCTTTTGTTCGTGTTGATGCGGATTTTCCTGTTTAAGCCTGTACAGAAGATCATTGCAGCGCGTCAGGAGGAAGCGGACAGACAGTTCAAGGAAGCGGGCGAGAGCAAGCAGGCAGCAGAGGAAGCAAGAAAGCAGTATGAAGCAAGTCTTGCAAATGCGGAGGAAGCCAAGAAGCAGGTGCTTCAGGAGGCAAGACAGACCGCAGATGCAGAATATAAGCGGATTGTATCAGATGCTGAAAAGACCGCAAAACAGGTAAAGGAAGATGCAATCACAGATGCAGAGAACCAGAAGGCACAGATTCTGAAGAAAGCAGAAAAAGATATTGCCGATATGGTTGTCGATGCAACAGTTAAGATTGTTGGAGAGAAAAAAGGTGCAGACGTGGATAATGCGCTGTACGACAAATTTTTAGATAAAGCAGGTGATGAAACGTGATTCGAGCAGCGAAGGACTATGCAGCGGATTTGAAGCTCGTTGAAAACGCGAAGTCAAATCTGCAGAGCGTAAAGGATATTTTAGAAGCAGTTCCACAGATTGGTGTGGAGTTTGAAGATCCAACTGTGTCGTTAGAGAAGAAACATCTGGTGATTGACCGGGTGTTCCCGAAGGAGATCCGGAACTTCTTAAAGGTGTTGTGTGACAATGGCGATTTCGGATTGTTAGATGAGATCGAGCAGGCATACATGGAGCTGACGAAGACACCGGAGAAGGTGGAGGCACAGGCAGAACTCACATATGTGACACCACCGACAACGGAGCAGATGGAGCGGATCCGGTTGTCCTTGCGAAGGAATGCAACAATCCGGATATCAAGATCGTCGGTAAGGAGGATGCATCCATCAAGAGTGGATTCATCATCCGTGTTGGAAACAAAGAGTACGACTGGAGCGAGCAGGGACGTATCGACCAGCTGCAGAAGCATATCAACCAGTCGCTTTCCGGCAAGAAGCTGGCAACGGTCAGTGAGGAGAGCATCATTTCCATCCTGCGTGCCGATATCGCAGATTTTGAGCTGGCAGCAAAGGATAAGGAAATCGGTGTTGTAAACTGGGTTGGTGATGGTATCGCGAATGTCGATGGTATCGACCATGCATTTTACGGAGAAATCGTTCTCTTTGATTGTGGCGTCAAGGGTATGGTACAGGACGTAAGACGGGATGAAATCGGTGTTATTCTGTTTGGGCGTGATACAGAGATCAAGGAAGGCAGCCGTGTCGTTCGTACAGGTAAGATGGCCGGTATCCCGGTCGGAGATGCATTCCTTGGAAGAATCGTAGATGCACTTGGTGCGCCGATTGACGGACAGGGCGACATCGCACAGGATGGTTACCGTCCGATCGAGAACCCTGCACCAAGTATTGTAGACCGTAAATCCGTATCGGTTCCTATGGAGACCGGTATCCTGTCAATCGATTCGATGTTCCCAATCGGTCGTGGACAGCGTGAGCTGATCATCGGTGATAGACAGACCGGTAAGACATCGATCGCGATGGATACGATCTTAAACCAGAAGGGCAAGGATGTTGTCTGTGTCTATGTGGCAATCGGACAGAAGGCATCGACAATTGCGAAGCTAGTGAATACACTGAAGAAAAATGATGCGCTGGATTATACGATCGTCGTTGCAGCAACGGCATCCGATCCGGCACCGTTGCAGTATATTGCACCATATGCAGGTACAGCACTTGCAGAGTATTTTATGTATCAGGGCAAGGATGTTCTGATCGTCTATGATGATCTGTCCAAGCATGCGGTTGCCTACCGTGCAATCTCACTTTTGCTGGAGCGTTCACCGGGACGTGAGGCATATCCGGGTGATGTATTCTATCTGCATTCAAGATTGCTGGAGCGTTCTTCCCGTGTGACAGCTGAGGCCGGCGGCGAAGTATTACCGCACTTCCAATCATTGAGACACAGGCAGGCGATGTGTCTGCATACATCCCGACAAACGTTATTTCTATCACAGATGGACAGATCTATCTGGAAAGTGAGCTGTTCTTCGCAGGTCAGCGTCCAGCCGTCAATGTCGGACTTTCCGTATCCCGTGTCGGTGGTGCGGCGCAGACAAAGGCGATGAAGAAGGCAGCTGGAAGTATCCGTATCGATCTGGCACAGTATCGTGAGATGGAAGTGTTCACACAGTTTTCTTCCGATTTGGATGAGAACACGAAGAAACAGCTGGCACATGGACGTGCGTTGATGGAGCTTTTGAAGCAGCCGCTTGGCCGTCCTTTTACAATGGCAGAGCAGGTTATCACATTGGTTGCTGCCAATGCACATGTATTCAGTGATCTTCCGGTTGAGAAGATCAAGGCATTCCGTCTTGGGCTGCTGGATGATTTTGCAAAGAATCATGCAGATATTATCGGACGTCTGGATTCGTCGAAGGATCTGGCAGACGATGTGAAGGATGCCATTATACAGGCGGCGAATGAATATAAGCAGAGGAGTCTGGAAGACGAAAACGGAGGGAATTAAATGGCGAATGCAAGAGAAATTTCCACACGTATCAAAAGTATCCAGGACACGATGAAAATCACGAAGGCGATGTATATGATGTCTTCCATGAAGCTTCGGAAAGCAAGACAGAAGCTGGAGAGTACAGAACCATACTTCTATGGATTGCAGGAGCAGATTGCAGATATTCTGTTACATTTCCCGGATATGCAGCATCTGTTCTTCGATAACCGAGGCAAGGATCTGCATGAGACGTCAAAACGACGTGCATTTATCGTCATAACAGGTGATAAGGGTATGGCAGGTGCATACAACCACAATGTGTTAAAAGAGGCACAGAAGATGGTCGATGAGTCGGATTCCTACCGCTTGTTTGTAGTCGGTGAGCTGGGACGACATTTCTTTTCTTCGCAGGGGTATACGCTCGAAGAGGGATTCTGCTATTCGGCGAACAACCCTTCTATCCATCGTGCGCGTATGATTACAGAGCGCATCGTGGAGTTATATAAAGAGGAAGAATTTGACGAGGTATATGTTGTCTATACGAAGATGGTAAACAGCATGAAGGAAGAGGTTGAAGTGCAGGAGATTCTGCCACTCAAGACGCATGAGTTTATCAAGAAGGAATTGCTTGAAGATTCCCAGAAGGGATTAGGAAACAGTGACCGTGAGGCTGCGGAGCAATCCGATGACTGGTTTTTGATCTATCCATCTCCGAAGAAGGTTTTGGAGAAATTGGTGTATAACTATGTAACAGGTTTTATGTATGGTGTTCTTGTTGAGGGCTCGGCAAGTGAGGAAAACGCCAGAATGATGGCCATGCAGGCGGCAACGGACAATGCACAGGCAATGCTGCATGAACTTTCAATCGAGTTTAACCGTGTGCGCCAGGCAGCAATCACACAGGAAATCACCGAGGTGATCGGTGGAGCCAAGGCACTCAAGAAGAAAAAGAAGAAACAAGCGAGGTGAACGATCGCATGATGGAAAATAAAGGTAAGATCGTACAGGTATCCGGACCGGTTGTCGATGTCGAGTTTGCAGATGGGAACCTTCCGCGGATTAAGGATGCCCTGTATGTGATGAACAATGGAAAGAAATGCGTCATGGAAGTATCCCAGCATATCGGTGACAATGTTGTGCGCTGTATTATGCTTGCTGCGAGCGAAGGCTTGTGCAGAGATATGGAAGTGACAGCAACCGGATCCGGTATTCAGGTTCCGGTCGGAGAGCAGACATTAGGACGGCTGTTCAATGTACTTGGTGAGACATTGGATGGAAAGGAAAGTCTGGAGAATGGTGAGCATTGGTGTATCCACCGTGAGCCGCCAACATTCGAAGACCAGAGCCCGGTTGTTGAGATGCTGGAAACCGGTATCAAGGTTATTGATCTGCTTGCCCCATATGCAAAGGGTGGTAAGATTGGTCTGTTCGGTGGTGCCGGTGTTGGTAAGACCGTCCTGATTCAGGAGCTGATTCACAATATCGCAACGGAGAGTGGTGGTTATTCCATCTTCACCGGAGTTGGAGAGCGTTCCCGTGAAGGTAACGACCTGTGGAATGAGATGAAGGAATCCGGCGTTCTTGATAAGACAGCGCTGGTATTTGGACAGATGAATGAGTCACCGGGTGCCGTATGCGTGTGGCAGAGACGGGACTTACGATGGCGGAATATTTCCGTGATGTAAAAAAGCAGGATGTGTTGTTATTTATTGATAACATCTTCCGTTTTGTACAGGCAGGTTCAGAGGTGTCCGCATTGCTTGGACGTATGCCTTCTGCCGTTGGATACCAGCCAACTCTGGCAAATGATCTGGGTGAACTGCAGGAGCGTATCGCTTCCACAAAGGATGGTTCTGTAACATCGGTACAGGCGGTATACGTACCAGCCGATGACCTGACAGACCCGGCACCTGCTACAACATTCTCTCATTTGGATGCAACGACTGTATTGTCACGTAAGATCGTGGAGCAGGGTATCTATCCGGCTGTTGATCCACTGGAATCAACCTCCCGTATTCTGGAGGCAGATGTCGTCGGAGAAGAACATTACCGTGTTGCACGTGAGGTGCAGGAGACTTTGCAGAAGTATAAGGAACTGCAGGATATCATCGCCATTCTTGGTATGGAGGAGCTTTCCGACGAGGATAAGCAGACTGTTTACCGTGCGAGAAAGGTACAGCGTTTCCTGTCACAGCCATTCCATGTGGCTGAGAATTTTACGAACGTCAAAGGTGTATTTGTACCAGTCAAGGAGACAATCCGTGGCTTCAAGGCAATCTTAGATGGTGAGATGGATGCGTATCCGGAGGCAGCCTTCTTCAATGTCGGTACGATTGAGGATGTAAAGAAGAAAGCAGAAACCCTGTAAAGGATAGAAAGGGGACGGCGTATGAATACATTTTCACTCAAGATCATAGCCTGTGACCGGGTGTTTTATGATGGACCATGTGAGATATTGAAATTCCCCGGCTATGATGGACAGATGGCAATTCTGGCACATCACGAGAAGATGACGACGAATATTGAAGTCGGTGAGCTGCATTTCCGGACACCGGATGGAGAAGAGCATGTGGCAATCTGTTCCGACGGACTTCTGAAGGTAAAGAATAATGAGGTTGTTGTACTTGTCTATTCAGCAGAAAAACCGGAGGAAATCGACGAGTTCCGTGCACAGGCTGCGAAGGAACGTGCCATCGAGCAGATGCAGCAGAAACAGAGTATCATGGAATACCACGTATCCCGTGCTTCGCTTGCGAGAGCAATGGCGAGACTGCAGGGACATGACCGGTACGAAGTGAAGTAAATAAAAGGATGAAAAAACACCCAACTGTTCACAGAAACAGTTGGGTGTTTTTATCTGTATATTTTTCGTGAAGTAGCATTACTCCCGGTTTTCAGTGCCTCTTCCATAGGAATCTTCCGGATCTTCTTATATTGCAGGAAACTTAATAATCCGTAACATACAATATCCCAGATCACAACCTGAACATAGATAGATGTTCCGATATGAACATTTTCCAGCCAGATATCAAAAGTCCGGAAGAGATAGACAATCATTGTCTTCAGGATGACTGTTGAAAGCGGCAGACTGATTGCTACACTGACAAGGACAGCTATCGCGGTTGAAATAATGTAGATTTTTCCGATTTCTCTGTTGTTGTAACCGAGAATCTTCGTCAGGGAAATCGATTCCGCATTTTTCTCCAACACAATCTTAGAGAGCAGGTAGATAACGATGACGAAGATAATAAGGGAAAGATATTTCATCAGAGGCATCATACGTCCCATCGAATCATTCATCTGATCACTTAACTTTGAATAGTCCGAAGGTCCCATCGTACTGTAGATGAAACTGTCATCTAAATCATCCAGCGCTTTGTCAGAGAAATAGCCTGTGAAATAATCCGCATCCTTCCCGAATGTGTCATTGTAATTATCAATGCTCATAAATACGGAGAAGGCCGCCGGGTAATTGAAGCTGCCGGCAATCCGGAAAGAATATTCTTTATCGCCATATTTTTCTACTATTTTAATCGTATCGCCCACTTTATAATTGTTCAGTTTCATGAACGATTTTGAGATGATTATATCCCCTTTTTCCGTAGGCATAGAAACCTGTGTCAGATACTTTGAATTATCTGCGATTCCATATACAAGCACTTCTTTTCCGTCATCATCCGCAAGCGCAGTCAGACAGTATTTTTCAGCAGATGAATCGTCTAGCTCTACCGGTGCTTTGAGTGTATATTGATAGTTTGCAATCAGGTGGTCAAGCACATTGTCTGTCTGGTCATTTAAGATTGGAAGCATGCTGGCAGAGAAGATAAACAGGATATTTGCCATCAGGATACCAATCGCCATCGTGATATAGTTGGAGCGGTTCTGCAGGATTGTACGAATCCGGAATCTTGTCAAAAACTTGAAGTTCGGAAGCTTTGTCACATGCTTTTTCTTACGTTTTGACAGATCATGCCGCAGGAAGTTAAGCGGTGACAATCCAAGCATTGATCGAAGCGCAAGGTAGTTGATCACTAACAGGATTGCAATCGGAATCACGGTCGTAAGTAGAAAGGCGTTTGCATTCCAGACAACCTTGAATACAGGCAGAGAGTAGGAATGGTAATACATGTCCTCCATGAATTTACGAAAACAAGTGTAACCGCCGATATTTCCGATCACTGCGGCTGCAAGGAATACATACGTGGGTGCAGCCATGTAATGCCGGATGATTTCGCCTTTTGTATATCCGGATGCACGCAGGTTCCGATGGCACCGGCTTCCGCTTCAATCGTGCTGAAAGTCATAAGTGCGAAGATGAATGCAAGTAGTGCGATCATGATATAGAGCATCATGATCGTGCTGTTTGTATCGCCATCCATATCTTCCCTTGTAAATGAGATCGCTTTATTGTTCTGACGCATCAAAAAATCAGTCAGATAATTTCCCTGTGGAGCGAGCTGTTTGGACAATGTATTCATCAGGTTTGTGCTTGCGTCATAAGAAGCTCGGTCATCAAGACTTCTGTCCGAGAAATGATAAGCAAAGCTGTAGGTAAGCTTGCTTTCGGAGAATTCCTTGAAATAATCAGCAGTGACAAACCCCGTGGTAAATGTCGTTGCGCTGAACATCGAATCAGAGTTATTCTCGAACAGACAGCTATAATCCGGGACAGCAACTGTTCCGCAGATTGTTAAATCCTTTCCGTCAAAGGTGAGGGTGTCACCGATTTTGAGATTGTTGTTTTCTGCAAAGAGGCGGTCGATGGCAAGTTCTCCGTCCTTCTCCGGTGCGTGCCCTTCAAAGACTGAATATGTATTCAACGCCTCACGGTTTTCGTAGAGACGGATGGAATAATTGCTGTTACCTTCAAAGGTGTAATCAAAATTATAGAAGTACTGTTTGTAGATGGTTGCTTTTGCTGTGCCTGAATCTGTCTGGTCAGCGATTTTCTGCAGGTCAGCGACAGAGATTTCACTGTTTGTAGAGAAATGTCCATCCTCCAATTTATATGTCTCGATACCATCGTCGTAGGTGTGCATCATGCTCAGGGAAGTAACCAGCATACCACTGACGATTGAAATCATAAATGTCAGAAACAAAAAGATGGATATGTATTTTCCTTTTTCTTTTCTGATATCCCGAAGGATGCGTTTACGCAGTGGATTTTTGATTGTTTTATCAGCCATATGCATTCACCTACCAATCTAATTCCATCGCCGGTGTCTTTGTTTCGTTTGTATATTCTTTCCGGATCATACCGTCGCGGAGCTTGATCACACGGTCAGCCATGAGTTTGATGGCATCGTTGTGCGTAACGATGATGATGGTATTTCCGTATTTCCGGTTGACGTCTTCAATCAATTTCAGAATATCCTTGGAGGTATTGTAATCAAGGGCGCCGGTTGGCTCATCGCAGAGCAGCAGATCCGGATTCTTGACGATGGCACGACCGATGGATGTACGCTGCTGCTGACCGCCGGAAAGCTGGCTTGGAATCTTATCCTTATGCTCCCAAAGTCCAAGTGTATGAAGCAGGTCATCGACATCAAGCGGGTTGCTTCCGAGGTAAGCGCCGACCTCGATATTCTCCTTGACGGTCAGGTTCGGAATCAGGTTATAGAACTGGAATACGTAACCTAAGTGTTCACGTCGGTAGAGAGTCGTCTGCTTTTCGTTCATGGCAGACATGGCAGCACCGTTGATGATGATCTCTCCCTTATCATAGCTTTCGATGCCACCGATGATGTTCAACAGGGTAGACTTACCGGAACCGGATGGCCCGAGCAGGACGCAGATCTCGCCTTTCTCAATACCGGTAGAAAGTCCTTTTAAGACTTGTACACGGTTGTCTTTTTCACCATAGAACTTTTCAAGATTGTTGATTTGTAAGAACATGATTTTCCTCCTTTTATGTGACTGCGAATCGTGAAGCAAAACACGAATGCAGGTGATGGTAGCGAGTTGCAGATTATCACATTTCTACGCAGACTCGCTCGCGCTCACTTCCGCACATAGCAGACACTAAACTCACAAAGCACCAATTCTGCGAATTGTTACTCCGTTCGTTAAGTGCTGATGTGCTACAATGGTCTGCTTAAGATCATGTGATAATTTACAACTCTTACCTACCATAATGCTCGTGTTTTGCGATTACGTGATAGGCAGTGAATATAAAACTCCCAAATGCATTAACCTTTTTCTATTCTCATACGTGAAAACATATGAATATATGTTCATATATAAAATAAACGTGTAATACAGGTTTGTCAAGCGTATTTTCGCTTGCTTTGATGGATGTTTTATATATTTGGTTAATTGCCGTGGTTATTATAACGCAAAAAGTTAGTCAAAACAAACCGTTTATGCAGGATTTTTGAGCTGTTGGGAAATTTTCTCATTTGTGGGTGGCTGGTTGGGTAAAAAAGTTTAGAATAGGGAAAAAACTCTAATGGGAGGAGGTAGAGAAGAGAGCTAGTTGGGTAAAAAAGTCCGGAAACGGGAAATTGCTCCAATGGGGAGAGGTAGAAAAGCAAGCTAGTTGGGTAAAAAAGTCCGGAATCGGGGAATTGCTCCAATGGGAAGAGTGAG